>Ga0208940_1001083_pt1 | contig 29901 bp, 19 predicted proteins | sample AD_JPNNA6_MetaG_FD_184445 | JGI IMG/M metagenome (GOLD analysis project Ga0208940, IMG submission 184445) | Active sludge microbial communities of municipal wastewater-treating anaerobic digesters from Japan - AD_JPNNA6_MetaG (SPAdes) (version 2) | ecosystem: Engineered > Bioreactor > Anaerobic... | reverse complement strand
TCTTCCTCCTTTTTGTTCTTTTTTCTGGCTGTAAGGCTCTAGGTGTCTTATGTTCAGTTTTTCTTTTATTCTGATTAACCAATCAGCCCATTAAAATTGACCAGTATGAGCGATTAGATTTTGTTTCTTTATTATTCTATCATTAAAGGAAATTGATTTTGTTGTCAAAGGTAATTGATTTTGTTGCCGGCTGGCGGCAATTGAATCGGCAAAAACTTCCGGCTGGCTGAGCAGACGGAGCCAGTTATTTTAAATTCATAGGCGGTGGGGAGTCGCCCTGACAGTACCAACCAGGTCCATCCTTTTCCAGGCTGATCGATGAAGCTGGACACTTTTATTTTTTATCAGGCCAGATATCTTTAACGGTGAAGTCCACCCAGTAGAGGTCAGTCACGTTGGGAACAGACAGGACAATTTCTCGCCCGATATCAGCCGGCGGGTCGGCCAGTTTTTCCCACCAGCGGCGGTCGGATGGATAGCCAAACTGGAAGCCAACTGGAGCGGGGTAAAACCATCTGGCCCAGCGGGCGAATTCCAGAATGATTTGATCCAGTGATTCAAAAATCTGGCTGTCATCAATGAAAACCAGACCATCTCTATGAGCTGGAGGCAGCTTGGATGGTTCCCAGTGTTTAAGGAAAAGGAGATAAGAAGGATTCCAGCGGCGGAGATGCAGTTGCCATTCCCGAGCCTGGTCATCCGTTACCGCCACTCCCTCGTTGTCTTTTTCACTCCAACGATGCCATTCGACATCCACTCCGAAGCCAATGATACAGGGATGGTGGTGATAGCGCTCCATGACCAGATCGATTAAAGTTGGAATATCAGCCATAGCGGGCTCAACCTGGAGCCAGACCTGGTAGCCGGCCTGATCAAAAGGTCGAAGGTAAGCTTCATTAGCATCTTCTGCAGCAAAAACAATATTTTCATCCTGGCGCCTGAAATTCGCCGGCCGGGGAAAACTCAGTTTGGTCCTGGTAGCATAAAGCTCCTGGCCAGGGATTGTTTTGACCCTGTCCATAGTGCTGACCAGCCAGATAAGAGCCGGGCGGCTGCCAGGAAAGCGACGGGACATATCGCTGGCGGAATTCAACCAGTAGCTAACCCCTGGAAAAGTAGGCTTGGGTCCGTAGGGTGAAGCTCGTAAACCAGCCCGCACCAGGTTATTTTTCTCAAGCCTTTCCAGCCGTAGAGTTTCCTGATTGTGGATAAATTCAGATACCTGCTTTTGAATAATCTTCTGCTTTTCTTTTGACCCGGCCAGAGTTTCCCAGTTCCAGAAAATGACGCCAGCGGCTGGAGGTTTCAGAGCAGCCCGAAGATCCGCCTCAAACTCTTCAGGACTGAGCTGCTCTGGCAGATAAGCTTCCTTGACCTGGACACTGGGCAGGAGCGGATTGGGAACTGTTGACTGAATATCTTCTACCACCGAGCTGATCCACTCGGGCGGCCTTTTTAACATAGGGGCATAAGTCATGGGCGAAAGATAATCAACGTATTTCGAGAGGCTCTTTATATCCTGGCCGGCGACAGAAATCCGCCCTCCGCTAAAATCATCTTCTCTCCAGGGAACAAGGTGAAGGTTAAGCTGGAGAAAATGGTCCACTTGCCTGGCTGCTCTGGAAACGTCTTCAACCATCGTCGTGATCTGACGGTTTCTCCAGGTAGTCCATTCAGCCCGGTGATTGGCCACCAGCCAGCGCGGAATATCAGGATAACCCTGAATAGCTGGTGGGATGGTGATACCTGTTTCTTTTTGAAAATTTTTTATACATTCAGGACAGAAGCAGGTCGTTTTGAGGAGATCCAGAGTTGATTCAGGATAGACTTTTTCCCAGAAAACGAAATGACGGATAAAATCTAGACTAAGACCGTCTGGCTTCAATTCCGAAACCATCCTTTTTACTGACTCAATTAGTTCCTGGCGATAGAGCTGGTTGCCGGGGCAGACAAATTCCAGCCAGTCATCCTTGGCTGGAAGTCCCTCTCCCGTAATGGCCACCATTCCGGGCGAGGCTTTCAATTTTTCAGGGTTATGGAAGACCGGAATGATGAGAAATACTTTAAAGCCGGCCTGACGGCTGAGTTTTAGCCAATCACTTTTTCCGGCCAGCTCCGGGCTGACAAACAGAGTGTTAATGCCAAGTTTTTTCCAGAGATCAAAAGTCTGAGCAGTTCTGTCTGGCTCCTGATAAATTTTAAGGCCGATTATATTTCGATTGGCGGCTGCAAGCGGAGACTGCTGGCCAGCCAGCAGGGACAGCAGGGATAAAAGGCCGACTATGATTATCGTGCCGGTAATCAGGTTTACTCGAGGTCTCATCTTTCTCCCTTCCTTATTTTACTATGTTGGGTTTGCTGCTTTCATTTTATATCTAGGGCGTGCTATTAACCAGAAAAGTTTGGCCTCAGCGGGTAAAATTGCTCTGGCTAACAAGCAAATATTTCAGCCCTGGGTGTGTCTGGTAGCCTAAAGCTCACCTTTATTATAAAATAAACGGTCAGGTTAAATAAGAAAGATGAGGAAAGAATCAATTGAAATTTGAGGACTGAAAATGGCCAGGCAACATGAATATCAGGCAGATTATGAAATTATGAGTTTTCATGTCGACTATCAAAATCGGGCGCACCTGTCGGCTTTGATGAATTACCTTCAGGATGTCGCCAGGCTTCATTCAATTATAGAAAAATTTTCTGTTTTTGATCTTCAGGCAAAGGGTGTCACCTGGGTAATATCCCGTTATCATCTTCAGATCCAGCGCTATCCAGAGATGGGAGAGAAAATCAGGGTCAAAACCTGGGCTTCTGGCAAACACAGCTTTTATGCCTTGCGAGAATTTGAAATCTCCGACGCCCGGCAAAAAAGAATTCTGGCGGCCACCAGCTCCTGGATGATCATTGATTTAAAGGACCGCCGGCCAGTTAAAATTAACGACCTCTTCCCAGATGAGTTAGTCTTAAACAAAAGGCTGATAGAAGATGATTTCCCTGTTTTACCGGTTGCCGAGCGGCTGGACCTCAAAAGCGAGTTTAAGGCTCTGTTTGAAGATCTGGATTTTAACCGTCATGTTAACAATGTAGCTTATTTGCGCTGGGCGGTTGAGGGACTGCCGCCTGAAGTGCTTTTTGCCCGTCGTCCGATGGAGATAGAAATAAATTATCGGTCAGAAGCTTTTTATGGAGATGCTATTGAAGTCATCACCCAGAAACCTCTCCATGAAAATGAACCCTGGGTTCAGCAAATATTTAATCTATCGACAGGAAAAGAGGTGGCCAGATTGCGTTCTACCTGGCAATAGTTTAAACAGGCTGTAATCAGAAGCTTGGGCCAGGGATAATGAATAATCCAGTTGGTTATCTCTTCTGGACTGAAGTTCATCATAATGATAAAGTTGAGTCGAACTGGCAGAATGGACAAAAAACCATGAGAACAAAAGAGAGTCAGCCAGCTGCTCACGGATCAAGGCGGGACAGCCATCCGGTTAAGCAAAATCAGCCCGGTCGTTTGAAGCGATCTTCATCAGGCAAACAGTGGGGGCTGGTTCTGATGGGAGGCGGGGCGCGTGGACTGGCTCATATCGGTGTGCTGAAAGCTCTGCTTGAAAATGACCTGACTCCACCCATCATCACTGGCACTTCTATGGGAGCTATTATCGGCGGGTTGTTTTCGGCTGGCTACTTACCATCAGAAATTGAAGCTATCGCTCGAGAGCTCGGTTCGAGCCAACTCGCCAGATGGCGGCAGAGTAAATTTCCTATCCCTGACAAGCTAGTAGATTTTTTTGTTTTTGAATCATATCAGAAAAAATTGTTCAAACGCTTTGGCCAGGAAAAAGGTGATGTGCTGGAAAAATCGCTTCGCCATCTACTGGGTGATGTCTGCCTGGAGGACCTGACTATTCGCTTTGGTTGCAATGCTGTTGATCTGGTCAGCGGGCGCCAGGTCTGGTTTACTTCCGGGCCGCTCTATCGAGCTTTAAGGGCCAGCTCCGCCTATCCTCTGCTCATTGAGCCAGCCAGGGGGCAGAGGACGTTTTTAGTAGATGGCGGACTGCTTAACAACGTTCCGATCGATCTGGCCCGCGAGCTGGGGGCGACTAAGGTCATAGTACCAGATGTTCACCGCCCACTCAGAAGGCTGCCGAGAGCGAAACTTAAATCAAATCTACCCCTGGTTTTCCGCCTGATTCAAATCGTCCTGGCTGATTCGACTGAAAGTCAGCTGCCAGCCGCTGACCTGCTGATCCAGATCAACCCATCTGTTGATACTTTCGATTTTACCCGAACAAAATATCTGGTGGATTTGGGCCAGAAGGTTACCCAGTCCAGCCTCAAAGCTATAAGAAAGATAATCTCTTGATCTATTTCGATTAGGTTAAGAGATTAGCTCCCGGGCAGTTAAAATCTCTAAGTAGCGATCGAAGCAGGCAACAATTTTCTCAGATGGGAAGTTTGAATAGACTGGAAAGCAGAACGGTTCCTCTGTAAGGCCGGAGGAAATAAGAAGAAAAGCCGCCGTAAAAATGCTAAAATAAAATATAAATAAAAAAGGAAATTCAGGTCAGGAGTGTAGAAAGTGAAGCTGCTTAGAGAGTCAGATCATATTGACCATTGCCTTGATAAGCCGAAAAGGTGGCAGGGGCTTTTAATAGTTTTGCTTCTGGTCATTAATTTAACAGGGAATGGACTGGCTTTAGCCGGTCAGGCGGGTGGGTTATCTGACTCGAATTTGATAGTCGCTCAGAAAGCAGCCAAGAAAAAAGAGCCTGCTCCCAAGCTGTCTGAGAGGTATAAAAAGTGGTTAGAACAGGAAGTGGTTTATATTATTACACCGACCGAAAGAGAAATATTCCTGAAGTTAAAAACTGACCGTGAACGGGATCTTTTTATTGAGGCTTTCTGGAAACACCGCGATCCAATCCCGGAAACTGAAGAGAATGAATTTAAAATTGAACACTATAAAAGAATTGAATATGCCAATAAGTATTTTGGGCGAGAGGCGGCCAAGCCTGGTTGGATGACAGATCGGGGGCGGATGTATATCATTCTCGGCCCTCCCAATGATATCCAGCACATCGATGGCAAGTCAGAAATCTACAACTGCGAGATCTGGTTCTACCAGGGAAAGGAGGAAATGGGCCTGCCTCCTGGCTTTAACCTTCTTTTCTATCAGGAGAAAGGAACTGGAGAAATGCGTCTTTACAGCCCGACCAGCGATGGCCCGCAGGCTCTGTTGACCAGCTACTGGGGTGATCCGGCTGACTATACAACTGCCTACAGCAATTTGAGAGAGGTCGATCCCAATCTGGCTAATATTTCCTTATCTCTGATTCCAGGAGAGGAGAATGTAAGCATGGGCAGGCCTTCTCTTTCTTCTGATTTGCTCCTTCGCCAGATAGAACAGACTCCGCAAAAGATGGTTGAAGATAGATATGCCAGGAAATTTTTTGAATATAAAGACATCATCGATGTTGACTATTCCGTCAATTATATTGATAGCGATTCGCTGGTCAGGGTCTTAAAGGACTCCTCCGGGCTCTATTTTATTCATTACGATATCGAGCCGAGCAGACTGTCTGTCAATCAGTATGATAATCAATATGCTACCAACTTTAAGGTCAATGGTCTGCTGAGCACGACTGATGGAAAAATGGTTTACCAGTTTGAAAAGACTTTTCCGGTGAAATTAACTTCCGCTCAGTTTAAAGAAAGGCAGAACCTGCCACTGGCTATTTATGATGTCTTACCCTGTGTTCCGGGCGAATATAAATTATCTGTCCTGGTAAAGAATGAGGCTTCGAAAGAATTCACCAGTCTTGAACAAACGATCAGAATTCCAGAAAAAGTTCAGATAGAAATGACCACGCCTCTCCTGGCTTACCGGGTTTCTCCCTCAGAATCGACCGAAGGCAAAATCAAGGCCTTCCTGCTGGGGGGTCAGCAGCTTTATCTTCAGGCCAGTCGGGTTTTTACTTCCCGTGACCAACTGGTGGTGGCCCTCCAGATTTTCGGTTTGACACCTGAGCTAAAAAATAAAGCCAGTCTTAGATATCAGTTTTTTAAGGAATCGCACCCTTTCAAAGAAGAAACTTATCCAGTCTCTGAACTGGGTACGTTGCCTGACCTCATAAAAGTATTTTCTTTAGCAGATTTTTCTCCTGCTCATTATTTTTTAAACATAACCCTGCTGATTGATGGCCAGGAAAAGTTAACTGTCAAAGACGAGTTCGATCTGACCTATCTTGAAACTTTGCCCCGTCCCTGGGTTCTATCTCGAGTTCTCCCGCCGGCCAGCGATCCCTATTATGGCTGGATCCTAGGCAATCAGCTTTACAATCTTGGGCGCCTGGCTGAGGCCAGAAAAGTTCTGGAACCAGCCATGGCCAAAGCTCCTGGCAATCAGGATCTGGCTATGGAACTGGCCAGAGTGTATGTCGGCCTTAAAGATTATGAGAAGGCCGCTAAAATTCTTGACAGTTTCGTTTCAGCTGAACAGGGTGTCCGCTATGAGACCTATGTTGTTGCTGCTCAGGCCTTTTTCAATATCGGTCAATATGAAAAAGCACTGACTATTCTTGACAAAGCTGTTGCCCAGCACGGGACCGATATTCAGCTCCTTGATCTAATTGGTGATTGCTATCTTAAACTGGGCAAAAAAGAAGAGGCCCTGGCCGTGTGGCAAAAATCTCTTGAGATTAATCCCGAGCAACCAGAGGTTAAAAAGAAGATCCAAGCGGTCAGATAAAGACCGACTGTTGATTTTATTTCTTGAGTTGAATGGTGGCGAGGAAGAGGGGGGTTCTGTCTGCCGGTCAAGTCAGTTAACCATTAATCCAATCAATTAAAATTATGATTTGTGCTGAGCAGGAAAATCTGATATTTTTTTTAACTTAATATCAGTGTCTTTTTATTAATAAGAAAGTTTTTTCATATTTTTTTCAAAAGGAGCTCGCGAATGGTAATACAGGAAAAAAAAACAGAAGATTATCAAGGCCAGTCCGTTAGATTTTTCCAGCTGGAAAATGATGAAGGCCTTAAGGCAATCCTGATGAGTTATGGGGCAACACTGGTTTCTCTTTATGTTCCTGACAGACAAGGAAAGATCGGAGATGTTGTTCTGGGTTTTGACTCACTCTCTGGTTATCTTGGGCCAAACCCCTATATAGGAGCAACAATCGGACGATATGCCAATAGAATTGCCGGGGGGCGTTTTGTTCTCGACGGCCGCGAATATCAGCTGGCAAAGAATGATGGCCCGAACCACCTTCATGGTGGAATAAGAGGATTCGACAAAGTCGTCTGGCAAGCTGAGCCATTCACTCAGCCCTCAGGGGTAGGCGTCAGATTTAGCTATCTCAGCCCTGACGGAGAAGAGGGTTACCCGGGCAACCTATCGTGCCAGGTTACCTATCTTTTAGCAAATGACTGTCAGCTTGAGATTTATTATCAGGCAACTACCGACAGGCCGACTCACCTCAATCTGACCAATCACAGTTATTTTAATTTATCAGCCGGGACCAAAGATAATATTGTCGACCACGAGCTTCAAATTCTGGCCTCAGCCTTTACACCCGTGGATGAGACGCTTATTCCTACCGGGGAGATAAAACCCGTCGCCGATACTCCTTTTGACTTCCGGCAGCCGGTAAGAATAGGCAAAAGAATAGACCAGGTGCCAGGCGGCTATGATCACAATTTTGTGCTGGACAATAAAGGAGAACTGGCTGTCGTGGCCAGAGTTTTTGAACCTGATTCCGGCCGTAAGCTGGAACTCCTGACGACAGAGCCCGGCCTTCAATTTTATTCAGGGAACTTTCTGGATGGAACAATAAGAGGCAAAGCAGGAAAAACTTATGGGCCGAGGTCAGCCTTCTGTCTGGAGTCACAGCACTTTCCTGATTCACCCAACCAGCCCCATTTTCCCTCGACTATTCTGAGGCCAGGCGAGGTATTCAGGAGCAGGACAATTTTCAGGTTTTCGACCCACTGATGAACGAATTTATGTCATGTTTTAAGAGGATTGGCCAGGCCAACCTTACTATTAGAAAAAGGGAAAGCAGCCATCAACTGACAGGATATTTTGAGGTCCGGAGACAATTACCGGGAAAAACTGCTAGCCAGAATAGGAATGAAAGTGATCAGTATTTGTAGTGCAGTGAGTGCTGATTCAGACAAGGGGCAGAGGATGCTAACAATAAAAAAATAATCGTTAAAAAGACGAAAAATGTATTGACAGAGTATCTGATATGTGATATATCAGATATAGAAAGGCAGGAGAATAGAAAGACATGACCCAAGCCTGCTACGACTCTCATCGTAAGGAAAAGGTGGTTTCACAGCATATTTATTTTTCGGGGTTTGGAGAAAAGAAAGAAGAAACTCGATGAAAGGTATGATCTTTGACCTCAAGCATTATGCTATCCACGATGGGCCAGGGATCAGGATGACAGTCTTTTTTAAGGGCTGTCCGCTACACTGCCTGTGGTGCCATAATCCTGAGGGTATTTCGCCTCACAAAGAGTTGATGCTCATGCCCAATCGCTGTGCCCGCTGTGGCGACTGCGTCCGTAGCTGTAAATTCGGTGCTTTAGCTCAGAAAAAAGATGGAGAAGTGGTAGCAGATCGCTCGTTATGTACGCTTTGTGGTGATTGCGAGCGAGTCTGCCAGCGAGAGGCTATCGCTCTGGTTGGCAGGGAAATGACGGTTGAAGACATTATAGCTGAGGTCGAAAAGGATCGAATCTTTTTCGATCAATCTGGCGGTGGTGTGACCCTGACCGGCGGAGAACCTCTTTTCCAGCCAGAGCTGGCCGAAGCCCTGATTGACCGCTTGCACCAGATCGGTATTCATGTAGCTCTTGATACTTCGGGCTATGCGCCTCAAGAGACTTTTCTTCGCCTGGCCGGAAAATCTGATCTGGTTCTATTTGACTTGAAATTAATGGATGATAGCCAGCATAAAGAGTTTACCGGTGTTTCCAACCAGCTTATCCTCAGTAATCTTAAGGCTCTGGACAAAACCGGTAAGCCTATCTGGATACGATTCCCGCTTATTCCCGGGGTCAATGACAGTCAGGAAAACCTTAAGGCTATGGCCGATTTTTTGCTGGAATTAAAATCGGTTAAGATGCTAAATGTGCTGCCTTACCATAAGGGCGGTGTGGAAAAAGTTCGTCGCCTTGATCAGGGTGACCGGTTTGAAATTTTTGAGCCCCCGACTCAGGCCATGATTGATAATGTCATAAACTATTTCAGAGGCCGGGGCTTGATTGTTAAACAGGGAGGGTAAAAATGAATGAACGAATTAAAAAATTAAGAGAAAGTTCGCTGGAAGCAAAACCAACAGTTTCTTCTGAAAGAGCCAGAATTGTTACCGAGGCTTACCGCCGGCCGGAAGTGGAGCGAGCCCCTATTCCGATTCAGCGAGCGCTGGTTTTTAAAGATTTAATGCAGAAAAAAGCTATTTTCATTGACGATGGCGAATTAATTGTGGGAGAGAGAGGCCCGGCTCATAAGGCTACGCCCACCTATCCCGAGGTTTGCTGCCATTCCCTGGAAGATCTGGAGATTCTTAACTCCAGGCCGAAGACAAACTATGCTGTCGATGAAGAAACTCTCCAGCTTTATCACGACGAAATCATCCCCTTCTGGCGCGGACGTTCGATGCGCGACCGCCTGCTGGCGGCCATGACACCGGAGTGGAAGGACGCTTACGAAGCCGGTATTTTCACCGAATTTATGGAACAGAGAACGCCGGGCCACACTGTCCTTGGTGATAAAATCTATACTAAAGGACTGCTCGATATCAAAAAAGATATAGAAGAGTCGCTGGCCAGGCTTGACTTCTATCATGACCCGGAGGCGCTGGACAAGCAGTATGAGCTCGAAGCGATGGCAATTGCTGCCGATGCTCTGATGCTTTATGCCAGACGCTATGCAGAGCTGGCCAGGTCCATGGCGGCCGCTGAGAAAGATCCTCAGCGGAAAAAAGAACTGGAAAAAATTGCTGAGGTTTGTGACTGGGTTCCGGCTCATGCTCCCCGCGATTTCTGGGAAGCTTTGCAATATTACTGGTTTGTTCATGTTGGTGTTACCACCGAATACAATACCTGGGATTCCTTTAATCCTGGCCGCCTTGATCAAAATTTATTCCCCTTTTATAAAAAAGGACTGGAAGAGGGGACGTTAACCAGAGAGTGGGCGAGGGAATTGCTGGAAGCTTTCTGGGTTAAGTTTAACAATCAGCCGGCGCCGCCTAAGGTCGGAGTGACAGCTGAGGAAAGCGGTACTTACACTGATTTTGCTTTGATCAATGTCGGTGGTTTGAAGCCGGATGGCAGCGACGGTGCCAACGAATTATCCTATCTGATTCTGGATGTGATTGAAGAGATGAGACTTCTTCAGCCGAGTTCTATGGTTCAGGTCAGTGCCAAAAATCCTGATTCACTGTTGCTCAGAGCGTTGAAAATTATCAGGACAGGTTTTGGCCAGCCATCGATTTTTAACACCGATGCTATTGTCCAGGAACTCATGAGACAGGGGAAAGCGGTGGAAGATGCAAGGAAAGGTGGCTCAAGCGGCTGTGTCGAAGCTGGTGCTTTTGGTCGTGAAGCTTATATTCTGACCGGTTATTTTAATATGCCCAAGATTCTCGAGATTACACTCAATAATGGAGTTGATCCCAGAACCGGGAAAAAGATTGGCCTCGAGACGGGTGATCCGCGGAATTTTGGCAGCTTTGAAGAGCTGATGTCAGCCTTTGAGAAGCAGATGAAACATTTTATTGACATTAAAATCCGCGGCAACAACGTGGTGGAAAAGCTTTTTGCCACCTACCTGCCGTCGCCTTTTCTGTCGCTGTTTATCGATGACTGTGTGGCCAAAGGTAAGGACTATCATAATGGTGGTGCTCGCTATAACACCAGATACATTCAGGGCGTTGGCCTGGGGACCATTACCGACATGCTGACCTCACTCAAATATAATGTCTTTGACCAGAAGGTCGTCACGATGGATGAGATGCTGCGCGCTTTGAGCCAGAATTTCAAGGGTTATGAGCGGCTCAGAGACCATCTGCTTAATAAGACTCCCAAGTTTGGCAACGATGATGATTATGCTGATGAGCAGGCCAGACGGGTTTTTGACCTCTACTTTAATTTGATTGATGGCCGCCCGACGGTCTGCGGTGGGAAGTACAGAATTAACCTGCTGCCGACTACTGTTCACGTTTATTTTGGTAAGGTAACCGGAGCGACTCCTGATGGGCGCCTGGCTGGTGAGCCAGTTTCAGAAGGCATCTCGCCTGTCCAGGGCATGGATAGAAAAGGCCCGACGGCCGTCATTAAATCAGAAGGGAAACTCGACCACATCAAAACCGGTGGAACACTTCTCAATCAGAAATTTACCCCGCAGCTTCTGGCTGACGATGAAGGACTGGAGAAGCTCAAAGATTTAATCCGCTCATATTTCCGGCTGATGGGACACCATATCCAGTTCAATGTTGTTACAGCTGAAACACTGCGCGATGCTCAGAAACACCCGGAAAAATACCGCGACCTGATTGTCAGGGTGGCTGGCTACAGTGATTATTTTGTGGATTGTGCCAGAGAGCTCCAGGATGAAATCATCCGCCGCACCGAGCATCAGAGCTTCTGACCTGGGTTTAAGCGGCCGGTTTTATTTATTGTCGATTAGGTAAACAAGAGCAAGCCAGGTTCGCCCTTGTTAGCCAGTGGCTGCTCCATCCCTGCTGCTTTTTCTCAAGGCGGCCACATATTTAGAATAATTCTAATATTAGAATGAGTCTAAATATATGATATGTCTATTGATCCTCAGCCCCACTGTTGGTATTTGCTCTCCGAGAATAAATAAATAGGAAATCAGAAATTATTGAAGGGCGCCAGATCGAGGTTGGTGCCAGGAATTTCGCTTCTTTTTGAGCCATCATATAAATTTTGAGTGATCCTGCTTCCTGAGAATTAAGCTCTTTTTTCTTCATAAGAGACTTAGTTTTTACTGCCGTTGATTTTTTAACCTTATCCGCTGTGTTAATATTTACTCAATGCCAAAATTCAGGAGGAAACAATGTTTACACCGGAATTATTACAAAAAGGACTGACCTGGCTGCTAACTACCGGTCTCAAAGTCCTTTTGATCGTTATAGTAGTTATGGTCTTGACTCGCATCTCGCGCGGCTTGGCCAGGCGCCTGGAGAAAATCTTTCTCAAGGGCAGGGAAGATGAGGAATCGCTCAAGAGAGCCAGAACCCTGTCGAGCATGATCAAACAGTTTCTAAATAGCCTCATTGTGATCATTGCGGTGCTGACTGTTCTGGCCGCCCTCGATATCCAGATTGGTCCCCTGCTGGCTACTGCTGGTGTGGCCGGACTGGCTATCAGCTTTGCCGCCCAATCACTCATCAAGGACGTCATTAATGGTTTCTTTATCATCCTCTGGGATCAGATCAGGGTCGGCGATGTGGTGGAAATTGCCGGGCGCAGTGGGGTAGTCGAGGGGCTTAACCTGAAAATGACTGTTCTCCGCAGTCTGGATGGGAACGTCCATTATATTCCTAACAATCTGATCGATGTGATCACCAATATGACCAGGGAATATTCTCAATTTGTCTTTGATGTCCGGGTTGCTTTTGATGAAGATGTAGACGAGGTCATCCAGACCTTAAAAGAAGTGGACGAAGAGCTGCGTCTGGACCAGCAATTTTCTGAGTGTATACTTTCTCCGCTTGAAATTCTGGGTCTCGACCACTTTGAAAATTCAGCTCTGGTTATCAGGGCCAGGACAACGACCAAGCCAAGCAAACAGTGGGAGGTGAGCCGCGAATTCAACCGCCGGTTGAAAAAGGCATTTGACCGGAAGGGGATAAGTATTCCTTTCCCCCATTTGACTCTGTTCCCGGGCCAGAACAAACAGGGCCAAACTGCTCCCCTCCGAGTAAAGCTGGTGGATGAAAAAGAAACTATAAAAAAAGGAAATTGAGCCAGGCTATGCAGACCTATTTTGAACCTGAGATAAGAAACTCAATCAGCCTGAAGGACGCTATCCCGGCTATCGAACAGTCTCTGGCTGCTTATAGTTCAGGCCTGGCGATTTTGCCCGGGGTTATTAACCTTGATTTGCCAGAGTTGGAGGGTGAAGTCCATGTGAAAGCTGCTTATCTTGCTGGCCATGATCATTACGTGATCAAAGTTGCTTCTGGCTTCTATAAAAATCCTCTCCATGGTCTTCCAGCCGGTGATGGTCTGATGCTGGTTTATAAAGCTATGACCGGCGAACTGGCCGCTATCCTTTTTGACCACGGTTATCTGACTGATTTAAGGACAGCTGCGGCCGGAGCAGTAGCCGCCAAATATCTGGCCAGAGCTGACCTCAGACGTGTAGCCGTTATAGGGTCAGGAGTTCAAGCCCGTCTCCAGCTTCTGGCCCTGGCTGAAGTGCGCGTCTTTTCCGAGGTTTCAGTCTGGAGTCGCCAGCCGGAGAACGCTGAGCGATATGTGAAAGAAATGACTGAAGTTTTTCCTGAGGTTAAATTCCATGCGTTTCCGTCACCGGAAGAGGCGGTAAAAGGAGCAGACATAATCATCACGGCGACAGCCAGTCGCCAGCCGCTAGTTAAAGCTGAGTGGTTGAAACCTGGAGTTCAGATCACAGCTATGGGCTCTGACGGACCTGAAAAACAGGAACTCTATCCCGAAGTCCTGGCCAGGGCTGACTTTATCTTTTGTGATTCGGTTAACCAATGTCGCCACCTGGGAGAAGTTCACCACGCTCTTCAAGCCGGAGTGATTTCTGAAGACAAAATCAGTGGAGAAATCGGAGAGCTGGTTCTTGGCAGAAAAGTCGGAAGACGATCGGCCAATGACATCACCGTGGCTGACCTGACCGGGCTGGGCGTCCAGGACGCAGCTATTGCTGATCTTTTTCTGCGCCTGGCCGGAGATAAACAGAAGAATAAATAACAAGATCGGAGAGAATATTTTCTGGGGAGGGTTGGTGCTTTATTCCCGTCCAATTCTGGCCCCGCTATTTCAGGCAGTCTATCTTTCCTATTGAGCTCCTCCGGGTAAAGATAGATATTGCCTGGCACCAGGCTCGCCGATGAAATTTGTCCTGAGACCGGTTAGACTTCCTTCTGCTGCCTTCGCCTGGCGGGTAGCGAGTCAGCCCTAGTCTTAGCTTTAACCTGACCCTGAAAAATGAGAAGAAGCATTGACCGCTGAGGTTCAGGTTTTATAAACTAAAGCCAGGCTGGAATGAAATTTTGTTAAGGAAGATATCATAACTATATTAAGATGATTGCGTTGATAAAAATCGGAGATTAAAGGCTGACAAAAATATCTCAAGGACAGGTATCATTATTTTCAGTCTTATGGAGAAACAGGAGGTTATGTTGAAAAAAGTATTAAAGCTCAAAAATATTCTCGGTGCTATTAGCCTGGTCTTAATTTTCTGGGGGCTATCTTTATCAGTTCGAGCTGATGAGGGCATGTGGCCGCTCAGCGAAATTCAAAAGCTGAACCTGCGCGAGAAAGGGCTGAGGATGGATCCCTCTCTTATTTATGATCCAGCCAAACAGAGCTTGCTCTATGCTGTTGTTCAGCTGGGCGCTACCGGCTCATTCATTTCCGAAGAGGGGCTTCTCATCACCAATCATCATGTGGCTTTTGGCTCGGTGCAGGCGGCCAGCACTCCAGAAAAAGATTATCTTAAACACGGTTTTCTGGCCAGGACGAGAACTGAGGAAATTCCAGCAGCCGGTCAGACCGCCCGCATTACCGAATCATTCAAGGATGTCTCAACTGAAGTTCTATCCGTGGTCAAGACGAAAATGAGCCCGGCCGAGAGGACTAAGGCGATTGAGAGAAAAATCAAGCAACTGGTAGCTGCTGCCGAGAAGGCCAATCCAGGCAAGCGAGCTGAAGTGGCCGAAATGTTTCCAGGCAAATCCTATTGGTTGTTTCTTTATACTGATCTTCGGGACATTCGGTTGGTTTATGTACCACCTCTGGCGGTTGGTAATTTTGGCGGGGAAGACGATAACTGGATGTGGCCACGCCAGACCGGTGACTTTACCCTCATGCGGGCCTATGTCGGACCCGACGGGAAGCCAGCTGAATACAGCCCGGATAACGTCCCCTTTCATCCTAAGACCTATTTAAGGATAAATCCAGCCGGGGTCAAAGAAGGAGATTTTGTTTTTCTGCTGGGCTATCCGGGGCGTACTTATCGCCACCTGCCAGCAAGTTACATAGCTTTTGAACAGAATGTCAGGATGCCAGCCGTGGCTAACTGGTATGAATGGCAGATAAACCTGATGGAAGAGATGGGCAAAACCAGCCGCGAGGTAGCTCTCAAGCACGACGCAAGGATCAAAGGCCTGGCCAACACTATGAAAAATTATCGAGGTAAACTGGCTGGGCTCCAGCGCTTGAATTATTTGGCTCAGAAAGAGCAGGAGGAACAGGACCTGAAGGCTTTTATCCAGGCCGATCCGAAGCGTCAGGCTGCTTATGGTGAGGTTTTACCGTCACTGGAAAGAATCTACAAAGAGATGGAACTGGACTATCCCAGAAGCTTTGTCCTGGATAATCTGCGGCGCTCGGTAATTTTATTTCAGAACGCCATGACCGTGGTGGAAGCAACCCATGAACGTCAGAAACCAGACCTGGAAAGAGGTGCTGCCTATATGGACAGGAATTTTAACCGGACCAGGCAACGCATAGGTCTGACTCTCAGAGCAAGCTTCTATCTCCCGACGGATCTGGCCATCTTTAAGGAACTTCTAAAAAAAGCTGAGGCCCTTCCCGACCATCAGAAGATTGAAGGACTCAGCCAGTTAATAGTCAGTGGAAATAATCTGGATGAAATCGCGAATAACATCTTTCAAAAAACCAGAATGCAGGATGTAGAGTTTATCAATACTCTCTGGGATAGAAAGCCGGCTGACCTGAAGCAAATTGATGATCCACTACTGAAGCTGGCCCTGGCCCTTTATCCCGAATACTTGAAAATGGAAGAAGCTAACCGGGCGAGAAAAGGCCAGCTGGATGAACTGCAGGCCAAGCTGGTTGATATTCGCCAGGAATTCCTAGGCCAGCAGTTTATACCTGATGCCAATGGCACTCTGCGCCTGACCTATGGCCGGGTGGAAGGATATGAACCCAGGGATGCTGTCTTCTATAAGCCATTTAGCACTGTTCAGGGAGTGGTCGAAAAAACTACCGGTCGAGAACCTTATGATACCCCGCCTGCTCTTCTGGAGCTCGTCAAGCAGAAAAAATTCGGGCGCTTTATTAACCCTGAACTCAAAACAGTCTCAGTCTGCCTGCTTTACAGTACAGATACGACCGGTGGCAATTCGGGTAGCCCCATTATCAATGCTGATGGCGAACTGGTTGGAGTCAACTTTGACCGGACGTGGGAAGCAACCATCAACGATTTTACCTGGAGTCATGATTTCAGCCGGTCAATTGGCGTGGATATCAGATATGCTCTGTGGATTCTGCAGGAACTGGGCGGTGCCAGCCACCTGCTGAAAGAGATGGGAATAGAGTAAATCGAAGAGGTATAGGGGCCTGTCAGGGCGCGCCCCCGTCCGTCCTCGCTCCACCGATCCCCCCGTGGGGAACCCCTTCCGCTGCGGGCGGAGCGGAGACACACCCTGCCACCCTGCTTTAATCTAAGTGTCGAATTAGAGGAGAAGAAAGCCTGGCTCAAATTTTTAAAACAATTAAGGACTTAGCAAGCTAATTTGGAAGGTCTGGCTTTAGAAGCTAAGCTTTCATCGGCTGATCTTTTCTATGTGGAAAGGGTATAGGGGCCTGTCAGGGCGCGCCCCCGTCCGTCCTCGCTCCACCCATCCCCCCGCGGGGAACCCCTTCCGCTGCGGGCGGAGCGGAGACACACCCTGCCACCCTATCCTATTTAATCTGAAGATTTTTTGTAATTTTAAGAATAGTGCTTTAAAATACTAATATCGGGAAAAAAAATTGGGAAAATAAGGAAGGAGGAGGGTAGGAAAATGAAAAAAATAAGTTATCTCAGCCTTGCTGCCATTTTGAGCCTGGGCCTGGTCAGCCCAATATTTCTGTCTTCAGAAGCCGCTGCCCAGGAAGAACAGGCACAGCAGGGGCAAGAAGCGGCTAAGCTCCCTATTTCCTGGGAAAACTGGAATCAGGCCAAGGCCAGTGCTGAAAAGTATGATCTTGAAGGCGATTACACCAGAGCCCTTCAGTATTATCTTGAGTATATTCGTCAGGCTGAAGGGCTGGGCCGTCCGGATATCGTCGCCTGGGGGAAAAACAACGCTGCCTATATGATCATCAAACAGCATAAACAGGATTCGACGACCAATTTAGAACCGGCCAAAAAAATGCTGGAAGAAGGTCTGGCCATAGCCGAAGCTACTGAAGACTGCCGAGCTAGGCTTCAGAGTAATCTGGACTACGTAAAACTCTTTATAAAAGATTAGAATGGAAAAGACTACTAGACTTTATGGAGGATGTAATCGGTCACAGACAGACTGATTTCGTCGACAGGCTGGAGCGTCAGGCTGGCTATGATTTTTGAAAAATAGATTTAATTGATAACTCTTAAAATGAAGTGTCGAATGATAAAAAACGTTTTATAAGTTATGTCTGGATGAGGTTAGCCACCTCTGGCTTTTCAGTTTAACTCCGTCCGGAAGATTTGTTCTATGAGGTCGGTTTCTGGCCGAACCGGGCAAGCGTAACAGGTCAGTTGGTTTGCCTGGAGTTGCTTCTGCCTCAGGCTGACCGGTGGGGCAAGGCCTCCTCCCCTGAAGTTCGAGCTAAACGTTTATTGCCGAGCGGCTGGTAGCTGATCAGAAACAGATTCTTTGACTGTAATTTTAAATTTTTGCGTTTAATAAATTGATAACTGACAAGTGGAAGATTATCATTTATAATTCGTCTTTAAGTTAGAAAGATATTCGGCTGAAATCAAAAGTCTTAAATCAAACCGGCGGCCGGGCTTAATAGCCTGGCCAGATTCGGGACAAAAGAAATTAATTTCAATTCAAGTGGTGAGGCGATGAACAGAAACAGATATTGTCTTTTTATCTTTTTAGGGTTGATTCTTACGGCTATTATTCCCTCCCCGGGTTTTTCTGCCCAGCCAGATTCGGCCATAAAACTGAAGGCAGTTAAGGTCGAAAAGGGGCCTCATCTTGATGGACTTCTCGCCGATGAAGTCTGGAAACTGGCTGAGCCTTTCTCTGGCTTCAAAATGGTTGAGCCTTCTCCGGGGAATGAACCAACAGAGAAAACCGAGCTAAGAGTACTTTATGACGAAACCAATCTTTATATTGGCATTTATTGTTATGATAGTGAGCCGGGAAAAATTACTGCTAATTCACTTTCCCATGACCAGACCGGTGAAAGCCAGGGAATGTACGGCAACAGACAGGGGACCAGCACCAGTAACGATATTGTCAGGGTTTTAATCGATCCTTTTCTGGATAAAAGGACAGCTTACATTTTTTATATCAATCCGAAAGGGGCCAGAAGTGAAGGCCTGGTCTCGGGTGGCAATGCCAGTTTGAACTGGGATGGCATCTGGGAAGGCCGGGCAAAAATCCTGACCGATGGCTGGTCAGCCGAAATGAAAATTCCCTTTAAAACGATTTCCTTTAAAAAAGACCTGCCAGCCTGGGGTTTGAATGTCGAGCGCTATATTGCCCGCAAGCAGGAGACCGATCGCCTTTCGGGCATTTCCAGGGATGCCAATTTTAATAATCCGATGATGGCTGCTGAGCTCGAAGGGATTTCAGATATTAAGCAGGGACTGGGAATCACCATCCGGCCTTATGGTCTGGTAGCCACCCAGAATCAGCATCGGCCTGAAAACAGCAACTATGACTGGGACTCTCAGGCCGGGGTGGATATTTACAAGAATATCACTCCCAATCTCGTCGCTGCCTTTACCTATAATACTGATTTTGCTGAAACTGAGGTTGATGACCGGCGTCTAAACCTGACCCGCTTCCCGCTATTTTATCCAGAAAAAAGAATGTTTTTCTTAGAGGGTTCAGAAACTTTTAACTTTAGCTCCAGTGTTAGCTTTTATCCCTTTTTCAGCCGGCGGATTGGCCTTTATCAGGGGCAACAGGTGCCAATTGATTTTGGAGCCAAGCTGTATGGGAAAATAGGGAAATTTAATCTGGCTATGCTTGATATGGAGATGGAAGAATCTGGCCCGCTGCCCCGAACTAATCTGTTCGCTGGACGGGTTACTTATGACTTTCTGGAAGAAAGCAAAATCGGAATAATTTTTACCAACGGCAGCCCCACCGGAGATAATAATAGCCTGATTGGTTTCGATATAAATTATGCCACCTCACGCTTTGCCGGCAGCAAAAATCTCTGGCTGGCTGCCTGGGCTGCTTATAACTGGAACGATGAACCAGGCCGCCACCATGGGTTTGGCTTCCGGGCAAATTATCCCAATGATCTTATTAACATCGAATCCACCTATGCTTACTACGGAGAAGCTCTTGACCCCGGTGTTGGTTACATGATGAGACCGGCCATCCAGACTTTTTATTTGCAGTTAGGGTACAATCCGCGTCCACAGCGGGGCTGGCTCGATCGAGTAATCAGGCAGTTTTTCTTTCAGGCCAGCGGTGATTTCTACTGGAAACTGGACGGCAGTCTGGAAACCAGCCGTCTGACCTTTACACCTTTAAGCTTTAGGACTGAGGCTGGCGAAAAATTTACAGCCAATGTCGTGGTCAACAAGGATGTCTTGCCCTACGATTTTGAAGTGGCGCCGGGAACGATTCTGGCAGCCGGGCCTTACAACTTTACCAACGCCAGATTGAGCTTTAATACCGCTTCCCATCGGCCGGTATCATTAAACCTTAGCTATACTGTTGGGCAGTTTTACTCAGGCCATTATGGTGATTTTTCGGCTGGGCTGACCTATCACTGGCGCGGCAATATTGATACGTCTTTTAATACTGAAATTGTCAGAGGAACTCTGCCTGAAGGTAAAATAGATGAAAATGTTTATCAGTTCAAGCTGGATTTTTATTTTTCACCTGATCTGGGATTTATGAATTATCTTCAGTACGATAGCGTCTCGCATCTTCTGGGTTGGAGCGCCCGCTTCCGCTGGGAAGTTAAACCGGGCAATTTTATTTATTTAATTTACAACAGTAACTGGGAAAAAAGATGGGATCCAAACAGCCGCTTTTATGCCGCTGGTGACCGGGGCGTCTTTAAAATCACCCTCTCCATCAGGCCTTAGTTGAAGTAAACCATAAGACGCGCTGTCGCAGTCTTTATCGCTGTCGGGGCTGGAACGAACGGAAAGTCAAAAATTATTTTTTCTTGGTTGTTTTTTTGGCTTTGGCTGCAGTCTCAGCTTTACTCTTGCGCTTCATATCAGCTGCGTGGGCTCGCTTATAAGTCTGGATGTCCACAAAGCGACCTTTTTCATCGCGTACCGCATAAAGTTTAGTTCCCTTAACACTGCGATGAGTTGTTCTCTTCATGCTCACCATCCTCCTTTTAAGTTTTATTTAATTTATAGCCAGCCGCCTGACGATCGGCGCTGACCTTGTTCCTGCCCAGAGCACTGTTGACCAGTTGGATGATCAAGTCGGTGATGATGTGAATCATGCCTTCCTTAAACTGGAAAGACGTTTTTTCGCCAGCACTTATGCCTCAAATTAAAATCCTTAAGATTAGTCAGCCCTGTTTAGCAACCTTAAGATTAGCCTGGCAGGGACGATTGACCGTCAACAGATTTTTTGCGCCCAGGTACATTACTTTGATGTTACCCTTCTCCCATTTCTGAGAGTATAACTTTAAGAAGATAACTGTCAAGGAAATAATGTTCTTATTGGAAAGATCAGGAAAGACTGAAATTGGAATAAAAATACTACCCGGTTATTAAAAAATAAAAGCGGCCTGGTCAGAAACCTGGCTCCTGGTTGCCTGAGGCCAGATGCCAGACAGGCAACCAGAGAAGGCCAGACCAGATTAGAGCCAGGTCTTTTTTCTTTGGTCTCAGGGCAACGGTTTCCAGCTGTTCGCCGGCTGGATCGTAGAGGCTGACTATTTGGTCTGCTTCTCGCTGGAGTTCTTTTTCTATCTCTTCCAGTCTGGCTCGAGTTAGTTCCACCTGTTCTTGAGCTCTCTTTATATCCATTTTTTCGTAATAAGCCCGGCTGGCGCTCCTGGCAGTGGTCGTAGCCCGGCCTACTTGATAGGATTTACGGCCGAGTATCGCTCCGAAAATAGTGGCCCCGGCCGAGATGGCGCTCTGAGCAACCTTCTCTTTATATTGTTGCTCTTCTCTCTGCAGGCGTTGCTGAGCAGTCAAATACTGCTTCTCCAGCATGCTAATTTTGGAAGCATATTTTTGCCTCAATTTGTCGAGAGCCTCATCCCGTTTTTCCCGGGCCAGCTGGGTTAATCTGATCCGGAAATCTGTCTCTGATTCACCTGGTTTGGACATCGCCTTAAAGAGGTTGCTTTTCCAGAGAGTCAGTTGATAGCTTCTGGTCAGATAATCAAGATAATCATCTCCGGCTGACTTCAAGAGCGAAAGAGAACGGGATGGCAATGAAACAAAACTGGCTCCAGTCTCCGGTTCCCGCTTGAGAGCTTCGACTTTATAGGGAAGGGGAAGAGATTTATCCCAGAGTAAACCTATAACTTCGTCAGTCAGTTCAATATAATTAGCCACCTCTGAAACCTGAGAAATTCCCAGCCGGTTATCAAAGATGGCCACCTGTCCAAAAGCAGCTATAGCTGGATGGTAAGTCAGATTAGCAGGCGATGAGACCCGATGCCGAACAGGCAAATAAAGCTCCGGCACATCAGGCGGTAGAGAAGGTTTCAAGCTGCTGAGAGCGGCGGCCGTTGAGCTGACTGTGCTCTTGACGGGTTCCTGGCCAGCGATGTCCAGGGAGACGGCCACCCGGGTTTTCTTATCCTTCATGACTTCCATAATTTGCTGCCTGGTCATCGGACCGCGCAGGTAGGAAAGAGTCCATCTGGTCGTCATCAGGACTGGCTTATCCTCGTGAACGTTATGCAAGAGAAAGACCCGGCTTTTCAGGCGACTGATCAGGTCAGAGACCTGGTCAATATCCAGGCTGCCGGCCAGGCCCGATAATCCCTGGAGCAGGCGGTTCTTGTCCTGTTCAGTCTGCAGCCTCCCAATAAACCAGGTCCCGGCATTAGCCAATCCTTTATAATCAAGATCAACCGGGTTCTGAGTGGTCAGGACTAAACCAAGCCCGAAAGCCCTGGCCTGTTTGAGCAGGGTCAGCAGGGGCCTTTTGGCCGGCGGTTCGCTAACTGGCGGGAAAAATCCGAAGATTTCATCCATATAAAATATAGCCCGGAGAGAGGAAGTTCCTGGCTGCTGCCTGACCCAGCCCAGAAGCTGGTTAAGAAGAATGGTTACAAAAAACATTCTCTGGGCTTCCTGTAGATGAGCAATGGAGATGATACTGAGCCGTGGCCGGCCAGCAGGCGTGTAGAGAAGAGAGCCAATATCAAGAGGATCACCGGTCAGCCAGGATTCAAAGCCCGGGGCGGCCAGAAGATTGTTTAACATCATAGCCAGCTTGAAACGGTCTGCAGCCGGGTAAAATGAATCCAGTTCAAAAACCCCGATTCGCTTCAAAGGTGGATTCTGAATTTGCTGGATAAGAGCAGGCAGGTCCAGCCCTTGACCGGCTTTCCAGGCAGAATGAAGCAGGTTGGAAAGCAGAATGTGTTCGCGGCTCTGAAGGGGATCAGTCTGAATGCCTAATAATCCAAGCAGGCCGGAGACGGTGGTGGAAACATTTTCGCTGAGAGCTTCTGGATCATCGAGTATGGCTGGCGGCGGGACATCAAATGATTTGAGGATAGATAAAGGTAGACCAGCCTGACTCCCAGGAGTATAGATGGAGATATCAACCGTCTCCAGGAGCCTTCTGATTCGCTCCTGATCCTGGTCCCATTCAGTCAGTCCCTTTTTCCACGATTCGGCTTGCTGGCGGGCATATTCATCGGGGGAAAGACCTTTCCTGCCCGCTTCTTCTTCATCAATCCAGGGACGGAAGTCCTCAGGCTTAAGGTCAGGGAAAAGAAGCTTGAGATTACCCAGGTCGCCTTTAGGATCAACGATGATGGCCGGAATGCCATCTAAACCGGCCTCTTCCAGCAGGCCAACACACAAGCCGGTTTTGCCGCTGCCCGTCATACCGACGCAGACGGCATGAGTAACCAGATCTTTGGAATCATAAAGAAGATAACCGGGCTTGATGGCCAGGTTCTCCGGATCAACTTCTTTTCCAAGATAAAAAAGACCCAGCTTTTCATAAACAGGATTCATTTCAGGACTCCTCGGGTTGGAATAAAAATAAACAAACCCTCACTTTCCCTCTGATTATGGATTATAACTCAGATGAATTATAACTTATCTGGTCGTCCCGTATAAAACATTTAAATAATCAGGTCAGTATTTTTTCACTTTCCTCTGGGCTGGAACCGGACGCGTAGCCATAACGTTGGGTTTGATTTCTTTGACCATGCCCTTTTTCAACATATCGACCGTAGCCATAATTTCCGGCAGGTAATCATTTTCGATGAAGCCGATGGCTGCTTGAAACGAGGACTGTAGCAGAGTCGTCAGCAATTCGTCACCAGGTGGCGTAATTCCTGCCGCTGACAGAAAGACGGTGGCTAATTGTTTGAACTGCTCAATCACGTTTTCAAGTATTATGGATTCGTCCTGCTGGAGCAGCCAGCCATAAGCGAGGCAGGCGGTGCGGAACTCATTTTCAGTGGCCCGGATCAATTGGTCAGCCTGTTCTAAGGTTAAGGGAGCAGCTGTCGTCAGAGAGAAATCAGCCAGCCCTTTAGAGTAGGCTCTGGCCATCAGGTTTTGCATGTTGGTTTTCGGTCTGGCGGAGATCTGGGTTATCTTCAAGCCAACAGAATGGTCATAGCGAGCCAGAACTATGTCACCAGCCGCTTCAATGATATTATGGCAAACCTCGAGGGCGACAGCCGGATAGTCTTTAAAGAGATCAGCATAATCAGTTGAGACGCCCTTCAAATATTCATCCAGCATCCTGGCTTTGGTGATCACATAGCCTTCGTCAGGCAGCAAGGTCAACGAGGCGTGATGAGCAGTTGAGTCAGCTCCCCAGGTATTGTTATGACTGATAAACCCATAGGAACTGGATTTTTCATAACCATATTTAACAGCCTGCTGAATTTTTAGAAAATAGTGGTGGGTCTGATCATAAAGATAATCGCGGTAAAGGATGTAGGGCTGGGTAAACATATAGTTAAAGGCATCAGGAGCCATGGCCCCGTACATTTCTTCGATATTGTAAGGACCGTTCGCTTTTTTTAGCTGGTCAGCGATGAAGGCATGGGTGCCTCTTTCCCAGGCACCTGCGCTTTGAAATACCAGAACCGTAACCAAAAGAATGGGTAAAAACAAAGTCAGTGATTTTTTCATAATAATCCCTCCTTTTCTTGAAAACCTTTTTCCCCGTTTGATTATTTTATATGTTTTTTAGATAGTCATGTCAAGCAAAAGAAGACGTCTGTTCAGCCAAGAGTATGTTAAATAAAGGAGGAATAAAAAAGGGGGACAGGTTGAGTGTCCCCCTGATTCAAAATTCAAATTATTCAGAAAGGATTCTCGGTAGGATAAGGCAGACTGCTCGGCTGATTATAATAAATTTCCTTGATACCCAGCATCCTCAACAGGGCAAATAAGGCCCGGCCGGCGGCCTTAAAACCGACAGCTGTATGATGAGGGAATCTTTTCTCAATTAAAACGTGACGGTAGAATCGGCCCATGTCTTTAATGCCGAAGACGCCAATACTGCCAAAAGACTGAGGTTCAACATCCAGTACTTCCCCTTGAGCCAGATAGGACCTGAGCTGGGTATCAGCCGTTCCCTGCAACCGGAAGATGGTGACCTGGCCAGGCTTGATCCGGCCTTCGATTGTCCCTCGAGTAATTTCTGGCTTTTTTTCTGGCTCGAGGAGACGATGCATGATCAGCTGATAGCCAATAGCCGGCTGAAGGAGACAGCAGGAAGCAGTATTGCCGCAGTGGAAGCCCATAAAGAGATCGGTCTGCCGGTATTCACCAATTTTCTCTTTGTTTTTTTCATACATATCCTGCGGCACAGTGTTATTAATATCAAGAAGGGTAGCCGGCATCTCCGTCACGCAGGTTAGCAGATATTCACTCAGCGCCCCGTAAATATCAACCTCGCAGGCCACGGGAATCCCGCGGGTGGCCAGCCGTGAGTTGACATAGCAGGGAACAAAGCCGAAATAGGGTTCAAAAGCTGGCCAGCATTTATTGGCGAAAACACCATATTTTTCTGCCCCGAGATTTTTTTCCATAAAATTGAGCAAGGCCACTTCATATTGAGCCAGCTTGTCAAGAATCTCCGGATAGTTGTTGCCGGTGCCCAGCTCCCTGGCCATATCTGCGGCTACGGCTTTAATCTCTGGCGAGCCAGCAGCTTTTAGATAAATATCATAAAGGTCCAGCTCGGAGTTTTCCATAATCTCCACCCCGAGATCAAAGAGCGGTTTAATCGGCGCATTGCAGGCATAAAAATCCTGCGGGCGTGGTCCAAAAGAAAAAATCTTAAGATTTTTTAAACCCAGCCAGGCCCGGGCAATGGGCACGAACTCTTCAATCATTCTGGCCACACCGTCGGCTGTCCCTACCGGGTATTCCGGGATATGAACCTTTAACTGCCGCAACCCGATACTGTAAGAAGCATTGAGCATTCCACAATAAGCATCACCGCGACCGTCATAAAGATCAGCCCCCGTCTCCTCCGCCGCGGCGGCCAGCATGACCGGGCCGGCGAACTTCTGGGCAACCATAGTGGTTGGTCCTTCCGGACCAAAATTTCCCAGATAAATGGCTAAAGCATTAACTCCTTTTTGTTTGATTTCTTCCAGCGCTTTGAGACCATCCTTTTCATTTTCGATGATCGTTTCCAGTTCTACCACCGGCAGGTTCAGTTTTTGACAGGCAGCAGCTACCGCCTGCCTTCTCCGCCTCGAGAGCCCAATGGGAAAACAATCGCGGCTAACTGCCAGCAAGCCGATTTTAACTTCCGGGATGTTTTTTTGATTAAACATCTTACTTCTCCTTTCTCTGTCCATAATAGGCCTTCGGGCCATGTTTCCTTTCGAAATGTTTTTTAATTAAATAGTCTTTAAGGTCAGGGGCTTCAGGCTTGATAAGCCTGGTCAGAAGGGCCAGCCTGGCAATTTTTTCCAGGTTCAACAGATTATCGACAGCCGCCGCGGCCGATTGGCCCCAGGCAAAAGGACCGTGCTCGTTGACCAGACAGGCTGGATAATGAGATGGATCGAGGTGCTCGAACCTTTCGGCGATGACTTTGCCCGTATTGAGTTCATATTCGCCCTTGACTTCTTCTTCGGTTAATTCTCTTGTGACCGGCACTGCTCCCGGGCAGAAATCAGCCTGGGTTGTCCCCAGTATCGGTATTTCTACCCCGGCCTGAGCAAAAGAAGTCGCCCAATCACTGTGCGCATGAGCAATCCCGCCAATTGCTGGCCAGGCCCGATAAAGATAAAGATGAGTTGGCGTGTCAGAAGAGGGACGCCAGCGGCCTTCGACCACCTGGCCATCGAGGCTCAAGACCACCATATCTTCTGGCGACATCTGTTGATAATCAACGCCGCTGGGTTTAATGGCCATAACTCCTTTTTCCCGGTCAACCTGGCTGACATTGCCAAAGGTCAAAATAACCAGCCCGTAGTTGACCAGCTGAAGATTGGCCTGCCAGACCGTTTTTTTTAATTCTTCATACATCTTTCCCTTCCTTCTGCTTAATTTTTTCTTTTAATATTTTTCCTGCTACCGGCTTCGAGCTGGCGTGCTTTCTCCAGCTGGCGGTCGCGAATATCAAGCAGATCTTTCATCAGGTGATAGAGATTCCCTGACCAGCTTCTGGTGCCAAAAGCATCATGCAATTCGCGGTAGAGTGGATAAAGCTCTGCATAGACCTGGTGGTAATCCTTCCGCGGTTTGAAGCTGAACGGTTTCAGGCCGCACATGGCTTTTTGAGCCTGTTCAAAATTTTCATAGCCACCAGCTTTTTTGCCGGCCGCCACGGCTCCAGCCATGGCTGAACCCAGGGCGCAGGTCTGAGAAGAGCGGGCAATTTTCATTTCCAGGCCAAGAACATCGGCATAAACCTGCATCACCAGTGGATTTTTCTCAGCAATCCCACCGCAATTTATGACTTCCTTGATTCTGACTCCATATTCTTCAAATCTTTTGATGATAGTTAAAGCACCAAAAGCTGTCCCCTCAATTAAAGCCAGGTATATTTCTTCTGGTCTGGTATGAAGGGTCTGTCCGACGAGAAGTCCGGTTAATCTTTGATCGACCAGCACCGTCCTGTTCCCGTTGTTCCAGTCGAGGGATAGAAGACCTGATTCACCCGGGAGAAGGAGTGAAGCCTTTCGCGTCAGCTCTTCGTGACTGCCTTTCTTTGGCCCACCTGGCTGAAGATAATTGACGAACCAGTTAAATATATCGCCGACCGCTGATTGCCCTGCCTCCAGCCCGAAATAACCAGGCATGACCGAACCATCAACGATGCCGCACAGGCCGGGGATATCGGCCAGTGGCTGGCTATTCGGCCAAACCGTAATATCGCAGGTGCTGGTGCCGATAATTTTGACCAGCTTGCCCGGGGCGACACCCGCACCGATCGCGCCGAGATGGGCATCAAAGGCGCCGACTGCCACGGGGATTCCAGGTGGAAGACCCAGGGCTTTAGCCCAGGATACGGTCAGATAACCGGCCGGCTGGTCAGAAGTATAAGTCTTATTATAAAGGCGGTCGCGGAGTTCACCCAGGGCCGGATCAAGCTTGCTCAAAAAATCTCTGGCCGGCAGCCCTCCCCAGTCCTCATTAAACATGGCTTTATGGCCGGCTGCACAGCGGCTACGCTTCAATTTCTCCGGCTGAAGTGTACCGGTAATCAAAGCTGGAATAAAATCGGCCAGCTCAACCCAGCTCCAGGCAGCAGCAAAGACTTCTGGGTCAACGCGCCGGCAGTGAAGGATTTTACTGAAAAACCATTCGGAAGAATAAACGCCGCCGCACTTGGCCAGATATTCGGGGTGTTCTTTAGCCGCCAGTTCGGTGATTTCCTGAGCCTCGGCAAAGGCGGTATGATCTTTCCACAGCCAGGCCTGGGCGTTAAGGTTTTCTTTGAATTCATCATGGAAAGCGAGAGGAAGACCGTTTTTATCCACGGGAAGAGGCGTTGAACCGGTGGAATCAACACCCAGCCCGATAATCTGATCCGGTTTGAAGCTTTGATCAGCTTTTCTGGCCAGGCTGAGAGCTTTTTTGATCACCCTGGCCATTGACTCGACATAATCAGCAGGATTCTGACGGGCCAGCGCTGGGTCTTTAGGATCGAGTAGAATACCGGCTTCACCTGACGAATAATTAGCTACGGCAGTGCTGATCTCTTCGCCGCTGGCTACATCCACGATTAAGGCCCGGACAGAATTGGTCCCAAAATCCAGGCCAAGCGAGCAGACTCTGGTTTTCTGGCTCATCCTTACTCCTCCTCCTCTTTGTTCATTTTAATTCAAATCCTTGCTTTTAAAGAAAAAAACCATTTACCGGCAGCAAAAGCTGTTCAGGTTTTCAACCTGATTAGCCTTTTAAAAAAGTGCTTGACAACTTCATCTTTGGTATTATATAAAATATATGTGTTAACGTTAACAATTATTTTTTAATATTTTTTTTCTGATTAGATGTTATCGTTAACACAGGGCGGTAATAAAAGGCTTTTTAGCAGGTGACAGGTGAGAGGAACATGAGGCCAAGCTGGTGTCGGTGCCAGGCGAAAAAAACGAATACCTCATCTCTTAACTTTAGTTTTCTATCTCCAAAGCATTTCTATCCAATAAGCAAGTCGGTAATTCAAAAATCTTAATAGGAGGCTTAACGTGAACAAAGGAAAGCATTTTCTACTTCTGATTCTCGTCTTTTTACTTTCCTTTTCTGTCCTCCAGGCTCAAATTACCCGTCAGACGGGAATGGTTCGGGGTGTGGTCAAAGATAGCAACGGAGTGCCGTTGCCTGGCGTGGCCATCACCCTATCAGGACCCAGCATGATGGGTAAAGCAACGGATGTTAGCCGTGAGGATGGAACTTTTCGTTTTCCAGCCGTCCCGCCAGGAAGTTATACCCTGACGGCTGAACTGCCGGGTTTTAAATCCGTGACGATGACGGAAGTCATTGTCCGGGTTGGCTTAACGGTGACTCTTGACCTCAAAATGGAACCATCGCCAATTGAGGAACAGGTCACGGTCGTAGCTAAGGCTCCAGAGATTGATGTTCAGAAAACCAAAGTGACCACAGCTGTTACTTCTGAACAAATTTCCAGATTACCTCTCAACAGAAGTCTGACCAGTGTCTTGAGCCTTGTTCCAGCTACGGTTGGTACGCTTTCTACTTACTCTGGCAGTGTCCATGGCACAGACTGGAATGGTGTAACTTATGAAGTTGATGGCATCAATGCTAACTGCCCGACGACTGGTGGAGCTTTTGGTACACCTCAGTTTGATGCCATAGAAGAAATCGAAGTGGTAACTGGCGCGTTGCCGGCTCAGGTCGGGACAACCGGCGGCGCCTTTGTCAATATTGTTACCAAGTCAGGCGGTAATACCTTCTCAGGCCAGGCTCAGGTTTATTACACCAATGATGATCTGGTTCAGGTGCTATTTCCGGATGAGCAGCTGAAGTCGATGAAAATTGGCAAACCGAGTTTTAGCCTCTATAACGTTGATACTTCGGCCATGCTGGGTG
>Ga0208940_1001051_pt1 | contig 30636 bp, 29 predicted proteins | sample AD_JPNNA6_MetaG_FD_184445 | JGI IMG/M metagenome (GOLD analysis project Ga0208940, IMG submission 184445) | Active sludge microbial communities of municipal wastewater-treating anaerobic digesters from Japan - AD_JPNNA6_MetaG (SPAdes) (version 2) | ecosystem: Engineered > Bioreactor > Anaerobic... | reverse complement strand
TCAGGAACCTAACTTAGAACTGACGAATGCCTAAAATGGAACGAAGCGGCGGAAAGTCGGGGAAATTTTCATTTCAGGTGGTTATCGCGCTGGCGATAATTTTAATTTTGGGCTTCATTCTTTTTCGGGTCAGTCAATTTTTGTATGCCGGTGTTTTTGGCAATGAGGCGGTTAGTTATCAAGCCGGGGCGGCTTCCGCCGGCTCCGTTTTAAAGAGTGATTACACCGATTTTAAAGTTGGCGCGACACCTGTTCCCAAGCTTGGCAAATCGGTTATTATTGACGTCAAGAATCAAGAACTCCACCTTTTTGAAAAAGGAGAATTGGTAAAATCTTTTTCGTTGCTAGCTATCCCTGAAAGCGGCTCGGCCTGGGAAACTTCAGGGGGCGGTTTTTCCGTAATAAAAAAAGAAGAAAATCACTTGTCGCCGATTACCGGCTTGGAGTTCCCCTACACTGTTCAATTTTTTGGGAACTCTCTTATTCATGGTGAGCCGATGGATATAAAAGGACGAATTGCAAAAACAGCGGCCGGCGGCTTTCGATTAAAAAATGACGACGCGTTGACTGTTTTCGACTGGGTTGATTTTGACACCAAAGTTTTGGTTTACAACGCGCGCTGGACTATGGGTGGAAACAATCATTTTTCATACATTATCAAAAAATCTCAGCCGGCTCCTCTGACCGCCAAATCTTACCTAGTTTCTGATTTAAAGACCAAGGAGGTGATTTTGAGCAAAAACAAGGACAAGGCGGTGCCCATTGCTTCGGTGACCAAGTTAATGACCGCTTTGGTGGCGCTAGAAAGACTAGAGCCGAAAACCGAGATAGAGATTTCTCGTCAAGCTTACGAAACTTATGGCGACAGCGGCTATTTTCGAACGGGGGACAAGCTTCCTTTGGAAATTATGCTTTATCCTTTGCTCTTGGAATCAAGTAATGACGCGGCCGAAGCGATTGCCGAAAAGGTTGGCCGGGAAAAATTTATTGTTGAAATGAATAAAAAAGCCAAAGAGCTCGGGATGGAGGAAACGTTTTTTGAAGACCCCAGTGGTTTGTCACCTAATAATGTTTCTTCGGCCGGGGATTTGGTTAGATTGGCTGATTATATTCATCAGAATAAAATCTTTTTGTTTGATATAACAAAATTAAAGGAGTATCAGCATGGACGCTTCGTTTGGACAAATCGCAATAATTTAATTGGGATGAATTATTATGCTGGTGGCAAAAACGGTTATACGGATGAAGCCAACCGAACTTTGCTCGCGCTGTATGACTTACCTTTGTCTGAGTTTGAGACGCGGAAAATAGTTTTGGTTTTGTTGGGGAGCGATGACCGCAAGTCCGACACCAGAAATATTGTAAATTATATCGCCGGCAATGTCTCTTATAGCGGGCCATCTGTTTTTAAAACTTTGGATGATTTTGGGTGGGATGAAATATAAACAGCAAATATGAATTTAGCCAAAAAATTACTGCCGTTGTTGGGCGGTCTGGTTGTCGGTCTGAGTTTAATTTTCTGGTTCTTTTGTTTTGTTTCAAGGCAAGATGTTTTTTTTAACGAAGAAGTAAAACTAAACCCGTCTTTTAAGTCTGAGGTTGAAACGGGAGAGGTAACTTTATTGGCAGTTGGCGACATTATGCTTGACCGAGGCGTGGCCCAGCTGGTCAACAAAAAAGGCGGCGGCGACTTTGCTTATGTCTTTGAAAACATTCGCGCGTTAAAAGGCGAAGCCGACATTTTATTGGGAAATCTGGAAGGACCGGTTTCTGACCGAGGAGCGGATGTTGGCAACCTGTATTCTTTTCGGATGTCGCCAAAAGTTTTGCCAGTTCTGAAAGAAGTCGGATTTGATATCTTGAATGTGGCCAACAACCATGCCGGCGATTGGGGCGTGGCCGCCTTCCTTGACTCGCTGGAGCGTCTTTCTGCCGCCGGCTTGGCCTACATTGGCGGTGGTTTAACCAAAGTTCAAGCGGAAAAGCCGGTTATTATTGAAAAAAACGGATTAAAAGTTGGTTTTTTGGGTTTTTCCGATGTGGGGCCAAACTGGTTGGCAGCCACCGAACGAGAGGCCGGCATTTTGTTGGCCGGTGATATCCATTTCAGCGAAATAATCACTCAAGCGGCTGGTCAAACAGATGTTCTAATTGTCATGATTCATTTTGGTGAAGAGTACCAGGCGTTCCACAATGAGCGGCAAGAAAACTTAGCCAAAACGGCGCTTCAAGCAGGCGCGCGGGCGGTGGTTGGTCACCATCCGCACGTGGTTCAAGACGAAGAGAACTTGGGCCACCAATATATTGCTTACAGTTTGGGCAACTTTATTTTTGACCAGAATTTTTCCGTTGAAACGATGTCCGGGCTTGCCTTAAAGCTAAAGTTGAGTCAAGATGGCGTCGCCGGCGTGGAAAAATTGCCTATTTCCATAAATCATAATTTCCAGCCAAATTTTGCGAATTAAAATGAAATCTTTTTGGGGAAAATTGAATAAACCGTTTTTTGCTTTGGCGCCGATGTATGATGTGACGGATGCTCCTTTTCGAGCGATGTTTGCCAAATACAGCAAAAAAGCCAAGACCAAAGAAGCGCCGGACCTGGTGTTGTTTACCGAATTCGTGTCTTGTGATGGTTTGGCAAGCGAGGAGGGCCGGTCCAAATTATTGCGGGAACTTTATTATACCGAAGCTGAACGGCCGATTGTGGCGCAAGTTTTTGGCGCGCGGCCGGGGAACATGGAAAAAGCCGCTAGACTGATTAGCGAGCTTGGGTTTGACGGCTTAGACTTGAATATGGGTTGTCCCGATAAAGCAATTGAAAAGCAAGGCGCTGGCGCCGCTTTGCTTAAAGACCCAATCTTGGCGCGAGAGGTTGTCGCGGCTGCCAAACAGGGGGCAGGTGATTTGCCGGTTTCGGTTAAAATCCGTTTGGGCTATAACAAATTAGATTTAGTTTGGTTAGAGAAAATTATTGCAACCAAACCGGCAGCCCTGGCGGTTCACTTGAGGACCAGAAAAGAGATGTCCCTCGCGCCGGCGCGGTGGTCTGATTTTCCGCCGATTGTCACGTTGGCTCACGAGGCCGGTTTGGTGGTAGTTGGCAACGGCGACGTTGTTGAGATAGCAGATGGGCAACAAAAAGCGAACGCGAGTGGCGCTGACGGCATTATGATTGGCCGCGGCGCTTTTGGGCGGCCGTGGCTGTTTTCTGGTGGGGAAGAGCCCGCGCTTAAAGAAAAATTAAAAATATTGCAAGAGCAAACGGAACTTTTTTGGGATTTGTATGGTCCGACCGAAACCAACAAGAAACTTTTTGCCGGGCACCAAAAAAACTTCGCGGTGATGAAAAAACATTTCAAGGCTTACGTCAGCGGCTTTGCCGGCGCGAGCAATTTGCGCGCCAAACTGATGGCGGCGGAAAATCCGGAGGCGGTCAAAAAGATAATCAGAGAAGCCGAAAAAGAGGGTTTAGGTTGCCTAGTTTAGAGTAAGGGCTGTACTTGCATTTTTTGCTAAAATATGCTATAATGATAGATAGGAAGGGTGATTCAATGATAATCCCCAAAACAATTACTTAAACAATCGCTCACACCTGTCAGGGTGGGGCGATTTTCTTTTTCTTCGGTCTTTCGGTATAATCTCAATATGTCTGAACAAACCCTCTATCGCAAGTATCGCCCTCAAAAATTTAGCGAGGTTCTGGGACAAGAACAAGTAACGCAAGTTTTGGAGACTTCGCTCAAAAATGGCGGCTTAGTTCATGCCTATCTTTTTGCCGGCCCGCGCGGGACGGGCAAAACCAGCGTGGCCAGACTTTTGGCCAAAGCTATCAATTGTTCTGAACGGGACTTGTTTGAAATAGACGGCGCTTCTAATCGCGGAATTGATGAAATCCGCGCTTTGCGCGAGGCGGTCAGCACCTTGCCGTTTGAGTCGCCCTATAAAGTTTATATCATAGACGAGGTGCATATGCTGACGAAGGACGCTTTCAACGCCCTTCTCAAGACCTTGGAAGAACCGCCGGCGCACGTTGTCTTTATTTTGGCGACAACTGAACCGCACAAGGTGATTGAAACAATTGTTTCGCGTTGCCAAACTCATCAATTCAAAAAACCGACTCTGGAAATTTTACAAAAAATGGTGGTTGATGTTGCCCAAAAAGAAAAGGTTAGCTTGGCCGAAGAGGTGGCTTCTTTAGTCGCTTTTCTTGGCGATGGTTCTTTTCGCGATACCTTGGGGATTTTGCAGAAAGTTATCAGTTATTCGCCAGACAAAAAAATCTCCGTGGAGGAGGCGCGGCAAATTACCGGCGCGCCTTCATTTGAATTGGTGTCTGATTTTGTTTTAGCTTTAGCTCAGTCTGATCTGGAAAGCGCGTTAGCCAGTTTGGATAAGGTCGCTGAACAATCTTTGGAAATGAAAGTTTTTCTTAAGATAGCAATGCGCGAAATTCGTTTCCTTATTTTGTCGGTCTTCGCGCCTCGCCTAAAAACAAAAGTGGCCGGGGAGTTAACAGCGGCCAGTCGGACATTTTTAAATAAACCAAAAGAAGAGGTAGTAACCGGCGCCAAACAATTAGCCTCCGTCTTGCGCGAATTCCTGGATATTTACAGCGAACTTAACGACAGTTTCATTCCTCAAGCGCCGATAGAGCTTGCTCTAATAAAAACGTTGGGCCAAAAGCCGTAAAAGCGGTTTGCGATTTGCTTGGGTTTAGCTTCTCAGTATCTCAGTCTCAAACCATTGCTCTTGGAATCTCGTCACCCTTATCAATACCATTACATCCCAGCACTTCTGCCAGACTTGTTCCAATTTCACCCATTCCAATTACTAAATGTTTTGTCATAAAAATTACTTCAACAGCTTGTCGCTGGTAACTTCCAGTGCAACCGCAATCCGCTCAATGGTTGCAAGAGTTGGATTTTTCTTGCCACTTTCCACATTACTCATATACGCCCGGTCAAGTTTGAGCAGACGACACAAATCGCCCTGTGTCATGCCATTTTCAAGACGTATCCTGCGGATATTCTCACCCAATCTTTTAGCCGCATCACTCATATCTACAACTAACAGTATACGCGTATTTGTCTTTTGAGACAACGGTGTTCTATAGAACACATTTTCGTAGCCAAAAACCACCTGGGACTCGAACTGAGAAAACCCTTTTTAAATATGGGTATTCTAATTTTGGGCGAAAACAGCAAAATTTCGAGCCCATGACTCGTTCAAAAACTACGTTGCAAAATATGACGATTTTAGGAGACTCGGTCGGTCTCACATGACTGCTGCGGGACAGGGATTCGAACCCCGATACTCGCCTCCAAAGGGCGATGTCCTACCATTAGACGATCCCGCAATTACTTGTTCATTTTGCCGTAAAAGAGATGTTTTTTCAAGTTTTTGAGTGCCCTTAATTTTTAAGAGGGAAAAAAGGGAGCGAAAAAATTCTTTTTTGGAGTGAAGTTTTTGCTGACCCGAATTGCAAAAGTGGCAAGCGGTGTTAAAATGTAAGTAAGTTTAACATTAATTTTTCAAATTTTTTAAATGAAAAAATTAACCTATTTTTTGATTGTTGTTTGTTTGGCAGCCGCCGGCTGGCTGGTCTACAGTTATTATTTTAGCAATGACCCGGTCGCGGTAACTAAGAAGTTCTATGGCGGTTGGCTTGCCGGTGATTATCGCCTTAGCGATAGTTCATATAAAAATATTGAGGCTTGGACAGACCAAATGAAAAAGAAAGCTGAGGGCCTTGCGGCTTCTTTTAATCAAGGGGGCGATGATCCGATTTTGTGCGCTCAAGACAAACCGGATAACTTTTTAGCTTACGAGGTGGGAAGCAATGAAGAGGGTGTCCGAGTGGAGGTGCGAGAAGATTTTTCCGGCACGGTTAAAACAGTTCAGGTCTCTTTGATAAAAGTTGGCGGCAAATGGAAAATTGACGACATTGTCTGTAACGATAAAGCCGCGCCAAGTAATGACGAAGAACAAAACTTGGTTAGCGATTACATCAAAGAAAATATCTCGGAGCTTTCGCCGGAAAAGGCGGTTTTGGGCGGGACCTTCTCCGTGACGAGCCTTGTCTTTGGCGAAGGGCAGACCGGTGTTGTGGAGTATGAGGATGGTCACATTTTGTTGCGCGCGGGGTTTAAATATTCCATTGGTGAAAACAACGTCGTCAAAATTGAATCTTTTGAAGTCTTGCCGGAGGAAAGCGGCGCTTTCTCGGAAACTGGAAATCTTGTCAAAGATGAAGGGGCGGATGGCTGGCTATTAGTTTATGAAAAGCCCGGGCAACCGGCTTTGCGGGTGATGTTGGAATTTGGTCCGAATAGTCGTTGCCAGGCGACTGACGGTCCAATTACTTGCAGTGAATGGGAAATTGGCGACCGAGCAAAAATTGACGGTCGTCGGCAAGGCAACAAGGTGGCTGTTGACCTGGCAATAGAAGAGAGAAATTAAATCAAAAATCAAAAATAGAAAGGCGGGTGAAAACAGTTGTTTTCACCCGCCTTTCACAGTCATTGGCCACAATAAACTGATGACTGAAAAAAGTTATAGATTAGAGATGATATTATTGGCTTTTGTTTTAATCCTTTTGATTTTATTGACTTATGGTTATGGGATGTTTTTCTTAAATTTTTATTGGGGGCAATCGGTTGTTCTCTCACCGGTTGAAGCGGAAGAATTGGCCGAACCGCCGTTTGAAGAAGCGATTTACTCGCCGGCGCCACCCGGGCGAGCGCAATTTATTTCACCCTTCAGTCCGACTGGCGGTTTGGGAGCGCCACCCGATTATCCTAAATTAATCAGGTTTGGTGACAACCAACCGAAATTTGTAATGTCCGGCGAACGTCAAGTTTAGTCTGTTTGTTTGCCCAGACATAGCTCAGACTTAAGATTTAGATTTAATTTAACCTAAACTCAGCTTATGAATTTTCGTCAATGACGGTTGCTTTAATAACCCTGACTGTTTCAAGCGGTTTGTCATTTTGGCCAACTTTCACTTGGCCGATTTTATCAACTACTTCTTGCCCCTTGATAACTTTGCCAAAAATAGTGTAATCGTGCGGCAGCGGTGTGTCAGCCAGCATAATAAAGAACTGACTGCCGTTGGTGTTTGGACCGGCGTTGGCCATGGCGACAACGCCTTTTTGATAGCCGGCCTGGTAAGAAGTTGTTTCCGGGTTTAATTCATCTTTAAATTGATAACCTGGACCGCCTGTGCCGCAAGGGCCGGTGGCCGGACGCTTGGATAGTTCCGGTGAACAGTTTGGGTCGCCACCTTGGATCATAAAACCATCAATGACGCGGTGAAAAATCAGCCCATCATAATAACCTTCGTTGGCTAGTTTTATAAAGTTAGCGACGGTTTCGGGCGCGTCGGCTGGGTAGGTTTCAAATTGGATTTCGCCGAGGTTGGTTTCCAGCTTAATAATAGATGATGTGTTAACGGTCGGTGACATAGGTTTGTTTTTATCGGGTTCTGTTAAATTGTCGCTTTGACTAAGGCTATAAATTACCATAACCAGAATTATTAAGCCGATAATAATAGCCAAAAGACTGTATTTTCGCCCCATAATTTTTAATTATTATTGCTAATGTTTTTATTATAACAGATTTTTTTGTTTGGTTTTAGTTCTGCCGCCAAGCCATTGAGCGTGGATGTCATTAGACTTATTTTGTTAGAAACTGCGGGCACGTCTAAGACCGCGTTTGTTCTTGGGGATAATTTTTGACCTTGTTTCCTCTCGTGCTAGAATTAAACAAATTAACATTATCTACAAAAAAATGGCTAAACTTATTTTTGACATTGAAACAGCCGGCGAAAGTTATGACGAGATGGATGAGACAACTAGGGAAATTCTAACCAAGTGGATTAAAGAAAGTTGCGAGAATGAAGAAGAATACGAACGTGAGTTGAAAAAAATAAAAGACGGGTTGGGCTTTTCACCTTTAACAGGTTATATCGTTGCCATTGGTCTTTTGGATTACGAAAAAAACAAAGGGGTGGTTTACTATCAAGCGCCGGATTCGTCAGAAGAAGAAACAGAAGAGGGGGACTTCAAGTTTAAACCAATGTCCGAAAAAGAAATGTTGGAACGTTTTTGGCATGGCGCCAAAGAGTACGACGAGTTTATTGATTTTAACGGCCGGTCATTTGATGTGCCGTTCTTAATCGCTCGCTCGGCGGTAAATAAAGTCAAAACTACCAAAGATTTGATGTCCAACCGATACCTGAATAGCCAGCGTTATGACGCCAAGCATGTGGATTTGTTTGACCAGCTTTCTTTTTACGGCGCAGTCAGAGGCAAAAACTCCCTTCATTTATGGTGCCGCGCGTTGGGGGTCAAAAGCCCCAAGGGAGATGGGGTTTGCGGCGATGACGTGAGCAGACTTTTCCGCGAAAAAAAGTATTTGGATATCGCGCGTTATAACGTCGGTGATTTGGTGGCTACTCGCGATTTGTATGACCACTGGCAAAAGTATATGCGAGCTGAAAATAAGCAATGACAAAGGACGAACGGAAATACTTAGATTGGCTCAAAAAAGACAAATATGACGGCCAGGCAAGAGCGGCCAGCCTCGCGGTTGATTTGGGTCGGTTGCGCGCGGGCGAACCGCTTGATTATGTCATTGGTTGGCGTCCGTTTTTGGGTTGTAAGATTGTTTTGACTGAACGGCCACTCATTCCGCGAGAAGAAACTGAATATTGGGCCAAAGAGGCGATTGAGGAAATTAAAAAAGACAAACGACCGAAAATAAAATGCTTGGACATTTTTACCGGTTCCGGCTGTGTTGGGCTGGCAGTTTTAGCCAACGCAAAAAACACGGTTGTAACTTTTGCCGACAAAAGTCCGCGGGCGTTAAAATCGGTCAGAAAAAATTTAAAAGTGAATAGTTCCCAAATCGGGTCCCATCGCGCCAAGGTGGTGGAAAGTGACGTTTTTTCCGGTCTCTCCGACCAATTTGACTATATTTTTGCCAACCCGCCTTATATTCCGCTGGGTCGGAAATTGCCGGAGTCGGTTTCGCGATATGAGCCGCGCGAGGCTTTGCGCGCCGGCCGAGATGGTCTGCTATTTATCAAGCGGTTTCTTGTCCAGGCTCCTGCTCATTTGGTGGAGGGTGGTAAAATCTATTTAGAGTTTGGTTATGGCCAAAAAAAAGCAGTTGACATTCTTTTGAAAAAAATCGGTTTTGGTTCTTGGGTTTTTGGCAAGGACCAATTTGGTCGTTGCCGTTTTGCAATAATCAAAAATTCACGCTAGAATAATAAAAAGAAGCTATGAAAAATTACGCCAAAGTAGGAGGCAAAATCAACCGGCCCGGTTATCGGACGCCATCCACTTTTAAAATCAAGCAGAACCAAAAAGTTGAAAAACGGCGAATTCGTAATTTTAAACCAAAATAAAAAACTAATAATTTAAAAAATTATGAATAACGACAACTTTAAAAATTCTACAATTTCACTCGGTCTCATTTTGGGCATCAGTTTGATTATTAGCACTCTAATTGGAGCTTATTCTTTTTATCGGGTGCGATCGTTTGATAATGCTTTGTCGGTGACCGGTTCAGCCAAACAGGCGGTAGTCGCTGATTCGGTTAAGTGGATTGCTTCTTTTAACCGAACAGTTGAGCTTGGCAATATGAAGTCGGGTTATGACCAAATGGAGCGCGACCTGGTAGCGGTCAAAAAGTTTTATTTGGCTAAAGGTTTTAAGGATGAAAATTTAAATATCTCCCCGGTTTTTATGGATGAAGTTTGGGACCCCAATAATCGCGGCGATGCCAAGCGTTATGTTTTGCGTCGGACGGTGGAAGTCAGTTCAAACGAAGTTGAACGTATTTCCGAGGTGGCAAACAACAGCGGAGAATTAATTGAAGCCGGCGTTATTTTCTCTACGCAATCACTACAATATTTTTATTCCAAACTACCAGACCTGCGCGTATCGCTTTTGGCTTCCGCCATCGCCGACGCAAAAGCGCGAGCTGGTGAAATTGCCAAAGCCGGCGGGAAGAAGGTCGGTGACTTAAAGGCGGCCTCCAGCGGAGTGGTCCAAGTTTTGTCTGAAAACTCCGTTGAAGTTTCTGACTATGGGGCTTACGATACCTCAAACATCAATAAAGAAGTAATGGTTACGGTCAAGGCGACCTTCTATTTGAGATAGACTAATCTTTATTTTCTTGCTATTTTTAAGCGCTAGAGTGTCACATAAGGACACTTAAAACGTTATTATGAAAGAGGAGGAAAAAATCAGGGACTTGGTAAATAAGGCCCAAAATGGCGATGACCACGCTTTTGCCGAGATTTACGGGCGTTATTTTACGCCCATTTACCGCTTTATCTATTTTAAGGTGGGCAATCGCGAAGAGGCCGAAGATTTAACCCAAACGGTTTTTATGAAGGTTTTCAAGTCGCTTGATAGGTTCCGCTTCCGAGACAACCCCTTTAGCTCGTGGCTTTATCGGATTGCGAATAATATGGTCATTGATTTCTTCCGTAAAAAAAAGAGTTTGCCGCTCTTGGACGAAAATCCGGAAGACTGGCAACTTGAGTTTGCCGATGATGCCTTGAACCCAGTTGAAGAAGCCGAAGAGCTGGAATTGGCATGGTCAGCGAGACAAGCGATAGCCGAAATGAAGGACCCTGACCGTCAAGTGCTTGTAATGCGCTATATTGACGGTTTGTCCTATAAAGACATTGCCGAAACAATAGGGAAAACGGAGGAGGCTGTCAGACAAATTAGTTCGCGTTCCATTCGGGCGCTCAAGATGATTTTTAAAAACAAGGGGCTATTATAGAACCATGGAAAACGAAGAGAAAAAATTGAATAAAATGTTCGCCGTCTTGCGACAGGTGTCCAGGCCGCGACCGGAACTTCTCCGGCGGATTTTGGCTGATTTGAACAAGCCGGTATCGTCACCATTCTTCTTTACTGATTTTATCAAGCGTCGCAGCTTCTTGTCTTTTTCAGTGATGACTATGGCTGTTCTCTTTTTGGTTGTTTTTGGTCAAAATCTGGGTCCGGCGGGAGATCCGTTTGCCGATAGCCAATCTGTTCACGCGCAAATTATTCGCGAGGTGGACAAGGTGATTGAATCTGGTTTTGCCGGCGAGCTTGAGATTTTGGCGGCTGAAGACGCCTTGGCGGCCGAGATCGGAACAGATGATTTTTTGCAAGATTTAAACAGTTTGGAAAATGAATTATTATTGCCTTAAAAAATTTTTAATATTTATTTTTGTTTTCTTGCCAGTTGTCAATTTTGCTCCTTTGGCCCTGGCGGCTGAAGAGGCCATGGCTTTTTCGTTGCCGAATTTTTTGCAATTTTCCGCGCTTGCTCCGACTCCAAATGGCACAACCTCAACCACCACTCGGCTTGCCTCAACGACTATCGCGACTAGTACCGCGACAACAACCGAATTTACACCTGAAGAATTTTGCCAAAAACTGGATGAGGCGGTCACTAAATTGGAAGCCAGCTATTCTGAGAGGCGGCAAGCCATCAGCGCGAATATTGATGAACAAAACAAAAAGCTTCAAGAAGAACGGCAAAAATATGATGACCAACGTTCTTGGCTTAGAACGCGTCAAGATTATTACTTGAAGGTTTACTTTATGCGCCTCAGTCAGTTGGCCGAAACTGAAATACAAGAAAAAGGGATAGAACAATACAAAAAAGACGTCGTGGCTGCTTTGGCAGAGCGTCGCGCTTTGACCGACCTGGCGCTGGAGGAATATCGCCAAGATTTAGACAATCTTAAGATGAGCAAGATTACGGAAATGGAAACTCGTCTGATTGGCGATGAAGAAAAATTAAATGGAGAAATTCAAAAAGCGGCCGAAACTTGCGAGGTGGGGGACGTAATTAAGGCAGAAAACAGTTTACAAAATCGCTTATTCAAATTGCGTCAAGAACGAGAGAAAATTTTTAAAGATGTCAATGGAGCTGGACGCGCGATTATCGCTGAACGCGACCGCAAAGTCGCGGAAGCTGAAGTTAAATACAAAAAGGCCGTGGAATTGGCGAAAGAAAATCTGGTCAAATTTTTGACGGCAGAATAAAAAAATGTCTAAAAGTAACCGCCGAGTCAACACGTTGACCCGGCGGTTACTTTTATTTTTGAAATGGGTTATAATAAAGAGAATTATTAGCCTTAAGAAATTTTTTAACAATTAATATCAGTATTTTATGTCTGACGAAAACAAACAGTCAACCAATCGGTCAAAGGCGTATATCTTGTGGTTTAAAGATTTATCAATCGTTGACGTGCCATTAGTTGGCGGTAAAAATGCCGCTTTGGGAGAAATGGTCAACAACCTTATGCCTTTGGGGGTGCGTTTGCCGGACGGCTTTGCCATTACCGCTCACGCTTATAATTATTTTTTGACCAGAACCAACTTGAAGGAAAAGATAAAAAATATTTTAGAAGGTTTGGACACGCACAATGTGGCCGACTTGCAAAAAAGAGGCGCCTTAATCAGAGGAATGATTTTGAAAGAAGATATACCGTCTGATTTAGAGGCTGAAATTTTGGCCGCTTATCGACAAATGTCTGAGCAGCTTTACCAAACCAAAAATGTGGATGTGGCCGTGCGTTCTTCGGCAACCGCGGAAGACTTGCCGGGCGCTTCTTTTGCCGGCCAACAAGAAACTTACCTTAATGTTTCCGGCGAAAAAGATCTTTTGAAATCAGTTAAAAAATGCTTTGCCTCGCTTTTTACAAATCGGGCTATTTCCTATCGAGTGGACAAAGGCTTTTCTATGTTTGATGTGCTCTTGTCGGTCGGTGTCCAGAGGATGGTTCGGAGTGACCTCGGTTCGAGCGGAGTGGCTTTTTCTATTGATACGGAAACCGGCTTTAACAAAGTCGTCGTCATAAACTCGGCTTATGGTTTAGGCGAGATGGTTGTTAAGGGCGAAGTTATTCCTGATGAGTTTGTCGTCTTTAAGCCGACTTTGGAGAAGGGCTACAAGGCGATTCTCTCTAAAACCCTTGGCGAAAAGCATGAAAAAATGATTTACGGCAAAACCGGCACTCTAAAAGTGAAAGTTAAAGAAAATGATCGTGACAAATTTAGCCTTGGCGATGATCAGATTATCCAACTGGCAACCTGGGTCACCTTGATTGAAAAATATTTTTCCAAAAAGTACGGCCGTTACCAACCCATGGACGTTGAGTGGGCCAAAGACGGCAAAACTGGTGAATTGTTTATTGTGCAGGCCAGGCCGGAGACGGTTCACGCCGAAGCCGACCCAAACCTTTACCGGGAATATAAATTATCCCAAAAAGGGTTGGAACTTGCCCGTGGTGTGGCGATCGGTTCTAAAATTGCCAGTGGCAAGGTGCGGGTGATTAGACAAGCCAAAGAAATGTCCACTTTCAAACCCGGTGAAATTTTAGTGACTGAAATTACCGACCCGGACTGGGAGCCCATAATGAAAATCGCGTCAGCGATCATCACCGAAAAAGGCGGGCGGACAAGTCACGCGGCAATTGTTTCGCGCGAACTAGGCGTACCGTGTGTAGTTGGCACCGGCAATGCCACCAAGGTTCTAAAAAATGGCCAACAGATTACAGTTGACTGCTCATCTGGTCAAGAAGGTTTAATCTACAAGGGTGACTTGCCGTTTGAAGTGATTGAACACCGTCTAAATGAAATTCCGACACCGCGGACCAAGGTGACGTTAAATGTTGGCTCGCCTGAAGAGGCTATGAAAAATTACTATTTGCCGGTGGCCGGTGTTGGCTTGGGACGTTTGGAATTTATTATCACATCTTACATTAAAATCCACCCAAACGCTTTGCTTGATTTTGACAAAATCAAACGTTCTCGCGACCGCGCTTCACAAAAAATCGCAAAACAAATTGAAGCGCTGACCAAAGAATATTCCGGCAAGAACAAACAAGATTTTTACGTCAACGAGTTGACGGAGGGAATTGGAATGATCGGCGCGGCTTTTTGGCCCAATGAAGTAATTATCCGCTTTTCTGATTTTAAGACAAATGAATATCGCACTTTGATTGGCGGTGAACTCTATGAACCGGAGGAAGAAAATCCAATGATTGGCTGGCGCGGCGCTTCTCGTTATTATGATCCAAAGTTTAAGGCGGCTTTCGCGCTTGAAGTCCAAGCCCTGGTCAAGGTCAGAAAAGAGCTGGGGCTCACCAATGTTGTGGCGATGGTGCCGTTCTGCCGCACCCTGGAAGAAGGGCAAGCGGTCGTGCAGATTATGGCCGAAAACGGTTTAGATCGAGAGAAGAATAAAGAATTGAAAATTTATGTGATGTGTGAAATTCCTTCCAACGTTATTTTGGCAGATAAGTTTTTGGATATTTTTGACGGTATGTCCATCGGTTCAAACGATTTAACACAGCTGGTGCTGGGGCTTGACCGAGATTCCAACATTTTGGCGCATATCGGCAACGAAAATGATCCGTCCGTCAAAACTTTGATTGGCGCGGTGATTGAACGTTGTCGCGCGCGTGGTAAGTATGTCGGCATTTGTGGCCAAGCACCTTCGGACTATCCGGATTTCACTGAATTCTTGGTCAAAAGCGGTATTAACAGTATGTCTCTTAACCCGGACGTAATTATTAAGATGCTTTCGGTTGTAGAACGGGCAGAGAAAATTACCGAAGGCGTTGTAAAGAAGAATTAATCCAAGTATGTCAAAGGTTATATTTTTTGAGTTAGAAGATTGGCAAAAAGATTACCTCAAGAAGAATTATCCGACGCCGGAAGATCTTGTTCTCATCGACGGCCCTCTTTTGGCTGACCGTTTGCCGGCCGAGAAGGAGACAGAGATTATTTCTGTTTTTGTTGATTCGCGTTTAGATGAAAAAGTGCTCAGCCATTTTCCTAACTTAAAATTAATCGCAACGCGTTCTACCGGTTTTGACCACATTGATTTGGATTTGTGCCGCCAGAAAGGGATTCAGGTGGCGAATGTTCCCAGTTATGGCGAAGAGACCGTCGCCGAATTCACTTTCGCGTTGATGTTGACCTTGTCGCGAAAAGTTTGTGAGAGCTATGACCAGGTGAGGGTAACCGGCAGTTTTGGTCTGAACGGCTTGCGTGGCTTTGATTTGAATGGCAAAACCCTAGGCGTCATTGGAACCGGCCGGATTGGCCGCAACGTGATAGAAATCGCCAAGGGTTTTAATATGAATATTATCGCTTATGATAAGTTTCCCGACGAGGAATATGCCAAAAAGATGGGTTATCGTTATTTGCCGTTCGTGGAGGCGTTGACGCAAGCTGATATTGTGACTCTCCACATACCCTACACAACTGAAAATCACCACTTGTTAAACACCGAGACGATTGCTCAAATGAAAAAAGGAGCTTACCTCATCAACACCGCGCGCGGTTCTTTGGTGGAAACGGATGCCCTTTTCAAAGCGCTTAAAAATGGGCACTTGGCTGGCGCCGCGCTTGATGTTTTGGAGGAAGAGGGAATAGTCAAAGATGAGATGAATTTTTTGAGCAATAATTGGGAGGGTCCGCATGACCTCAAAACAGTGTTACAAAATCATATGTTGGTTGACATGCCAAACGTGATCGTTACTCCGCACAACGCTTTTAATACCTGGGAGGCCCTAAAGCGGATTTTGAACACGACAATAAAAAATATGACGGAGTTTGGCGAAGGGAGGCCGGTTAATATAGTTAGCGAAAGTTAAAAGTTAAAAGTCAAAAGTTTCAAGGGGAGAGGCAAAACCTCTCCCCTTGGGCGTGCACTCTGGCCCTTCGCTAGGTGCGAAATGCAAAATGCTATATACTATCCATTGTTATGTTTAATTTTAAAATTGAGAAAAAGTCTTCCGATAGTCTGGCGCGCGCGGGAGTGATTGAAACACCTCATGGAGTGATTGAAACGCCGGCCTTTGTCACAGTGGGAACCAAGGCGACGGTTAAAGCTCTTACGCCGGAAATGGTTGCGTCGCTTGGCGCGTCGGTGGTTTTGGCCAATACTTACCATCTTTACCTTCAGCCAGGGGACGAGCTAGTCAAGGCGGCTGGCGGCTTGCACCAGTTTATGAATTGGCCTGGCCCAATGATGACTGACTCCGGCGGGTTCCAAGTTTTTTCACTTGGCGCCGCCTTCGGCGAAGGCGGCGTTTCAAAATTTGTGAGTGGCCATGATCCAAACAAAAAGTCCAAAGAACAAGCAGGAAATATTGCCAAGTTGGCGAAAATTGACGAAGATGGAGTTGCTTTTCAATCACACATTGATGGGAGCGCTCATCGTTTAACTCCAGAGAGGTCAATGCAAATCCAACACAACTTGGGCGCGGATATTATTTTTGCGTTTGACGAATGCACTTCTCCCTTGGCGCCTTATGATTATCAAAAAGAAGCGATGGAGCGCACCCATCGTTGGGCCAAACGGTCGTTGGATGAACACAAGCGCCTTGGCGGGCCACAGGCTTTGTTTGGGATAGTTCAGGGGGGACGCCATCAAGATTTACGCCAAGAATCATCGCGAGTGATTGGGGGAATGGATTTTGCCGGCTTTGGAATTGGCGGTTCGTTTAATAAAGAAGATATGGGCACGGCGGTTAGTTGGGTGAGCCAAAATTTACCTGAAAATAAACCAAGACATCTTTTGGGGATTGGCGAACCGGAAGACATTATCGCGGGAGTCAAGAGCGGCGCTGACACTTTTGATTGTGTCGCGCCAACTCGAATGGCTCGTAACGGCGCATTGCTAACTGCCCGAGGACGGTTAAATATTTTAAACGCTTCTTGTCGTTGCGATCTGGCGCCGATAGAAGAAGGATGTGGTTGCTATACTTGCCAAAATTATTCTCGCGCCTATCTCGCGCACCTGTTTCGCGCTAAGGAAATGTTGGCGGCGACCTTGGCTTCAATCCACAATCTGTATTATTTGATTAATCTAACGAAAAGGATTAGAAGAGATGTTTTAGAGGGTAGGTTGTAAGACGGAAAATGGTGGCGGTTGACCGTTGTCCAGCTTGTTCGTGATTTTATTTTTCATTATCTTGTGTTAAGCTTGCCGTGTGTCTAAAAATGTTTTCCAATTGAAATCTAAAATTAAGCCGGCCGGGGACCAGCCCAAGGCAATTTTGGCGCTCAACAAAGGTCTGACCAAAGAGTTGGGCCATCAAACTCTTTTGGGGGTAACTGGTTCAGGCAAAACTTTTACGATGGCCAATGTGATTGCCGCCCAAGATAAACCGGTTTTGGTCATTGCTCACAACAAGACTCTGGCGGCTCAGTTAGCGCAAGAGTACCGCGATTTTTTTCCCGATAACGCGGTTCATTATTTTGTTTCTTACTACGATTACTATCAACCCGAAGCTTATGTTGTCGCGTCTGATACTTATATTGAAAAAGACGCCAGTATTAACGAAGAAATTGAACGTTTGCGTCATGCTTCAACGCAAGCTTTGCTCACCCGCCGTGATGTGGTTATTGTCGCCTCGGTCTCTTGTATCTATGGCTTGGGGAGTCCAAGTGAATATGCCAAAAGTCACCTCTTTTTTAAACGAGGTGACCAATTGTCCCGGAGCGACCTAATCCGCCGTTTAGTGGAGATTTATTATGAACGAACAAATGCCGACCTCTTGCCGGGACAATTCCGCGCGATTGGCAATTCGGTGGAAGTTATGCCACCGGGTGAGAGAGCGATTGTGAATATTAAAATTGAAGGAGACAAGGTGACGGAAATAATCATTTTGGACGCCGTCAGTCGCGCCATTGTTCGTGAATCTAAAGAAACTTTCTTTTTTCCAGCCAAACACTTTATTACGCAAGAAGATGAACGGAATCGGGCAATTATTTCTATTAAAGCAGAATTAGAAAAACGCTTGGTTGAGTTAAACAAAGAGGGTAAAATCTTGGAAGCAGAAAGATTAAAGCGCCGAACCAATTATGACCTCGCAATGATTCGGGAGGTTGGCTATTGCAACGGAATTGAAAATTATTCACGTCATCTTTCTGGCCGCGCTGCTGGCGAGGCGCCGGCCACGCTCTTGGATTATTTCCCGCGCCAAAAAGATGGCTCGCCTGACTTTTTGACGATTATTGACGAGTCGCACGTGACCGTGCCGCAAATTCGCGGAATGTATGCCGGCGATGAAAGTCGCAAAAAAACCTTGGTTGAGCACGGTTTCCGATTGCCGAGCGCTTTGGACAATCGTCCGCTTAAATTCCCGGAGTTCCAAGAAAGGATTGGCCAGGTGATTTATACAAGCGCGACGCCAAGCGAATATGAAATAAGCGAAAGCCGACAAGCGGCGCAAGAAGCCGGTTTAAAGCCGGAGCTTGGTATCGTGGAACAAATTATCCGCCCGACCGGCTTGCTTGACCCGATGATAGAAATTCGGCCAGTCAAGGCCTCAAGTTCTAAAAAAGCCCAAGCTTACGGCGGTCAAGTTGCCGATTTTATTGTTGAGGCAGAAAAAGAAATTAAAGCTGGCAATCGAGTAATTGCTACAACCCTAACAAAAAAAATGGCAGAGGATCTGTCACAGTTTTTGAGAGAGAAAAAAGTAAAATCGGAATATTTGCACAGCGAGGTAAAAACTTTGGAGCGGATTAAGATTTTAACCGATTTTCGCAAGGGCAAGTTTGATTGTTTGGTCGGGGTCAATCTTTTACGGGAAGGTCTAGACTTGCCGGAGGTGACCTTTATTGGCATTTTGGATGCTGACAAAGAGGGTTTTTTGCGCTCGGAAGTTTCTTTGATTCAGACGATTGGTCGAGCGGCGCGAAACGTAGACGGCCGAGTAATTCTTTACGCGGAGGTAATCACAGGTTCTATGCAAAAAGCGATAGACGAAACTAATCGGCGACGAGCCCTGCAAATTGCCTATAACAAAAAACATCAGATTACTCCTCAATCAATTCAAAAAAAGATTAATGACATTACGGAAACTTTGGAAAGCGAGCGGGCAAGGACAGTCGGTGAAATGCTTACGGTGGACAGCAAGCTGTTTGGCGGTAATTTAAAGAAGGTGATAAAGGAAAAAGTAAAACAGTTGAACGAAGCGGTGAAAGAGCTTGATTTTGAGACCGCGGCGATTATCAGGGACGAAATAAGAGCTCTGGAACAGAAGGCTTAGCAAAAAATAAAAACGGCGGGTTCTTGTTTGTTATTTGTAACCATGGTACACTAGAATAGTGTCGTGTGTACCTCCTTTCCGTTTGGGGTGTCTGGAATTAGCCCTGTAGGCCCAGACACCCCATATTTTTTTAGATGACGATGGTTTCGGTAGAGGTCCCTGCTCCACAAGACCATTCTTCCCGTTTTTATTTTTCTGTTTTTATGTTATAAACACATTATCACCCCGTGGCCGAATCATGGGGCGTTTGGGCGTAAAAAGCTAATTTTATGGAAGACAAAATAAAAATTAAAGGCGCGAGGACGCATAATCTAAAAAATATCAACCTGGAAATCCCGCGAAACAAACTCGTGGTTTTTACCGGACTGTCGGGCTCCGGCAAGTCATCGTTGGCTTTTGATACGATTTTTGCTGAAGGTCAGCGGCGTTATGTGGAATCGCTGTCAGCTTACGCCAGGCAATTTTTAAAACAGTTGCCTAAACCGGAAGTAGAGGAAATATCTGGTTTGTCGCCGGCAATCTCTATTGACCAAAAATCTCGTTCACACAACCCGCGTTCCACGGTGGCAACCATTACCGAAATCTACGACTATTTGCGCGTTCTCTACGCGCGAATTGGCCATCCCTATTGTCCGGTTTGCGGCACTAAAATAGAAAAATTATCCAACGAAGAAATTGGCAATTTTATCAGAGATGAAATCTCTAAACATTCCACTGCGAGCGCGGTGGAAATTTACGCGCCAGTTATTCGCGGCCGTAAAGGAGAATACTACCAATTGCTCTATGATTTGCTGGAAAAAGGTTACTCAGAAGTAAAAATAGACGGCGCGCGTCACAAATTGCGCGAACGGATTGTGATGGCCAGGACCAAAAAGCATGATATTGACGTTTTGGTTGACGAAATTGAATTGGTGGGCTTCTTGAGTCAAAAATCAGAGTCAAAGTTAAAAAAAGAGGTGGATCGAGCGATAACAGAGGCAGCTAACGAGCGATTGTCAGAAGCCGTGGAACGGGCGATCAAAGAAGCCAATGGTTTGGTCAAAGTGATAATTGGAGGGGAAGAATTTTTGTTGTCGGCTAAATTTGCCTGCCCCAATGATGGTTTTTCTTTTCCAGAAATAGAACCGCGTCTTTTTTCTTTTAACTCACCTTACGGCGCTTGCCCAGTCTGCCACGGTTTGGGGACCAAACACTTGTTCGGCAACGAACCTTGTCCAGAATGTTTGGGCGCGCGTCTGCGGCGAGAGGCCCTTCATGTTTTCATTGGTTCAACCAAAGAAAAATCAATCAAACAAGCGGAAGATGGAAAAGTTAAAACGAAAATAGAGAGAACCGGACTAAACATTGTTCAACTGACCGCTTTGTCTATTCGTGAAGCGACAGAATTTTTTGCTTCCTTAAAATTGACCGCTAAAGAAAAAGCCATTTCTGAAGTTTTGTTGCGCGAAATTGAAGCGCGCTTGAAGTTTCTTAATGATGTCGGTTTGGATTATATCGCGCTTGACCGGCGGGCAGATACTCTTTCCGGCGGCGAGGCTCAGCGGATTCGTCTGGCCTCGCAGCTTGGCTCACGTTTGGTCGGCACTTTGTATGTTTTAGACGAACCGACGATCGGTTTGCACGCGCGTGATAACGACAAATTAATCAAAACCTTGCTTGAGTTGCGCGACTTGGGCAACTCTATTTTGGTGGTGGAACATGATGAAGACACAATCTTTTCTTCTGATTATTTGGTGGATATTGGGCCGGGGGCTGGCGTGCACGGCGGGGAAATTATCACTTCCGGTTGGACGGAAAAACTTTTAACGGCCAAGAAAAATAATTTTGGTTCGCTGACGGTGGATTATTTGCGCGGCGAAAAGGAGGTGCCTTTTCCGGCGAAGAGGCGGCAAAACGACAAGGGTTCAATCAAAATCCGGGGGGGCAATATTTTCAACATCAAAAATCTAAATGTGGATATCCCGCTTGGCCGAATGGTGGCGGTGACTGGAGTTTCCGGTTCTGGAAAGTCTTCTTTGGTTTACGAAATTTTGTATAAAAATTTGCAAGGTCGCTTGGAACGGCGTTATCGGACCAACGAGGTTTTTAACTGCAAGGAATTTTCTGGTTCGGAACATTTGGGGCGAGTGATTATGGTTGACCAGTCACCGATTGGCCGCACTCCGCGTTCCAATCCGGCCACTTATACCGGCGCTTTTACTTTTATTCGCAATTTGTTTGCTTCTACTGCGTTGGCGAGAGCGCGGGGCTGGAGTCCGTCTCGTTTTTCTTTTAATGTCCAAGGTGGTCGTTGTGAAGCCTGTCAAGGCAATGGGGAAATCGCGGTGGAAATGCACTTTTTGCCGACGATTTTTGTGCCTTGCGACGTTTGCGGCGGCAAGCGTTATGAGAAGGATACCTTGGAGGTGGAGTACAAGAAGAAAAATATTTACCAAGTGCTCAAGATGACAATTGAAGAAACACTCCTCTTTTTTAATGATATTCCAGCTATTTATGACCGTTTAAAAACTCTTAACGAAGTTGGTTTGGGTTACTTGGAATTGGGGCAACCAGCCAATACTCTTTCCGGCGGCGAGGCACAACGAGTTAAAATTTCGTCCGAACTTTATCGGCCACAAACTGAACGGACCATTTATCTTTTAGACGAACCGACTATCGGGTTACATTATGAAGATGTAAAAAATTTAATAGAAATTTTGCAAAAGTTAGTAGAAAAGGGGAACACTGTTTTGGTCATTGAACATAATATGGAAGTGATTAAAAATGCCGATTACGTGATTGATATGGGGCCGGAAGGCGGCAACGGCGGTGGCCAGGTGGTCGCTGCCGGCACACCGGAAGAAGTGGCTTACGCCAGTGGCTCGCACACGGCCAAATATCTAAAACGAGCGTTGAACTTGAACAAGAGAGACAAAAAACAGTAGTATTAGCAAAGAGCCAAGTTGACCGGCTCTAAGTCCTTTTATGTTTTTACGTATTGATATCACAAAGTATAAGCTGCCAGACAAACCGGGCGTTTATTATTTTTTGGGGTCGTCGAAACTTGGCAAGACAACAAAAGACGCGCGTGGGGTTTTGTATATTGGCAAGGCCACTTCTCTCAAAGATCGGGTGCGCAGCTATTTTAATGGCGATCTTGGCGAAACTCGCGGACCAAAGATAGAACAAATGCTTTTGCAAGCGGCTGACCTGAAGTGGCAAGAAACCGATTCAGTGCTTGAGGCCTTGATTCTGGAAGCCGAGCTTATAAAAAAACATCAACCGCCATATAACACCCGCGAAAAAGATGACAAGAGTTATTGGTATGTGGTTATCACCAAAGAAGATTACCCGCGCGTCTTGATGAGACGCGGGCGCGAGTTAGAGAAAGACTTGTCCCGAAAATATGAGATTGAAAAAACTTTCGGTCCATTTCCTTTTTCGTCAGAGTTAAAAGCGGCCCTAAAAATTGTTCGCCGGATTTTCCCTTATCGCGACACTTGTTTGCTTTATTCTGAAAAAAATAAGGGTCTAAAAGTTCCGGGTTTGCGCGGTTGTTTCAATAGCCAAATTGGTCTTTGTCCCGGAGTTTGCACGGGCGCGATTGACAAGAAAACTTACCGTCAAATAATCAAGAATCTGGGGCTCTTTTTTGAGGGCAAAAAAGAGCAAGTGGTAAAAAATTTGGAAAAAGAAATGAAAATAGCGGTCAAAGCGCAAAACTTTGAGGAAGCCGCGCGCTGGCGCGATCAAATTTTTGCGCTTAAGCATATCCAAGATGTTTCCTTGCTAAAAAATACCAAAACAGAAAATTTTTTGTTTGAGGCTGGAGCAGAACTAGTTAATCGTCGGAACGGAAAAGAGAAGACTGTTTTTCGTTTAGAGGCTTATGATGTAGCGCATTTGGCTGGGGCCGGCACGGTTGGCGCGATGGCTGTATGGGAAGGGCGCGAACTAAATAAAAGTGAATATAGACTTTTCAAATTGCGCGGTCGGAGCGCCAACAAGAGTGACGATACCGGCAACCTGGCGGAAATTTTGCGGCGACGTTTTACGCATCGGGAATGGAGGCTGCCGGATTTGGTTGTAGTTGATGGCGGACAAGCGCAATTTAACGCGGCTCAAAAAACTTTGAATCAGCTGAACCTTAGTCTGCCCTTGGTTGCGGTCGTCAAAGACGAAAAGCACCGCCCGCGGGAAATATTGGGCGAGAAGACAATGGCCAAGAACCACCGGCGAAAAATTTTGGCGGTTAATGCCGATGTCCACCGTTTTGTGCTTGCTTACCATAGAAAAATTTTACGGCAGATGTTAAAATAAAAAGAATGGATTCCTATCCAAGTTCACTTTTTGATTTATTTATTTTATTGTCCTCTCCTACTTTTTGGTTGGTGGCGCTTCTTATCTTTGTGGCGGCCGCTGTTTTGGGCTATTGGTATCGCGGCCGCAGCGGCCGAGTCCAAATGTCCATAAAGGAAGCAAACCTAAAAACCAGGCAAATCAAGGAGTTGGAAAAAATTAATCGTGAATTGGAAAACAAAAATCGCGAACTTTACGCCAAAGAACTAGAGTTGGTGATGGCCAACAAGCGCTTGCAGTCCCTAGAGGCAGCCAAGTCAAAATTTATTTCAGTGACCACTCATCAATTACGGACGCCTCTGGCCGCCATTAAGTGGACTTTTGATATGGCCGTCAAGGGTCAGCTGGGCAAAGTTAATGAAGAGTTCAAAAAGTTTATGGAAAAGGGCTTCCAAAGCACCGAGAGGGTTATTTCCATTGTGAATGACTTGCTAAAAATAGACACGATTGAAACTGGCAAGTTAGACTTTGTTTTCAAACCAACGAATATTGTTGATTTAATAAACAATGTTATAGGCGAGTTTTGTAACCAGGTAAAGACTCGGCAATTGGAAATTATTTTTGAAAAACCCGCTAATCGGGTGCCGTTCGTAGAGATTGATGAAAACAAAATTAGAATGGTTCTGGAAAACTTAATAGACAATGCCATAAAATACAATTTGCCAAATGGGAAAATTTTCATCAAGATAAGCGACGCTCGTCTTAACAGCGCGGAAAGCAGTTTGCAAATATCAATTACCGACTCGGGCATTGGGATCCCGGACGGCGAAGAAGACAAAATGTTTCAAAAGTTTTTCCGAGCCAGCAATGCCATCAAACAAGAACCGGATGGCAGCGGTTTGGGGCTTTATATCACTCGAGAAATCATAGAGAAACATCATGGCGCGATTTGGTTTGAAAGGGGCAAAGATGGAGGTACCAGTTTCACTTTCACTTTACCTTTGCACCAGAAAAAAGTATAATGGGGAGCAGGGAAAAATCCTTGATTTACAAGCTTTAAACATCTAATTTTATAAAATGACAAAGAAAATATTGATTGTTGAAGATGATGAGTTCCTTCGTTCTCTAAATGCCAAACGTTTGGAAGGGGAGGGTTTTGAGGTTTTGGTAGCGGTTGATGGCAACGAAGCCTTGACTAAATTGACCGAAATAAAACCAGACTTGATTTTTTTGGATTTACTTTTGCCTAACGTGGACGGTTTTGAAGTTTTGACTAAAATCAAGCAAGATGAAACAACCAAAAATATTCCGGTAATTGTCTTTTCTAACTTAGGACAGGCTGAGGATATTGAAAAAGCCAAAAAATTGGGCGCCGATGATTTTATGGTCAAAGCCAATTTTACGTTGGACGACGTCATCAGCAAGATTAAGGAGACACTCAAGTAGTTGATTGGTTTCTAAATTACTCTAAAGTTGTTGCCATACTGCTTTTAACTTTTAACTTATTTTCTTCTTGTGTTAAAATATAAGCATGTCTTCATCCTTGATTAGGGTCGGAGTTATGCGTGGCGGTCTTGGGTCTGAATATGAAGTCTCGCTCAAAACGGGCGCGACCGTTTTGGAGTATTTGCCGCGCGAAAAATATCAACCGCGAGATATTTTGATTACCAAAGATGGCCAATGGCATATGGATGGCTTTGGGATAGAACCGGCTCGTTTGCGAAACAGTCTGGATGTCGTCTTTAATGCCTTGCATGGCGAGTTCGGCGAAGATGGGCAAGTTCAAACCTTGCTTGATAACACAATGCTGCCCTATACCGGTTCTGGCCGTTTGGCTTCGGCGCTAGGGATGAACAAGGTGGCCGCCAAAGAAATCATCTCACGCGCCGGGCTGAAGGTTCCGCGCGGTGTCCACCTCAAGTTTAAACCGGAGACTAATGCTGAAGCAGTTGCTTATGACGTTTTTTTAAAAATTTCACCGCCTTGGATTGTTAAGCCGGTTGGTCGCGGTTCCTCCGTCGGCGTCTTTTTGGCAAAGACCTTTGATGACTTGGTTGTTGCGGTTTCGGAATGTTTCAAAATCAGTGAAGTCATCTTGGTGGAAGAATACATCAGAGGGCGCGAAGCGACCTGTGGTGTGGTGGATGATTTTCGCGGACATAAAACTTACCCGCTCTTGCCGATTGAAATCGCGCCGCCGGCTGGCAAAAAGTTTTTTGATTATGAAGCCAAGTATTCCGGTCAGTCAACTGAGATTTGCCCTGGTCAGTTTTCAGTTGGAGAAAAAAGAGAACTGGGCGAGTTGGCGGCGGCTGTTCATAAACTGCTTGGTCTTAAGCATTACTCACGCACTGACTTCATCGTTTCGCCGCGTGGAATCTATATTTTGGAAGTCAATTCTTTGCCCGGTTTGACGGCCGAATCCTTGGTCCCCAAATCCTTGGCGGCTCTTGGCGTCCCCCTGCCGCATTTTTTGGACCATGTTGTTTCCCTCGCTTTAGGCAAAAAATAAATTCAGGCGGGCCAATCGCGCTCAGGGAGGCCCTTGGCTGGTTAGTTTAACATAGAGCTTGTTACGTAGCATGTTACGTAACAAGCTACGTAACAGCTCCGCGCCCCAAGGAGGTTCGACCTCCTTTGAGGGCAATTTATTTGGTGGTGTTATTTTAGCATTTGCGCGAACCTTTTTCGAGCGGAAACTGAACGAATGAACCGTCCCGCCACCGCCTCGCAAAGCCTCGGCAACCCCGAAAGAAAAAACACTCCTTGCATTTCTGATTTGGCGGGGGTGGATTTTTTCTAAAAAAGGAAAGGGTGTTTTTCTTTCGGGGTTCTGCCTTCCAAGTATTCGGGCAGGTGGCGGGACTAATGCAGACTCGGTTTTGCCAAAACTATTTTCTGGGGAAAAGGATTTGGCAAAACATTCGGCTACTCTTTTTTGAATTCGGATGTCGCAAATGGAAAAGGAGGGGTTTGGGGAGGAATTTTCCATTTGATCCTCTTTTTGTTTGGGGTAAATTTGTTTTCTTTTGGCGGGGTTCGGGCAGGCACAGATTGAGAAAAGATTAAATTCATATTAGTATAGTTGTGAGGGTTAGTTTCAACGCTCATACTTATACTATCATACTATGGAAAGCAAACAAAATAAAGAGATTGGGGATAAAATAAAAGTCTTTCGAGCAAAGCAAGGATTGACACAAGATGCTCTTGCGAGAAAGTGCGATATTCCCTATACAACACTAACCAAGATTGAATCAAATGTTATTACAAAACCGTCAATCCAAACAGTAACAAAGATTGCCGAAGGGTTGGGAATAAGTATTGACGCTTTGATTAAATAAAATTATGACAAAAATTGAAAAATTAAATAAAACCGAAGAATTATTGAGTAGGGGTGTCGAAGAAATAATCGACAGATCTAGCCTTGAAAATAAACTGAGAAGCGGGAAGCAACTTCGTATTAAGCTCGGCATTGATCCAACAAGTCCAAACATACACTTAGGCAGATCAATTCCATTACTTAAATTGAGAGATTTTCAAGAACTAGGTCATAAAATTATATTAATCATTGGTGATTTTACTGGTTTAATTGGTGATACTTCAGATAAGGATAGCGAGCGACCGATGTTGTTGGAGGAAACCATTAAAGAAAATTTAAAAACATACATTAAACAAGCAGCTAAAATCATCGACATCAATACGACTGAAATTTATCATAACAGCAAATGGCTTGGCGAGTTAGGTTACATGGATATTGGTCGACAAGCAGATATTTTTTCTCTTAGTGAATTTATTTCTCGTGAGAATATTAGCCGACGTTTAAATGAAGGGAAAAGAGTGTCTTTGCGAGAGTTATTGTACCCCTTAATGCAAGGGTATGATTCAGTAGAGGTAAGGGCTGATGTTGAAATAGGTGGGACGGATCAACGTTTTAATCTTTTAGCGGGAAGAGATATGCAGCGGTTATACAATCAAAAACCACAAGACATTCTCACCAATCCTATTATAGAAGGATTAGATGGAAGAAAAATGAGTTCTAGTTTTGGTAATACTGTTAATCTATTTGACACACCCAATGATATGTTTGGTAAAATAATGTCACTAAAAGATGACTTTATCATTAAATATTTTACCTTACTTACGCGAGTTGATATAAAATCAATTAGTGAATACGATTCGAGTTTGAAGGCTGGCATCAACCCTCGCGATCTTAAAATGAAACTTGCGTTTGAGATTGTGCGAATGTACTGCTCGGAAAAAGATGCGCGAGTTGCCGAAGATTATTTCATTAAAACATTCTCTAAAAAAGAAACTCCTGTAAATCTGCCAAAATTTAAACCCAGTAAATATGACATTATATCTATTTTGATTGAAAACAAGCTAACATCATCAAGATCAGATGCCAGAAGAACAATTGAGCAAGGAGGCGTGAAGATTGACGGCGTGGTTATAAAAGACATTCACCATGTTGTATCGTCAGGTTCGATATTACAGAAGGGTAAAATTAAATTCGTAGAAATAATATGAATAAAAATGTAATTAAGATATGCAAAAGTTTTATTAAAGAAATACTTGAGAAAGAAGATTGGTTCCGTCAATTAGTTAATGACAAGGCTTGCGACCTTTTGTTGCTAACAGGAACTGCTACCGAACAAACAGTGTCACTTCCTCTTTCAGAAATTGAGAACATGGAAAAACAAATTGACCTGTGGGAGAAAGAGTCAATTTCCGAAAGAGGAAGTGTTGCCCAAAACCTTAAAACCAAACTTTCCGAAACGAAGGAGAAGTTAGACAAGCTCGTTTCGCTCTATCTTGACGGCGACATTGAACGCGAAATATATCTACAGAGAAAAGACCTTCTCCTTCGTCAGAAAGCAAAGTTTGAAGAAAGTTTTAAAGATTTTGGGCAACAGAGAAAAAATTGGGTCGAACCCTTGCGGAGTTTCGTTTTGTCTTTGAGAGAAGCCGTTATTTTGGAAAAAGGCGAAAACTATTTCGCATGGAAAGAGTTTTTCCAAAAAATCGGCTCGAACCCCGTTCTCAAAGACAAAACGCTTTCATGCAATTGGGGGGAACTTTGGGAATTCACCGCTTCCGCCGTAGGCGGAAAGGGTTTTGAAAAAATTGATAGCGCGATTTTGGCTTCCGCAAAATCGCTCCGCTTTCTTAATTCCGACAATGTTTCGTTTGGTGGTCATTATACCAAAAAGTTCGGACTCATTTCCAGCAGAATCCTAATGACGAATGAATCAGCCCCACCACCGCTCGTTCCGCTCGCGTGTCCCGCAAAAAATATTCTCCGCTTTTCTAATTTGGCGCGCGACCAATTTTTTCTTCTAAAAGGATGAGAACATTTTTTGCGGGACTCTGCCCTCAATTCTTCGGGCAAGTGGTGGGGCTTCAATGCGGACTCGGTTTTGCCAAACTATTTTTCTGGGGATTTTGATTTGGCAAAACCGAGACTGAATTTCCCGCGCGGAGGAGGGGTCTGGGGAGGAATCCGCGCGGGCTTTTTGATTTTCGGCGAAATTTTACAAAACTAAAAGACCCGCATCTGCGGGTCTTTTAGTTTACTCAACATCTATCTTAACGCGTTTCTTCATTTCTTCTTCCGACTTCGGGAGAGTTATCATAAGCACTCCGTTCTTGGATTTTGCCACGATCGAATCCTTATTCACCCGAGCAGGTAAGGAGAACTCTCGCCTAAACTCTCCGTACTCTCTCTCATATCGGTAGACCTTACCATTTTTCTCGTCTTTATTTTCCTTATCAATCTTTCCCGATAGTGAGAGGTAGTCATCCCCAACCTCTACATTGATGTCCTTCGGATCAATGCCAGGAACATTTGCAGTTACTTTGATTTCATTGTCCGTTTCTTCAACGTCAACCTTGGGGAATGCCGTTGAGACATTACCGAGCCCACGACTTCGGAAGAGACTCGGCGTCATCATGTTGAACGGATCCCACACAGAATCGTCGAAGAATCTATCTATGAGAGAGAAGGGGCTCGCGAAGTCATCGCGTCGAGACAAAGCCTGATTTTTGTTATCTCTCTTTTGAATTTCTGTTTTCATATTTGTATGCGATTAACTTCTAGTAATGCCCCCTGTATTCGACCTCAAACAAGGGATTTGACATTTTACTCTACACACGATCTGGGGATGCCAAACTGGTTCCCCCAGACCTTAGAGAATCTCTGTTCTCTTATGCTCGCTTTTTTGCGAGGATATTACGCACTATTCAGTTGTATTGAGGAGATGCTAAGTGGCATCAGAAATTGAGCGAATGAATTTCTTTAGCCAAGCACCTTCCATTATCTGCTTCACTAAAGTCATACAATGCTTACTTCTGCTTAGCGACGGTCGACCACTCCGTCTACACCATGTTAAACGTGTCAGTTCTCAAAAGGTGTCATTTCATTTCTTCAAGCTTCACCGCCACTATTTTTTCTTGTCCCTTATGATTTATTTTAAGCCTTACGGTATCGCCAACTTTTTTCGTCCTGATGATCGCGGCGAGGCTTTGATCAGATGTTAACTTAATTCCATCAATTTCAAGAATAATGTCGTTCTCGACGATACCCGCTTTGTCCGCCGGTGAACCAGGAATTACAGCCAAATCGCTTACTTCCACTCCACGCTGGACAAGAACACCATAATCAACGGAAAGCTTATTTTTCTCCTTTATCTCCTCATTAATTTCTATATAGCGAACGCCAAGATACGGCCGAACAATCTTGCCGGTAGTTTTAACCGACTCTACGATACTTTTTACGCTGTTCGCACTTAGAGCAAAGCCAATATTTTCTGCGCCGTCAGCAACAGCGACATTCACACCTACAACTTCGCCAGAAAGATTAATAAGAGGACCACCGGAATTTCCGGGATTGATACCGGCATCGGTTTGAATCAGTTGATCAAGAGCTTCAAATCCGCCCCTGCGATCGGAAGCGGTGATTGAGCGAGACAGACCGGACACAACACCAACCGATACGGTATTTCTAAATTCCGCGAGAGCGTTGCCTATAGCAATTACCGTCTGGCCAATTTCGAGTTTGTCGGAATCACCAAATGATAAGTGGTGAAAACCAGAGCCACTGATTTTAATAACTGCTAAATCAAGAGCCGGGTCACGCGCTATTACTTTTGCTTCATGTTTTTTGCCATCGTTAGTAAAGACCGTATATTCCGCGCTTTCATCACTGACTACATGACGATTTGTAACAATGTAGCCATCGGCCGAAACCAGAAATCCAGAACCAC
>Ga0208940_1001050_pt1 | contig 30641 bp, 25 predicted proteins | sample AD_JPNNA6_MetaG_FD_184445 | JGI IMG/M metagenome (GOLD analysis project Ga0208940, IMG submission 184445) | Active sludge microbial communities of municipal wastewater-treating anaerobic digesters from Japan - AD_JPNNA6_MetaG (SPAdes) (version 2) | ecosystem: Engineered > Bioreactor > Anaerobic... | reverse complement strand
CCTCTGGGCTGATGGTGCGTGAGGCGCGCAAGGTGGCGGCGGAGTACCCCGGCATCGAGCTGTGGGAGACGAACGTGGACGCGATGGCCATGTGGCTGGTCAAAAATCCGCAAAACTACGGCGTGATGGTCTCCAGCAACATGTTCGGCGACATCATCTCCGACCTGGCGGCGCAGCTGGTGGGCGGCCTGGGCTTCGCGTCGAGCGGCAACATCGGCGACACCTTCGCCGTCTTCGAGCCGACGCATGGCTCCGCGCCCAAATATGCCGGGCAGTACAAGGTCAATCCCATGGCGATGCTGCTCACGGTGAAGCTGATGCTGGACTGGCTCGGCGAGCTGGATACCGCGAAAGCACTCGAAGCCGCCATCGCGGCCGTCATCGCCGAGGGCGAAGTCCGTACCTATGATATGGGCGGCAAGAGCAGTACACTGGATGTGGCTCGCGCGGTCGCGGAAAAATTGTAACTGGAAGCTGTTACTGCGGGATCAGAGGAAAGCAAAAGCCGCCACCCTCATCGGATGGCGGCTTTTTTGTTGAAGAACTCAGTGCCCGCAGCTGCTACACGAGCCGCCGCTGCACCCGCTGCAGCCGCCGCCGCTTTCCCCGGCGCTGAACTCACTGCTGCCAGCTGCGCCGCCGCCCATCACCATGAAGCGCGAAAGCCCGCGCCGGGCATGCATCCCGCCGCATTTAGGACAGGCAATGGGCTTATCGGCGTCCGCCATGGAACGGCGTGCGTCGAAACGATACTGACAATCCTGGCATATGTATTCGTAAATTGGCATGGCTCACCTCACGCTATGAATGAATACAACGCATTGTACTGCGTTTGCTGACGCGGTCAAGGGGCACCATCTTTGCACTTTCACAGCGGCTAAGTAGCGGGCCCAGCCAAACCAACGATAAGAGGGATGGCCAGACCCCCTATCGGAGGGGAAACCATGCCCAAGCCGATGGGATGCCTGTCGGAGCAGTTACGCCGGTTTGCGAAATACTCGAATACTTCCGTCCCTGCTTCAGCCGACACCAACGGCGGTACTTCGTGAGCGTACTCCTGGGTCTCGTCGAAGGCGAGGAACGCCAAACCCTCACTGGCTTACGGCGCGTGAGCGGCGAGTCGGTGAGCCTTTCGGGGTTTGAACCAGCGGCGCAGGCCCACAACTGCCCTCGCCCACCTCTGGTAGAGCTCCTTCTGTGAGCGGATGAGCGAGCCAGTCCGGGCCGGAGTGGAAGTCAGCTAGCCCTCTTCTGCCAAGAGCAGGCAGAAAATATAGGCGCATCTCGTCCCGAGTGCCGCGGCCCAGGAGGCTACGCTGGCCGGTGGAGGCGTTCAACGACGTCTCCAACAGGAACATCAGCGTAACCTCCTGCAGTGGCTGGCGAAGGCGCTTCAAGAGGGACGTTCTGTTGACCAGATCTGCCCCAATGGGCTATTGAACCTGGGAAAGTGCAAGGATAGTGCTTATTTTTGGGGCAGGAGCACGATCCCAATGGGCTTCACAGCCAGCCGCGCGGGTTGGCTTCTCTGGCGCGGTCTTCGCTGTCCAACAGGGCAGTGAGGTGTTCCGCCAGGTCAGGATGGTCGTCCAACAGGTTATAAGATTCGCGCGGGTCGGTCCTCAGGTCGAATAAAAAGGGTCCCTGCGAGAAAAAAGGATAGGCGCCGTTATCGCTGGAGTGGCGGCGGTAATATTTCCAATCACCGCTGCGAACGCCGACCAGTTTCCTGCCTTTGTAGAAGAAGAGCGTCTCATGCGGGGATGCGTCTGTTTGGGCGGTAAGCAGAGGCAGTAAATTGCGGCCGTCTATGATGCGATCGACAGGAGTGGAAAGGCCGGCCGCCGCCAGACTGGTGGAGAACAAGTCAAAGTTCATGGCGGGAGCATCCGTCACCAGACCAGGTGGAATCGTATTCGTCCAGCGTGCAATCATGGGCACGCGGAACCCGCCTTCGAGGGGCAGGTTCTTCCGTCCGCGCAGACCATTGGTATCGCCTTCCCACCAGGGACCGTTGTCGCTGGTGAAAATGACCAGCGTTTTTTCATCCAGCCCCAGTTCGCGGAGGGTCTTGAAAATTTCGCCCACGCTCCAATCCAGTTCTTCCACTGTATCGCCGTAGCGCCCGCCTTCTGACTGACCGCGAAATTGATCGGAGGCGTAAAGAGGAACATGTGGGAAGTGCTGGGCGTAATACAGGAAGAACGGCCGCCGGGAGTTCTCTTTGACGAAGTTCACCGCTTCCCGATTCAGGTATTGGGTGAGAAAGTTGAAATCCACCGGTTCTTCAATCTCCACCTGATCGTTGCGATAGATGCGGTAGGGATGCGTGTCGTGACTGAGCAAGCCTCCGTAGAAAAAGTCGAAGCCGTTTTCGTTGGGCAGGTAGGGCGACTCCCAGCCGAGATGCCACTTGCCGACCAGCCCTGTACGGTATCCGCGCCGCTGGAAAATTTCGGGCAACAATACCTCATCTTCCGGGATGCCATGCGGGACCGCGCCGAGAAGGTATTGGAAGCCCCAATCGAGCAGGCCTGGCGGTTGGATAACGTCGAAAATCAGCGTGCGGACGGGGTAACGCCCCGTCAGCAGCCCCGCCCGTGAGGGAGAACAGACGGGAGCAGAGGAATAGAAGTTGGTGAGAAGCACCCCGTCGGCTGCCATTTGGTCGAGGTTGGGAGTATGAATCGCCTGCGAGCCCATCAGGCTCAGGTCGCCCAGCCCCATGTCATCGGTAAGAATGAGAATGATGTTGGGCAGAGACTGCGGATCACCAGCGGGGATGCCGTCGAGCAGTTTGTCGGCGCGCGGCTGATCGTAGTCCTTGCCGCCGAAGACGTTGACAAGGTGACTGCCCAGTCCACCCGCCACCAGCAGCCCGCCACCAACGGCAAGGCTGGTTTTGAGAAAGTCGCGGCGCGAGAAGAGCTTCTTGGTGGATAAGTTACTCATATACTGCGAATGAACTCGGCGATGGCGCGGAAGGCGATTTCCCTTTCGTCGCTGAGGGTGACGACGTGCCCCGTGTTTTCGAGCCACAGGGTTTCCTTGCGCGTGGAGGCGATCCGCTCGCCGAATAATTGCATGGCATTCTTTTCGACCACCGCGTCATGCCGCCCCTGGATGAGCAGCAGCGGCGCGGTGATGTTTGGCAGGCCAGATTGCATTTGCCCGACCAGTTCCAGCACTTCCGCCAGGGCGCGGGTGACGTAGCGCGGGTAGGGGTCGAGGTCGTTTTCGGGGGCGCGCATGTCCGTCTTGCTGGCGTTATCGTCCAGCGAGGGTTTCTTGATTTCCTTGGCGAACAGGCTGATGAATTTGAGCAAGCCGGGGCGGGCGAGTTGCGCCTGCCAGCCGTTCAGCAGGCCAAAAGGCGTGGAGATGCCGATCACGCCGTCGAAAGGATAGCGGCTGGCGGCGGTCATGGTCAGCACACCGCCCAGCGACTGCCCCATGATGAAGACCTTTTCGCTGGAATCTTTCAGCAGGGAAAAGCCGTCTTCCACGGCAGCCAGCCAATCGGTCCAGCGGACGCGGCGCATGTCGGCGGGAGTGGTGGCGTGCCCAGGCAGGCGAATCCCCAAAGCGGTGAATCCCTGGCCAGCGAGCCAGCGTCCCATCTCGCGGTTTTCGCGCGTGGAACTGTTGAAGCCGTGGACGATGAGGCAGGCTTGTTTGCCGCCAGGGAAAAGATAGGGTTCTGCGCCGGGGGCAAGCAGTCGGGTGGATGTTGCCATGATGATCCTCCTTTGGAAATTTAGCGCCAGCCGCGCGGGTTGGCTTTCATTTCCCGTTGTTTGGATTCGAGCGCTTCGCGCATTTGCTTTTCCTTTTGCGGAAAATGCGCGGCGGCGTTATAGGATTCATTCGGGTCGTGATTCAAATCGAACAAAAAGGGACCATGTTTCAGCGCGGCGTAAAAACTGTTGTCGCTGCGGTCTTTTTTCATGTACTTGAAATTGTCGCTGGCGCGCACGCCAAAGATTTCCGCGCCGCGAATGAAGTATAAGGCTTCGTGCGGCGAAGCGGACTCCTGTCCCTGAAGCAAAGGCAGGATGTCCACGCCGTCCACTTCACGGTCGGAAGGAAGCGGGACGCCCGCCAGTTTCAAAAGGGTCGGGAAAAGGTCAATGTTCATGGCGGCGTGGTCCACTTCCATTCCTTTTGGAATCAGGCGCGGGAAACTGGCGATGAAGGGCGTCATCTGCCCGCCGTCGAAGTTGTTGCCCTTGCGTCCGCGATGCAGACCAGGCGAGCCTTCGTGCCAGGGACCGTTGTCGCTGGTGAAAATGACCAGGGTGTTTTCGGTCAGACCGTGTTCCGCCAGTTTTTTGCGGATGGCGCCTACGCTCCAGTCAATCTCCTGCACGCAGTCGCCATACGTCCCGCCGTTGGATGAGCCGCTGAATTGCGGGCTGGCATGAACGGGATGATGCGGGAACGGAGACGGATAATACACAAAGAAAGGCTGGTCTTTGTTGGCGTCAATGAAGGCGAGAATTTCATCGGTGAGGCGGCGCGTCAATTGGGTCTGGTCGGCGGGCGCTTCGAGCGCAATCTCGTCGTTGCGATAATAGGCATACGGCTGCATGTCGTTGGAATAATACGAGCCGAAGAAATAATCGAAGCCCTTTTCATTCGGCAGGTAGGGGCTGTGATCGCCCAGATGCCATTTGCCAAAGATGCCCGTCTTGTAGCCGCCCGCCCGCAGCGCTTCAGCGACGGTGATTTCATCAGGCAAAATGCCGCGCACGCCGTAGGGAAAGGCGAAGCGATTGATCATCCTGCCCGCCAGACTGCCCGACTTGGGGAAAAACACATGATGGACAAAGCCGCGCGTAGGGTAACGCCCAGTGAGACAGCCAAAGCGCGAAGGCGAACAGACAGGGCTGGAAGCGTAAAAATTATTCAGCCGCACGCCGTCTTCCGCCATTTCATCGAGGTTCGGCGTGTGAATGGCTTGCGAGCCAAAGCACGAGAGGTCGCCGTAGCCCATATCGTCCACGAAAATCAGCACGATGTTGGGCGGCTTTTGCTCCGCCGCGCGGGGGATGGAAGATAAATACGCCTGATGCGCGGACTGCCTTAATTGGACTTTTCTTTTATTCATGCTTTTCCTGATTCCAATCTACGCTTCGCTCACCGCCGACAGTTGATTCTGGCGCGCGGCGAGCGTTTCCTTCACCTTTTCCACATCGCGCGGATACGGCTTATACAGAGTGAAAATAAACAGGGCATTGACCAGCATCAACACCACCAGCACCGCCAGAAAGACGGGCTGCAAGCCAAAGCGTTCGCCCAAAAAGCCGCCCAGCAAATTGTAGATTGCCCAAGCCAGCGCCTCAAAAACCGAAACGAACAAGGCAAACGCCGTGGAGCGCATTTCGGGCAGCGTGACCGAGATGAGAATGGGGCGCGTGAAGCCAGGTCCCAGCCCCTGCAAAAATCCCAGCGCCACGAAAAACGGAGCGAAGCCCCACAGACTGCCCCAGTCAAATTGCAGACCGAAGAAGGCGAAGATGGCGAAGGAAACTTGAATCAATTGATAGACCAGAATGCGTCCCGCGTTGGGGCTGCGGCGATTGACGCGGTCGCTGAACCAGCCGCCGCTGAAGTTGCCGATTACCGTGCTTAGAACGTAGGGCGCGAATAGCAGCGTGGCTTGAGAGTTCTCGAAGCCGAAGACATCCACCATATAGACCACGCCGAAGGAAATCATCAGCAGGTGTCCGCTCAGGAGGCGCGAGACCAGCATCAAGGTAAAGGTCGGGACGCGGAACAGTTCGCGCACTTCGCTCCACTTGAAGAGGTTGACTCTTTCCCGTTTTTCAGCGCTGACTTCAGCCAGTTCAGGTTCCGCCGCGCCGCGGCCGGGATCCTTGAACCCCAGCCAGACGAGAATGCCGCTCAACACGCTCATGCCGCCCGCGATGTAAAATCCCAACCGCCAGCCTTCGGGCAGAGTCGCCAACTGTCCGAACAGGGGAATGAAGATGATCCCAAACGCGCTGGATATGCCGTACAACACGCCCGAAGCCCGTCCGCGTTCTTCATCGGAAAACAGGTCGCCCATGATTTCTGTGACGATGGGCGCGCTGGCGGCTGTGCCGATGGCGGCAATGACGCTGAACGCCAGCAGCGTGGCGAAGTCTTGCGTGAAGCCGATTGCCACCGTCCATAAGCCCCACACGCCCGTGACAAAAATCAGCACCGCCTTGCGGTTAGACAGTCCCGCCACAAACGCCCACAGTGGACCGCTAATCGCTCCGACTGCGCGGGTGGCGGCGGAAAGAATCCCCAAACTGCTCAGACTCAACCCCAGGCTTTGACGCATCATTGGGAACAGGACGGGCAGGATGGAACCTTCGGCGCCGTCCACCACCATCGAAAAGGCAATGGACAGCAGGTTTCCCCAGCGTCCTTTGAGTTTTTGCGGGCTTGGGCGCGTCATGAATTCTCTTTTGTTTGGCGTTACAGCCCCAGACGGGTAAACTGCTCATGCGGGGCGTTGATGGAAATAAGGAATTCGCGCAGGCTGGCTTTCAACCGCTCGACGATTTCGGGGCGCTCGGCGTAGAGGTCGCGCTGTTGCTGCGGGTCGTCCTTGACGTTGTAGAGGGCGCTGGACATCGGTCCGCGCGTGACGCGGGCGGTGTATCGCGTCCCGTCGAAGTCGTCGTTCACGCGCACGTCGCCGAATTGGGGCGGCAGGGGCGAGTACCAGTAGAGCGGTTCGTTTTTGTCGCTGGGGGGCCAGAGGTAGAGAGTCCATTCGCCGTCGGTGATGTTCATGGCTTCGCCGTAGCGCCCATAGACGGCGGTCTCGCGGATGGGCGCGTCTTCATCAGCGTGGAGAATGTATGGGAGCAGACTCCGCCCATGCGTCCCGGCAGGAAGCGGGATGTTGAATCCATCCAGTACGGTGGCGAATAAATCCACAGGTTGAACGAGGTGCGGCACGCGGCGTCCCGCCATCCCTTTGGGGTGGTAGATGAGGAGCGGGACGTGGGCGAGTTCCTGATACATATTCGAGTCGCCGAGATCGCTCCAGGGTTTGCCGATCATGCCGTGTTCGCCGAAGAGATGCCCGTGATCGGTGACGACGATAATCATGGTGTCGTCCATCAAGCCGAGATGTTCGACGGTATCGAGCAGGTGTCCGAGCCAGCGATCCACCATCGTCACTTCGCCCGCGTACAGGGCGCGGATTTCCTTGAGTTCTTCTTCGCTGTACAGGTCGGACTTGCCGTAGGTGGGCCAGATGAAACGCTGACCTTCATAGCCAGGGTTGTACATCTCGTTGTAGGGGAAGGGCGGGTCGAAGGGTTCGTGCGGGTCGAAAACTTCAAGGAGGAGGAAGAAGTCTTTTAAGTTGCGGTTGCGTTCCACCCACTCGGAGGCTTTGCGGAAGACCTGCGGGGCGAAGTAATCTTCTTCCAGGCGGAAGTGGGCGGTGTTGCGTTTGTAGCGGGCGAAGGAGCCGGGGCGCAGGGCGTGACGCGCCATTCTTTCAGGGTCGCCGGGATATTCAACGGGGAGGTCGGGGTCGGTGATCCACAGGTCGTTTTCCTGTCCGCGAATGAACTCCGCGCCGGAGAAGTTGAAGAAGTAATTGCCAGAGCCGCGCTCCCACATGTGATAGTGGTCGCTGATGACCATGCTGGTATGCCCGTTTTGGGTGACGATTTTGGCGAGGTCGGGGTCGGAAGGTTCGAGCGGACCCCAGCCGCGCCAGGGGAACTCGAAGTGCCCCGTCCAGATGTCGCGGCGGGCGGGCATACACGGGTACGAGCCGATGTAGGCGTTGTCGAAGACGACGCTTTTTTGCGCCAGCGCGTCGAGATTGGGGGTTTGAATCCACTGGTTGCCGTAACAGCCGAGGTGGTCGCGCCGCAGGGTATCTATCAGGATAAAGATGGTGTTCATAAGATCTCCTTTCAAAGGTATGTTTTCATAATCTCCGACGGTGGGCGGCGCTGACGGAGCAAGCCCGCCATCTGGCGCATGGGCTGGTCAACGTGGGTGAAGAAGGCTTTGAAGCCCGCGCACAAATGATTCAGCCCCGCTTCGCCGTCGGGCGTGAAGTCGGTGCGGTCTTTGGGACAGCCGCCGTTGCAGGCAAACAGGACGGGACATTCGCGGCAATAGCGCGGCAGGGAATCTTTTTTGTCCAAGCCAAAAGTACGCTGCCGCTCACTGCCCACCAGTTCGTTCATGGGCGTTTCAAAAATATTTCCCAAACGGTAACGCGGCTCGACGAAATGGTCGCAGGAATACAGGTCGCCGTTATGCTCCATCGCCAGCGCCAGCCCGCAGGTTTCCTGAAAAACGCACAAACCGCCAGGCGCGCCCAGCCAGCGTCCGAGCGCGGTGTCGAACATCTGCACGAAGACCTTGCCCACGTCGCGGTGCACCCATTCGTCGAAAATGGCGATCAGAAAATCGCCGTATTGTTTTCCCGTGATGGAGCGCGGCGTGAGCGCCGTCCCCTCTTGAAAGCCCGTCTCGTTCTCGCGCTCGACGATGGGGATGAATTGGATGAACTCCGCGCCGATTTCGTCGCGCAGAAAATGATAAACCTCCAGCGGCTGATGGACGTTGGCGGCGCTGACACAGGTCAGGATGTTGAAATCCACTTTATGTTTTTTGAGCAATGCGATGGAACCCAGGACGCGCTCGAAGGTGGGATTCCTGCCCTTGTCGCGGCGATACAAATCATGCGCTTCACGCGGACCGTCGAGACTGATCCCGATTAGGAAGCGATTCTCGGCGAAGAACTGACACCATTCATCGTCCAGCAGGGTGCCGTTGGTTTGCAGGGCGTTTTCGATTCTCATGCCAGGGCGGGCGTATTTTTTCTGGTACGCCACCGCCTTGCGGAAGAAGTCCAAACCCATCAGGGTCGGTTCGCCGCCCTGCCACGCAAAGTTGACTTCGGGCGCGCGCTGACTCTGAATGTACTGGCGGGTGTAAGTTTCCAGCGTCTCGTCCGACATGCGGAAGGATGCGCCAGGGTACAGGGATTCCTTGCGGAGATAAAAACAATAGTCGCAGTCGAGATTGCAGATCGCGCCGCGCGGCTTGCTCATCACATGAAAGGCGGGGGGCAGGGGAATGGCGGTCATGTGCTCTTTTCAAATGCTCCTTTCATGCTCCCAATGCGGATTATCGCTTGTGCGAAGATACCAATATAACAGACGCTGGCGCAGGTCGTTGCGAATTTCATTCAGGGCGGGGTCGTCGGCGCGGTTGAGCCGTTCCTGTGGGTCGTTCTTGAGGTCGTACAGTTCTTCCCTGCCCGCGCTGCGGATGACCAGTTTCCACTCGCGCGTGCGGACCATGGCGGCGCGCGCCACCGTGGTTGGGTCATCCTGCTGGAGTTTGAGTTTCTCGAAGTAATGCCCCATCAGCGGGTCGTCGGCGGAGGTGATGCCCGCTTCAAAGGCTTGCGGCTCGCGCGGGTCATATCCGCCCACCGCATAGACCGCGTCGCGCGCCGCCGCGCCTTCCATTAAAGAAGTGAGCGACTGCCCGAAGTGGGTGTACGGCGTGTGAATTCCCGCCTGCTCCAACACGGTGGGGAACAGGTCGAGCGATTGGGTGAAGCCGTCCACGCGGCGCCCGGCGTACATATTTTGGGGATACTTGACGATCAGCGGCGCGCGCGCCAAAACATCCTGAAACCCTGTGGGCCACTTTTCGGGCAAGCCGTAATCGCCGACGTAATCGCCGTGGTCGCTGAGGAACAGGATGAGCGCCTCGTCGTACAGTCCGCGCGCTTTGAGCGCGTCCGTCACGCGCCCAACTTGTTCGTCCAGTTTTGTGACCATGCCGTAATACACGGCGCGGATTTCGCGCCAGTCTTCGGGGGTGACGCCTGCCATCTCGTAGCGCAAGAACAGTTCGCGCATGAAGTGCGGTTTGTCGTCCAGTTGTGCGGGGATGGGGTCGGGGACGGCGGCGCGGTCGTACATCGAGAAATACGGCTCTTCGACATGATACGGCGTGTGCGGCAGACTGGCGGCGATGTAGAGACAAAACGGCCGGGGCGGCGCGTCTTTCAGCCACTGCACGGCGGAATCAAAGATAAGCGCTTCGGTTCGCGCGGCGGGAGAATCGGCTTCGGCTTTGCCAAAGTAGAAGGAATGATACAGGCGGTGTCCGCGCGGATAGGGCGTATGCGCCATCGGCAGAACGTCCGCAAATTCTTTCAGGCGCTCATCGCCGAATAACGCGCTGAACGATTTGCGTTCCACCACCAACAAGCGGAAGACCAGCCACAGTAATTTCACTTTACGCGCGAAAGGCAGACGGCGCAGACGCTGGCGCAGCATTCCCAGCAGGGCGCTTTGCGGTCCCACCAGGCGGCGGCTGAAACTGGCGCGCAGACTGGGCGCGGTCATCAAGTCATTTTTGCCCGCCATGACGGTCTGGTAGCCGTTCTCTTTCAACAGTTTGAAGAGGTTCTCTTCGTGCGGGCGCAGCAATTGGTACAGCGAGCGATGCCCGTTGACTTGCGGATACAGTCCCGTGAAGTTTGCCATGCGCGACGGGGCACAGACGGGATTGGCGGCGTAGTTTTGGGCAAAGGTCACGCCGTCCGCTGCCAGCGCGGAAAGATGCGGCGCGCGGACGCGCGGATTCTCCAGCGCGTCCGCGCGCAAGTCGTCGGCGATGATGATGACAATGTTGGGAGGGTTGGTCACGCGCCTTGCATTCCTTTTGGTTATCCAACCAGTTCGGCGCGGCGTTTCGCCAGCGTGTCATCTAACTTCATGCGGTCGCGGTGATAGTAGGGATAGAAGGCAAACCACGAGAGAACACTGAAGACAAGCGAAACGGTTACAGACCAGAAGAATAGATTGGTGAGCGTAATCTGATTGCCAATAACGCCGACCAGCGCGGCGACGGCGGCTTGAACCAATCCATTTGCCAGGCGGTTGACGGCGTAGGCGGTGCTGCGCTGTTCGGGCAGGTTGACGGCGGCAATCATCGGGGCGATGGCGGCGGGGAAGGCCATGTCCATGAACAGGCCAAACAACAGGGCAAAGGCAAAGAAAGTCATCATGTTGCCCGTCACCTGCTGGAAGAAGAAATAGCCCAGCAGCGCCATCATGGCGCGCGAACCCTGCACGACGAACAGCCGTCCGTAACGCGGGTTTTTGCGCTCTGCCCAGTCGCCGAGGAGGCCGCCAATCAACGTGCTGAATGCCGAGCCGACGACGATACCCGTCAGTACGGTGGTGGCTTGGCCGGGGCGGAAGCCGCGCTCATCCACCAGCCAGGTGACGGCAAAGGTCAGGATGGTCAACTGCACTGGCACGCCGAAAATCTTTTCAAAAATCAACAGCAGGTTGGTGGGCACGCGGAAGATGGCTGCCACGCTGTGCCAGGAAAACGTGTATTTTTTTTCAGACTTCTGCGCCACATCGGCAATGACGGCTTCCGCGCCGCCGCGCGGCGGTTCTTTCAGGAACAGGGCGAAGAACAGACCGCTCAACATGCTCAGCGCGCCGAAGGTGATGAAGCCGATGCGCCAGCCGGTTTCAGGAATTTCCGCCATGCGCCCAAAGAACAGGACGCTGACAATGACCGCCAGCGAGGAAATCATACGCATAATGCCGAAGACCTTGCCGCGCTCCTTCTGTGGGAACAGGTCGGTGAGCATGGAGTTCATCGGCGAGCCGAGCGCCACCAGCCCGATGGCGGCGATCACGCGCAAGGTGAGCAGCATCTCGTAACTGGCGGAGAAACCGATCAGCAAAGTCCACAGGCCCCACAGCCCCGTACCGATGATGAGAATACGTTTGCGGCTGAAGCGGTCTGCGAGCATTCCCCAGATTGGGCCGAAAATGATCTCCATCACCTTGCCCAAACTGGTGATGGTGCCAAGATGGGCCGTGGTCATATTCAATGAAGTGCGGATGGCAGGGAACATGGAAGACATCGCCTGGTCTTCGCCCGCATCCACAATGCCGGCGAAAGCCAGCGTTACCACATTACGCCAGCGTCCTTTGATGGGTGCGGCTTCGGCGGCAGAAGGTGTTTCGGAAACGGCAGTCATGGGGCCTCCTTTGGGTGTGACAGGTTATTTTTCAAACTGCAAAAAAAACTGCGCGACGCGCTGATAAACGATTTCATGCTCTGCATCCAGCGTGATGACGTGTCCGCTTTTTTCAAGCCAGAGCGTCTCTTTGTGAGGCGTGGTCAAATGTTCATTCAACAAATCCAAAGCGTTGGGCTCTATCACTTTGTCGCCGCGCGACTGAACGAGCAGGACCGGCGCGTTGATCTTCGGCAGACCTTCCTGCATCAATTTTGCCAGCCCGGCCGCTTCGGCAATGGCATGAGGCACAAAATAACGATAGGAGGTTTCAGCAGCAATGCCCACCGCGCCCGGCTTTTTGAATTTGGGGACGAACAAACTGAGCGGGCGCATGAGATGAACGCGCCAATCGTTGGTTAAACCATAAGGGGTGGAGAGCGCCGCCGCTCCCTGGACCGGATAGCGGCTGGCCGCGATCAGGGTCAGGACGCCGCCCATGGAGAGTCCCGCCACAAACACGCCGTCGCACATATCGCGCAGCAGGTTGAATCCATCCTCGACAGCAGCCAGCCAATCGCGCCAGGCGGGGCGGCGCAAATCGTCCACCTGCGTGCCGTGACCGGGCAGGCGGATGCCCAGCGCGGTGTAGCCCTGCGTTTCGTTCAAATACTTTCCCAATCCGCGCATGGCAGCAGGCGAGCCGGTAAAGCCATGAATTAACAGAACCCCCGCGCCTTTGCCGGGAAACAAAAACGGCTCCGCGCCGGGCATGGTAAGAAATTGATTCATTTTTATTTTTCCTCTTTCAAAGGTTGAAAGCCTCCGCCCAGTACTTCCTGCGCGGGAATTACTACCACGAAGGCTTGCGGGTCTTGCGCGCGGACAATGGCTTTCAGGTGTGCCACTTCTGTGACGGTCAGGGCTACCATCAGCACCGGATGATCCTGATGCGAGTAGACACCCTGCCCGGAAAGGAGCGTGCCGCTGCGCTTCATCTCTTTGATGATTTTTTCCGAGACCGCCTGCGGGTCTTTGGTCACAACCAGCGCCAGGATGCGGCGGCGGCGGCGGGAAATGCGCTCTTTTTTTACTGGTTCGGAATCTGGTTTCACCTTCATCGCGTGCCAGAGCGAATTCATCACCGGCGTACCGTCGAATTTTGGTAACACTTCGCCGCTGGCTTGCGTCAATCCGGCGGTCAAAATTCCCACTAGCATCAACCCGCTGTTGAACAACAATCCCGTGATAAGGACGATTGGCCCGGGAATCGGGCCAAGCGCGGAGTGGGCAACAAACTCCGCCCAGTTCGCTGCCGGCGTGGGATGCAGGTAACTCTTGAGCGCCCAGACCATCCCCAGAACAAGAAAGATCCACACGTAGTTGCGCCGGAAGCGGCGGCCAAAGGCTTCCCACATGCTGATGGGAAATTCGGGCGCGAGCAAGGTTTCGGAGAGACTCTCCGCCCATTCCGGGTGAGGCGCAAACGGAGGCGCCAGCATGGCCGCGAAGAAATCGGTCTCCATTAAACGCGTGCGATACGCCCATAATTCATAATAGCGGTAGCGTCTCGCTTCGATCCACAAAAAGATGGTGATCAGCAGGGTGTTCAGGATCAGAACGCCGTGATGATTGTCGGGGGAAGATAACGCAAAGGAAATCGCCGCGCTGGTGGTGACCACCGCCCAATTGGTGGTGTTATCCAGCCTCATGCGCCAGGTGTTGGAGCGCTGAATTTCGGCGCGATAATAATGCGTCATGGCCGTCGTAAATTCCGACGGGCGCAGGTGGTAGCCGCGATACGACCAAACAGATTCGTCTGGCGGAGCCTCTTTTTCGAAATCAGGAGTGAAATCTGCCATAAAAAAGTTACCCTTTCAGCGCTCCCAGCGTCAGGCCTTTAATGATGTAGCGTTGGGCGAAGGCGACCATCAGCAGGGCGGGGATCATGGCGAAGAACGCGCCCGCCGCCATTTCGCCGTAACGGATACTGTATTCCTGCACAAAACTGGAGATGCCGACCGGGATGGTCATGCCGCGCGGCGTGCTGGTCAGCGAGAGGGCAAAGAGGAAGTCGCGCCACGAGAAGACAAACGCCAGCGCGCCCGCCGCGGCGATACCCGGTTGAATGATCGGAAGCAGGACCTGAGTCAGGGCCTGGAAGCGGTTCGCTCCATCTACCATGGCGGCTTCCTCCAGTTCCTTTGGAATGCCGGCGAAGAAATCCAGCAAAATCCACGTGGCGGTGGGCAGGTTCAAGATGATATGCCCCATGATGACTGCCAGCACAGTGTCGTAGATGTTGAACGCGCGGGCAATCAGGTAAAACGGCCCCAAAAAGGTGACGGGCGGAAGCATGTGGATGAATAAAATCGTCCCCAGCAGCAAGCCGCTCCATAGCGGACGCCAGGGAAAACGGCTGAGGCTGTACGCTGCCAGGTTGGCAATCACAAGGACAATAACCATTGTGCCGGCGGCAACGACCAGACTGTTCCACGTGAGCCGTAAAAAGTTGCTTTGACTGGGGTCAAAGAGTCTCTGGTAGTTGACCAGCGTGGGCGTGAACGCCAGACTGCCGGAAATAATGTCGCGGAAGAGTTTAAGCGAGGTCATCAGTGTGAAAAAGATGGGAACCAGCGTGAAGATCACCACGAGCATCAAGAAAGCGTGACGAAAAATGGGTTCGGCGGAAAATCTTTTCATGACGATGCTCCCGCTAGATCTGCGTGCGCCGTCCAAGCCGGCGATAAAAGATGACGAAGACGGAGATAATGACTGCCAGCCCGAGCGCGAGGAAAGACGCGTATCCGAGGCGGAATTGCCCGGAGAACACATCGTAAATGTACAAACTGATGACCTCCGTGGCCGTGCCGGGTCCTCCGCCGGTCAGAAGGAAAATTTCATCGAAGACTTTGAAGGCAAAAATGGTGCGGAGCATCACCGCGGTCACCAGGGTGGGGCGGAGCAGAGGCAGGGTGATATAGCGGAAAATTTGCGATTCGGTTGCGCCGTCCACGCGCGCGGCTTCGTTCAATTCCTGCGGCAGCGATTCCAATCCCGCCAGGATGATGAGGAACATAAAACTGGTCCAGTGCCACAAGTCCACCAGGATGATGGAAGGCATGGCCAGCTTGGGGTCCGCCGTCCAGGTGGGGCCGGGAATGCCAAACACCGCCAGCGCCTGATTGATGAAGCCGTAGTTGTAATCGTACATCAGCCGCCACATGGTGCCGATGGCGATGGGCGGAACCAGCAGGGGGATCAGCAATACCGTACGATACAATCCCACCAGATGATGGCTGCGGCTGACCAGGATGGAAATGGTCAGGGCGAGCAGCGTCTCGATGATGACAACCGCAATGACGAAGACCAGGGTATTCCTCAACGCCACCGGCACGACCGGGTCCTGTAACGCCGTTTCGAGGTGTTTCAAGCCGACAAATTCCCACACGGCGTGTCCCTTGACAATATCCACCTCCGAAACGCTCATGCGGAGCAATTGAAGGCTGGGGTACGCCATCAACAGCAACAGGGTGATGACGAGCGGCGCAATCGTCCAATACTGGAAGGTGCGATCAATAAAATTGCCCAGCCGGCTGATCAGTCCCGGCGGCCTGGAAACAGATGAAGAATTCAATGGAGTATTCATAATTGAATTAGTGGAGAGAGGGGAGGTGCCTGCTCATTCACCTCCCCTCGAAGCGTTTATTCAGCCAGCGGTTTGACTTTGTAACCGGCGTCGGTCAAAATCTTATGAATCTCCCTGGCGCCTTCCGAGAGGGCCTGTTCGGGCGTGACCTCGGAAATCAAGGCCTGTTTCAGGCGGCGATCCAGCACCTCGATGATCTGAGGCGTTTCCGCCAGACGCGGCTGGGCATGAATGAACGGTGTGCTGTCCGCCATGGCTTTCATCCACCAGCCTACTTTCGGGTCATCCGCCATTTCTTCATACACATCCTGGCGCACCGGGATGGCGCCGGATTGGGCATAGAACAATTGCGCCTCCTTACTCAAAGCCCAATTCAGGAAAGCCAACGCGGCCTGCTTGCGTTCATCCGGCAGGTTGTGAGGAATGCCCATCACCCAGATGCCGGACATGGTGGCGTTCATACCCGGCGCCGAACCCGGCACCGGTACCGCCGCCACCTTCCCAATCACGGTGGATTTTTCAGGGTTGTCGAAATCCGGCGCAGAGGCGCCGACCAACACCATTTGGGCCACCTTCCCGCTCGCCATGAGGGCGATCATTTCCGCCTGACCGTTATCTGCGTAGTTGGCGGGGCCGTACTCGCGTCCCAGTTTGAGCCAGGTGTTCAGGGCTTCCAGGGCTTCCGGGCTGTTGAAGGTCACTTCCCATTCGCCGGTTTGTTCGTCGAGTTTGATGACGCTGCCGCCATAACTGGCAAGAAAGGCCTGGAACTCCCAGTTGGGCGGGTTGGCGCGCACCACATAGCCGGCCATATCCGCGCTCTTCAATTTCTGCGCGGCGGCTTCCACATCCGCCCAGGTCTGCGGGGCGGCCAGCCCCTGCGCATCGAAGAGGTCCTTGCGGTAAAAGTAAAGCATGATGTTGCCGTTGATGGGCACGCCGTACAGTTCGCCATCCTGCGAGGAATAGCCCAGTTCCGGGTCCCAACGCGTGGCCCATTCGTATTCGATCACCTGTGGGTCGAGTTGGAAGTTCGGATCAATGTCCTTGATGGGCGTCACCAATCCATCAGCGTAGAACTGCATGTACCACTGTTCATTCAGCGTGAGAATGTCGAATTCGCTCTCGGACGCCTGCACAGCGTTGCGCGATTTCTCCAACATGCCGTTGAACGGGGTGCGGTTCAATGTGACCTGGTTGCCGGTCTCTTCCACGTACTTGTTGACCAGCGCCTCAAAACCGGCCAGCCACGGAGATTCATTGATGAGGATGGTGATGGGCGGCAGCGGCTTGGGCGCCTCCGTTGTGGTGGGAGCGGTTGCCTCGGTTGGGGCGGCAGTGGGCGCCGGGGCCTCGGTCGTTGTGCCTGGACCGCAGGCGGCAAGCAGGAACGAGAAGGCAATCAGCAGGCTGAGGATCGGGAAAAGACTGCGCTGCGTCTTTTTCACAAAATGCAGGTTCATGGATTCCCTCCTTATGGGTAAAAAATGGGCAGAAAAATTTTTAATATGGAACAGTCAATGCGGAAGTTTCAAAAACGGCTTGGAGGACCTCCTTTCTCAAACGTGCGGTTCGCTGCCTTTTACGGGCGCGGTGGAACTCCTGGAAATGAGCGACGTATCCAACATGATCTGAGTTGGGACGGCGTTGCTCTTTCCTTGAATTAAGTCCAGCAGGGTCTCGGCAGCAATCCGCCCTTTTTGGTAGGTGTCTTGCCGAATCGTGGTGAGCGGCGGGCTGGAAAAGCGCGCCAGGCTGACGTCATCAAAGCCGATGACAGAAACATCCTCCGGCACGCGATATCCCAATTCCTTCAATGCCTGCATCGCGCCAAACGCCATCATGTCGTCGCCGCAGATCAGGGCGCTGGGAGGGGATGAATGCTGCATGGCCTGAACCGCCAGCGCGTGTCCTGATTCCGAAGTGAAATTGCCCTCCAGAACATACCCATCGGTGGGGGGAAGGTGATGGCTTTGCAGGGCGTTTTGGTATCCCAGCACGCGCAGACGCACAGAAACCAGACTCATGGGACCCGTCAGGAGCGCGATGCGGCGGTGTCCAAGCGAGATTAAATGTTCCATGGCCTGCTCGACGCCGCCCGCAAAATCCGCGTCCACCCAATTGGCGGATGCGCTATCCTCGGAAATGCGGCAGGTGCAAACGTAAGGCGCCTCGCTCTGTTCCAATCCCTCCAGGTTGGGGTCGCCGAGTGGAATGCTCATCAAAATCAAGCCGTCCACTTTTCGCTGGGAGTACAGCCTCACATACGGGGCTTTATCGTGGGCAAGATGCAGAAGCAGGTTGAAATTGTTTTCGCTTAGCACTTCGGCAATGCCCCGCAAGACTTCAGTGAAGAAGGGATGCGTAAAAATGTAATCTGCGGAATGAGGAATGATGACGCCCACTGTATTGGTTCGTCCGTTGACGAGGCTGCGCGCCATGGTGTTGGGCTGATAGCCCAATTCCAAAATAGCCTGCTGGACTTTTTGGCGCGTCTCGGGAGAAACATCGGCTTGATCGTTTACTACCCTCGAAACTGTCTTGATGGAAACGCCCGAAACTTTGGCCACATCTTTTATGGTCGTCATTGGCACATTCTCAGATAGTGATTACAATAGGGAGGATAAACTTAATGACAACGTTTACCGACAACGTTGTCATTGAGTCTATCACTGATTCTTTACTTTGTCAAGAGCCAACCATGAATATAATCAAATCTGTTCCGTCTTCCCTGCTCGAAATCCATGAAATTCAAAATCCGGGTTTTCACCCTTTGGTGGATTCAGATCAGTGGCGCGTCGCACTCCTGAACTTTGAGCCGGCTCTGTCCCCCGAACGTCTTTCTGAGTTTCAGCGCCACAATGAAACTGACGAAGTATTCGTCCTGTTAAGCGGACGCTGCATCCTTTTTCTTGGGGAGGGCGAAGACGCCGTCACGCAGGTTTTTGCGCTTGATCTGGAGCCGTTTAAACTGTACAAAGTTTGCCGTCAAGCCTGGCACACCCACGCGCTCAATGCGGATGCAAAATTACTCATTGTGGAAAATCGAAGCACATCCCGCGCCAATTCGCCGCGCATTAAAATCACCCCCGAACAACGCGAAGAAATCCTGTATCTCACGCGGCAGGTGTGGGATAAATAAAAAATCCCCATCCACCTTATTTATGGATGGGGACACGCATCTCACAATTGACGATCCACCCACGCCCGCACCGCCACCAGCAGCGCCGCGCCTTCGGCAGTGTTGACCGTCAGCAGGTCCGCCTCCCCAACGGACGCGAGAGCATGTTGCCAGAGCACGCTCTTCGTGCCGCCGCCCGATGCGCGGGCTTGCGTAATCGGTCCCAGGCCAGCATTTTGAATCAGCGTGAAGGAATCCTTCAACCCAAACGCCACGCCCTTCAGCACGGCGCGTGTCATGTGGGCGCGATATGGGGCAGAGTCAGGCTGATGAACACGCCAGCGGGTCGGGGCGCGAGGTGCGCTTCCCCAAAAGATATGGCAGGAACAGCAGTCCCTTGCTCCCCGCAGGAATCGGCTCTGCTTCCTTCAACTTGTCTCTTCTGTTTGCATGGGTATACTTGATTGTGTATCAGCCGGTCACGTCCAAAGGAGACGCCATGTGCTGGCGCACATCATCCAAGCATGAAAATGTGTGGTAGCTGCCCAGCCTGGCGTCAGGTAGCTCGACGGCGAGGGATGAACTTTTGTAATCGGTAGCTTTTGCCCCACCCCCTGCCCCCTCCCCAACGGCGCAGGCGCCGTTGGGGAGGGGAGAAAAAATATGGGGGTTTTGCAGGCGGGCGTAGCCCGCCTGCAAAACCCCACAAAAAAAAGTTCCCCTTCCCGCCGCGCTCGCGGGGGGAAGGGGCCAGGGGATAGGGGGCAAAAATTGATTCTAAATTTTCGATAATCGCCAGGAGATCTTGCGTCTTTTAGTCAGTAGCGGTACCTTTGTCACGCAAGTGATTTTTTCGCTGATTCGCTTTTTCGCTGATTCGCTGACTGCTGATCTCTATTTTCAAAGAAGTTATGATGACCATACCCACGCAGCGCGATATATCAGGTAGCAAATCATGAGCCGCCTCGAAGATTTGACTCCCAACGCCGCCGTGCGCGGCATCCTCCCGGATGTGTTGGTGACCGTAGTGACGGTTCAATGGTATGGCACCGAAGCCTTGGAACTGACCTACAAGACGCCTACCGGCAAAGTAGCCAATGAGCTGCTCTACCGCCATGATGAGAGCCGTCTGGAGGTCGTCGAAAAGGGCCGCCCCTGGAGTTTTGATGGCGATGGCGCGCTCTTCCGTCTGGTCTCCGAGGCGCAACGCATTCGCCTGGCGCACCTCTTCGATCCGGTGCTGGCCGTGCATACCTCGTTGGTAGAGCCGCTACCACACCAGATTACAGCAGTCTATGAGACGATGTTGCCCCGGCAGCCGTTGCGCTTCCTATTGGCCGACGATCCCGGTTCCGGGAAAACCATCATGGCCGGGCTGCTGATCAAAGAGCTCATGGCGCGCGGCGACGTGCAGCGCTGTCTCGTCGTCTGCCCCGGCAGCCTGGCTGAACAGTGGCAGGACGAGCTCTACCGGCGCTTCCACCTGCCCTTCGAGATACTGACCAACGACAAACTGGAAGCTGCCCGCACCGGCAATTGGTTTCTGGAAACCAATCTAGCCATTGCCCGGCTTGATAAACTCTCCCGCAATGAGGAAGTGCAGGCTAAACTTCAGGCACCGGAATGCCGCTGGGATTTGATCGTCTGCGATGAAGCGCACAAGATGTCAGCCACGTTCTTCGGCGGGGAGATCAAGTACACCAGGCGCTACCGCTTGGGGCAATTGCTATCGGGCCTCACGCGCCACTTTCTGTTAATGACCGCAACGCCGCATAACGGCAAGGAAGAGGATTTTCAGCTCTTCATGGCCCTGCTTGATGGCGACCGCTTCGAGGGACGCTTCCGCGATGGCGTGCACACGGCTGATGTCTCGGATTTGATGCGGCGCATGGTCAAGGAGAGCCTGCTCAAATTCGATGCCACGCCACTGTTCCCGGAACGCATTGCCTACACCGTGCCTTACAAGCTCTCTGATGCTGAAGCGCTTTTATACAAGGAAGTGACCACCTACGTACGCGAGGAATTCAATCGCGCCGAAGCTCTGCAGAACGACAAACGCGCGGGCACCGTGGGCTTCGCCCTGACGATTCTGCAACGCCGCCTGGCTTCATCCCCAGAAGCGATTTACCAATCCCTGAAACGCCGCCGCGAACGCCTGGAAAACCGGCTGCGCGAGCTGGAATTGCTCCAGCGCGGCGCGGACGTCCCTACCTTTGTGGAACTCGATCCGGATGAATTGGAGGACCTGGAGGACGCTCCTGACAATGAGGTTGAACTGGCTGAAACCGAGGTGTTGGATCAGGCGACAGCAGCCCGCACCATCGCCGAGCTCAAGGCCGAAATCGCCACCCTGCAACGCCTGGAGACGCTGGCCTTGCACGTTCGGCGCAGCGGCGAGGATCGGAAATGGCGCGAACTTGCCAGTCTGCTGGGAGAGATCTTCACCCCTGCGGCCATTGCGAACCAGGTGGCAGAGGAGCGCCCACCCTACGGCACCCCACCACGCCCCACACCCTCGCCCCGCCAAAAACTGGTCATCTTCACCGAGCACCGCGACACGCTCACCTATCTGGAACAGCGTATTACGACGCTATTGGGGCGGCGTGAAGCGGTGGTCTGCATCCACGGTGGAATGGGCCGCGAGGAGCGCCTCAAGGTGCAAGAGGCTTTCCGACATGATCCACAGGTGCAGGTGCTGCTGGCAACCGACGCCGCCGGCGAGGGTATCAACCTCCAACGCGCCCACCTGATGGTGAATTACGATCTGCCGTGGAACCCCAATCGCCTGGAGCAGCGCTTTGGCCGTATCCACCGCATCGGGCAGACCGAGGTGTGCCACCTGTGGAATCTGGTGGCAGATGAGACTCGTGAGGGCAGCGTCTACCGCACGCTGCTAGCCAAACTAGAGCAGGCACGGGCAGCGCTCGGCGGGCAGGTCTTCGATGTGTTGGGCCGGGTGCAATTCGAGGGCAAACCGCTGCGCGAGCTGTTGGTCGAAGCTATCCGCTACGGCGAACAACCCGAGGTGCGGGCGCGGCTCACGCAGGCTGTCGAGCAGGCTTTCGATCCCACCCAGCTGCGAGACTTGCTAGAGGAGCGCGCGTTGGCCCACGATGCGATGGACGCCAGCCAGGTGCATCGCATCCGCGAGGAGATGGAGCGCGCCGAAGCCCGCCGCCTGCAACCCCACTACATTGCCTCCTTCTTCCTCGAAGCCTTTCAACGGTTGGGGGGAGTAGTGCACCCGCGCGAGCCACACCGCTATGAAGTCACCCATGTGCCGGCATTGGTGCGCCAACGCGATCGTTTGATCGGCTTGGGCGAGCCGATTATGCCGCGTTACGAGCGCATTACCTTTGAAAAGCCCCTGGTCGCGCCGCCGGGGCAGCCCCCGGCCGCCTTCATCTGCCCAGGACATCCGCTGCTAGATGCGACGCTCGATCTGATTTTGGAACGCCACCGCGATTTATTGCGCCGGGGTGCAGTGCTGGTGGATGAAGCTGACGCTGGCGTCGCGCCGCGTGTGCTCTTCTACCTGGAACACGCCATTCAAGATGCCAGCAGCACCCGTTCCGGCGAGCGTCGTGTGATCTCCAAACAAATGCTCTATGTGGAACTGGATGCCGCTGGCCACGCACGTGGATTGCACTATGCGCCTTATCTCGACTATCGCCCACTGAGAGAAGACGAACCAGACGTGGACGCGTTGCTGGCGCTTCCCGAATGCGCCTGGATCAGCCGCGAGCTAGAGCAACAAGTCCTGGCTCATGCTGTCACCCAGGTGGTGCCGCAGCATTTGGCCGAAGTGCGCGGACCCCGCCTGGAATTGATCGCCAGGACTGAAGCGGCGGTGAAAGAACGGCTCACCAAAGAGATCACGTATTGGGACCATCGTGCAGAGGAATTGCAGGCGCAGGAGCGAGCAGGCAAACCCAACGCGCGTCTGAACTCGCAAGAAGCGCGCAAACGCGCGGATTTGTTACAGGCGCGGCTGGAGAAGCGGATGGAGGAGCTCCAGCTGGAGCGCCAGATTGCGCCCCTACCGCCAGTGGTATTGGGTGGCGTCCTGGTGATCCCAAAAGGTTTGTTGGAGAGAATGACGGGCAAGGCGCCGCGCACCACGGTGCCGGTGGATACGCAAGCCGTGGCAGCGCGCGCCCGCGCCATCGTGATGGGTATTGAACAGCATCTGGGCTATGAGCCGACCGACCGGGAATTTGATAAGGTCGGTTACGATATCGAGAGTCGCGTTCCGGGCACAGGACGGCTGCGCTTCATCGAGGTGAAAGGGCGAGCGGCGGAAGCGGATACCGTGACGGTGACCCGCAACGAGATTCTCACGTCGCTGAACAAGCCTGAGAACTATATTCTGGCGTTGGTCGCGTTTGAAACGCTGGAGCGCTACCAGGTGCGGTATCTCCAGCGCCCGTTCCAGCGTGAACCAGACTTTGGCGTGACCAGCGTGAACTATGATTTTGCAGAGCTCTGGGCGCGCGCTGGGGCGCCGGAATAGGGGACAGGATTTACAGGATTTACAGGATTGGAAGAAGAAATCGGTTCATCTTGCCTGAAATCTGATGGTTTGTGAGGGAAGCGCTATGACCCTCTCTGATACAAACCCCGAAGCGGCAGCGGTGCAGCTGCGCTTGTTGCGGGCGACCCCAACGTGGCGTAAGGTGGAGTTGTGGGGTCAGCTGAATGCAACAGCGCGCGCGTTGGCGCTGAGCGGCCTGCGGGCGCGCTATCCGCAGGCGAGCGAAGCTGAGTTGCGCCGCCGGTTGGCCGACCTGTTGTTGGGCGCAGACCTGGCAGCGCGCGTCTATGGGCCACTGCCGGAGGCGACGTATGATTCCTGAACCCATTGCGGTGACGTGGCTGGTGATTGAGCCTTTGACGCAAACGGAGCTGCTGGCGCGCAGGAGTGCCGAAACGAAAAACCCTTGTAGGAAGGCAGACGAATGAATATTTTCGAAGATACCAACCCCCGCGCACTTAAAGACCTGCTGAGTGAGATTCACTCACTGACGATGGTTCTGCCCGACTTTCAACGGGACTTCGTATGGGAACCAGCTGCAACACAGGATCTCATCGTTTCCATCGCCAATAATTACCCAGCTGGGAGCATCCTGCGTGTGCGTGACACGCAGCGATTGTTTGCTGCGCGCGAATTTGAAGGCGCGCCAAAACTCAATGGGCAACGACACACCTTTCTAGTGTTGGATGGCCAGCAGCGACTAACCTCGCTATACCAAGCGTTCTACGGAGTAGGAGAGCATCGCTACTACCTTGACATGAAGAAACTACTCAAGGGTGCAGATTTTGAGGACGCGATTTTCCATATTCGTGCCACCACGCGATGGGTCGCGGCGCATGACACCTTTGATCTCCAAGCGAAAGAGCTGGTCCTGCCCCTTTCTGTCCTGGAGGGCGGGGCAGGGAATTTTGGGCAATGGAGTCGGAGGGTAGCCAGAAAACTCTCTGATCAAGAGCGCATAGCGCTCGAAGATGCGCTTGACGATGTCGAAAACCGATGGATAAAAACTATTGATGACTATCGTTTTCCTGTCGTCACCCTTTCAGACAAGACCGAAGCTCCCGCTCTATGTACAATTTTTGAAACTCTCAACCGTACAGGAGTAAAGCTTAGTGTTTTTGAACTATTGACCGCCCGTTTTTGGCCACAGAATATCAGACTACGGGAACTATGGGATAATGCGCGCCAAACTTATCCGATCATTGTAGATTTTGAGGTTGATCCCTATTATATTTTGCAAGCGATTGCCCTGGTCAGCCGCAAATCACCCTCGTGCAAACGCAGCGACGTTCTCAATCTCAAACCTGAAGACATAAACAAATGGTGGGATGCAGTTGTCCAAGGACTGGCGCTGGGACTTGAAATACTGCGAGATGATTGCAGCGTGGTCTCGCCTCAATGGTTGCCCTACCAAACAATGCTGGTGCCTTTGGCTGCGGTTTTGGCAAAAGTGGGGTCAAACAAAACTGCCGCCGCTGGAGCGCAACGCGAGCAGCTCAAGCGCTGGTTCTGGTGCGCCGTGTTCGGGCAAGCCTACGAGAGCTCTCCAAACAGCCAGGCAGCAAAGGATGTGACAGATCTACTGACTTGGCTGGCAGGCGGAGAACCAGCTGAAACAGTGACAACGCTCCATTTCAATCCCCGAGTCTTGCGGGATATAACACCACGCCAGCGTTCGGTTTATCGGGGTATCATCTGCCTCATACTCTCCAATCAGGCAAGAGATTTTCACACTCAAGCCGTGATTACTGGCAAGTTGCTCAGCGAGCAAGGTATTGATGATCACCATATTTTCCCGGCAAAGTTCCTGGAGAAGCAGGGGTGGACGGTGCCGCAGACTCGCGATTGCGTCCTAAACCGCACACTCATTGACCGCACAACCAATCAGATGATCAGCGATCGCCCACCTTCAAAGTACATGGCAGATATCCGCGATACCCCAGGGTTTCCTTTCGATGCTGTACTGACATCGCATTGCTTGCCAACGGGTCCGGATGCGCCATTCTGGACGGATGATTATGAGCGCTTCCTCACACTAAGAGAAGCACGCCTTTGGGAAGACATAAAACGTGTGACCGGACTGGTGGGTGTGGAGGATCAGGAGATCGAAGAGTGAGTCGAGCCGCATCTGCACTTGAAGACATCAATACAGTAGGATAACATGCATCTAGGAGGAGGCTTATATGCTCCGAGGTGGAGAACTAGAACGCGAGGTATATGAAGCTGAGCATATCCGGCAGGTGATGGCGGAAATCGAGCGGAATTTCCCGAAGTATTTCCAGAGTTTTGCGCTGCAGTCGCCTGCCCCGTGGTTCACCCAGGCAATCGAAGATTATGAATCCGAGCGGGAGAAATATCGCGCTTATCTCGATCTGGAAGCGCTGCAGGAGTATGATTTCGACCCCAACGCCTTCAAAACCCATACACGCAATAACTGTCCCATCATTCGGCGCTGCCTATTGGCGCAAGATGAGGTCATGAAAGCCTATAAGCGCAGTTTCGCGGATACGCGTGGTAGCGCATTACTCGATGCGGTGCGCCATATCGCTGAATTTGGCCACGACTATGCCGCAGCCTTTGATGATGACGAACATGAGAATGCTTCCAGCTATGGCGATTTGGGCCTGGAAGCTCTCAACGATGAACAGCGGCAATGTGCAGGTGTCATTGGCTACGGTATCCAAAGCAGCCTGCTCCATGGACTGTACGGACGCTGCTTTGCGCACCGGTCGCAGAACGCCGTCTGGACTCTGTATTTCCTGAGCGGACGCAAAAGCTTTGAGCTGCTGGACGGCTCCGAGTTCCTGATCGCCGATGCCGCGCATGGAACTTGCGAGCAGAATTTCTTCTATCCAGCAGAGCTTTTCGGCTTCTATGCACTGTGGGTCCATGTCCTGCTCGAGGCGGCTTGCCTGGATCACAAGGTCGTGTTTGACCGGGAGTATCGCTATGTCTACACCAGCGCGTTCTGTGATCATGTCGCTGATAGACACCGTGAAGATATCAATACGTTGAAGTGGAGCTCTGAACATGTCGAAAGCCGCCCCTATTTCTGGCGCTAGGATAGATCAAGTCTTTCAAGCGCATTTTTCCAACATCAGCCCTGATGCCCGCCTGCGCCCGATACAGCGTACGGTCATCGAGTCGGTCCTGGAAGGTCATAACACGTTGGCCTTGATGCCCACCGGCTCGGGGAAGTCGCTTTGCTATTGGGTTGCGGGCAAGGCGTTGGCGGGAGTGACCCTGGTGATCTCTCCACTCACCGCGCTGATGGATGAGCAGGCGGCTAAACTTGAACAGCATGGCTGCAAAGCCTTCGTGCTCCACAGTGGCATCAATACCGATAAGCAATATCGCGAGCTCATCGAGCTCTACAATGCCCGCGAGACACCGGATTTCATCTTTCTCTCCCCGGAGCGCCTGGCGACCGATGGTTTCCTGGAATTTGTGTTCAACAACATCCGCGACCGCATCAAGCTGGTGACGATTGACGAAGCGCACTGTATCTCGCAGTGGGGTCTGGATTTTCGGCCCTTCTACAAAGAGATCCCTCCATTTCTGGATGCTGTTTTTGGCGCCAACGCCTGGCCCCGCATATTGGGCTTGACCGCAACCCTCAACCCGGTGGATTGCCGGCAAATCTGCGCGGACTTCGGCATCGAAGAGGCGCATGTCATTCGGCACGATGTGCTGCTGCGCTACGAGATCGCCATTCGCATCGAAAAAGTGCGCGATGAAGACGAGAAAGATGAGCGCTTTTGCGCTTTGCTGGATGCGCACCGCGACGAGAAGGTGCTGGTCTATGTGGACCGCAAGCACGGCAAGCGTTCGACCGAGGCTTTGTGCGAGGCAGCGCTGGCGCAAGGGTTCAAGGCGGCCTACTTCCACGCGGATATGACCTCCGATGAGAAAGCGGAGGTCATCCGGCGCTTCAAGGCTGGCGAATTGCTCACGGTTTTTGCGACCAGCGCCTTTGGGATGGGCATTGATATTCCTGATATTCGCGGCGTCATCCACTATCTGCTTCCTGAATCGGTAGAGCAATACTACCAGCAGATTGGGCGGGTGGGACGCGATGGCAAACCATCCTGGGCGGTGCTCTTCTATTCGGATAAGAACATCGAAGTGCGCAAGACGTGGTTCATCGAACGCTCCTTCCCTGATGAAGCGAAAATCCGCGAGGCCTTTGCGCAGCTCACCGCGAGCGGCAGGCGCAGGGATACCGTCAACTACTTTGAGCAGGGCGATGATGCGCAATCCGGTTACCATTACCTTGTGCGCAGCAGTGTGATCACCCCCATCTGCAAGGGCGTGCGTGAGTTGACGCCCTTCGAACCCGTCAAGGGGTTTACCGATCCCCACTGGGAAACTTACCGCAAAGCCGCACGCAGTGGATTGCTGTTATTGATAGCGCACAAGACCGGGCAGACGGAGCGCGAAATCCTCGAGCGTGTCTACCGCTGGCTGGCTGAGGGCAAGCTCAAGGCCATGCGCGCACCCGGTAAATGCCTGGTGATTGAATCCACCGCCGACACCCTCCCCGATGCCCTTTTACAGGATATTCTGGCCGACGTGGCGAAGAAGAAGGCTCATCGTTACACGCTGTTTGATGACTTCGTTGCGCTGTTGGACGGTTACACCAATACTTTTGAGTTTCACATGGCCATTGGGGAACACCTTGGCATTGACCGCTTTGCACGTGGGCGCATTCACCGCACACTCTCCGGTGATATGATGCGCTCGAAGTCAGAGGTCATCATTGCCAACATTCTGTATCAATCGGGGATCCCGTTCGTTTACGAACACCCCTTACGTGGCCCGGATGGGGCCATCTACGTGCCTGATTTTACCATCGAGTGGCGCGGACGGACCTACTATTGGGAGCATTTGGGAATGTTGGATACCCAGGATTACTGGCAAAAATGGGAGCGGAAAAAGGCCTGGTATGCAGAGCATTTTCAAGATCAGCTACTGACCACCCAGGAAACCAGTACCTTGAGTGAAGAGACCCGAACCATCATTGCATCACATTTCGGTGTGAAACCTGGTCCCGGAGACCATCAATGATCTGCCTACGGGATTCAGCAAAACGCCTGACCGCTAAAGGCGAGCTATATAGATAGAATGCATGATGACAGGCACATCCAAGGCATAATTTGAAAATCGCGACGACATTGCAGTATGGACAAGGAACAGAGCGAATAGGGCGCGATGCTGCTCAGGAATTGGGGTGATATGACCATTACTTTGGAACAATTAAAGGCATGGCTGGATGCTCGGGAGAGCGAGCACCTGGAGTTCAAGGAAGCCAAACAGCATTTCGACTTCGAAGAGCTGGTCAAGTATTGTGCTGCATTGGCAAATGAGGGTGGTGGGCACCTGATTTTGGGCATAAGCGATAAACTGCCCCGGCGTGTGGTGGGGAGCCATGCCTTTGATAGCCTGGAGCGCACCAAAGCCGGGTTGATCGAGCGGCTGCATCTTCGCATCGAAGTTGAAGAGCTGCCACATTCAGATGGCCCTGTCATTGTTTTTGACGTGCCAGCGCGCCCGTTGGGGGTTCCCATTCAGTATAAAGGGGCGTATTGGATGCGCGGGGGTGAAAGCCTGATCCCCATGACGCCCGATTTGCTCAGACGTATTTTCTCCGAGACTGCCCCGGACTTTTCGGCAGAGCCGTGCCCGGCAGCTTCTATTTCGGACCTTGATCCCATGGGTATGCAGCGCTTCCGCCAGACGTGGGCGCTCAAATCCGGTAATATGACCTTGCATTCTCTATCAGACGAACAGTTACTGACTGATGCAGAGTTGATGGTGGATGGGGCCTTACTCTATGCCGCGCTGATTCTATTGGGCACGCGCCAGGCTTTGGGGCGTTACTTGCCCCAGGCAGAGGTGATTTTCGAATTTCGTTCAAGTGAGGCATCTGGGCCACCAGCGCAGCGAGAGGAATACCGCGAGGGATTTTTCCTTTTTCAAGATGAGCTATGGCAGAAGATTGACCTGCGTAATGAACGTCAACACTTCCAGACAGGGTTTTTCATTGTAGATGTACCCACTTTTAATGAAATCACGATCCGCGAGGCGCTTCTGAATGCAGTGAGCCATCGTGACTATCGCCTGACCCGCTCGGTTTTCGTGCGGCAGTTTGCGCGCAGGCTGGAAATCACAAGTCCCGGTGGGCTTCTGCCGGGGATCACCGTACAGAACATCCTGTGGCGGCAAGCGCCGCGCAATCGCCGTGTTGCCGAAATCTTTGCACGGTGCGGGCTGGTGGAGCGTTCCGGTCAAGGAATGAATCGGATGTTCGAGGAATGTATCAAAGAGAGCAAGCCGCACCCCGATTTTACCGGTACCGACGACTACCAGGTAGCCTTGACTTTCCGCGGTGAAGTGCAAGACCCACAGTTCTTGCGTTTTCTCGAACAGATTGGCGAGGAGAGGCTGGCGCTGTTCACGACGCAGGACTTTTTAGTCTTGGATTATGTGCATCGGGAGCAACCTGTTCCTGACACATTCAAAGCCTGTCTGCCTCCTTTGGTAGACCAGGGCATCATTGAGCGCGTTGGGCGCGGCAAGGGAACACGTTATATCCTTTCGCGTCAGTTCTACGACTTTTTGGGGCAGAAGGGGGTTTACACCCGCAAACGGGGATTGGATCGTGAAACCAACAAGATGTTGCTCCTAAAGCACATTCGAGACAATCGTAAGGCCGGCTGTCAGCTTTCGGAACTGAATCAGGTTTTGCCAGCACTCTCCAGGGCAGAAATTCAATCTTTGCTCCGTGAGATGAAAGCCGCCGATGAGATTCACCATATCGGACGAACCAAAGCTGCCCGGTGGTATCCAGGGCCAGGCAAGAATGAAGATTAGCTGTATGGGTTAAAATGCAATTCCACAGCAATTCTGTTGTAATAAACAGGGGTAATCAATATCGAAGCACCAACAAAATACTACAGGTAGTATACGAAAATCGTATATATACGACATATAGTATACGTAAGTGACTCCTAACTGTAAAACCGTAGATAGCGAGCCTCTCATTAAATGCAATTCCGCAGTAATCTTGCTGCAATTCATCGAGGTCTTATGAACAGAAAACTCATCGAAGTCGCCCTGCCTCTGGACGCGATCAATGCCGCCAGCGCGCGCGAGAAATCCATCCGCCACGGACATCCCTCGACGTTGCACCTGTGGTGGGCGCGGCGCCCGTTGGCCGCTGCACGCGCGGTGATCTTCGCGCAGCTGGTGGATGACCCCTCCGCGCACCCGGAGCGCTTCCCCACCGAGGCCG
>Ga0208940_1001046_pt1 | contig 30716 bp, 29 predicted proteins | sample AD_JPNNA6_MetaG_FD_184445 | JGI IMG/M metagenome (GOLD analysis project Ga0208940, IMG submission 184445) | Active sludge microbial communities of municipal wastewater-treating anaerobic digesters from Japan - AD_JPNNA6_MetaG (SPAdes) (version 2) | ecosystem: Engineered > Bioreactor > Anaerobic... | reverse complement strand
TTGTCGCGGAAAACGAAATCGATCCCTTTTACATGATGAGCGACAAGCGCTGCCGCAAACCGATTGTTCTGGCCGTTCATGGCTATTGCTACACCTGGGGTTTTGAGATGATGCTCAATACGGACATCCGGGTTGCCGCCACCGACACGCGCTTCGGTATGCTCGAGGTCAAGCGCGGATTTTTCCCGGGCGCCGGGGCGACGCTCAGGCTGGCGAAAGAAATCGGCTGGGCGAACGCGATGCGCTTCATGCTGACGGGCGATGAAATGAGCGGGCCGGAGGCCTACCGGCTGGGACTGGTTCAGGAGCTTGCCGAACCGGGGCGGCAGTTCGACCGCGCGCTGGCGCTCGCCAGGCATGTGGCCAAAGCCGCTCCGTTGGGCGTTGCGCATGCTTTGAGATTAAGCCGTCTGGCTGTGCTTGAGGGAGAAGAGACCGCCAGGGGATTGATTTATCCGGCTATGGAAGAAGTTATGAAAAGTGAAGATATGATGGAAGGTCTGCAATCTTTTATCGAACGGCGCGCTGCGGTATTCAAGGGGAAATAATGCGGTGTGCGCTTTTGCCGGGAAAAGGGCGGACGCGACGTTAACGTTTAACGGCAGTTGAAGTGCCTTCATCAGTGCTCGGGGGTTGTGTCAGAATGGTCAAAAGCTGTCATTCCCGCGAAGGCGGGAATCCAGAGTCTTTTAATAATACTGGATTCCGGGTCGCGCTTCGCTTGCCCGGAATGACAAAATAGGAATTGCGACGCAGCCTTTCGTGCAGGAGGCATGGATTCGTTTCATTTTGCGCCTTTAATTTTCAACGGGAGGAATTTAAGTATGGCTCATAGTAATTGGTTGTATCAGACCCGCGACATCATGTTCCAGATCAAAGAATGGCTCGGCGTGGAAAAGCTCCTGGCCCTTGACGCTTACAAGGATTACTACGGGATGGACGACATCGACAGCTTCCTCGATGTCAACTTCAAGGTCTGCCGCGACGTGATGTGTCCGGCCAACAAAGACGCCGATGAACCCGGCGCGAAATTTGTGGGCGGCAACGAGCATGCGGTAACGACGCCGGACTCGTTCAAGAATGTTTATAAAACCATTATGGATGCGGAGCTGGGCCCCCAGTTCGGCTACCGCGGCGAAGGCAAAATACCGCTGTGCTGGTATGCGCCGATTCTGGAGATGCAGTCCGCCGCGTCGCCGTCGATCGTCATGTTCTGGTGTCTGACGCAGGGCGCGATCACCGTGCTTCAAGAGTTTGCCACGCAAAAACAGCAGGACCTGTTCATCCCCAAACTGCGCACCGGCGAGTGGGGCGGCACTATGGGGCTTACCGAACCGGGCGCGGGCTCCGAAGTCGGCGCAGTGCAGAGCAAGGCGTTTCCCACAGACACGCCCGGCAAGTATAAACTCACCGGAACGAAATGCTTCATCTCATCGGGCGACCATGACCTGGCCGAAAACATCATCCATCTGATGCTGGCGAAGACGCCGGGCGCCAAAGAAGGCACCGCGGGCATATCGCTTTTCATCGTGCCCAAGTTCTGGGTGAACGAGGACGGCTCGCTGGGCGCCTGGAATGACGTCACCACCATGGGCATCGAGCACAAGCTGGGCATTCACGGATCGACGACCGCCACGCTGGCCATGGGTGAAAACGACAACTGCTACGGCTGGATGGTGGGCGAAGCGGAAGTGAAAGACGGACGCGGCATCGGCATGAAGCAGATGTTTGCGTATATGAACGAGGAACGCCTGAATACGGGCTTGTTCTCGCTGGGCTGCATCGGATCTGCCTATTACGCCGCGCTGGATTATGCCAAGCTGCGCGTACAGAGCAAACATTCCACCAATCCCAAGGGTCCCAGCGTCCGGATCATCGAACATGAAGACGTCCGCCGCATGCTTTTGTCCCAGAAGGCCGTTCTGGAGGCTTGCCGGGCGCTCATTTACAAGTCCTATCTCTACCGCGACCTGGCCGTGGATGCCGCCACGCCCGAAGAACGGGAATACTACGATGACATGTTTGCGATCAACAACCCCATGTGCAAGGCCTACACCTCCGATATGGCGCGGCTCACCACCGGCGACGCCATTCAGTGCCACGGCGGCTACGGCTTCACGGAAGAGTACGCCCCGGCGGAACTGTACCGGGACGTCGTGATTTACGGTATCTGGGAAGGCACCAACTTCATCCAGGCGCAGGATTATACCGGCCGCAAGTTCACCATGAAGGACGGCGCGCCGTTCAAAAAGTGGGTGGCGGAAATCGACGACTTCGTTGCCAAAAAGAAGACGGACGCATTCGCGGCGGAATTCGCAATGATGGCGGAAGCCATGACCGCTTTCAAAGAGATCGTCCATATGAATGACGCCTGGACGAAGGGCGACCGCCAGATGAAACAGCTTTTTGCCACCCGGACCCTGCATGCAGGCGCGAGAGTTTACTGCGGCATGCTGCTTTTGGACCAGGCGCTTCTGGCGTCGGCCAGGATGAAAGAGAAAGGCGAAATCGACGCCGATTTCTACAAGGGCAAAATCGCCACGGCCCGGTTCTATATCATGAATCACGTTCCCGAACTCTTCGGTTATCTCAAGTCGATGAAGTTCGGCGACCGCAGCGCGATCGACATCGCCGAAGAAAGCTTCATGTAGGGCGAACGCACCCTGTTTACGGGTATTGGGAACGGCCTGTGACCTCTCGTGCCCTTCAGCGTATTAGGTTATCGTGACCGTTCTAAGGCAATGTAGGGAAAAGTCGCGACTGTTCCGAGAGTATGCAGGGAACGGTTTTTAAACCGTTCCTCGACTGTAAGATCCCTCCCTTGATGGGAGGGATTCCATGGAGGGTCTCTTCACCTTCAAAGAGTTGTCTGCACGGTTTCTCCGTAAGAGGGATTTTTATCCGTAGGATTTCTTGTGACATCGCCACGGTAAGGTCCCTCCCTTGATGGGAGGGGCAGGGGGAGGGTGAACTCTTTCACCAAAAGATGAGACGTCCACGGAGAATCTGGCGCGTTAGATCATCCGGGCGTCATTCTCTCAGGTGTGCATGCGGTATCTGGAACAGGAAGGGAATGTGGTTTATCGCGCTGATGATCTCGCTCATACGCCACATCCACAAGCCGACGCTTGCGCCGACCCCGAATACTCATGGGATGAATACATTCAGTCATAACGCGTTGTGAAAAAAATGCATGAGGGTGATGTTTGCTCAAATTTCGGTTAAATTGGCCATCCTGGCATCGGAATAGATCAAAAGGCATGCAGATTTCTCATTAGAACGAATATTGCCAAATACCTTCAGCGCGCTCATCCGCGCCGTACCCCACATATTGTGGCAAAACATTCTTGACACACAAGAGACGGCTTAATATACTTCGGCTCACAAAAAGGAAGTTCATATCAATTATCAATTGAGCGAGATGAATATGGCCGTTGTATCTTTGGAGAAAAGCAACACTGGAAGACAAACGGAATTTGATCTGCTGAAGGTGATCCTCATCATCGGCATGGTTTTCGTGCATGTGTACGAGAAACTCAGCATATACGATACCAGCGTCCTGCCGGGCACAACCGCCGAGTGGGTCCTGCAGGTAGGCGGCGGTTTGGTCGGCGCCTCGCTCTTCATGTTTTGCATGGGGATCGGCATGGCGTACACCCCCCGGCAAACGCCGGCCGCTTTCGCCAATCGCGGCTGGCATTTGTTGTTTTACGGTTATCTGCTCAATCTCGTGCGCGAGGGCATACCCCTATTGATCATTTCGCTTTCGGGAACCGGATCTCCGGAGCCGAAGGCGTATCTGAGCGCGCTGATGAATGTGGATATCCTGCATTTGGCCGGCCTGTCCTTCCTTCTGGTCGCACTTTTCATGAAATTCCGGATCGCTCCACCGGTGATGCTCTTAATCGCCCTCGTCTTGCAGACGGCGGCCGGCCTGTGGACGGAAGCCACAACAGGAACCCCTGTCATGGACATGCTGGTCGGGCTTTTTGTTTACGTGAATTCCGACACCAGCTTCCCGCTGATGCTCTGGTTCGTTTACCCGACATTCGGATATACCTGCGGGAATCTTCTGAAGTACGTCGCGGACAAGCCGAAATTCTATCGAAAACTGCTGTTTGGCATTCCACCCGTTTTTGTGTGCCTGTGGGTGGCGCTCAGCCTGACCGGCTTGAATGTTCCGGAGCTGTTTGTGCTGGCCGGAGACGCGCAGTACCGGCAAAACATGATGATCAGCACGCTGTCTTTTTTAGCCTTCTTTATGTTTTCCGCTGTCGTATTTTTTGCCATGCGCAGCGTCCGCAACGAAGTCCTGCTGCGTTTCATCTCGAGCACCAGCGCCAATCTTATCAACATTTACTGTATCCAATGGGTTATTATCCTGTGGCTGCAGATGTTATTCGGCGTGAATAAGACCCTTACCGCCGCATGGATCGTTCCCGCTGCGCTCGCGATCCTGATCATCAGTATATTTTTTGCCGCGCTTTACAAAAATATCCTGGCGCGGATCCGACACGCAAAAGAAAACAGATCGAAAGGGATCAAAAGATGATTCGATTGAACCGGCCAGGCCGCAGCGGAATTAATCACTCCGAAGATTTGCATCTTCAACCGTCAAAAATAGGCGGGCGCTCTACCTTTGTCCTGACAGCAAACGCAACCTCAAACCAGGTTGCAGTTCTTGTTTTTAAAAGTACGAATTCCGCTGAAAAAGACAGGCGATTCCGGGAGAAGGCGGCATCCTGCTGCCTACTGAAAAAGCTGACCGTGGTGTAAAGAGCATTCCTGCCGGGCATGAAGTGCGCCACCGACTACGGGTTCCTTATTTGCCCGTGCCATTGCCGTTTAAGCTTGTTTGTTTAGGCTTTTTTGTTCCGGATTGACTGTTCACATCGTTTTGCTTATGATGGCTCAACCTTTTTTTCAGGAGTCGTCCCATGACATTTAAGACAAAATTATTCACATTTTTGTTCGCCGTCAGTATCTTTGTTTTTTATGGAAACGTTTGGTCGGACGATTCGGTCCGGTATGCAGACCTGGGCGATTTCCGACTGGAAAACGGGAACGTAATTCAGAACTGTCGTCTGGGCTACCTCACCCGCGGAGCCTTAAATGAAGAAAAATCCAATGTCGTGCTGGTTTCCACCTGGCTTGCCGGCACATCAAAGGAACTGGCAGATCTCGGTTTCATCGGTCCCGGCAAGGTGTTCGACAGTTCGAAGCACTATATCATTGCGGTGGATGCCTTCGCCAACAACGTGTCGTCCTCGCCCTCCAACAGCGCGCTTCAGAAAGGAAAAGCGTTTCCGCGGTTCAGCCTCCGCGATCTGGTTCGCGCCCAGCATCTTCTCCTGACCCGGCATTTGAATATCCGCCATGTCCGCGCCGTGTCGGGCATCTCCATGGGAGCCATGACAACGTTCCAGTGGATGGTTTCCTATCCGGATTTTATGGACCGGGCCGTTCCCATCGCCGGCAGTCCCTGGATGACATCTTACGAACTGCTGTTCTGGTCGGCTCAGATGGGGATTCTTGAGCAGATCGGGGAATGCAAGGGAAGTGAAGAGGCCATGAAAGCCCTGGCGCCTTTGCATGTCATGCAGGTCTGGCCGCCCGACTACCGTACAGCCAACACGAGCGCCGCCGCTTTCCCTGTCTTTCTAGCCGATCAGCAGGAAAAGCTTTCCCGCTATGACGCATACAACTGGAGCCGTCAGGTCACGGCCATTATGAGTCATGATATTCTAAAAGATTTCGGCGGCGACCGCCAAAAAGCTGCGGCTGCTGTGCGCGCCGAATGCCTGGTGATAACGTCCGCCCAGGATCAGGTTACAAGCAGGGAGGAAGCGAAAGCATTCGCCCGCCTGATCGGGGCGCAAACAGCCGACCTAAACGGCGTCTGCGGGCATTTTGCCTTCCTGTGTGATCAGGAAAGTTTAAAGAAGAGACTTGATGCTTTTTTGGCTCAGGAAACGGGCGTTTCTCCCGCGGCCGCTGAAAACAACAAAAAGTAAAAAAGAGCATCCATTCGTGTCATAAATGGCGAACGTGCAATTACATGCATAGAATCCTCTCGACGCACAGGAAATCCGTTGCTGAATATCATTTGCCCCATCAAACAGGAAGCTCTTACTCATTAAAAGGTGGAGAAATTGCCAACCAGTTTCCGAATTTTCATAATCAGTGTCGTTTCTTTATATTTTCTGCCGTCTTTTGACGGTACAAGGCTTGTTGTTTCGCTTCCTGTCATGGCCGAACAGTTTTCCACGGGAACCGGTCTCGTATCATGGATTTTAGTTGCCTATTTGTTGGCCTTCATTTCATCCATGCTTATTCTTGGCAGATTTTCAGACATTATCGATATTCGAAAAATTTTTACACTCGGGGTTTTCCTGTTCACGCTATTCTCGATTCTTTGTGGAGTTGCGCAGACTGTTCTTAGCCTGATCGTTTTTCGCTTCTTTCAGGGTTTGGGGGGGGCAATGCTTGTCGTTGCGTCGTATTCAGCGGTTGCCAGATATCTCTCCGGCGATCTGGTTGTCAGGGGTTATGCGGCTTTAAATATTGGTTCAGCGATTGCCATGGCTATTGGCGCTCCCGTGGGAGGGTTAATTACAGAATATCTGGGGTGGAGATGGAATTTTTACATCAACCTGATTATGGCGCTATGTTTTTATTTCATTGCGATACGGAGTATTCCTGTAGATGAAAAACGTACTGCTGCAAAACCGAGTATTGATATCGCCTCTGCCGTCTCCGGATTCCTAATGCCATTTTTCTTTATGCTTTTTATAAGTTTCTTTAAGGAGTTAGGATACAGATCAATCCTGCTATGGGCTTTTTTGGGGGCAGGGGTTTTATCTGCGGGGCTTTTTATCATACGGAATAATCGCATCGCCAATCCCCTGCTGGACGTTAACTTGTTCAAAATCAAAGGCTTCGGCCTGGTGGTCATTCTCATTACGATCCCGATTATTTTACAGGGAGGGCATTATTTTTTAATGCCATTTTATTTCGATGACATTAAGAATATGCGAATAGTCTATTATGGCGCGCTACTGATGATCTATTCACTGGTATTTGTCATAACGGATTTGTTAAGCCCATTTATTTTTTCAAGATTTCATTTTCGTACGATTGGAACGGCAGGTTTTATTTGTATGATGACGGGAAGCGCGGTTATGATTTTCGGCCTCCATACCGATGGCCTGGTTGTTCCTATTGCCTATCTTGTGATGATGGGGATGGGATTTGGGATTTACAACGCGCCTTCCACATCGATTTTTATGAATATGGTTTCGTCCGATCGCAAAGGACTTTTTGCGGGAATTTTTCAAATAATACTCCGGTCTTCTCTGGCAATCGGGATCATTCTTTTTGAAACAATTTATTCAGCGGGTATAGGGAACTTCAGCGAGACATTGACAAGAGATTCTGCAATTTCGTCAGATTATCTGAACGCATTGCATTTTTCATATAAAATGACATTTACAGCCAGTTTTTTCTTAATCGTCATCGCACTGATTGTTCTATATTTTCCGATGTTTAAAATTTTAAAATTAAGACGCAAAGGAAAATAGACGATCGAAAAGCGGGTGCCATTTACCGGACTGTGGGGATTCGGGGGACTCACTTAATTGCATTTTTCTACGCAACCCTTCATGGTTTCCCAGATCTAATCATCAATTTTACTTATCGTGGGTGTCCTGCAGGTCGGCACTGAATAAGAAAATCACTTTATCTGCCTCCACCGTTCAAAAATTTCACCGATGTGATATATAGAGGACAAAACCGGCGGCAAGGGTTGCCGGCAGTTTCCCGGTAAGGAGATGGATATGCAGTCGAATATTGCAGAGGCCTTGTCGTTGAGATTTCCCCCCCTGGCGATCAATTATACCTGGGAGCCCCCGGCGGACGCCGCGGAACTCCACCCTTTATGCTCCATGCTGCTTTTGGCCCGGGCCGCCAAAGGAGAGACCGTTGCGATTACCAAGGGGACATGCGGGTGCCACGGCGCGCTGGAAGGATTCGGCCTCGGACGCTCACGCCCTGAGGATTTCCCGGGCGGCCGCGAATGTTTTTTACGCTTCCTTTCCGTCGGCAACGAGGGCTGGGAGCAGGGCCGCGCCGTGATTCAAAAGCTGACCGAGGCGAACGCGCCGAAAATTCTGATCACGGAATTTGCCGAGGGCGAGGGTTTTAAAAAGACGCCGGAGCTGGTGGATGAATGGCAGGACGAGGTTCCCGACATTGCCCCGCAGGGATCTCATGTGGTCATCAGGCCGCTTGCTTCTCTGGAAGCGGGTGAAAAGCCGGAGCTGGTTACGCTGCTGGTCGATCCGGATCAGCTTTCCGCTCTGGTCGTTCTGGCCAACTACGCACGTCCGGGTATTGACAACGTGCGGATCCCTTTTTGCGCGGGCTGCGCGGGCATTGCGCTGTACCCGTTTGACGAAGCGCGGCAGGCCAGACCCCGCGCGGTGATCGGGCTCACGGATATATCGGCCCGTTTCTACCTGCGCAAACTTCTGGGAAAAAACATTCTTTCGTTTACCGCGCCCTGGAGCCTGATGAAAGAAATGGATGGAAATGTATCGGAGAGCTTCCTGAACCGGTTTGCATGGAAAACCATGATGGGCCGGTAAGCTTCCGTTGCGGGTCCGCAAACTGAACCCTCTACGGCGATCCCGGCCTTGGCGGCGACCCGACCGCTAATTTCGGAAAACAGAGCCCACGCTTTGCAATAATAAAGAGGGTGATGGCCCATCAGGAAAAGAAATCGGATTTGTGATGGAAATTGAATTCAGGTACGACATGACCGGCGTGGATTGGAAGGACGTGGCGCAGACGCTGAAAAGCGTCGGTATGAGTTATCATGAGCCTGACGAACACCGCAGGGCATTTGCCGCAAGCCGTACGACGGTCTTTGCTTATCGGGAAGGCAGGATGATCGGATTCGGCCGGGCGATCGCGGACGGAGTTTACCAGGCGGCCCTTTATGATATCGCCGTCGTTCCCGAGTTTCAGGGACAGGGCGTCGGCACGCTGATCGTGCAGAAGATTCTCGAGAGGCTTCCCGGCTGCAATGTGATTCTTTATGCGGCGGCGGGCAGAGAAGAGTTTTACGAAAAGTTCGGATTCCGGAGGCTGAAAACCGGCATGGCGCTTTTCACCAATGCGCAGGTTATGACGCAGAAAGGGATCACCGGGTAGCGGCCATTCCCTGCGCTGCGGCCCCGCTTCACTGAAAAAGTAATACAGCCGCCGGACATCATTTCTTTTGAAATGGAAAAAAATATGCGCGTTCTGCTCATTTCCGCCAATACGGAGAAAATCAATATTCTGCCAGCGCCGCTGGGTCTGAATTACGTGGCCGCCGCCGCGCAGGAATCCGACCACGATGTGCGCCTGCTCGATCTGATGTCCCATGCGGACATCCTGGCGCCCGTGCGCCAGGCGGTCGAATCGTTCCGGCCCGAAATCATCGGCATCTCCGTGCGGAATATCGACGACCAGGTCATGCAGGCCGCGAGATTTCTGCTCGACGACGTCCGTGGCATCGTCCGGGAATGCCGCAATCTTTCCGGTGCGCCGATTGTGCTCGGAGGCGCGGGGTATAGCATCTTTCCGCAGGCGGTGCTGGACTATCTGGAAGCGGACATGGGCATTCAGGGCGAAGGCGAGGCGGCTTTTCCCGAGCTACTGGCGAGGCTGGCGAAGGGAGAGGATCCGGCAGGACTGCCCGGCCTTTACTTGCGGGGCCGCGGACTGCAGGGCGAACGGGCGTTTATCCGGGACCTCGGCTGTCTGCCGGTTTCCGGCGTTCATCATTTTCTGACGGCCTATGACCGGAATCTCTGGATGCCGTTTCAGACAAGGCGCGGCTGTCCCATGAATTGCAGCTACTGCTCCACGGCCGTCATTGAAGGGCGGACTCTCCGGAAGCGGCCGCCGGAGCAAGTGGTTCGGGAGTTGAAGACGCTGGCGCAAGCCGGATTCCGCCAATTCTATTTTGTTGACAACACCTTCAATTTGCCTCCGTCCTATGCAAAGGAAATCTGCCGGCTGATCATCCGCGAGGGCCTCGATATCCAATGGCGATGCATTTTCTATCCCGGGACCGTCGATGAGGAGCTCATCCGGCTCATGGCGGAAGCGGGCTGTTGTGAAGTCAGTCTGGGGTTTGAAAGCGGCAGCGCCAGAATCCTGAAAGCGTTGAACAAGCGGTTCAGTCCCGAAGAAGTCCGTAGGACGTCTCAGATGCTTGCCCGCCACGGCATCCGTCAGATGGGGTTTCTTCTCCTGGGCGGACCCGGCGAAACCCGGGAATCGGTGATGGAGAGCCTCCGTTTTGCCGATTCGCTGTCTCTGGAGTCGGGAAAAGTCTCGCGGGGGATTCGCATTTATCCCGGCACGGCGCTGGCGAAGATTGCCGCAGGCGAGGGAAAGATTGCCCGGGACGATGCGCTCCTGAGGCCTGCTTTCTACATGGTCCGGGAGATTGAAGAGTGGCTTGCCGGAGAGGTGGCGGCATGGATCGCCGACCGGCCTCGCTGGATGGGCTAGATGAAACTGAATATCCACTACGGAGAACGACAGGAGAAAGATATCCATGACGCATCCCTTGATGAACGAACTGGGGCGAACGGTACTTGTCGGCAGCGGGGCGATCGGAACCTGTCTGCGCAAAGCCGGCGGCAGAATCGACGAACCGGTGGAACTGCTCAACCTCCGCGAACCGGCGCTGGTCCGGAATCTGCACGCCGCTTACCGGGATGCGGGGTCGCAGATTCTCGTGACCAATACGTTTGCGGCCAATGCGCTGATCCTGGGTGAAGCGGGCGCGGACGATTTATGCGACGACGTAAACCGCGCGGGAGTCACCCTGGCCAGAGAGGCGGGCGGCGCACAGTGCCTGGTCTGGGCCTCGGTTGGGCCGCTGGGGCTGGGGCTTCGCTTGGAGGACTATCCGGACGGGGCGCTGGAGGAGATTTATCGGAGACAGTGTCTGGCGCTTGTCGAAGCCGATGCGCTGCTTCTGGAGACGTTTGTGGAGCCGCGCGAAGCCAAAGCCGCTCTGGCCGCCGCTGCCGCGACGGGACGGCCCGTCATTTTCCAGATCGGCAACACCGGCGGGGGAGGGCAGAGATGGGAACGCGTGGACTGTCTGCTCGCCGAGGCGCGCCTGGCAAATGTCGTTGCAGTGGGCACCAACTGCCGCCATCCGAATGAAATTGTCCGCGTGGCCGCCTATCTTGCGGCGCATACCGATTGGCCCGTTACCGCTTCGGCCAACGCCGGCCATCCGCAAATCGAACGCGGCGCCGTCACCTACGAATTTTCACCGGACGATTTTGCTGCATTTGCGCTTGAACTCGCCGACGCCGGCGCGGCGGTGATCGGCGGATGCTGCGGCACCACGCCGGACCACATCCGCAAATTGTCCGAAGCGTTGCGCGGCCGGGCGGTTGCACCGCGTCCGCGTCCGGCTGCAGTCGCCGCGCCTCTGCCCGCCGTTGCTGCAACGGCAGCCGCGGCCGCGAACCCCATCCGCGCGCTCGTGGCGGACAAGCGTTTTCTGATCAGCGTGGAAATCCGCGCCGAGCGAACGCGATCGCTCGATGAAATTGTGCAGGGCGCGGCCGCCGTGGCCGAAGCCGGAGCGGATCTCTTCGACGTGCCGGACAATGCCGGCGCCACGGTCGGTCGCGACGCAATGGTCACCGCCGCGCGTCTTCAATCCGTTCTGGACATTCCTTCGATCTGCCACCTGGGCGTAACGCAGTCCAACCTGATGCGCCTGCACTCTTCGCTTATCGGCGGCTGGGATCTGGGGCTCCGGGGGCTTTTGGCCGTGACGGGCGACGCGCCGTCCATGGGGCATCTGGGCAATCTGGCGCAGCGCGTGACGGATGTGCGCTCATCGGTGGAACTGCTGCGGCTTCTCCGCGGGTTGCGCGAAGGCCGGATCATCAACGGCGAGGGGCTTGCCGATCCGCCGGATTTCTGCGCCGGCTGCGCGATTGCCCGACCCATCCCGCCGCAGATCAAGTGGCTCAGGGCCAAGATCGACGCAGGCGCCGAGTTCGTGTTTTCCCAGCCGGTCTTTACGCTGGACGATTCCCACAGACTGCAAGACGCCCTGGCGGGATTGCCGATCCGCCTTTTCCCCGGCGTGATGCCGCTTACGAGCCGTCGCAACGCACAATTTCTGGCCGGCGGCCGGATTCCGGGCATTGCCGTTCCCCCGGAAGTTGCGGCGGGGTTTGACCGGTACGAGTCACTCCAGGACCAGCGCCGCTTCGGCCTGGATCGGGCCTGCGAGCTTGCCGCAGGAATTGCCGCGGAGGCTTCCGGCCTTTACCTGATCATGCCTTTCGGCAAAAGCTGTTACGAAGACACAGCCCGGATCGTCAGGGAAGTGAAGAATCGTTAATAGTGAATGGTGGATAGTGGATAGTGAATGGTGCCCCTCGACAAGCTCGGGGTGACAAGGATGGTGGATAGTGGAAAGCGACGAGTAAACTGTAGTGCGGGTCTTTAGACCCGCTGCGGTGAGTGGAATGTAGGGAACGGTTTTAAACCGTTCCCTACAGGTGATGGGTTTTTCTTCCTGCCAGAAACATCAATACGACGGCAATCAGACTGATCAGCGCTCCGAAAAGAAAGGCATCGTGAAAGCCCGCGGCCAGCTCCCGCGGATGCGCAATGGCGGCGGCGATATGGGTATCGTTCAGGGATATGCTGTGGGGGATCGAACCGGAAAAAACCGTTTCGAAAAATAGGACGCCCAGAGCGATGGAGAGGCTCCGGCACAGGCTGACAACGCCCGCCAGCGCATTTTTTTCGGCCGGCGGCGCGCAATCCATGACCAGCGCTATGCTGGGCGCCTTGCTGATCCCCTGCGACAGACCGAATAGTCCCAGTGCGAAGCAGATCAGGTAAAGCGGGGTTTCGTGTCCGAGACCCAGAAAGAAAAGAAACGACAGGACGCAGACGGCCAGACCCGTCAGGCAGACGGAACTTTCGCCGAATTTTTCCGAAAGCCTTCCCATGTAAGGTCCGACGAACTGCCCCAGGGACAAGAGGATCATGATCAGTCCCGCGATATGAACGTCAAGGCCCCGGCCTTCCATGAGATAAAACGGAAAGATGAACAAGACGCCGCCTGCGGTCATCAGGCTGACGCTTAAAGAGAGCAGACCGAAGGCAATGATGCGGCTGGTAAAAAGCCTGAACCGAATCAGCGGATAGTCGATTTTTTTCTCGCGCCGGATAAAAAGGGCCAGCGCCAGTGCCGATGCGCCAAAGCAGGCCAGGATGGCAGACGAGGTCCAGCCCCATTCCAGGCCTTTGTTGACGGCCAGAAGAAAAAACACAAACGTCAGAAAAGAGAAGACCGCTCCCGCAAAGTCAAAACGCCGGTCGGGAATGCGGGGAAAAGCCGTGGGGATGAACCGCCGGCCGGCGACGATCGCGGCCAGGCAAAAGGGAATATTGACAAAAAATATCCATCGCCAACCGACCGTGGATGCCAGCCAGCCGCCCAGGGGCGGCCCCAGACCCACGCCCGCAGCCGCGGCTGTTGTGACAAGGCCTGTGGCGAAAACGCGCCGTCCAGGCGGGAGGTAAATGGGGATGAAAGACATCATGACCGTGAAGAGCATTGCCCCGCCGATGCCCTGAAAGGCCCGGAAGGCGATCAGACCATTGATGCTCGAAGAGAAGCCGCAGGCCAGCGATCCCAGAAGAAAAACGGCAAAGCCCACGAGATAAACCGTCCGGACGCCTTTCATATCCGCCAGCTTTCCCATCGGCAGCATGAACCCGGCTTCAAAAAGGAGGTAGGTCAGAACCGTCCAGGAGACGGTGCTCGGACTTACGGAAAACTCCTGCGACAGGACGGGCAGGGTGATGTTGACGATGGTGGCGTCCAGATTGGCGATAAACGCCCCCGCGCAGATGAGCGCAATCAGAAGGTTCTGATGCTTCGGGTTTTCAATGAGGTACTCGGCCACGCTGCCCCTGAAGGAAATCATGGTGGATGGTGAATAGTGGATGGTAAGGTGTAGGGAACGGTTTGAACCACCCTTGCGGGTGGCAAGACCGTTCCCTACAGAGGGCCATAAGCTATCAACGATGTTCCCTGCGCTATGGGTTTTTCACAACCTTCTCTTATCGATCACGCGGCTGGCTTTGCCTTCGGAGCGCTGGATGGTTTTGGGCTCGACCAGTTTGATCTTGGCGGTGATGCCCAGATAATCCTTCATGTCCTTTTTCAGTTGACTTTCCAGCCGCTGCAGCCCTTTGACTTCATCGGCGCCGTCGAATTGCTTTTCCGTCAATTCCACCTGGACTTCCAGCGTGTCCAGCGTTCCTTCCCGGTCCACGATCAGCTGGTAATGCGGCTCCAATCCCTCAATGCCGACCAGCACCGCTTCAATTTGCGAGGGGAAGACATTGACGCCGCGGATGATCAGCATGTCGTCGCTGCGGCCCATGACGCGCCCCATGCGGTAATGCGTCCGTCCACAGCGGCAGGACGCCGGATTCAGGCGGGAGATGTCGCGCGTCCGGTAGCGGATCAGAGGGAAAGCCTCTTTGGTCAGCGTGGTGAAAACCAGTTCGCCCTCGGAGCCGGGCGGCAGAACGTCTCCCGTTTTGGGATCGATCGTTTCAACGAGAAAATGATCCTCAAAGATATGCATGCCGTCGCGCGCCTCGTCGCATTCCATGGCCACGCCCGGCCCCATGATTTCCGACAGGCCGTAGATGTTGAAGGCCTTGAGGTTCATTGCTTTTTCGATTTCGTCCCGCATTTGTTCGCTCCAGGGCTCCGCGCCGAAAACGCCGACGCGAAGCGCCAGAGAGCGCATGTCCACGCCCATGGCGCGGCCCTGCTCCGCCAGGTTCAGCGCGTAGGAAGGCGTGCAGCAGATGGCGGTGGGACGAAAGTCCTGCAGAATCATGATCTGGCGTTTGGTGTTGCCCCCGGACATCGGCACGACGCTGGCGCCGATTTTTTCCGCGCCGTAATGAGCGCCCAATCCGCCGGTGAACAGGCCGTAGCCGTAAGCGTTGTGAATGACGTCGTTCTTGGTGAGGCCCGCGGCCACAAAACAGCGCCCCATGAGCTCCGCCCAGGTGTCGATGTCGCGCTTCGTGTAGCCGACCACGGTGGATGCGCCGGTTGTGCCGGACGAGGCGTGCAGGCGCACGACATTGCTCATCGGCGCGGCAAAAAGCCCGAAGGGATAATTGTCCCGCAAATCCTGCTTGGTGGTGAAAGGAAAACGCTTCAGATCATCGAGGGATTTCAGGCTCTCCGGCGTCACACCCGCCCGGTCAAAAGACTTTTTGTAAAAACCGACGGTATGGTAAAGCCGCGAGGCAACCTGTTGGAGTCTTTTGAACTGCAGCGCTTCGAGCGCCTCCCGGGGCAGGGTTTCAAATTCTTCATTGTAGATCATGGGGTTCGGTTCTCCTCCGGCTTTCAGAAATGTTTGCCTTCCTATAGCATAAACTTTGCTCAAAACGAAAGTTTTAAGATTTCAGGTAACCCTTAAAATTTATTGACAGACGCCGATGTTCTTTCTATACTCGCGCCGTCCGAATGCTTTTTTTCAGGTTCGAGCCATCACGATAAGGAGCACACCTATGGAAATCGTCGTTACAAATGAGTCAGATATTGCCGTTTTTGCCATTACAGGAAGACTGGATGCCGTTTCCGTCCCCCAACTGGAGGAGCGGCTCAATCAGTGGTTTGAACAGCCCGGAAAAAAGCTGATTTTCGATCTGCAGGGACTCGACTATATCAGCAGCGCCGGTCTGAGAGTCTTTCTGACCACGGCCAAGAAAATGAAGGCGCGTGACGGGAAATTGTGCATGGCCAGACTCCGGGACAATGTGAAAGACGTTTTTACCATCTCGGGTTTTATCGCTCTGATTCCCGCATTTGACACTCTGGGAGCGGCTCAGGACGCCATCAAGTAGCGTTGGCCGGATTCGTCTATGATTATGAAGAAAATGCCCGCCCGGGTGGAAAGCTTGCATGAACTGCTGACTTTCATTCGGGCCGAGGCAAAAAAGCGGGGGTTTTCCGAAAGCGCCCTGAACCGGATTGAACTGGTTGCGGAGGAGGCGCTGGTCAACGTGTTCGTGCATGGCTACGCTAAAGGCCAGGGACAGGTTGAAGTGCGCTGCCTGGTTGCGGACGATCCGTCGCTGACGATTGAGATCCACGACACGGGGGTGGCTTTCGATCCCCTGTCGCTGGCTGATCCGGACGTTCAATCGGATCTGACGAAACGCAAGATCGGCGGCATGGGCGTATTCTTCATCCGCAAGATGACCGACCGGGTGGCCTATCGCCGGGAAGGAAACAGCAATATCCTGGCCATGACGTTTCTGAACCGCTGAATCCGGCGGGCCTTCGCCTTCACCCTTTTTCATCCATCCATTCGAAACATTTGCATGATGTCTCTTCGTCATTGCGAACGAAGTGAGGCAATCTCATAAGCATTTGATCATTTCAAGAGATCGCCACGTCGCTTCGCTCCTCGCGATGACAAAAGTGTAATGATGAAAAGTTCTCCATACATCATCTCCGGCAGGACGGCTTTGTCACTTTGCTTTTCGCAAAGGCGGGTCGTGATCGGTAATTTTTACGGCGTGTTATATTGTCTGATCAATATCCGGCGAGGCGCGCCTGAAGCGCGCTGAAATCAACCGATCCCAGGTGCCGCACATTTTCATTGAATCGCTTCATGCCGAGGGCGACCTCTTGCAGGTTCTGAGGCGATGTGACCAGACAGATATTGGTATGGGTCAGCCGGCTGATATCCTCCGACAGGCAGTCAAAAAAACCGGTCAGCATGGCCTCCAGCACACCGGCCGGAGAGAGCATCGAACGGCCGTCCCCGGGCAGATCAAACGAAAAATCCCACAGCTTCATTCTGCCTGCCGCGGTCATCACCGCATAGGCCGCCTCGTAAATCCGATCATAGGAAAGATCGGCAAGACCGCCCAGGCCGAAAAGAAAAAGCATCTCCGCGTCAATGCGCTCCGGCCAGGGAATCGCCACCTGCTCCTTGAACTCGCCCCGGATGTGTCCCTGTTTGATTTCCCTGGAAATCAGGCTGTTGAGACGCCAGTCCATCAGCCCGCAAATGCCGCGCGGGGGCTTTTCATCGTCGAAAAAACCCAAAACCAGACATTTATGCTTTTGCCGGTCGGGTGGCTGTGTGGACAGCGTGATCTGCATGTTTTTTTTGTAGTTTCAAATGGAGGGCATCCAGGATGCCGTTGATAAAAGAGCCGGAATTTTCCGATCCGAACGCTTTTCCCAGGTCAACCGCTTCATTAATGCTGACTTTGGGCGGAATGTCGTCACAGTAGAGAAACTCAAAAACCGCCATTCGCAGAATGCTGATGTCAACCTTGGACATCCTTCCCAGCGACCAGTTGTCCGAACTATCGGCAATGAGCCGGTCCAGTTCTTCCCGGTGGCTCCAGGCGCCGGAAATCAGCGTGGCCGCAAATTCCCTGGCCGACTTGGGCGCGACAAAATTCCCCCAGAAAAGCTCCTGGGCGCTTTCCGTGTCAAGGGTGACAAAATTCAAACTATAAAGAACCTGCAAGGCGACTTCGCGCGCCTTTCTCCGTTCCTGCATCGAATCCTCAAACGTCGCAATGCCGGATCATGCCGGCGTTGTCCTGCTTTTCGCCTTAGGGGTTCATCTTTTTGAACAGGTCCACCATTTCAATGGCCGCCATCGCCGCGTCCGCGCCTTTATTGCCGGACTTGGCGCCCGCCCGTTCAATGGCCTGTTCGATGGTATCCGTCGTCAGAACGCCGAAGGCCACCGGAATTTCCGCATCCAGCCCCACGTTGGCGATTCCCTTGGATACTTCCGCGCTGACGTATTCAAAATGCGGCGTCGCGCCGCGGATGACCGCGCCCAGGCAGATGACCGCGTCAAAGCGCTGGCTTTTGGCCAGCTTTTTCGCTGCGAGCGGCAGTTCGAAAGCGCCGGGAACCTTGTAAATGGCGATGTCTTTCTCATCCGCTCCCGCCCGGACCAGCGTGTCCACCGCGCCGTCGATAAGGCGTCCACTGATGAAATCGTTGAACCGGCTTGCGGCGATCGCGAATTTCATCCCTTTGGCGACAATTTTTCCTTCAATGATCTTCGGCATGATTAAAGCACCATCCTTTTGTTTATTGGAGCAAGAGGACTTGCCGCCCTCAGGGGGTACAGCCCCTTGTCCGATTTTTGGCGCCGCTGCGCTTTTTACAATTCCAGAATATGCCCCATTTTCTTTTTCTTGGTGGTCATATACCGGATGTTATTTTCGTTGGGAGGAATTTCGATCGGAACCCGCTGGGTCACGGCAATGGCGTATCCTTCCAGGCCGACAATTTTCTTGGGATTGTTGGTCATCATCCGCATCTTGTGCACGCCCAGATCCGCCAGAATCTGCGCGCCGATGCCGTAATCCCGCAGATCGGCTTTGAAGCCCAGCGCGATATTGGCTTCGACGGTGTCATGACCCTCGTCCTGCAGCGCATACGCTTTGATCTTGTTGACCAGACCGATGCCCCGTCCTTCCTGGCGCATATAAACGATGACGCCTTTTCCTTCCTCCTCAATCATTTCCATCGCGCGGTGCAGCTGATCGCCGCAGTCGCAGCGGGCCGAAGCGAAAATGTCGCCGGTGCAGCATTCCGAGTGTACGCGCACCAGAACGTCGTCTTCTTTGCGGATCTCTCCCTTGACCAGCGCGATGTGCTGCATGTCGTCCACGTCGTTTTCATAGACGATGATTTTGAAATCGCCGCCGTAGAGCGTCGGCAGCGAAGCTTCGGCCACGCGGCGAATGAGCGATTCATGCTGCATCCGATAGTCGATCAGATCGGCGATGGTGACGATCTTGAGTTGATGCTCGCGGGCAAAGATTTCCAGGTCCGGCATGCGCGCCATGGTGCCGTCGTCCTTCATGACTTCACAGATCACGCCCGCCGGCGTCAGCCCGGCCAGACGGCACAGGTCCACCGATCCCTCGGTCTGGCCGGTGCGAACAAGAACGCCGCCCTTGCGCGCGAGAATCGGAAACACATGCCCGGGGCTGACAATATCCTCCGGTTTGGCCGCGGGGTTGACGGCCGCCAGAATCGTCGTGGCGCGGTCCGCCGCGGAAATGCCGGTGGTCACGCCGTGGCGCGCTTCGATGGAGACGGTAAAGGCCGTGCCGAAGCGCGCCTGATTGTCCTTGACCATCAGGTTGAGCTTCAGGCGCGAGGCGATGTCTTCATTGACGGTCAGGCAAATCAATCCGCGCCCCAGCCTGGCCATGAAATTGATCGCTTCCGGCGTGACAAACTGCGCCGCCATGCAGAGATCGCCCTCGTTTTCCCGGTCTTCATCATCCACGAGAATGACCATCTTCCCGTTGCGGATGTCTTCGATTGCTTCCGAAATTTTACTGACTGCCATGTTTTGTCCTTCGTTTATTTGATAAAGCCGTGTTCGGCTAAAAAATCCTTATCGATTCCCCGCGGGGTTTGCAATAACTTTTCCACATACTTGCCCAGAATATCCGTCTCGATGTTGACCCAGTCGCCCTCTTTTTTCCCCGCGAGCGTCGTGTGGACGGCCGTATGCGGAATGATATTAACATAAAACCGGCCTTTTTCAAGCTTGTTCACGGTCAGGCTGATGCCGTCGATGGCCACCGATCCCTTCTCCACGATGTAGCGCGACAGGGGTTCCGGGGATTCAACGGCAAAGATGATGGAGCCGGACTTCTGTGTTCTGGAAAGAATGCGGCCGGCGCCGTCCACGTGGCCCAGCACAAAATGGCCGCCCACAAATCCGCCGGCGCGCAGGGATTTCTCCAGATTGACGCTGTGCCCCGCCTGCAGGTGCTTGAGCGTAGTCCGGGAAAGCGATTCGGCGGAAACATCGGCGCAGAAGACCTTCGCTTTTTTGGAGGTGACGGTCAGGCAGGCGCCGTTGACCGCGATGCTGTCGCCCGGGGACACCTCCGTCATGTCGATTCCCGCGTCAATTTCCAGAACGGCATCCGCGCCTTTCACGGTGAGGCGGACGACTTTTCCCAATCCTTCGACAATGCCGGTAAACATTATTTTTTGCCTTTGCTCAACAGGTCCTTCAATTCGGACATGAATTCCGCCACGTCGCGGAACTGCCGGTACACCGAAGCGAACCGGACATATGCGACGCCGTCCAGTGTTTTGAGTTCGGCCATCACCTTTTCGCCGATGGCGGAAGAGGGGATTTCCTCGCCCTGAAACTCCTGGCAGGCAGCTTCCACGCTCTCCACCAGCTTCTCAATGTCCTCCGTGCTGATCGGCCGCTTTTCGCACGCCGTTCGCACGCCGCTGCGGATTTTCGTCCGGTCGAACGGCTCGCGCCGCCCGTCTTTTTTGACGACCATCGGCAGGATGTCTTCCACGTACTCATACGTCGTGAAGCGGCGGGAACAGCCCATGCACTCGCGGCGGCGGCGGATGGCCTTGCCGTCCTTGCTGATCCGGGAATCGATGACTTTGTTTTCCGCGTCGCCGCAAAAAGGACATTTCATGACGTTTGCGTGCCGATCCTTTAGGGTGTCTTCAATGTTTCAGCGCTGATGCCGGCTTCCCGCAGCATATCCGCGGCCAGGGCGTCGCCGTAACTGTCGCGGATCACAATGCGCGAAATCCCGGCATTGATGATCATCTTGGCGCAAATCACGCAGGGGTGGTGCGTGCAGTACAGCGTGGAGCCCTTCGCGCTGACGCCGTGCAGCGCGGCCTGAATGATCGCGTTTTGTTCCGCGTGCAGGCCGCGGCACAATTCGTGGCGTTCTCCCGACGGCACGTGAAGCTGCTCGCGCAGGCAGCCGATCTCGAGGCAATGCTGTAGTTTGGAAGGCGCGCCGTTGTAGCCGGTGGCCAGAATTCTTTTATCGCGGACCAGTCCGGCCCCGACGGCTCTTCTCAGGCAGGTGCTGCGCCGGGAAACCAGATCGACGATATCCATAAAATACGTGTCCCAGTCGGGACGGGAGCGGACCTGATCCGGCCGACGGCGGGACGGCTCGTTGTTTTCCGACATATCTTTCCGCTTTCTGACAAGCAGCCGGCGCCCTGCCGGAGGCTTATTTTACCCCTGGATCCTTCTCGCGTAGAGCGGAAACTGGTCGCAAAGCGTTTTGACTTTTCCGGCGACGGCCTGAATTTTTTGCTCGTCATTAATATGGTGAATCACCTCGGCAATCAAAGAGGCGATCAGGCGCATTTCATTTTCCTTCATGCCGCGGGTCGTCAGCGCAGGCGTGCCGATCCGGATGCCGCTGGTGATCATCGGCCCCAGCGTGTCGTAAGGAATGCCGTTTTTATTGACGGTGATGGCTGCGCGGTCCAGCGCCTCCTGCGCGTCTTTCCCCGTCACGCCCTTGGCGGTCAGATCGACCAGCATCAGATGATTGTCCGTGCCGCCGGACACCAGGCGGAATCCTTCGTCTTTGAGCTGCGCCGCCATGGCCTGGGCGTTTTTCACGATTTGCTGCTGATAGGTTTTGAATTCCGGCGACAGGGCCTCCTTGAGCGCCACGGCCTTGGCGGCGATGACATGCATCAGCGGGCCGCCCTGCATTCCCGGGAAAACACGGCTGTTGAGGATCTTGATGTAGGGGGATTTGCACATGACGAGCCCGCCGCGCGGTCCGCGCAGGGTCTTGTGTGTGGTTGTGGTGACGTACTCGCAGACGGGAACCGGCGAAGGGTGCAAGCCGACGGCGACCAGCCCGGCGATATGCGCGATGTCCGCCATGATGACCGCGCCGACTTCATCCGCCACGGCCCGGAATTTGGCAAAATCGATGACCCTAGGGTAGGCGCTGGCGCCGACCACGATCATCTTGGGCTTGCTTTCCCTGGCGATTTTCGCCAGCTCTTCATAGTCGATGGTTTCCGTGTCCCGGTTGACGCCGTACGGAACGATTTTGTAAAATTTGCCGGAGAAGTTTGCCGGAGAACCGTGCGACAGATGGCCGCCGTGCGATAAATTCATCCCCAGCACCGTGTCCCCGGGAGCGCAGGCGGCAAAATAAACGGCCATGTTGGCCTGCGTTCCGGAATGGGGCTGGACGTTGACTTCATCACAGCCGAAAAGCTTTTTGCAGCGCTCGATGGCGAGCTTTTCGGGAATATCCACATATTCACAACCGCCGTAATAGCGTTTGTCCGGATACCCTTCGGCATATTTGTTGGTCATTACCGAGCCCTGGGCTTCCAGGACCGCTTCACTGACAAAATTCTCCGAGGCGATGAGTTCGAGCTTTCCCGCCTGGCGTTTGGTTTCCAACTGAATGGCCTGTGCGACTTCCGGATCAACCTGATTTAAAAAAGACATGAATAAAAAAATCCTCCCAAAAAACTATGGCGCATATTTCTTGAAAACGAGAACGGCATTGACGCCGCCAAATCCGAAGCTGTTGGACAGGGCGGTGGAAATGTCCTGACGCCTTGCGACATTCGGAACGAAATCCAGATCGCATTCCTCGTCGGGATCGTCCAGGTTGACGGTGGGCGGAAGGCGTCCCTCCTGAAGCGCCTTGACGGTAAAAATCGCCTCCACCGCGCCCGTGCCTCCCAGCATATGGCCCGTCATCGATTTGGTCGAACTGATCAGCAATCTCTTTGCGTGCTCGCCGAAAAGCGCTTTGATGGCTTGCGTTTCATAAAGATCGTTCAGGGGGGTGGATGTGCCGTGAGCGTTAATGTAGTCAATATCGGCCGGCTGCAGGCCGGCGTCTTGGATCGCCACTTTCATGCACCGTCCGGCGCCTTCATGCCCCGGAGGCGGCGCGGCCAGGTGATAGGCGTCCGATGTGCAGCCGTATCCGACGAGTTCCGCGTAGATCTTTGCTCCCCGGTTGAGGGCGAAAGACAGTTCTTCCAGAATGACAACGCCGCTGCCTTCGGCGATGACAAAGCCGTCGCGTCCCTTGTCGAAGGGGCGGCTGGCTTTTTCCGGCTCGTCATTGCGGAGAGAAAGCGCGCGCATTGCGCAGAACCCCGCAACGCTGAGCGGCGTGATCGCGGCTTCAACGCCGCCGGCAATCATGGCGTCCGCGTCGCCGTAGGCGATGATTTTGTACGCGTCGCCGAGCGCCGACGTTCCGGAAGCGCAGGCCGTCACAGCGCAATTGATGGGGCCTTTGGCGCCGAAGCGCATGGAAACATGGCCGGACGCCAGATTGGCCAGAATGGCCGGTACGGAGAAAGGTGAAATTTTGCGGGGGCCGGAGGCATGAAGCACGACGGCTTCTTCTTCAAAAGTGCCGGCGCCGCCGATCGCGGAGCCGATGAGCACGCCGACTCGCTCGGCAATGTCCGGGCCGAGTGTCAGCGCCGCGTCGTCCATCGCCATCTGGGACGCGGCGAGAGCGTAAACCGCGAATTTGTCCTGCCGGCGAACTTCTTTTTTATCGACATATTGCAGCGGATCAAAATTCCTGATTTCACCAGCGACGCGGGAGGCGTACGCAGATGCGTCAAACCGGGTAATGGGGCCGATGCCGGACTTTCCGGCCACGGCGTTCGCCCAGGATTCCGCTGCGGTGTTGCCCAGCGGAGTTACGGCGCCGAGGCCTGTTATCACAACACGCCTTTTCATTGAACAACCCCCGCTGGAGAATTAATTGACGCCCTTTTTCCGGAGAAAATCGACGACGTCTTGAACTGTCCGGATTTTTTCCAGCTCCTCGTCGGCGATTTCCACGCCGAACGCTTCTTCCATTTCCATGATCAGCTCAACCAGGTCCAGGGAGTCAGCGCCCAGATCATCGATAAAAGAAGCTTCCAGCTTGCACTGCTCCGGTGTGACGTCCAACTGTTCCGTGACGAGTTTTATGACTTTTTCTTCTAATGACATGCAACCCTCCTCTAGCCCAAGATTAGGTTAAAACGATCCAACGCGAAACCCCGCCTGTCATCCGCAATCGGCAGGGGCTAAACCGCCTGCTCGAACAACATTAGTCCATCTTTTCCGCCGAAATTACTTCCCTGCCTTTGTACGCGCCGCAATTCGGGCAGACACGGTGGGGCATTTTCGGCTCCCCGCACTGCGGGCAAACCGACACAGAAGGCTGTTTCAGGAAATCGTGCGCTCTGCGCATATTGCGTCTGGTTTTAGAATGTCTTTTTACTGGGTTTGGCATAGCGTATCCTCTTGATTAAATTAATTTATTACTTTGAACTTCTTCAGCACCGCCAGACGGTCATCAACCTTTTTTGAACGGCAGGTGCAGGAACCGGTGTTTAAATTGACGCCGCAATGCGGGCATAACCCTTTGCAATCCTCGGTGCAGAGAATCTTCATCGGCGCCAGCAGGATGATCTGTTCGCAGATGATCGGCGCCAGATCGATAAAATCCCCACGATAGTAGCTGGTTTCCAGCTCCTGTGCGGAAAGTTCCAGATCTTCCGCTGTCTCCGTCTTTTCCGGGACCAGCGTATAGGCAAACGCTCCGCCCGCGGAAAACGTCGCGGGCTCCAGACAGCGGCTGCATTCCTGGCGCATTTGCGCCTTGAGGTCCCCGCGGACATAAATTGTATCACCCGAACGGGTGATCAAGCAGTCCACGTCCGCGCTGACCAGTGAAAATTCCGGCAGCGCCCCGCCCCCAAAACATCCCTGAAACCAGACGCTGCCTTCGGAAAAGGTCAACCGCAGGCCCTCTTCAGGGAGAATGGCCAGATTAATTTTCAAAGAATCAGACATTGAATCTTGCAGCCCTGTTATAATAAGCCCCACTCCAATTGAGCGGGGAAGTAAATGATAAAATGATTGTATTGTCAAGCATAATTTGCTTGCCGAAAGGCAAAAGGCGCTTGACAAATGTTCCGTCGCCGCCCTATAACAGCCCAAAAATTTAAGGGAATCATTATGACCGCCAAGATTCGCACCCGCTTTGCCCCGTCCCCGACCGGCTATCTGCACATCGGAGGCGCCCGAACCGCCCTTTTTAGCTGGCTTTTTGCCCGGCATAACGGCGGTGAATTTGTGCTGAGAATTGAAGACACGGATCAGCAGCGCTCCACAGACGAATCCACGAAGGCGATTCTGGACGCCATGAGCTGGATGGGACTCAACTGGGATGAAGGACCGCATTTTCAGGCCCAGCGGGTGGACCTGCACCGTCAGATGGTGCAAAAGCTTCTGGAGGAAGGCAAAGCCTATATTTGCACCTGTACGCCCGAAGAGCTGGAAATCAAAAGGAAAGAGGCGCTTGCGACCGGGAAAAAACCAAAATATGACGGCGCCTGCCGCGAGAAAGGGCTGAAGAAATCACCCGGCTCCGTTGTCCGCTTTCGTGGAACGGATACCGGCGTTACCGTCGTGGAAGACCTCATTAAGGGGAATATCGTCTTTAATAACGAAGAGTTGGATGATTTGATCATCGAGCGCGGCGACGGGTATCCCACGTATAATTTTGCCGTTGTCATCGACGACGCGATGATGAACATTTCGCATGTCATCCGCGGCGACGACCACGTCAACAACACCCCGCGGCAGATTCTGATGTATCAGGCGCTGGGATTTGAAGTTCCGAAGTTCGCCCATGTTCCGATGATTCTGGGATCCGACAAAACTCGTCTGAGCAAGCGCCACGGCGCCACCTCCGTCATGGCCTACAAGGAAATGGGCTATCTGCCGGAGGCGCTCGTCAACTACCTGGTTCGCCTGAGCTGGTCGCACGGAGACCAGGAGATTTTTTCCCAGAAAGAGCTGATCGAGTTCTTTTCGCTCGACGCAGTCGGCAAGTCGCCCGCCGTTTTCAATCCCGACAAACTGCTGTGGCTTAACGCCCACTATATCAAGGAAGCGAGTCCGGCGAGGCTGGCGGAAGAAATGAAGCCCCTGTGGCCCGCCGGCGCGGACGGAAGCGATGAATCCTTCATCCGGAAGATCATCGTGGATTTGCAGCCCCGGGCCAAGACGTTGGTGGAGCTGGCGCAGGCGTCGGAATTTTACTTTGCCGTTGAGATCTCTTATGAGGCAGAAGCCGCGCAGAAGTTTCTGACCCCGGAAGTAGCCGCACATTTGAAATCCATCGCCGCGGCCATTCCGGGCATTGAAGATTACAGCAAGGCAGGCTTGGAAGCTTTCTTGAAAAACTTTATCGAGGCCAACGGCATCAAGTTCAAAACGATCGCACAGCCCCTTCGGGTGGCACTGACCGGAAAAACCGTCAGCCCCGGCATTGACGAAGTCATGGTTACGCTGGGGAAAGATCGTGTGGCGCAAAGAATCAACGCGGCCGTGGACTACATTGCCAAACAGCATTGAGCCGGACGCAGGAAGGACGCACCGCGGCATTGAACGGCAATTTTGCCTTGACATTTTGAGGCGCTTTGACTAGGTAAGCACGCTCGACTGTCCGCTGCGTTCGGCGGATTGTCGGTTGGCGGCGACCGGAGTTCCGCGCCGCGCGGATTGAACGCATTTCATGGTCCCATCGTCTAGTGGTTAGGACGCTGGCCTCTCACGCCGGAAACCGGGGTTCAAACCCCCGTGGGACTACCAGAATAAAAACAATTGTTTATGAGCATTTCATAAGCCATTTTTTATTTTTAAGAACGCCGTCCCCAGCACTATCCCCAGCAATCGGCCTTAAAAATGGGGGTTTTTATGGTTCATCCGGGTCTTGTGTAGTTTCCTATTATAGAGTATTCGTTAGCTCAGGGCGTGATGCTCTCTTACAATTGGATTTCATTACATTGGACAAATTCCCCATATTTTACCCGCCGGGCGTTTGGTCCTTATTACCAAAAAATACCAGGTGGTAAAAAGTTTATTCAAACTTGATATTTAAGGATATGTCCTTTTCATTCTTTATTGGATACTGTAGGATCATAACAAAAGCATCTGAAAAAGCCCGATGGGTATATTAATTGTTATGCATGAAGAACCGGGAGCCTGCTATGAAATGGTCAGTTTTCTTGCACAGAATTCATAATGAATTCCTCAATGGGGAAGCTTTTAATGATTTTCGCCATTCTATTGTAACGGAGCAAGATTTAACCACATTTTCAGCTCTCCGAATTCGTGAGATTATGGCCAAATCTTACGGGCTCAAGAAAAATTCTAAAACGCTTATCGAAAACGTCACTTTCCGAAGTGGTCAGACAGCAGAAGATAAAAAAGCATATTCCAAGGCGAAGCAAGATCGGTGGGTTTTTATTCATGATGTCTTTGCCGCGCCTGATATTATGATTCAAGACCCTCTATCGCCGAAAAATTTTCTACCCATTGAAATAAAATTGCTCAAGGGAAAAGGCTCGTGTCAAGCGATGGCTACCGCAATTGGACAATCACTAATTTACAATACAAAGTATCCTTACACATTGGTGTTTCTTGGTGTTTTGAGATCTGCAAAATGGGGAAAGTACAAATTCAGATGTGAAGCAAATGAGGACGAAATCCACTTTTATAATACTCTTAAAACGATGAACGTTGATATTATTACGCGTATGGTTGGTTTTTGACAAATGAAGATTGCATAACGAATCATTTCACCGGAACGCTGGCGCGCCCGGTGTATTCTGTGTTAGACCTAAAATAAATAATGACAAGGCAATGGTAAAAAGAAATATCTATAAACATTCTATCGACCTAAAACGGCTGCGGATAAAGAATGCCGGAAGGAGTGAATTTGCAGCAAGACTTGAAGAAATACCCTATCGTGGATATGAAGTTGAGGATATTGCTGATGGCAGGAAAATTGTCATCGTTAAGCCCGGTGGGAAACAAGCCTGGGGCAAGATGAGAAAAGAAGATTTTTTCGTATTCATTTATAGTCCATCAGAACAAAGCTTATGGCAAATCACTCATAAGCAGATATTTGATGATTTAAGCCAAAAGGCAGGAGTTGATTGTACAGCGACCATTGATATTCTAAAGGCATTTGAAAAGGTTTACAAAGGTGAAGACCCTGACGATGTATTGGAAGCTGTTCGTTTGAGCAATCCAATAGGCGAGAACCCCGAAGCTTTATTGAAAGCCTATAAATGGATTTGGGGACAGGAAGATGTAAACTATCCAACTGGTCAAGGAAGGGACATGTCATGGGAAGGTATAAAGGTTCTGCTGCAAAAGCTGATAGATCAACAGGGGGAAAGTCGGTGAAGTACAAAACATCAGAAGATTTTCCAAAGTTTCCTTTGATGGTAATGGAGAGTTCCGAATATTCTCCCAACCAGTGTGTTTATCGCAACGATGAATACGGCGTTTGGCTTTATCACGCCAATTGTATCGAGTTTATGGATATGCTCATAGCCAAATATCCTGAAGGAAAGTTCGATATGATCTTTGCTGACCCGCCTTACTTCCTGTCAAATGGCGGCATTACCTGCCATGCGGGGAAGATGGTGAAGGTTGACAAGGGGCAATGGGACAAATCTAATGGGCCGGAGATGAATCATGAATTCAATATGGCATGGCTTTCAAGATGTCAGAAAGTTTTGAAACCAAACGGCACAATTTGGGTGTCCGGCACACACCATGTAATTCATTCAGTTGGCTATGCAATGCAACAACTGGGAATGAAAATCCTTAACGACATTACTTGGGAAAAACCCAATCCGCCTCCGAACCTTTCTTGCCGTTATTTTACCCATTCGACGGAAACAATAATCTGGGCGGCGAAAACAGATAAGTCGAAGCATCTTTTTAATTACGACAAAATGCGGCAAATCAACAACGGCAAACAGATGAAGTCGGTTTGGTCTATGACTCCCCCAAATGGCGATGAAAAAGGATTTGGGAAGCACCCAACACAAAAACCCATCCAACTTTTGGAGAGAATTATCTTGGCAAGCACCGCTGAAGGCGATTTAGTACTTGATCCATTCTCTGGAAGTTCGACAACCGGCGTTGCTTCTGTAACGCTAAAACGAAAGTTTGTCGGGTGTGAATTGGATGCAGAGTTCATAGCGTTGTCTTCAAAGCGCCTTGGAATGGCAATCAAAGAGAGCGCGTCCCTTCTTAATTTTGCGGAGGTAGGCAAATGAAAACGGGTGGCTTGGGTGGTGCAAACACACTTACAGGATTGAACTTTGAAGACAAAGTTGACTTTCAAAAGCTTCTTGCCGAAATTCCAGGTTATAGCATTGCCAAGATTCCCAACAAGGCTGGGATGGGGGTGTACTTTGAAGGAAGGATAGTTGCCAGATGCTTTAAAAAACATGATTTCTATAAATTTTTGGATGAGTCCAATGTCAGTTGGCAGAAAATGCTGTCCAAGAAGCTACTGCCGGACGATGCAATGCTCGTTATCGTTCGGGAAACTTTGTTTATTATTGAAGTCAAGTATCAACAAGTTGCAGGGTCGGTTGACGAAAAATTACAGACTTGCGATTTCAAACGAAAGCAATATCTAAAATTGGTCGCTCCATTGGGGTTAAAGGTTGAATATGTTTATGTATTGAACGATTGGTTCAAGAAGCCAGAATACAAAGATGTGTTAGATTACATTCACAGTGTCAACTGTCACTATAAGTTCAATGAATTACCAATCGCATGGCTTGGATTACCGACAAAGAAGGTCTAATAAGGCCCGCCAGCGGACGGGCTACCGCCCGCCGCTGAGCTTCACGTTAAAGGTATTTCAATCAGTAATCTTTAATCTCTAAGGGTCAATTCCCTGAAGCTTACTTCGTTCCTTTGGATTTGGATACCCCGCAGCTTGCTACGGGGTAGTTCATTTTTTACTTCCCCCTTGTGATTGCGTAGGTAAGTGAAAGTAAGCATCAGCCGGATGATGAATCTAAATTTTTCTCTTCATTCTAAAATTCCAATATTTTGTAAGTGTTCTTTCTAATGCGCTTGAAATATTTATATTGATCATCGTGATGCTTCGGTGAGTTTACGCAGCATCGAGATACAATCTGTGAGCGAATTGTGGGTTCTTTATATTTCGTTTTATTCTTTTGCATATATTGTATAACTTCTCCAACCGCAAATTCGTTAATGCCTCTTGATTTAATCACTATTTTCGCTGCTGCCAAAACTTCTTCTTTTGCTCCCATGATTTCCTCCTTTTACAACACACAAATTAATGATTATATTGTATCACATTCATTGTTGTATAAGTTTATATTCTATTAAATAAAAGATCAAGTCATTCCCCTACCCCGGATGGCCACTTGAAAATCCCCCACCTGTGGCCGGGTCAAAATCCCCCACCCCAGGGTCGACAGAACGGGTTTTTATTTAGTTGCTTTTCCTTTCCAATGCAAGTCTTTTAGATGCCTCTTTGAGCCTGTAACTTTTGCCTTCATATTTCAGAAGATGGCCACGGTGCAACAGACGGTCGAGAATGGCCGAAGCCGCCGCATTGTCGCCGAGCAGTATTCCCCAATCCTCAATGGGTCGGTTTGAGGTAATCATCGTGCTTTTGCGGTGGCGGTAGCGATCCAGAATCACATCGAGCAGATCTTCGGCGGCGGTCTGCGGCAGGCGTTTTTGCAGGAACAGATCATCAATCACTAACAGATCGGCGCCACAGAAAAACTTCAACAGCTTGTTGCGTCTTTTTATTTGCGTGGCCTCAAAGATATCATCAAAGAACCGCTGCGCTTCCCGGCAAGCCACCTGATAACCGGATTGAATTGCCGCATGGGCAACAGCCTTGGCAACGTG
>Ga0208940_1001041_pt1 | contig 30785 bp, 22 predicted proteins | sample AD_JPNNA6_MetaG_FD_184445 | JGI IMG/M metagenome (GOLD analysis project Ga0208940, IMG submission 184445) | Active sludge microbial communities of municipal wastewater-treating anaerobic digesters from Japan - AD_JPNNA6_MetaG (SPAdes) (version 2) | ecosystem: Engineered > Bioreactor > Anaerobic... | reverse complement strand
AAGAAGTTCCTGGAATTACCCAATGGAGTGCCATCCCATGACACTTTTGGACGGGTATTTGGGCTGCTCAAGGCTGAGGCCTTTGAAGCCTGTTTTTTCGACTGGGTGCAGGCGGTCAACCAGGTCACACGCGGGCAGGTGATTGCGATAGATGGCAAAGAAGTGCGGCACTCCTTTGATACGTTTGTGGGAAAAAAAGCGATCCACCTGGTCAGTGCCTGGGCGAGTGAGAACCGCATCGTCCTGGCCCAGCGCAAAGTGGACAGCAAGACCAATGAGATTACCGTGATCCCGGAACTGCTGGATGCATTAGAAGTAGCCGGATGCATTGTGACGTTGGATGCCATGGGCTGCCAGAAAGAGATTGCCCGCAAGATCATTGCGCGAAAAGCAGATTACATTCTGACGGTCAAGGATAACCAGGGACATCTGCATGAGGACATTGCGCACCTGTTTGGGCTGTACTTGAAAGAGCCTAATCCGCTGCAGTATGTGGAAGCCTATGCCAAAACGGTGGATAAAGACCACGGACGGATCGAGATCCGGGAGTGCTGGACGCTCTCGGCGGCTCCGCATCGGGATGCGATCCGCAATGTTGGCGATTGGGAGCGGTTGACCAGCCTGGTTTGCATCCGGCGCGAACGACGGCTGGCTGCCCGAACCCAGGTTGAGATGCAGTATTACATCACCAGCCTGGCGCCAAATGCAGATCGGCTCCTGCAAGCGATCCGTGATCATTGGGGGATCGAAAACTCGGTTCACTGGGTCCTGGATGTTGCCTTCAACGAAGATCGGAGCCGAGTGCGTAAAGATCATGCCCCTGAAAACCTGGCTGTCATCCGCCGCATTGCGCTTAATCTGCTGCGAAAGGAGAAATCGGCTAAGGGTGGCCTGCAGGCCAGACGTTTGCAGTGCGGTTGGGATGAGAATTACTTCTTCAAGGTGCTTTCAATTTAGTGCGATTGCCCTGCCTCAATACCCCCACTCCTCATGGGCCAGGGGGGCCTGGTTGAGTTCGGCGCGCAGGATCTGCCAGTGCGGCAGGTATTTATCCATCAGGGTGCGGAAGTTGTCGTTATGATGGCGTTCGAGCAGGTGTGCCATTTCGTGGACGATGACGTACTCCAGGCACTGAGGTGATTTTTTAGCCAGCTCCAGGTTGAGCCAGATGCGCCGAGCTGGGATGTTGCAGGTGCCCCAGCGGGTGCGCATCCGCTTGATGCCCCAGGACGCCACGCTGACGCCCATGATGGGCTCCCATTTGGCAATCAGGTCCGGGATTTCATCCCGCAGCAGCTGACGGTACCAGGCCAGCAGCAAGGCTTCCCGCTTCAATCGGTCTGTGCCAGGCCGGACGCGCATTTCAAGGATGCTGTTGTTGCGCAGTTTGATCTGTGGGCGTCCCGGTTGTTCAATCACTTCCAGACGGTAGTGCCGCCCCCACAGGTAATGACTCTCGCCGTTGACCAACCCGCGCTGTGACTGGCGAGCCTGCTGCTCAAAACGGGCTTGCTGTTTCCGAATCCAGCCCAGGCGCGAGATGAGCGTCAGGCGCACGGCTTCATCGGTGAGCCACAGCGGCACGGCAACGCGCACCCGCCCATCGGGTGGGTACACGGCCAGGTGCAGGTTTTTGATGTTCTTGCGAACCACCTCCACCGTCAGGTCTTGAATTTCAATCGTCTGGCGCTCAGTACTCATGCTGGTTCATGACGATTTCGAGAATTTTATCAGTCAGGGCATCATCGCCGCCCAGCGCGCTCTTGATGGCGCTGCGCACCTGCCGGCGTTTGAAGGTGTTGTTACGCCAGTCTTCCTGCTTGATCGCCAGAATCGCCTCATCCACCTGCACGGCCAGGGTTTCGTTCTGCCCCAGGTTGTCGTAGAGCGCCATGCGGGGCGTTGTGCTGATGGCCGCCGGGTAGCGGGTGTGGGTGGCCGGGTCCTTGATCTGCCGGGTGAGGTGGATGATCGAATCCAGGTATTCCTTGTAATTGATGGCTTGCTGCCGGCGCTGTTTGATCAGCGCATCCAGCAGGTCAGACATGTTCTGATAATACTCAGGATTGATCGCCATTTTATCAATGATCAGCCGCCGGACGTTGTTTTCAATCGCTTCAGCCAGGGCAGTCTGATTGCCGCATACGCTTGCCGGCAGGTCTTCCAGCCCGGCAGCGCCCCGGTTCACCAGCAGTTCCACCAGGCTCAAATCATCAAAAGCCGAGAGCTTCTGGCTGTCCTGGGCCTGGATGTACCAGTCCATCAACTGGCGCATGGCGGGCTCGTACAGCTTCAGGTCAATGTTTTCGCCGCTGGCCAGCCGGATTTCGGCGCGGATTTTGAAGTAGGTATCCACCTCGGTCGAGATGGCTTTCGCCTGGGCCGCGGTGTAACCGGCCGGCTCCATTTCATTGGCCAGGTTGGCATAGGCCCGGATCAGGGCCGCCGTGAGTTTGTAGAACTCCATGCGGCGGGGTTCGTTGGCTTTCAGTTCTTCAGCATTGCCCGAATCTTTGGCACAGAAGTAATGGATATAGGCCAGGGTATCCTGCGGCGGGGGCACCAGTTCGCACAGCGCCCGGAGCGCCTCGCGGGTCTCTTCCAGCCTTTCCCGGGCTTTGCTCAGGCGGTCTTGCAGCAGGCCCTGCACATCGGCCGCATCATAGCCCTCAAAGGCGCCGCCAGTGTAATCGTGGATGGCGGTGGCCAGCGATTCGAACAGGTCGCGGTAGTCAATGATGTAGCCGTATTCCTTATCCTCAGTATCCAGCCGGTTGACGCGGCAGATCGCCTGGAACAGGCCATGGTCGCGCATAGGCTTGTCAATATAGAGGTAGGTGGCGGGCGGCGCATCAAAGCCGGTGAGCAGCTTATCCACCACAATCAGCAGGCGCATCTGACCCGGTTCGTGAATAAACCGCTTTTTGACCTCCTGCTCAAACGTTTCGATGCTGGTATCGCTGACGGCATCCTCGGGGATTCCGAGGCGGGCGGCCACCATGCGGCGGTAGGTGTTGTATTTCAGCAGTTCTTCGGTTTCGCCTTCGCCGCTGGTTTCGCCCCGAATTTCAACCACATTGGGCCGGTAAGAGGTGATGATGGCGCAGCGTCCGGCCAGGTCCGACTTTTGAAACATCTCATAAAAGCGGCAGGCGTTATAGATGCTGTCTGAAACCAGCATGGCGTTGCCATGTTCGTCCAGCAGCCGGGGGCGGGTTTCCATGTCCAGCAGAATGTCGGCAACAATTTTCTCCAGGCGGGTTTGCGAGCTGAGGATCTCCTTGATGGTGCCCCAGCGGGCTTTGAGCCGGGCGCGGGTGTAATCGTTCAGGCCGCGGGTTTTGGCTTCAAACCACTGGTCAATCCGGCCTTGTGAAGTAATGATCTGGTCAATATCCCGCGCTTCATAGCGCAGGTCGAGCACCACGCCATCTTTGACGGCTTCGTCATACTTATAGGTATGGATGTACGGGCCAAAGATTTCAATGCTCTGCACTTTGTCGGCGCGCAGCAGCGGCGTGCCGGTAAAGCCGATGAAGACGGCATCGGGCAGCAGCTTCTTCATGGCCTGGTGCAGCTTGCCCGACTGCGTGCGGTGACATTCATCCACAAACACAAAGAGGCTGCCCTTGGGTTTGAATCCGCGGGGCAGGTGGCTGCGCAGGTCCTGGATGTAGCTGTCCACGTCGCCCTCGGCGTCGGTATGAAATTTATGCACCAGCGAGCAGATCAGCCACTGCTGGCTGGCATTGAGCGTGTCCATCAGGTCGGCGCCGCTGTGCGTGCGGTAAATATCCTCGTTGACGCCTTTGAAGACTTTTTCAATCTGTTCGTCCAGTTCAACCCGGTCGGTGATGATCAGGACGCGGGCGTCGGTGATATGCTCACGGATCCAGCGGGCCAGCCAGGTCATGGTCAGGCTTTTGCCCGAGCCCTGGGTGTGCCAGATGATGCCCCCCTCGCGGCGGCGGATATGTTCCTGGGCAGCTTGCACACCAAAATACTGGTTGTGCCGGCAAGACTTTTTGATGCCAGCATCGAAGACGATAAAATCGTGGATGATTTCGAGCAGGCGGGGCTTGCGGCAAAGCTGATACAGCCCGCGGTGCAGCGGGTTGGCAATCTCGCAGTCATCCCGCCAGGTCATAAAGTGCTTTTCGGGGGTTTCAATCACCCCGTAGCGCAGGCCCTCGGTTTCGTTGCCGGCCAGCACCAGTTGGATGGTAGCGAAGAAGTCCCGGATGAAGGTGGGGGTCTGGTTATCCAGGTTCTGCCGGATGCCCTCGCTGACGTTGACGGTGGAGCGTTTGAGCTCCAGCACAGCCAGCGCCAAACCGTTGACGTAGAGGACGATATCGGGGCGTTTGGTATGTTGGCCCAGAATGGTCACCTCTTCGGCAATTGCAAAGTCATTATTGCCGGGGTTCTCCCAGTCCACCAGCCAGATGGTTTCGTGATGTTCGCCAATCTCGGGCCGCACCTTCACGCCGTAGCGCAGCAGGCCATACACATCCCGGTTGGCATCGTAGAGGCTGCGGCTGCCGTGCACTTCGCTCGCTTTGCGGAGCTGCTCCAGCACTTTTTTGATCACCGGCTCGCTGTGCCCCTGGCGCTGCAGCCAGGCGTGCAGCAGGTCGGGCTCAATGTTGCTGTTGTTGGGGCGGGTTTCCCAGTTGCCCAGGTAGCGGTAGCCCAGCTCTTGCTGGAAGAATTGGACCACGCGGTTCTGGGCAAGGCGCTCAATCTGGCCGATGGCGATCATGGGCATCATCCTTCAATCAAATAGGGGGGCGGTAGGCGGTGGGGTGGCTTACACCAGCCGGGTGCGGCCGGTGAGCAGTTCTTGCAGCATGCCCTGCTTGAGGGCCTGCACCTTGGCGCGCTGGGCTTCCAGCGCAGAAATTTCGGCATCCATGTCCGAAAGGATATTAACAACGGCAATTTGCTCTGAAATGGATGGTATTGGGAACTTAACCTTTAATAAGCTCGTTTTAGACAAATTGTAACGAGTTGCTCCTTGTGCAAGAGAATATAAAAGAGACCTTCCCGCGTTACTTCTGAAAAAATATGCTAAAAACAATCCATTAATGGCATCTAGGTCGTACAACCGAAATCCAAAGCAGAAACTATTTAGATATGTGTTTTCTAATTCTTCTAAAAGTACTGCACACATTCCTACTTCTTCGGGTGTTTCTGAAGAGCCATTGAAAAACAAATCACCTTTATTAACCTTATTCTGATTTTCTCCATCACCAACATTGACGAATTCAAGGTCGTTAGTATCTATTATGGTGTTATAAATAACATTCATAAAGGGGATGTATCTTGAGGTACCAACACCAAAATCGCTTTTTGTTTTATTTGAGAGACCACCAAAAGTAAAGCCTAATTCACCCAACGGCTTTATTTCCCACTCCCCGCTAAACCCCGGCAGCCGGGTTTGACCCGTGAGCAGTTGCTGCATCGCCGCCTGCTTGATGGCCCGCTTCTTTGATTGCAGGGCATCTAATGCAACAATTTCGGCATCCAAATCGGAAAGTGTATTAACAATGGCAATTTGCTCTGATATGGGTGGTATTGGGAACTTAACCTTTAATAAGCTCGTTTTAGACAAATTGTAACGAGTTGCACCTTGTGCAAGAGAATATAAAAGAGATCTTCCCGCGTTACTTCTGAAAAAACACGCCAAAAACAATCCATTAATGGCATCTAGGTCGTACAACCGAAACCCAAAGCAGAAACTATTAAGATATGTGTTTTCTAATTCTTCTAAAAGTACTGCGCACATTCCTACTTCTTCGGGGGTTTCTGAAGAGCCATTGAAAAACAAATCACCTTTATCAACCTTATTCTGATTTTCTCCATCACCAACATTAACGAATTCAAGGTCGTTAGTATCTATTGTGGTGTTATAAATAACATTCATAAAGGGGATGTATCTTGAGTTACCAACACCAAAATCTTTCTTTGTTTTATTTGAAAGCCCACCAAAAATATATCCTAGATCTCCTAATTGCTTAATTTCCCAATCTTCCGGTATCACCCCCACCTCAGTTTGCTTGTACCCTGGTCGGATCTCGGTCATGCCAGCCCCTCCGGTCATGCCTGCAGCCCCATGCGCCGCAGGTGGTCAGCCACCCGGGCGCTCAGGTCGCTCACGGTCTGGGTCAACTGCGGCAGGGGCGCGGCATAGCGCGCTTCCAGTTCGCCAATCCGGGCGGTCAGCCGCTGGGCCACGCGCCGCACTTCATCGGCAATCGCGGCCTGCAGGGTGGTCAGCCATTTGTCGTTCACCACCAGGGTCTTAATTTCATCGGCGCTCAGGGTGGCATAGCGGGCCAGGGTCTTTTCATCCAGTGCGGCCTGGGCGGTTTTCACCGCGCTCTCGGCCTCGGCGCGGGCCTCAAACAGCGCCAGGCAGCGGGTCAGGGCGGCTTTTTCTTCGTCATCCGCCGGGGCGGCGCGCAGTTCTTTCAGCCGGGCCTGCACACTGGCGCGGCTCACCTTGCCGTTCTCGGCTGCGGCTTCTGCCAGGGGGCCGTCTTCGCCGGCGTTCTCTTCCAGGTAAGCCTCCAGCTCGGCGGCGGCGGTTTCCTGGGCCGCGGTCAGGGCCTCCAGCGCGGCGCGCTCGGCGGCAAAATACCGCGCCACCACCAGCGCCGGGGGAATCAAATCCAGCTTATATTTCTGCCGGCCCACTTCCAGGTCGGGCGTCTCACGGGTTTTCTTGTCGGCGCCTTTTTCCGGCGCCAGCGGGCGCGGGCGGGCGGCTTCTCGCCAGCCCAGGCTGACAATCAAATCCACATCGTCCTGCATCGGGTCAGCCCAGTAATCCATCAAGCGCTGGTAAATATCGTAAGGGTCCAGCAGCGCCACATCGGCAAAGCGGTGCAGCAGGTCATCCGCCAGCTCGCGGATCAAGACGCGGGGCTTGTCCTCGCCGCTCAACTGGCGCAGGCGCGGCTCACAGCCGGCCCGCCAGGTGTTGAAGACCGCTTCCACCTGGGCGGCATAGGCGGCAAAATCGGCATTGGCCTGAATGGCCGCCTTGAGCTGCCGCGGCGCCAGGCGCGGCGTCAGGTAACCGGGGCGGTTGCCGGGGGCAAACAGCTCGGCCCGCAGCGATGGCGAAACCGCCCAGTAAGGCTCCAGCGCGTCCACATCGCCCTGCGGAATGCCGCCGTGCAGGTGGGCTTCCAGGTCGTGCCGGTCTTCGGCGGCTCCCGAGTCAATATAGCGCGGGATGTTCAGGTTGTAATCGTTGGCGGCAATCTCGCTGTACGGCACCAGGCGCGAATAGTGCGGCACCGCCAACTGCTGATTGAAAACATCCACCAGCTTGCGAATATCCTGCTCCCGCAGGCGGTTCTTGTTGCCATCCTGAATAAAGCCCTGGCTGGCATCCACAATAAAAATGCCGGTGCGGGCGTGGGCGTGCTCTTTATCAATCACAATAATGCAGGCCGGAATGCCCGTGCCGTAGAACAGGTTGGGGGGCAGCCCAATAATCCCCTTAATCAGCCCGTGCTGAACGATCTGCCGGCGGATCTCGCCTTCGGCGTTGCCCCGAAAGAGCACCCCGTGGGGCAAAATAATGGCCGCCTTGCCGGTAGATTTCAGCGACTTGATCACATGCAGCAGAAAGGCATAATCGCCATTCTTGGCCGGTGGCACACCCATCTCAAACCGCTCATACAGGTCATGCTCCGGGTCAAATCCGCTGGTCCAGTTCTTCAACGAGAAAGGCGGGTTGGCCACCACAAAGTCAAAGGCGCGCAGGCGGCCGTCCCTCAAAAAATGCGGTGCGGCCAGCGTGTTGCCCTTCCAAATTTCATGCCCCGGCTGGTTGTGCAGGAACATATTCTGGCGGGCCAGCGCCCAGGTGGCGTTATCGTTTTCCTGCCCATAAATGGTGATGCCGCGCGGTGATTCATCGGCAACTTTGAGCAGCAGCGACCCCGAGCCGCAGGTGGGATCGTAAATGGTCGCTGTGCGGGGTGTATTTGGGCCAATGCCGATAATCCGTGCCATCACGCGGGAGACTTCGGCCGGGGTGTAGAACTGGCCCTTGCTTTTGCCGCTTTCGGTGGCAAAGTTGCGCATCAGATACTCGTACGCATCGCCCAGCAGATCATCGCCCTCGGCCCGGTTGGTGCGGAAATCCAGCTCCTGGAAAATACCCACCAGCTTGGTCAGGCGGTCCACCATCTCCTGCCCGCGGCCCAGCTTATTCTCATCGTTGAAATCGTAAAGATCAATCACGCCCTTAAAGCCATCATTGGCATCCGCCAGGGCCGCAATCACCATATTCATCTTATCGCCGATTTCCTTGTTGCCTTTCAAAGCCACCAGATCGGCAAACCCCCCGCCGGGCGGCACCACAATCACCGGGTCCGGCTGGCCGGCGTAGCGGTCAGAAACATACTTCACGAACAGCAGCGTCAGAACATAATCCTTATACTGCGAAGCATCCATCCCGCCGCGCAGCTCGTCACACGACTGCCAGAGATAACCATAGAGTTGAGATTTTTTGAGTGCCATGTTGTAATCTTATCGTAGAAAGCAGGGGAGGGCAAATCAATCAGGGTAATGGGTCAGGCAGCACTTTTGCCGCCTGTAGCAGCGCAATCATTTCCTCCAACCCTTCCGGCGGGTGGGGCGCCGTGCGGAGGAGGGTGTAGCGAATGGGTTTAAAAATATCACCCGGCAATTTCACGGCAATGGCTTCGCGAAGGGCTGCCAGCGCTTCCGCACGCCTCCCCAGGCAAAGCAGGGCAATCGCCTGGTTTTCAAGCGCGCCAGCTTTCGAAAGATAAGCGCTACCACGCGGGGAATCGCAGAGCGCCAGCGCTTTTTGGAACCAATCCGCCGCGCCCAGATTGTCGCCCTGATGGCGTGCGATAATCCCCATATTTATATGGGCATTTAAGGCAGTCTCAGCTTCAAGGTCTATGCGTTGACGGTAATACTGCGCCGCCAGGTCAAATTCAGACCGGATTAAATAAATATCTGCAAGGTTGTTGTATGGCCAAGAGAGTTTCGGATCCAGCTCAATCGCCCGCTGGTAGGCGGCGATGGCTTCCTCGTAGCGGGATTGGGCTTGGTACACATTCCCCAGCCCGTTGTGGCGATAGGCAAGCTTTGGATCCAACTCAATTGCCCGCTGGTAGGCGGCGATGGCTTCGTCATAGCGGGATTGGTACCTGAACACATTCCCCAGCCCGCTGTGGGGATAGGCAAGCTTTGGATCCAACTCAATTGCCCGCTGGTAGGCGGCGATGGCTTCCTCGTAGCGGGATTGGTCGCTGTACACATTCCCCAGCCCATAGTGGGGATAGGCGTACTTTGGATCCAGCTCAATCGCCCGCTGGTAGGCGGTTACAGCCAGAACCAGATGACCATTTTGTTTTCTGGCTACCCCAAGATAATACCATGCATTGGCATCATCGGTCAGCACCAGCGCGGCTTTATCCAGCAGCGTTTCCGCCTCTGGCGAGGGCACAGCTTCATCATCCCGACCCGGCCATAATAATTTTTGGGCAAATTCCTTTTGAGCTTTTGCCAGCCGCAGGGGCAGCACCTGACCGTCGGCAGGCAAGCCAGCTTCAACCTGCCACAGGGCGGCCAGTGCTTCGGGGCCTCGCCCGGCTCGCCGGAGCCATTGGGCGCGCTCCAGGGCTAAAATAGCGCGACGTTCAGCCGCCTGGCCGCCTTCCAACCAGCCCAGCCGCGCCAACTGCTCCAGTTCGTCTATTAAGGCGGCTTCCTCTTCTGCTGTGGCTTGCCAGGCCGTTTTGACAGCCAGCTTTTTTAACCGGGCCTTGCCGCGCAGGCTCAGTTCCTTTTCGCGTTTTCGGGCCGTGTTCAACAGCCCGCGCAGCAAATCCGTGCTGTAGGCCAGCCCGGCCACAAAGTGCGGGATCAAAAACTTCCAGGCCGCTTCCTCATCCTGCCAGAAGAGCATTTCTGTCAGGCGGAGCGCTGTGGTCACCCATTCGCCATCCTGGCAGCAGTCCTCCAGACGCGGGCAGTAGCTCTGGCATTTTTCCAACCGGGCCTGCAGCACGCTCACGGCACACTGGCTGAGCTTGCGGGCCGTTTCTGGCTGGCTGCGCAGGTCGGCCAGCAGGAAAAACGCCGGTTCATCGTGCAGGCGGCATTCATCCATAAAAACTGAGGCGTAGCGGCGATCCAGGTCACCAAGCCGCCGCTGCAGGTCAAACGGTTCCGGGCTGCCGGCCGACAGCATGGCGATTAACAGGTCGCGGTCCCCTTCGGCCAGCGCCATGGCGTATAAAGCGTCCCGGTCAGCGCGATGCGCTCCCACTGCATGGAGAAAATAGCGCGCCGCCATGCCCTGAACGATCTGTTTGCCCGGTAGTATTGTGCCTGCATCGCCAATCACCTCGGTCAGCGAGGCCCCACCAGCCCACATCTCTGCGGCCATGCGCATGGCCAGCGGAATGCCGCGGGTTGCCTGACTGATGGCCTTGATCTCATCCGGGCCAAGCGGGCGGTCGGGCACAACAGCCGTAAAATAATCCTGGATCTCCTGCTGCGCCAGGCGGCGCAAATCCAGCGCCCGCAGCCGGCCGGTGGCATATTCTTCAGCATAGCCGCGGAAATAGTGCCCATCATATTCACGACTCTGCGCCAGGTCATTCCGCCCGCCAATCACCCAGCACACTCGCCCTCTTGCCGCCTGTTGAACGATCCGCAGCCAGGCGTCTGCCCGGTCAGCCACTTCGTAGGTATCCAGAAAGAGCACCACGGGCTTTCTCCGGGCCGCCTGATGCAGATCTTTACCCAGCGCCCGCCCCAACTGCTCTTCAGGGCTGAGAAAGATATGCAATTGGTCGGGCTTCAGCCGGGCTTTCAACTTGTTCGAAATGCCAGCACGCAGTATCGCAGCCTGTTCGGCGCTCACTTTAATCCCAATATCCAGAAAAGCCTGAACAACTCGCTCACCCGTTGGCCCAATCGCCGGGATACTGGTACGAACAATCCCCGCCAGGGCTTCAGCCGACACGCCGCGCAAAACGGCATACTGATCCCCTTCGCCAAAACCCGTCATGGCTTTGGCCGCCTCGTGCTCGGCCTCCTGCCGCAGCTTGACGACCCTTTGATATTCCTTGAACTGCCAGCCGCGCTCCACTCGAATAGCTGCTCGGTGGATCACGTCGTAGAGTGTTTCGGCGGTAACCTGTTCGTGTACCTGTAGGCGGGGGTCGCGGTCGCGCTCTGCCTCCCAATCGAGCCAGAAGTAACTAAACTCACCCTCAAATTCCACTTCCTCCTGCAAGATTTTTTCATAGCGCCGCGCCAGTGTGGTCTTGCCAATCCCCCCATCGCCATACAGCAGAAAGATATAGGGCGCAGCAGCATCATCGTCACTGGCCAGCAAATCCCGCAGCGCCTCGCGAAAGCGGTTTTGCTCGTCCTCGCGTCCAATAAAAGGCCGGTGATTGTCAGTTAGAGGTGTAGGCATAGGTATCTCCCCGCGGTATTTGGGTCAGGCCGTTGAAGCGGATAAATCCGCCCGCCGCCTGCGCCGTTTTCCAGCTCAAAATTGGGATATGCGATCATTCAGACCCCGCCGATGCGACTGGGATGAGATAATTATACATGAATAATTGTACGACATGGCGCGCATCCGATAGGCGTTGGCCGTTTGCGCCCCTGCTCAATCAGGTTGCTTGTCCACAACAATCAGCAATCCTAAATCGCAAATCCTAAATCTCAAATTATTCCAGTTTCTGCCGGATTTGCTCCACCCTTGCCGCATCTTTATCGGCATTGGGATGGCCGATATAGCGTTCATAATCCACGCAAATCTGCATCAATTCAACCGCGCGGGGCAGCTCGCCCTGCTGCTCCAACAGCAGCCCCAGGTTCCAGCAGGCATTGGCCTCACCCTGCCGGTCGCCGATGGCGCGGGCCAGGGTCATTTGCTGCTCATAATACTCGCTGGCCTTCTCCAACTCGCCGAGGTTTTGGTAGGCAATCCCCAGGTTGCCGAGGGCATTGCCCTCGCCGCGCCGGTCGCCGATGGAGCGGGCAATGGTCAGCCATTGCTCATAATAGTCAATCGCCCGGCGCGGCTCGCCGAGGTCGGCCCAGGCCAGCCCCAGGTTGCCGAGGGCTTGCCCCTCGCCGCGCCGGTCGCCGATCTCGCGGTCAATCACCAGCGCCTGCTCGTGATATTCAATCGCCCGGCGCGGCTCGCCGAGGTTGCGCCAGGCATTCCCCAGGTTATTCAGGGCGTTGCCCTCGCCGCGCCGGTCGCCGATCTGCCGGGTGATGACCAACTGCTGCTCATAATAGTCAATCGCCCGGCGCGGCTCGCCGAGGTTGGCCCAGGCCAGCCCCAGGTTGCCGAGGGCTTGCCCCTCGCCGCGCCGGGCGCCGATTTCGCGGTCAATCACCAGCGCCTGCTCATAGAACTCAATCGCCCGGCGCGGCTCGCCGAGGGTCAGATAGGCACTCCCCAGGTTGCCGAGGGCGTTGCCCTCGCCGCGCCGGTCGCCGATCTCGCGGGCAATGGTCAGCCGCTGCTCATAGAACTCAATCGCCCGGCGCGGCTCGCCGAGGTCGGCCCAGGCATTCCCCAGGTTGCCGAGGTCTTGCCCCTCGCCGCGCCGGTCGCCGATCTCGCGGGCAATCACCAGGTCTTGCTCATAATAGTCAATCGCCCGGCGCGGCTCGCCAAGTTCTTGGTATCTATTCCCCAGGTTGCCGAGGTGGACGCCTTCACCCTCCCGGTCACCCGTTGCCCGGGCGGCGGTCAGGGCAGCTTCCAGCCAGGCGATCTGCGTCCGGGGGTGCAGGCGCAGGTCAATCACATAAACCCCGGCATCGGGGTATGCATTGCAAAGCCTGGCGGCGGCGGGGTCGGCGGGGTGGGCCGCGGCCCAGGCTTGCCCGGCTTCAATATTGGTGCGCTCGCGGTCAAACAGCGCCAGCCCGGCGAGGATATTCTCGTTACCTTTCAGGTACAGGTCATCGCACCTTGCCAATACTTTCTGATAATACGCCGCGTGGCGGTAGGCCAGGGCGTCCAGTTCAGCGGGGGGGCAGAGGGTGCGGGTGAAGTCACGCTCCAGGTCGTGCAGCCTCCAGCGGCCGCCGGTCACGGCGTCCACCAACCCGGCGGCGTGCAGCTCAGCCAGCGTCTCGCCGGGGTCGGCGGCGGGTTGGGCCTCTGCCGGGGCCTGCAGGCCCGCCCAGGCTGCCAGCGCGCTGAAGTTCAGGCCGTTCACCACCATCGGCGGGCGGGTGTCCAGTTCCCACACCGCCGCGGCGGCGGGGGCGTCAAAATCGGCGGGGAAGATGCCCAGAGCGCTCCAGCGGGCTTGCAGTTCATCAGTCAGTTGGTCATAGCTGGCCTGGAAGGCCGCGGCCACGGTGGTCTCACGCTCGGGGTCGGCCAGCGCCAGGCGGCGGGCGGCATCGGTCAGCAGTTTATCTACCCGGGCGGGCGTCAGGTCGGGGCGGCGCTTCAGCAACGCCCCGGCGGCGCGTAAGGCCATCGGCAGGCAGCCGCAGCGCTGCGCCAGGGCGGTCACGTCCGCAGTTTGGCCCCAGACCGCGCAGATCAGCTTCACGGCATCGTCCAGCGGCAGCGCCGAGACGTCGCGGGTGTGGTAGCCGGACAGGTCAAAGCGCCGGCGGCTGGTCACAATGGCCAGCGCCGGGCGGGGCGGCAGCAGGGCCCGCACCTGGGCCGCATCGCGGGCATCATCCAGAAAGACCAGAATGTGCTTGTCCGTCAGCAGGGTGCGGTAAATGGCGGCAAGCTGCTCCAGGTCTTCGGGCAGGCGGGCCACCGGTTCAAAGGCGCGGATCAACTGCTCCAGCGCCGCGGCGGGCGTCAGGGGCTTGTCCGAGGCCCCGCGCAAATGGATGTAAAGCTGCCCGTCGGGGTACTGGGTCTTCAGGCGGTTAGCCAGCACCAGCCCGAGGGCGGTCTTGCCGACCCCGCCCAGGCCGGTCAGCCCGCAGATCAATGCGCCTTTGGTTTGCACCGCGGCGCAAAGCTCGTCCAGCTCGGCGGCCCGGCCCACAAAGTCTGCCGGCGGGTCGGGGAGCTGGTGCAGGGCGGGAATGCCGGGGTCGGGTGGGGTGACGGTGTTATTGTCACCCACAATGATTGTGCTGTCATTGACGTTGGAAATGTCGCCGACCTTCTTTTTGCCCTTGTCTTTGCCCATTTGCCAGACCTCCCAATGTGTGGTGCGGGAACCGATAGGATGATTATACGTCAGAATCAAGCCGGGGGCAGGGTGTATCACGTTTCAAGTTTCAGGTTGGGGATGGCGGCCCTGCAAGAGTCCTCCTCACCACCGGCGGCGGTTAAAATACCCCATGCGGGGCACACGTCGCCGCCTGGCCAAAACCAAGTCCGCTAAAGCGGACTAAGCCGCAGGGAGTCGGCGCAGCCGACTTGCTCTTTGCAAAGCCGGGGATTTCAATCCCCGGCGACCCACCAAATCTACTGCGCGGCGCGACCTAACCCTTACAGGGTGCTGCGCGACCTAACCCCCCGCCCTCTCCTACGGAGTGCTTCGCGATCCCTAACTCCCTACGGAGCGCCGAAGCGGCGAGGGAAGGGAGCTTGACTCCTCTAATTGATGGGCCGTAATCTACCGGGAATGACAGCCCCTCTGCTTTAGGGAGGGGCTGCGTGACCCTTACAGGGTGCTCCGCGAGTTGCAGTTACAGCAGCGTTAACCAGGGGTAGGTCTCTTCCCGCGCGGCAGTGAGAGCAGCCAACCACTGCCGCGCCGGGGCGAAGCATCTGGATGGGGGGTTGGCGGCTGGCGGCGGCGGTTCCACTCAGATGCTTCGCCCCTACGGGTGCCCAAATCCTAAATCTCAAATCTCAAATCTAAAATCTCAACGGGTAGGTCTCTTCCCGCGCCACTGCCACGCCGGGGCGAAGCATCTGGACGGGGCGTTGGCGGTTCGCGGCGGCGCCGCTCAGATGCTTCGCCCCTACGGGCGCCCAAAAATTTCAAATTTCAAATCTAAAATCTAAAATGCCAAATTACTTCAGTTTCTGCTGGATTTGCTCCACGACAGCGGCGTCTTTCTCGGCATCGGGGTGGCCGATATAGCGTTCATAATCCACGCAAATCTGCATCAATTCAACCGCGCGGGGCAGCTCGCCCTGCTGAACCAGTAAGCCCCCCAGGTTCCAGCTGATCACTTACCCAGATAGATTGTTGGTATAAAACGAATTTTCCGCTGCAAAAGGGGAGATTATCACATTATTAATGAAAATGCGCAGGTTTGCAAATTAGAAAAACAAAGGCGATGATCACTTGGACGGAGAATCAGCAAGAGCACAACGAAATCCAACAAAGAGAGCGCGAAAATTTGGCGACGAAGGAACACGCATCGTCGTCCGCACACTCCATGGACCGCTATCCCAACAACCACCGCGCTGTACCCTATAGTCCCCAGATTTTGGTCCTTGAGGGTTTAGCCAGCTTGTGTATAAAGAATAATAATCTTGGTGATAACGGTCAGTAGTCCATTCCAAAGCATTCCCGGCCATATCCAGGGCTCCATAGGGACTGATTCCGCTCGGATAGCTACCTACAGCAGTAACATCCCCCAAATACCTTGAATAATTTAACCTGGTGTTATCGGGTTGATTGTTGCCCCACGGAAAAATTCTTCCATCGGTTCCACGAGCAGCCTTCTCCCACTGAGCTTCAGTGGGAAGTGTTCGTTCAGCCCAAGTGCAATAGTCAACTGCATCTTGGAATGTCACGAAGATAGCTGGATAGTTGTCATATAGTTGGTTTCCATAATAATCTGGGAATGATTGCGATGCGCTTCTTCCCGATAAGCTACAGGCTCCTGATTCCACACATTGTGCGTATTGGGCATTTGTGACTTCTGTCTGATCAATCCAGTAAGCATCCAAGTAAACCGTATGTTGTGGTTTTTCATTATCCTTAGCCGAGCGGTCTTCATCATTAGATCCCATCAAAAATCCACCTTTCGGCACACAAACCATTTTCATCTTATCAACTGGTGAAGTCCAGGTTTGTCCAACCTCCAAACACGCTGGCAGGACATCTGGATCAGGTGTTGAAGTAGGATATGCCGTTAAGGTGGGTGTTGGTGTTATTTGTGGTGTATTTGATGGAGTGACAGTTGGTGTAACAAAAGTCTTAGGCGTCGGTGTTGATTCAAGTGATTGGGGATAGGTAACTATAGTGGGTGTATGAGTTGGGCCTGGAAAGTATATTTCGACTATTTTTGCCACCAAGGGTTCACCCAGGCTAATTATTGCAGCTATACATACTGCTAACCCGCCAATAACAGCGACAATAATAGTAGTTCTATTGTAACTGCTCAGGCTGGTGAAATCAGCCGAGCCTGAAGAATAGGAGGAACAAAAGGCGATCCTGATACAGCCATCTGCAAGACATCCAAGACGCGCTGCCCATTTTTGCGGGCAGTTGAGATGTAACTGCGGATGCGACAAAAGACTTGGGCGCCGCCTTCTGAACGAAAACAGCCAGAGATTTTCTGCTTCAGTTTGACCATGCGGAGATCGCGTTCCGCCTGGTTGTTATCAAACGGCACATTAAAATCAAACATAAAAGCCAGCGTTTCGGTTTTGCGAAGCACGAGATGATCCAGGAGGTTCTTAACCGGATGTTGTTTGGGCTTACCGCGTTTCTTGGGCAAGGGTTCCGCCGGTTCCAATACCGGACAAGTTCGCAAGCCAGAAGCAAGGATGGCATCATAACGGGCTTCAAAGTGGGTCAACTGATCCAGCAGCAGGCTTTGCTGCTCCGGTGGCGATGCTTCAACGGCGCTTTTGATTTCAAGCAGCAGATTAATCATCTCAGCCGCCCAGGTTTGCTGATATTGATCTCGAACGAAGATCAAATCCCGCAGATGATGAGCATTACACAGCGCATTGAGGATGGTTGCATACTGAAAGTATGAGCGGTAGCCATCGTGCATTGCCTTGCCTTTGAATGCCGGGAAGATGCCAATCGCATCCAGTGCTTCGCAGCCACGTTTCCGGTGCGGCGCATAATATGTCATGAGAGCGGTGCAGGCCACATGCAGCCACCACAACTTGACTTCAATCCTACAGCCGGTTTCATCGAAATGCCCCGTGTCTGTCGTGTCGGTTAGTTCTGCCTTGATAAGTTCGCAGATCGGTTCTACCTGTTGAGCGGTTTCGTTACAGGCTTCCACGATGGTTCCCTCGCTCACCGTCTGACCGTACAAATCTCCCACGATTTCGGCTGTCCGCTCCAAGGGCACAAGCTGATACTGGTGAAAATACACCATTTGCGATTTGATCCGTTCACCATACTGCACTGGTTGATTTACCCCCACTGGAAACTCGCCAACTGTGGTCTGATGGCACTCTGGACAGGTCTTGATCTCCGCCTGATGCTCGGTGACTTCCACTTTCACAGGCGGTATATCAAATACCTGCCGCTTCTCGCAATCCTGTGCAGCCACTTCTTCCAGATTCGCCTGGCAGTGACAGCAGCGCTTCACTCGATGAACCTGTGTATAATCCGGTTTGGCAACTGCTTTGAGGGTATGCCCAGTATGTCCAGGTTGCCCACCGCTTTTCTTGCCACTTTTATGCCGAAGGCTCTTGGGCTTTTTCTTTAGCCCGTCACTCGATGGCGGTTTACTGCTGTTTCCGCTGTTCTTCGCCAACTGGTCTTCCACTTGCTGGAGGCGCTCTGCTAACTTTCCCAACGTTCGGTGGAAAAGTGCAATCACAGCTTCTTTGCCTTGATCGTATGCGACGCCAATTTCTTCATCGTTTGGTAGGCGGAGCGGTTCCATGCCTATATTGTGCTTGTCTTTTATGTTTTTGGCAATGTTAAAGTTCTACCAATTTCAGGCTTTTCATGCCTGAGCAGTTACTATATATTTTAGATTTTTGTGTAGCTTCGTTTATTACCATATGCAAGTTCGCCTATATCAGAATATCAGTCACGCCTCCCAACAAACCGTATGCAGGGAGATCTGCGCTGCCTGCCTTAGAGACAACCAATGAAAAAATTGCCCCTGATTCTCTTACTCGCGGTGATGCTGCTGCTGGCGGCCTGCGGCGGCGGCAAAGACAAGCGGCCCCACAGTGAGACGGTGGCCGAAGATAAGGTGATAGACCTGGTCTGCGGGGTGCTGAGCCGCAAAGACTGCCTGGCGCGCCTCTGTGCCGACCCCGCCGCCTGCCCGGTGCTGATTGCCCTGGCTGAACCCGCCGTGTTTGATTTTATAACCACCTATGCCGCCTGCCCCGACTGCAACACGCCCGATTTTGCCCCCGAAGATGGCATTGGCAAGTGCGTGGAATATCAAACCTCCGACGCCCCCTCCGGCTGGGAGGTGACCTTCTGGGTCTCGGAGAATTGCACATTCCGCTACGGCAGCCCCACCGAGAGCCGGGTGGTGGTGCGCATCAACCCGCAGACGCTGGAGATCAAAAAGATCAGCCCGTCGGTCGAGATGATTGCCGACCCGCTGTACTGCCAGAACAAGGCCGACTGCGTCAGCCTGTCGGGCAGCGGGGTGCCGTTCATCGGGTGCAGCAATTCGTTCTACGGCCCGCTGAACTGGAGCGGCTACTACGCCGGAACCGAGTGCACCTGCCAGAAGCATCAATGCGTGGCGGCAGCGCCTAAAAAATAAACCGGGCAGCCTTTTGGGGCCGCCCGGCAAAGGGTAGATCCAGGTGAACCGGACTTACTCGGTCTGGCTGAGCAGGTAATTGGGCAGGCCCATCTGCTCAATCTGATCGAGCTGGGTTTCCAGCCAGTCAATGTGGGCTTCTTCGTCTTCCAGAATATCTTCGAGCAGCTCGCGGGTGCCGCCGTCGCCCAGTTCGATGCACAGGCGCACGCCGTCATTATAGGCTTTGATGGCCCCGGACTCGGAGGTATGGTCGTTTTTAAGCTGCACATCCACCGCCGCGCCAATGGTCAGCTTTTTGAGGTTGCTGACAATGGGCGTGCCTTCGAGGAACAGGATGCGGGCGATCAGTTTTTCGGCGTGCTTCATCTCTTCAATCGCGCGGTGCTCGGTGGCATCGTGCAGCTTGCCGTAACCCCAATCGGCGCACATTTCAGAATGGACGATGTACTGGTTGATGGCGGTCAGCTCGTCTGCCAGCAGATCGTTTAAGAGTGCAAGAATTTTTTCCTGGCCTTTCATGGGAACCTCCTGAAGAATTTGTGAAACGAAACAGCGAGACAGAAAGATTGTAGCACAAAATCTGGCCGCCGGGCGCGGCCGGGTGGCGGTGCTTAAAAACAAACTTGCGAAGCAGTGTGCTTCGCAAGTGAATGGGTTTATCCTTCGGCGGGGGGCTCGGGGGTGGGGGCCTCAGCGGCGGGCTTCTTGTGGCCCGGGCGGTTGGGCGCCAGCACCATGCTCATGGTCTTGCCTTCCAGCGTGGGGGGCTGCTCAATGGCGGCCACGTCCAGCAGCTCGGCGGCAACCTCTTTGAGGTCTTCCAGCGCCAGTTCGGGGTAGTCAATCTCGCGCCCACGGAAGCGCACCGTGACGCGTACCTTCATGCCTTCCAGCAGCCAGCGGCGGGCATCGCGGGTCTTGAAGCCGCGGTGGTGCTCGTTGGTCTTGGGCCGCATGCGAATCTCTTTGATTTCGATTTTAGTCTGCGCCTTGCGAGCTTCGCGCTCTTTCTTGGTGCGCTCGTAGAGGAACTTGCCAAAGTCCATCACACGGCAAACCGGCGGGCTAGAGCCCGGCGCAACTTCAACCAGATCCAGCTCGGCGTCGCGGGCAATCCGCAGCGCACGTTCAATTGGCACAACCCCAATGTTTTCACCCGCCGGGCCAATCAGACGAACTTCTGGCACGCGGATGGTTTCATTTACCCGAAAAGTGGTAGTACTGATGGATGTCTCCTTCTTGATACAAATGAACAACTGCCGTCGGCGTTACGGCATAAACTAGGATGATAATACCTTAAATTGTCGAAAACGTCAATTTAACGGGGATTGGGTTTCAGATTTTGGGCGCGTTCCATGTGACACGTTCCAGGTGCGAGGGGGCCGTCCGGTGTTAAGCGTAGGGGTCGCGCAGCACCCTGTAAGGGCCGCCGGGGATTGCCCCCGGTCATCAAAACCATCAAATCCTGAATTTGACAATCGCCCCCCTTCAAGGTATGCTTAAGCAGTACCTATGCGCCAGCTGCCCTTGCTCACCCCGCCCGTGCTTTCCGTCGCCGATCTGACGCGCTACCTGCGCCAGCTCTTCGAGGGTGATGACGTGCTGGCCGATGTCTGGGTCAGCGGCGAAATTTCCAACCTCTCGCGTCCGGCCTCCGGGCACATTTATTTCACCCTCAAAGACGCCCAGGCCGCCCTGCGCTGCGTCATCTGGAAGTCGGCGGCCCTGCGGCTGCGGCAAGACCTGCAGAACGGGCAGGCCATTGAAGCCCACGGCAGCATTGGCATTTACGAAGCCGGCGGCAATTACCAGCTCTACATCGACACACTGCGCCCGGCAGGTGAAGGTGCGCTCTACCAGGAATTTTTGCGCCTCAAAGACCAGTTGGCGGCCGAGGGCCTCTTTGACCTCGAGCGCAAGCGCCCCATCCCGGCCGCACCGCAGCGCATTGGCCTGGTCACCTCGCCCACAGGCGCCGCCCTGCAGGATATGCTCAACACCCTGCGCCGCCGCTACCCCCTGGCGCAGGTGATTCTGGCGCCCTGCCCCGTGCAGGGCGTTGAGGCCCCGCCCGAGATTGTGGCCGCGCTGCAGCGGCTGGCTGCCCTGCCCCAACCCCCCGATGTGATCCTGGCGGCGCGCGGCGGTGGCTCGCTGGAAGACCTGTGGGCCTTCAACGACGCCCGCGTGGTGCGCGCCATTGCCGCCAGCCCCATCCCGGTGATCACCGGTGTGGGCCACGAAACCGACACCACCCTGGCTGATTACGCCGCCGACCTGCGCGCCCCTACCCCCACCGCCGCCGCCGTGCTGGCCACGCCCGACGTGGCCGACCTGGCTGCCGACCTGCGGCTGCTGGACCGCCGCCTGGCAGAGGCTGCTGCCAGCGACCTGCAAGCCCGCCGCGCCACCCAGACCATGCTGACACACCGGCTGGGGCGGCTCTCTCCGGCCATCCGGCTGCGCACCGACCGCCAGCAGGTGGATATGTTGAGCCTGCGCCTGGGGCGCGCCGCTGCCAGCCACCTGCAAACCCGCCGTGCCGGGCAGCGGGCCCTGGACGCCCGCCTGGCGGCGCTCAATCCGCAGGCCGTGCTGGCGCGCGGCTATGCCATCCTCACCACCTCCGCCGGGCAGATACTGCGCCGCGCGGCCGAGGCTGCCCCCGGGCAGCACCTGACCGCCCGCCTGTCTGCCGGCGCCCTCGATTTAACCGTTAACCATATTGTTTCAGAGGAGTAACCCCGTATGCTGCCAAACCCCACCCCGCCTGAAGAATTGAATTACGAGCAGGCCCTGGCCGAACTCGAAGCGATTCTGGAAGCGCTGGAGAACGGCCAGCACCCGCTGGAAGAGACCCTGGCCCTGTTTGCCCGCGGCCAGGAGCTTTCGCTGCGCTGCGCCGCTCTGTTGGATCAAGCCGAACTGCGCATTGAACAGTTGGAAAGCCGGGGCGGCAATTCTGGCGCGGCCTGACCTTTCCATGCTGACGGACCTGCTGAGCAACCGCATCTTCGTTGCGGCGCTGTTAGGCTGGTTTGTGGCCCAGTTGATCAAGGTGCCGATTGAATATGTGCGGCACCGGCGGCTCAACTGGGGGTTGTGGTTCAGCGCGGGCGGTATGCCCAGCTCGCACTCTTCATTAACTACATCCACCATGCTGGCGATTGGCCTGTATGAAGGCTTTGATACGCCGGTCTTTGCGCTGGCCTTTGCCATTGCCATGATTATCATCTACGACGCCGCCGGGGTGCGGCGTGAAGCCGGGCGGCATGCCCAAAAAATCAACGCCCTCATTGAGGAACTGCTGGCGGGGCATCCCATCAGCGAGAAGCGGCTCAAAGAGGTGCTGGGCCACACCCCGCCGGAGGTCATCGGCGGGATCATCCTGGGTGTTATTTTGGCGGTGGGGCTGTGGCTGCTCTGGCCCTGACCCCTCCACGGGGTCAATGCGATGCCTGAAACCCACCTCTACCCGCTGCTGTTGATGCTTGCCGGCGGCGTGGCGCTGGCGGTTGCCGGGGTGGCCTGGCGGCGGCGGCAGGTGCCTGAGGCGCGCCCGTTGATGGCGCTGGCGCTGGGCATGGCCATCTGGACAATTGCCTACGCCCTGCACTGGCTGTCAGATACGCCGGACATGCGGCTGTTCTGGATACAGGTGACCTATGTGGGCGTGACCATTGTGCCAACGGCGCTGTTTATCTTCATGACCACCCTCACGGGGCACGGCGCCTGGCTGCACCGCCCGGGGATGCTGCCGCAGCTGCTGATTGAACCCATCCTGACCGTTCTGGTGGTCTTCACCGACCCCCTGCATGGCTGGTTTGCCAAAGACTGGCCCATTGAGGCGCCCGGAACGCTGCTTTCGCCGGGCCCGTGGTTCTGGTTCAATGTGGCCTATTCTTATCTGCTGCTTTTAGGCGGGCTGGTGCTGCTGGTGCGCTGGCTGCCTGCGGCGGCGCGCAATCAGCGCCGGCAGGCGGTTGCGGTGATGGCTGCCATGCTGCTGCCCATCGTGGTCAATGTGCTGCGCCTGACCAATATTTTGATTGTGCCCCACCTCGATCTGACGCCCTTGACGCTGCCGTTCTCGGGCATCATCCTGCTGTTTGCCCGCGCCCGTTACGAACTGCTGGAGCGCGCCCCCCTGGCGCGCGACCGCCTGCTGGAGCTGATGACCGACGGTGTGGTGATTTTGGATCTGCAGGGTCGGGTGATGGATTTGAACGCCGAAGGGCTGCGGGTGGCGCAGCGCACGGTGGAAGAGCCCATTGGCAAGCCTGCCCGGGCGGTCTTTGGCGATTGGCTGGCCCTGTTAGACGCGGTGGGCTCACGCGAATCGGCCCGCACCGAGGTGATTGTGCGCGATACGCCGCGCCAGGTCTTCGATTTGCAGATCACCCCGCTGACCGACCGTCAGGGCCGCGCCTGTGGGCGGATGCTGGTCTGGCGTGATGTCAGTGAGCGCTACGCCATCCAGGAAGACCGGCGCAAGCTGGCCCGCGCGGTGCAGCAAAGCGCCAACGCCATCGTCATCACCGACATCAAGGGGCAGATCGAATTTGTCAACCCGGCCTTTACCCGCGTCACCGGCTACACCCTGGAAGAAGTGCAGGGGCAAAACCCGCGGGTGCTCAAATCGGGCGATCAGGGGCCCGACTTTTACCGTGATCTGTGGGGGACGATTATGCGCGGCGAAACCTGGCAGGGCGAGTTCCACAACCGCCGCAAAGACGGCACACTCTACTGGGAAGCATCTACCATTTCCCCCATCCGCCGGCGAGACGGTCAGATTACGCATTTTGTCGCCGTCAAAGAAGACATCACCGCCCGCAAAGAGGCGCAGGATGCCCTGAAGGCCGCCAATGAGCAGCTCCGGCTGCAGCTGGCGCAGATTGAAGAACTGCAGGCCATCCTGCGGGAGCAGGCCATCCGTGACCCGCTGACCGACCTGTATAACCGCCGGTTCTTGTCTGAAACCCTGCCGCGCGAGCTGCTGCGCGCCGAGCGGGAGCATTACCCGGTCAGTGTTGTGATGATGGACATTGACCATTTCAAAGAATTCAACGATACCTACGGTCACGAAGCCGGGGATGTGGTGCTGCAGGCCCTGGCGGCCCATCTGGAGGCGCTGACCCGTCAGGGCGATGTTGTCTGCCGCTACGGGGGCGAGGAACTGCTGGTGGTGCTGCCCAATGTGCCGCTGGGGGTAGCCGCCGAGCGCGCTGAAAGCTGGCGAGCCGCCTTTGCCGCCGCGCCGGTGATCTACCAGGGCCAACTGTTGCACGTCACCTTCTCGCTGGGGGTGGCGGCTTTCCCGCAGCACGGCGACACCGCCGAAGCGGTCTTCCGCGCCGCTGACGCAGCGCTCTACCGCGCCAAAGCCGCCGGGCGCAACTGCGTGGTGGTCGCCCAGGCTGTCCCTGAATAGGGGGAAGGTTTCAGGTGCGGGGTGCGTTCCACGTACCACGTACCAGGTGCGACGGAGCCGTCTGGCGTTAAGCGAAAGGGCCGCGCAGCGCTCTATAAGAGACAGGTAGGGGTGCACCTGCGTGTGCGCCCGGTGTAACATTAATATGACTCAGGGCGGATAACCTGTTCAGGTTGCACGCACACAGGTCTGCCCCTACAGCACAATAACAGTCGGCCGCCCCGAATCATGAAGAAATTCCAGCGCAATGATGACGCCCGTCAGGGCGGATAAATGCTACAATGAGAGGGGTCGCCTGACCCGCTATTTTGGCACGCCCGTTTCGGAGGGAAATCCGTTGAGCCAGATGCTGAAAATTGCTGTTCCTTTGGCCGGTTACGGCAGCCGGATGCGCCCGCATACCTGGAGCAAGCCCAAACCGCTGATTCCGTTGGCCGGGCAAACCGTGCTGGACCATGTGCTGGCGCAGTTCAACAGCCTGCCCGCCGGCCAGCCGGTGGAATATGTGCTGATTGTGGGCCCCTACCAGCAGGAGCAGGTGGAGGCGCACATGCGCCGCCAGCACCCCGATAAGACCTTTCATATCGTGGTGCAGCCGCAGATGCGCGGCCAGTCTGATGCGCTGTGGCTGGCGCGCGAACACCTGACCGGCCCCATGCTGATGTCTTTTGGCGATACCTTCATCGAGACCGACCTCAGCCGGGTTCTGGCTGAGCCGCTGGATGGCATCGCCTGGGTCAAGCCGGTGCCAGACCCCCGCCCCTTTGGCGTGGCCGCGCTCAACCCCCAGGGGCTGATCACCCGCCTGATTGAAAAACCCCAAACGCTGGAGAACAACCGCGTGGTGGTGGGCTTTTATTACTTCCGCTCCGGCGAGAAGCTGATGGACGTGCTGGACCAGCAGATTCGTAGCGGCGTGACGCTGAAAAACGAATTTTTCCTCACCGACGCGCTCAATCTGTGGATTGAGCAGGGCGCCCGCCTGCGCACCGAGACGGTGGAGGTCTGGCTGGATGCCGGCCGCCCCGATGCCCTCCTGGAGACCAACCGCTGGCTGCTGGATCACGGCCGCGGCAGCGCCCCCGCCGAGCGCCCGGGCGTCACCATCATCCCGCCGGTAGCCATTCACCCCGGTGCGGTCATTGAAGGCTCGGTCATTGGGCCGCACGTCTCGCTGGGGGCCAACTGCCAGGTACGCGGCTGCGTACTGCGCGATACGATTGTGGACTCCGATACCACCATCGAAAACCTGGTGCTGGAAGGCAGCATCATCGGGCGCACGGCCCGGGTGCACGGGCAGCCCCGCCGCCTGAATATTGGCGACAACTCACAGGTTGATTTATGAGCGATCCGGTGGAGTGCCATTCCGGGTTCGAGTATGCCGAGCGGCCTATTGCGCTGACCTGGGAAGGCCAGCGCCTGGAGATCGCCGCCATCGAATCCACCTGGCGCATCCCCGGCGGCAAGTGTTTCCGCGTCTCCACCGCCAACGGGCAGACGTTTGAACTGTTTTACGGTGAACTTTACGACGAATGGCGTATCAACCCAATTTAATTCTTCAGGAGAAACCCAGACATGCGTGATTCTTATATTGCCAAGACGATTGCCAGCCTCAAGCCCTCGGGCATTCGCAAATTCTTCGACATTGCCGCGACGATGAAAGATGTCATCTCGCTGGGTATTGGCGAACCCGATTTTGATTCACCCCAGCCCGTGATTGATGCCGGCGTTCGCTCGCTGCAGAAGGGCGAAACCCACTACACCTCCAACGCGGGCCGCATGGACCTGCGCCAGGCGCTGTCAGAGCACATCCAGGCGCTCTACGGCGTGAGCTACGACCCCGCCAGCGAAATCATCATCACCGTGGGCGGCTCTGAGGCCCTCTACCTGACCTTTACGGCCATCCTCGACCCGGGCGATGAGGTCATCATCCCGACCCCCTGCTTCGTCTCTTACCAGGCTGAAGTGATCATGGCGGGCGGCGTGGCCGTTGAGATTCCGTGCAAGATGGAAAACAACTTTGACGTGGACCCCGAACAGATTCGCGCGGCCATCACCCCCCGCACCAAGGCCATCCTGCTGGGCTTCCCCAACAACCCCACCGGCGCCGTGGCGCACCGCGACCGCCTGCTGGAGATCGCCAAAATGGCCGAAGAACACGACCTGATCGTCGTCTCGGATGAAATTTACGACCGGCTGGTCTATGGCGGCCACAAGCACGTCTGCTTCCCGGCGTTGCCGGAAATGCGCAAGCGCACCGTGCTGCTGGGCGGCTTCTCCAAAGACTATGCCATGACCGGCTGGCGCATTGGCTATGCCTGCGCCCCCAAAGAAATCCTCACCGGGCTGGTGCGCATTCACCAGTACACCGTGATGTGCACCTCCACCACGGCCCAGGCGGGCGCGCTGGCGGCCCTCAAAGAGTGCGAGCCGCATGTCGCCAAGATGACGGCGGAATATGACCGCCGCCGCCGCCTGATTGTGGACGGCCTGAATAAGATTGGCCTGCCCACCTTCGAGCCGCTGGGCGCCTTCTACTGCTTCCCCAAGATCGCCGGCACCGGGCTGGATGATGACACCTTTGCCACCCGCCTGCTCAACGATGAGCATGTGGCGGCGGTGCCGGGCAATGCCTTTGGCCTGGGCGGCGAGGGCTTCCTGCGCATGTCTTACGCCACCTCTTACGAGAAGATCGAAGAGGCCCTGCGCCGCATCGAGCGGTTTGTCGGGCGCATCTAGAGCCTGGTTTAACGGTAATGCCAGCAAGGCGGCTCAAACGAGCCGCCTTGCTTTTTTGGGGGGGTGCGCGATCCCTAACTCTCCACGGAGCGCCAAAGCGGCGAGGGAAGGGGGCCTGGCGCCTTAAATAATTGTTGCTGTGACCTACCGAGTGTAATTTCCCCTCCCTTAAGGGAGGGGCTGCGTGAGTTGCAATTATAGAAGCGTTAACCAGGGGTAGGTCAAATCTTCGCAATCTGCTCACCACCTGGCAAAAAACAAGTCCGCTAAAGCGGACTCAGCCAAACGCAGTCGGCGCAGCCGACTTGCTCTTTGCATGCGGCTCTTTACGGGGTGCTGTGCAGCCCTTCTGACGGCAAAACAAACCCAGCCCGCACCCTGGGAGGGGAGATGCGGGCTGGGGGTTGGGTGCCGCTTGTGCGGCGAGAAGGGTTATTTCTTGGCGACCTGCACGGCGATCTTGCGGGGCTTCATCTCTTCGGCTTTGGGCAGCCGCAGGGTCAGCACACCGGCCTCGTAGCGGGCTTCGATCTTGTCAGCGGTAATCTGCCCCGGCAGCTTGACGGTGCGGCTGAAAGCACCGCAGCGCCGCTCACGCAGATGCAGCTTGCCCTCGGTCAGATCTTTATCTTCGGTAATTTCACCGCGAATGGTCAGCAGATTGTCCTGGAAGGTGATCTCCAGATCATCGGGGTTGATGCCCGGCACAGTGGCCTTGATCAGGAACGCTTCGTCCTGCTCAACCACGTCGAGAGCCAGGCTCCAGCTCATCTGCGGTTCATCAACATCTGCGGGGGTGTCCATCACGGACTGCAGCGCCCGGTTCATGGCCCGGCGCATGGCAAACGCTTCACGGAAAGGATCGTATCGAACTAACATGGCAGCCTCCTGCTTGTGTCTAATGTTTGGTTATTTCTGCGGTCAGCACGTCTCTTTCTGCTGACAGCCTTATGATAGCCCGGGCCTGTAAGAATCAAATCAACAAAATATTGGAAAAATATCAGAGTTGTAAGCTTAAAAAACTTGTCATTCGCGGCGCTTCATGCTAGGATGAAGGCATAAATGCAGCAGCGGGTAAGCAGCTGTTTATGCATTGATTTAACGGAGTATAAAAGTATGGAACTCAAACAACTGCACGAGATCCCATTATTTCGTAATTTAACCGAAGGCGATCTGCGCGAAGTATCGCTGTTATTGGAAGAGGTTGAAATTGAGCCGGGGGCGGTCTTCATGCACGAAGGCGACGCCGGCGACAAACTCTATATCATTGTGGACGGGCAGGTAGAGATTGTGAAGGCGCTGGGCACCCCCCAGGAGCTGCCGCTGCTGCACTGCCAGCCCGGTGATTTTATCGGCGAGATGTCGCTCATCAACCCCGATGGGCTGCGCACTGCCAGCGCCTGCTGCAACGGCCCCGCCCGCCTGCTGGTGCTGCATCAAAAAGATTTTAACCGCCTGATGGAAACCCGCCCCGCCGTGGCCATGGTCATTCTGCGGGAGCTGTCCACCCGGCTGCGTGAGACCAGCAACGCCGTGATCCACCGCTTGCAGCAGGCCAACGACGAACTGACCCACGCCTACGATATGACGCTGGAAAGCTGGGCGCTGGCCCTGGCGCTGCGCGATAACGAGACCGAAAGCCACACCCGCCGGGTGGCCGACCTGACCACCCACCTGGCTGCGGAACTGGGCGTGCGCGGCGAAGACCTGACGCACATCCGCCGCGGCGCCATCTTGCATGATATTGGCAAAATCTTCGTGCCCGATTCCATCCTGCTCAAGCCGGGGCCGCTGACCGATGAGGAATGGAAGGTGATGCGCATGCACCCGGTCTATGCCCAGCAGATTCTGGCGCCGGTGGCCTTCCTGCAAAAATCGGTGGAGGTGCCCTACAACCACCACGAGCGCTGGGATGGCACCGGCTACCCGCGCGGCGTCAAGGGCGAGGCCATCCCGCTGGGGGCGCGCATTTTTGCTGTGATTGATGTGTGGGATGCGCTGGTCAGTGACCGCCCCTACCGCAAGGCCCTGCCCGAAGAAATGGTGCTGGATTATCTGAAGCAGCAGAGCGCCTCGCACTTTGACCCGCAGATTTTGCAGGCCTTTTTAGACCTGCATCAGAGCGGCACGCTGCACGAACATACTGCATAAACCATGCACATCCGCGTGGGGCTGGAAAACGAGTTTGAAGGCCGCTCGCTGGCCTGGGCGCTGGATTATCCCGGCTGTTTTGCCTACGGTCCCGATGCCAGCACAGCCCTGGTGCGGGTGGTGCCCGCCCTGATCGCCTACCAGGACTGGGTGGCACGGCATACGACCAGCTCGTGGCTGACCAACCTGGGCGATTTTGACGTGCGCCTGAGCGAGGTCTGGCAGGTCTATCGCCTGAACGAAGATTATGAGACGATTCCGCAGGGCGGCTTTGAGGTGAATGCCTGGTTCCAATCAGACTGGCTGCCGCTGACCCGCGCTGAGGTGCGCCGTGCCGCCCAACTGCTCGAGTGGACCCGCGCCGACCTGTTGGCGGTCACGGCCGACCTGACCGACGCCCAACTGGACGCCGAGCGTCCCGGTCAGCGTTGGAGCATTCGCGGCATTTTGGCGCACGTGGCTACGGCCGAATGGTGGTACCTGGACCGGCTGGGGCTGGCGGGGGTTGAGCGTGCTGCCCTGCCCAAAGATCCACTGGCGCGGCTGGCGGCGGTGCGGACGCGGCTGCTGGCAGCCCTGCCCGCGCTGGAAGGCCTGGAGCAGGTGGCCGGCAAACAGGGCGAACTGTGGAGCCCGCGCAAGTTGGTGCGCCGGGCGCTGTGGCATGAGCGCGACCATGTGAATCATATTTTGGAGTTGAAGCTGGCGGGGTGAGTGCTTTAAGTTCCAGGTTCCACGTGCGACGGGGCCGTCTGGCGTGAAATGTAAGAACCGTGCAGCACTCAATAAGAGTCTGGTAGGGGCGGCCCTGTGTGACCGCCCCGACAAAACCATGAGAGGCCCCTGCGCCGCAGCGAAACGCCTATCTGACAACCTCGCCATCTTTTATGACAACCCAACCCAGCAGCGTGGTATTATGAGGGAATGGCTCAATTGTACGAATCTCACTCTCGTCAAAGCTGATGATAAAGATCTTGTCATCCGAGCTAATATAAGCAAGCTGCGTTGAGTCCGGTGACCAGACTGGATCATAGAAATGAGCATCTACATCGGGTTCGATTTCAATTGATTTAATTTTCTGAAAAGCCTCGCCCTTCAATTGATAAATTACAATGGCATCTGTCTCACGGGTCGCCAGATATTGGCTGTTTGTGCTCCAGACATATTGCCAACTCATCGGAAACAGTCCTGACTTCGCGGAATCACAAGTTGCCTGGTTGATACAGGATGTCTCTACCAGATACACACCCGCGGTGTCCGGTGGAATAGGTCTTACCTGTGGTGTATAGACAAAGTATATCTGTGGTGTATAGACATAGTAAGTGAGCCATTCTCCATCCGGAGAAAATTTTGCTCGGTCACACGTTCTGTACTCTTCCCATAAATTGCAAATCGTTATTATCTCGCTCCCATCAATAGAAATCAGGTAAACTCCGAGCATTTCGCTGCATTCAAATTCGCAGGTTGCCAGGAAGTATTGATTATCCAGTGAGAGTGTTGCGCTGTAGCAATCTTTCAGAAATGGATATTCGCTTTTTTGACCGGTTGTCAGATCAAACACATATCCGCGATGACCATGCCATGGAATAAAGACCACTTGTTGTAAGCTCGGGGATAATATTGCTTCCCCTGTGCCATGGGGCTCGCCCGCAGGATACGAAATTCCAATCCGTTCCTTGTCAACCAGCAGGGTCTGCGTTTGTCCATCCAGCAACAGAGCTCCAATTTCGAAAGGCGTTTCATAGATCAAGTATTCCCCATCCGGCAGGCT
>Ga0208940_1001031_pt1 | contig 31009 bp, 27 predicted proteins | sample AD_JPNNA6_MetaG_FD_184445 | JGI IMG/M metagenome (GOLD analysis project Ga0208940, IMG submission 184445) | Active sludge microbial communities of municipal wastewater-treating anaerobic digesters from Japan - AD_JPNNA6_MetaG (SPAdes) (version 2) | ecosystem: Engineered > Bioreactor > Anaerobic... | reverse complement strand
AAGGCAGGAAAATACTGCTTGGAGTCACCGGAGGTATAGCAGCCTACAAAGCTGCTGTCATCATCCGGTTGCTTGTTAAGGAAGGTGCTGAGGTAAAGGTTGTGATGACCCCGCTGGCAAAGGAGTTCATCACACCGCTGACCCTGGCCACCCTTTCAAGGAATCCGGTTATATCGGATTTCTTCGATCCGGAAGACGGACGATGGAACAGTCATATCAGCCTGGGTCTCTGGGCCGATCTTTATCTTATTGCTCCGGCAACTGCCAACAGCATTGGAAAGATGGCCGCAGGCATTGCAGACAACCTGCTCCTGACAACATATCTCTCGGCACGGTGTCCGGTCTTCCTTGCCCCGGCAATGGACATGGATATGCTGGCACATCTGGCAACAATAAGTAATATTGAGAGGCTGAAGTCATTTGGCAATCACATCATTGAGCCTGATACCGGTGAGCTTGCCAGCGGACTCGATGGCAAGGGCCGTATGGCCGAGCCGGAGGTAATAGTAAGAGAACTCAGGGAGTTCCTCTCAAAAAAAAAAACAGGTGAACAGCCGCTGAAGGGCAGGAGGGTTCTCATCAATGCAGGACCTACCGTTGAACCGATTGATCCGGTCAGGTATATCAGCAATTATTCTTCGGGCCGCATGGGTATTGCCCTTGCCGAGACAGCTTCCGGGATGGGTGCAGAAGTAACGCTGGTCCTGGGACCTGTCAGTATAAAGCCCCGCTCCGGAGCCATCACCATTGTTTCCGTAACCACTGCCGCAGAGATGAAGGAGGCTACTGTGGCAGCATTCAGTACCTGCGATATTGCCATCCTCGCAGCCGCCGTAGCCGATTTCACCCCGGAGCGCCGCCATGAAACCAAGGTAAAAAGAGGTGATGATGATATGGTCATCAGGCTGAAACCAACCGATGACATCGCCGCATGTCTCGGGAAGATGAAGAGGAAGGGCCAGTTGCTGGCCGGATTTGCGCTGGAGACGGACAATGAACTGGAGAGCGCAAAGGGCAAGCTCCGCAGAAAAAACCTTGACCTGATAATTCTCAACTCACTGAATGATCAGGGAGCCGGATTCGGCCACCATACCAACAGGGTAACCATCATTGACAGTAACGATAATATTGATAAATTTGAACTGAAAACGAAGAATGAAGTCGCTTCGGACATACTGAAGAAAATCATTTCACTGACTCGCTGAAAGCTTATGATCAAACCGGTAAAAACAAAACTTCTCGTGGCGGCGCTGCTGATGGTACTGGCTGCCGGTACGGCAGTGTCACAGGAGCTGTACTGCAACGTGCAGGTGTCGGCTCAGAAAATCCAGGGTTCGAACCGTGAGGTATTTCAGAACATGCAGCGTGACATTTACGAGTTCATGAACAGCATGGTCTGGACTGACAATATCTTCAGCTTTTCAGAAAGGATCGAATGCAACCTGCTGATCAACCTTGATGAGCAGCTTTCGGCTGATGAGTTCCGCGGCACTATACAGATACAGCTCAGCAGGCCGGTTTACAACACCACCTATGAGTCTACAGTGCTCAACTTCGTGGATAACAATTTTCAATTCAGGTATGTGGAGTTTCAGCCCCTGGAGTTCAATCCGAACAGCCACACGAGCAACCTGGTATCGGTGCTGGCCTACTACGCCTATCTTCTGATCGGGATGGATTTTGACACCTATTCACAGGGTGGCGGAACCCCTTATTTCCAGGTTGCCGAAAAGATAGTCATCAATGCCCAGAATGCCCCTGAACAGGGCTGGAAACCATATGACGGTTCCAGAAACAGAAACCGGTACTGGCTGGTAAAGAATATTCTCGACAGTGAGTATGCAGGTGTCAGGCAGTTTATTTATCTCTATCACCTGAGAGGACTTGACCGGATGGAGTCAGATATGACCCGGGCACGGACAGAGATTTATGAGAGCCTCAGAAGGCTGCAGGAAGTTTACAGGCAACGGCCTGACCCGTTCATGTACTATATGACCGTGGTGCTTGATGCGAAGGCAGAAGAGATTGTCAATATTTTTTCACAGGCTTTCCCCGAGGAAAAAAACAGGGTGGTGCAGGTGCTGACCGAGATTGATCCTGCAAACGAGACCAAATATAAGAAGATACTGACTTCCAACAGTTAAATCCCTCCTGATGCTGCGCAGACTCACGGTAAGAAACTATGCCATCATTAAGGATCTGAACATGGAGTTCGGTGAGGGTTTTACCATTATTACGGGTGAGACCGGAGCCGGAAAATCAATTCTTCTGGGCGCCCTTGGTCTTGTACTTGGAGAGAGGGCTGATTCTTCGGCGTTGCTCAGTCAGGATGAGAAGTGTATCGTTGAGGCATGTTTCAACATTGGCGGATATGACCTCAATGAACTGTTTGAGGTGAATGAGATCGATTATGATGAGGAGGCTATATTCAGGCGTGAAATAACACCTGCCGGAAAATCGAGAGCTTTTCTCAATGACACCCCTGTCAATCTTGCAGTTTTGAAGGAGATTGGCAGCAGGCTTGTTGATGTTCACTCGCAGCATGAAACCCTGCTCCTCGGAGCCGGTTCCTTCCAGATGCGTGTGGTTGATGCCTATGAAGGGATATCAAATCTTTCAGGAGATTATTCCCGGGCGTGGAAAGGGTATCTTTCAGCCAGAAAGGATTATGATACCGCTATTGCGGGCCTTGAGAAGGCGAAGGCTGATTTTGAATACTATTCACACCAGTTGGAAGAGTTCCGGGCTGTGAAGCCTGTTGCCGGCGAGCAGGAACTGCTTGAAAAGGAACAGGAGATGCTCTCAAATGCCTCGGAGATCAAGGAGGCACTGTCTGGGGTAACCGAAGCTCTCGGAGGAGAAGAAATATCTGCCCTTTCACTGCTCCGGACAGCAAGGACAAACCTTGCACGTATCTCCGGATGGCTTCCCGGGGCAGCAGAGCTGGAAAAGAGGGTGGAAGTACAGCTGATAGACCTGAATGATATCTCATATGAGGCTGATAAGCTAAACGACAGGGCGACTGCCGATCCGGGCAGGCTTGAGTATGTGACTCGGAGGCTTGACAGTCTCTATTCACTCATGCATAAGCACCGTTGCAGGGATATTGATGAGTTGCTGGCTGTTCAGAACAGGATTGAGGCAGCTGTTGCCGCCTCATCCGATACTGACGAGAAGGCTGATGAGCTCAGGAAGAGGCGGGATATTGCCCTGGCGCAGGTGAATTCACTTGCCGGAAAAATATCCGAAGGGAGGCGTAAGGCAGTGGCACCCCTCTCACGCGAGATAACCGGAATGCTTCACAGGCTGGGGATGCCCCATGCCAGGTTTGAAGCTTCCGTAACGCCTTTGCCGGCGCCGGGGCCCTCGGGAATTGATGACATCAGGTTCCTCTTCAGCGCCAACAGACAGGTCGAACCTGAGGAGCTGTCAAAGTGTGCCTCCGGCGGCGAGCTGTCAAGGGTGATGCTCTGCCTGAAATCGGTGCTGGCAAACAGCTCCGGACTACCGGCAATAATCTTTGACGAGATCGATTCAGGTGTATCCGGTGAGGTGGCCTCAATGGTTGGTTCTATTCTGGCAGAGATGGGCAGGAGCATGCAGGTGATAAACATCACGCATCTTCCGCAGGTGGCTGCCAGGGGAAGGGTACACTACCATGTATATAAGGAGGATGGCGACCACTCGACAATTACGAGGGTAAGACTGTTAAATGACGATGAAAGGGTAATGGAGGTGGCCAGGCTCCTCAGCGGCAGCACTGTCACTGACGCTGCAATGCGCAACGCCCGTGAACTTATGAAGGACAATTGAGTCTGGTGGCTGGTGGCTGATGGCTGAGTAAAGCCGAAACAGCATAATCATGGTCACAAACCTGTCCGTGGTCACAAAAGGTCACAATGCAGAATATATTTAATGATGACAGTCTCAGGCATGAGGATGAGTGAGTGAGTTATTGAACAGTGCAACAATAGTTTCCGGGAGTGTTCCGATCAGTAGAAATACCTATATTGCAGAAGTATTAATACCTCTTTTGCCGGCACCCTGACCTAAGGGCAGTGTGCTTTGTTTAAATTTGGTTACCTAAAATTAACCGCCATGCTTTTAGCTCTTGCCCTGATCATATTCTATTTCACATTTCCCCTGCTATTTATCTGGATGTGCAGGAAATGGAGTTTTTTTCGAAAACTGGGAGCGATAGTTCTTGCCTACGGTTTTGGACTTATTCTCGGTACTGCAGGATTCTTCCCGAAAGGAAGTGATGGGTACCGGACAGCGCTCCAGGGAGAGGCTGTAATGAATACTGAACGTCTTGAACAGCTGATTGAAGAAGGGAAGGCTCTCCCTTCAGACATTGCAGCAAACAAGATTGCGGGTATCCAGGATAAGGTTTATACTGTTTCGTTGCTTGTGGCTTTCCCCTTGCTTCTGTTTTCACTTAATCTGAAAAGATGGCTCAAATATGCAAAGAAGGGTTTCGTATCAATAGCTCTCGCCCTGGTAGCGGGGCTTGTAATGGTAACTGCAGGTTTCTTTATATGGAAAGATGCCTTCCCTGACACCTGGAAACTCGCAGGCATGTTTGAAGGCATATATACCGGCGGTACCCCGAACTTTGCAGCCCTGAAGCTGATTCTGGATGTTGATGCTGAACGTTTTGTTGTACTGAACACTTATGATATGATTGTGGGTGCGTTCCTGGTGCTGTTCTTCGTGACTGTGGCACCTTCAATTTTCAGGGCTTTTCTTCCAAAATTCAAGGAAGACAACGGGGTTGTTGTGGATGATGAACTGGTCAGGCAGGAGACTGAGGGTCTGGATGACTTTTCAGGAATGATGAACAGGCAGCGGATAGTTCCGCTCCTGAAAGCATTGCTGATGAGCATTCTGATAGCGGGGGTTGGCGCTGCTGTCTATTTTCTTATACCGGCTCATCTGCAACAGTACCGAATGGCCGGAATGGTGCTTACAATCACAACGCTTGGCATTATTGCTTCACTCTACAGACCAATAAACAAGATAGAGAAGACATTTCAGCTGGGAATGTACCTCATACTTGTCTTCTCTCTTACGGTAGCCTCCATGTCTGATCTGAGGACCATGTTCACAAAGGGTATGCTGGATCTGATATTGTTTATAACATGGTGTTACTTCGGATCTTTGGTTCTTCACATAATCCTGGCCAAGATATTCAGGATAGATGCCGACAATTTTCTCATCACGGCCACGGCTTTCATCTTCTCCCCTCCGTTTGTTCCGCTGGTGGCCAATGCGCTGAAAAACAAGGATGTGATTGTCACCGGCATAGCCGGCGGAGTGATCGGATACACTCTTGGCAACTACTTTGGAACCACACTTGCATTTTTCCTGCAGCGGTTCTGACAGGCAGGGCCGTAAAGCCTGAAAATCCAGGGTCCGGGGAACGTGGATAAACCCAGTTTACATCTCCCTGACCCTCAGGTCTTAAGTCCTTCAGTCTTCGGCTTCGGGGTCTTCGGACTCCTAAAACAGGTAGTTAAGTCCTATATAGAAGGTAGTGTTCCAATTAGTGTGTCTGGGGTGGCAGGTTTTCATCGAAGTTTTACATCTTAAAATTACACTTTTCTACTCAATTTTCTGGATTACGAAAACAATCCAACTAATTGTTAAGTAAATCCAGAAAATTGCCTGAGTCGTCAGGGAATAACACCCTGTCCTTTTCGATCCCGGGCAATGCCCTGAAATAGGCTTTTTTATCCATTGCAGTTTTTGCCATGAGAACGATAACGGACTCCTCTGTGGGCATAGCTCCACGCATGCGCAAAACTCTCCTGAAGTCTCTCTGAAGACGCTCGATCCAGTTAGTCGTATAGATCATACTCTGAACCCTGGGATGGTAGTTCAAATAGGTGAAATAATACCTGTAAAAGGGGTCATTACCCAGTTTCTTGATGCTGCGGTAATCTTCTCCCCATTTGCCGCAAAACGCCTGCCAGGCTTCCCAGCCCTGCTCGGGGGTGTAATGAGGATCTCCTGTGCGGAATACATCCCTGAGGTCTTCTGCCATCACTCCTTTATCACCATGACGAACCTTGGAGAGCATATTACGCTTGAGGTGTGTCACACACTTCTGGAGAGGAGTTCCAGGGAAGACTTCAGTCAAAGAATCTTCAAGACACTTTATGCCGTCGGCAACCAACAGACCAATACTCTTGACGCCTCTATGCTCCAATGATATAAACATCTCTTTCCAGCCTGTTGCGCTCTCGCTGGGACGATTGAATATGCCAAGCACTTCCCTGCTCTTGTCTTCCTTTACGCCCAGAACAACGTAGAAAGCCTCAGTCTCAACACTGCGCTTGCGGTGGACCTTGACATGAATAGCATCAACAAAAATAATCGGGTAATAAGCCTCAAGACTCCGAGAGAGCCATTGCTGAACATCTACCCTCAGATATTCAATCATACGACTGATGCTAGCCTTGCTGTACTGCTTGCCGTATACTTCTCCAAATACTTCTCCTACCTGAGACTGAGTAAGTCCTTTGCAGTACAGGCTGCTTGCCAGCAACTCACACTCTTCTTCTTGATCTCTCAGGAGTGCCAGGATCGTAGGATGAAAGTTGCCGTACCGGTCGCGAGGTATCCTGAACTCAAGTACTCTACCCTGGCCGTAACTGCGACCAAGGCGAAAACCATTGCCCTTGTTCCCTTCACTTTCTTTGAGAAACTCACGGCGCTCGGCCATCATCATACTCTCAATCATCAGTTCCATCAAATCCTGCAAACCTTTTTCACGGTCCAAATGCTTGACAAATGCTTCAGAAAGCTGTTCCTTTGTAAAATTCATGGGTCTTCTTTTTTGGTTTAACATTTATTTTTCATAATGCAAAACTAAGATTGAAGACCTTTTCTTATGGCTACACCAGACACACTTTTTGAATCACTATCAATAATTTCAGCAGGATGAAGATGAATTTCTACAAAACCATTATGGACTTTTACCTCTGGTTTAATATTTGAAATTGAGTAATAGTCTGAAATGGTTTTAACAATTAATTTTTCATCAGATAATTTACCCTTTAGCTCAGGGAAAAGTTCAGTAAGAAAGTCCCCTATTGGGTGGATTATAATCATATGTTTTCTTTAATGAGTATTTGAAATTCCGTGTTTGTATTTTTAAAATTTTAACATCCTTCTCCATAATTATTTTAATCCAATATACCCACCGCCTAACCTGCTCTCTGAATGCTTCAATATAGATAACTTATTTATATAAATCTCAGGCGAATAATACATGTACCACGGTCTTACCTGAAGGTCTTCCAATAAAATCGTTTTTGAACCGGATAACTTGATATCAGTGTAAATAAGTATTTCAGAAATTAATGGATTACTAATGGCTTTCTTTTCTTCAATTTCATATATAGAAATTTTTACTCTTTTGATAGCACCCAACTCAATTATCATAGGGATTAAAGCATCTATGGCAATGTCAAGCGTTCTATTACTCCCGTACAAAGCACTTGTTTTTGAGTTTATCAATGCACGGTTGATTTGTGGCTGCACCTTAAATGCTGAACTAATTGAAATCAACATATCATAGGCAATTGGGTAAGTAAGTGCAACTAAACACAGTATCAGTGCTTGCCTGTCAGAATATGATAGCAAATTATATGATTCTTTGTTAAATTTTGTATTAATAGTTTTCATAATTTCTGGACGAGAAAGAATTTGATATGCGTATTGTGAAGCTTTATTAACCCGATTCTCACCTTTGGTATATTCACGAATATCTTTCTTTAACTCTTCTAATGATAGCTCACCTGAGTCCAGCAATCTGATAATTCCATTATTAAGTACCTTAAATGGAACTCGCTGATTAATCCCAATATACTTTCCCTTATTTGTTATCATATTTCAATAAATGGTATTATTACTTCCCAGAAATGGCTTCCCCCATGAGTTACTAATCTTTTATTTTCTGGTTCGAATGCCGAATTATCCTTCAGATATACTGATAATCCATCAATACCAAGTGGCAGGTTACTGTTTCGACTTAGAAAATCATTTTTTAATGTTTCATTTGAAAACCGGATGTGCCGTTTGCTCCTTGACAAAGCACCAAACTTTTCGTTCATTTTAAGGCTCTTAATTCCTTCTGCTTCTATATTACCATGGTCTGTGGTTAAAAACACCTTAAAACCCTCTTGTTTTAGCTTTACAACCATGTTTACAAGTAACCCTGAATCCATCCATTGCTTTGTGGAGAGATAAAGCTGCTCATCACCCATTAATGTACCATGCATAATATCATCCAAATCATTAATCACTATTCCAAGGATTGATTTGCCCGTAACCTCAGATTCATCTGCTGGTGAATTAACACCCATCCTGTAATAACCAATTTCATGGTCTTTATATCCAAGCGATTTCCAATATGATTCAAAATCTCTTTGCTCTTTGGAATTGTTCTCATTTAAATCAGGCAATTCACCTTTGAATATTGCTTGCCGTGACCATGCTGTAATAGTAGGGATAAATGCAAATGATGCTTTTTGTTCTATAACTTGGGATGATGATTGAAATGCTTCTGAAATCATTAACCATTGCCAATACGACAAACCATCAATAACAATTAAAGCTTTCCGTTTATTAGTTTGATATCGAATATATTCTAAGATTCTTGTAACTAAAAATGGATGTTTAATGCCGCTTCTTGTAGTTAGGGAATTATAGCTTAATTCTACGAAAAGCTGAAATCTTTCATTAATCCTTATCTCAGTATTCTTAAACTGGTGAAGGAGTTCTTTATCTTCACAATCGAAGGTCATCAACTTGGCTCTCGATATAACTTGTATTATTTCGAACCACTCTTGTGGCTTATCTTCAATGTTTGGTATTAAATTACTCAGGTATTCAACTATTGATTTAAGCTCATCACGTCTCGACTGATTGATGTCATAATAAACCCCGACTTTAACTGGCAAGGCATCATATTTATCCTTGGTAACCATCAATTGTTGAATCAACCCTTTTATAAATAAATGTCCAATCGTTTTAGTGAGGTAAAACTCATTGAAATCAATTTCTTCTTCGTTTTCATTTACCCAATTCTGCCATTTTATTTTTACAAAATCAAGAATTGATTTTTTTGACAACCCGGTTTCATAAAGTTCAGGGAAGAATGGTTCTGTTTGTTTCAACAAAAAATCAGTAATTGGTTTATTTACACTTTCTTTTTCAAGATAAACAGTAATCAAAGCATTTAATAACCGTTCCTTGCTGTTGCCTGATTTTATAGCATCAAAGTCAAGATTATAAATATTCTCCAGAATGAATTTTATGGTATCATTATATCCGAGTGAATCATAAATCTTATATCCAGATAGTGTACTTAAAATTGAAAAACTCAGTCCCGACAGAGCATTGGAATCAAAAAGAGGGAAAAAGTCCCGGAAAGAGACTGTTATTGTTTTTACCTCACGTATAATATCTGGAAGGACTGGGAATGTACAATTGGTTATATATAATATTCTTCCATTTAAATTATGATTCAATTCAAAACTAATCCGGAATTTATAAGCATCTTCAATAAAAATCAATTTGAACCCAACTTCCTGCGCTTCAGTTTGTACTTCAGAATGGAAGAATATACCATCCTTATCAAAAACGAGGATATGTTTTTGATAAGCCTGTAACGTTTTTCTTAATGTTTCAAGAAGATTACTCATCAGCGAACTTTAAAATCAAAAAACATTTGAGGTCAGGAATTATCTCCTTTTGCAGTTCATGGCTTACTATCCATTTGTATTTTTCTTTTTCCAGTTTTTGAATTCTTGACTGTTTTATGTTTTCTATACCAATTTTATTTAACTGTTTTAACTGAAAATCAAATGCTTTTTCTTTGTTCTGTTGTATGCGATTAGTATTTGTTATAAGAAGTGTTTCAAGTTCATAATACTTTTCATTGAGTATCCCCTCAACAATTTCAACTTGTTTATCAAATATCGGTTTAACTTCTGGGGGAAGAAGTAGTTCTTTTACAGTAAGATTATTGCTGTCTGTCGAAATTTTTTGCCAAACATCGTCAGCGAATGCCGGGAAATAATCTCCCTGAGATGAAACAAAAATTGGAGCGACAAATTGCTGTTCCTCGTACCTGTTCTTTACTATAAGCTGCCATAATGACCAAACTCCATTGACATTCGGCATAGACTCAATCTTTACAACAGGGATTGGCTGATTTTCATCAACAGGCACTGCCTCAGATAATATGGTTTGAATTATTTCATGCTGCAAACTTATTGGTTCAGGTATTGGATTATTAATGCTTTCCTTTATATTAAAAGTGTAAATCTGTTCTTTAAAACCGGGGAAGGTGAACCTTATCCCATCCAAAAGGTTATTATAAGTAATTCCTTTCGATTTTAAATGGCTTGTTACCATTATTTCAAGCCAAGTTGGAAGAGGACTGTATTTTACACCATCTGTTTTATCCGTTGTTATACTTTTTGAATCCAATGTTGGGAGAGCACCTTCGGTACTCTTGTAATCCTTTAGTTTATTTCTAATCTCATTTAACCAATTTTGGCTCTCTTTCTCAAATTTTTCTGGAGATAACAGAGATGTCAAGTATAGTTTGTTGATACTATCTCTTTCCATAGTGCTATCGAGAACATCTGAGGTTTTATCAATACCCAACTCCTTCATTATCTGATTAAGCTTTGTTTCAACCACTTCATAAACTCTTTTATCGATTGAGTTATCAAGTAATAGGTTCAATGCAAGAACTTTCTTAGTCTGCCCTATCCTGTCGACTCTGCCTATGCGTTGTTCCACAATCATTGGATTCCAAGGCATGTCATAATTAATTACTATATAAGCAAATTGCATGTTCAGTGATTCCCCGGCTGCATCAGTCGAAACCAGAACTTGTGTATTACCTTTAAAGTTCCTTAATGCATTTACCCGTTCTTCAAATTCCATTGAACCATTAATATGCTCACAGACATATCCACCTTTTTCTTCAAGAACCTTTTTCAGCATGAATTGAGTGGCAGTAAATTCAGTGAATATTAAAAATTTGAGTTCAGGATTATCTTCTTTCTTTTTTAGTTCAGTTAACTTGTCGAGTAGGTAATCAACCTTAGCATCGCTTTCCGTATTCAAGCAATCTTTAGCACTTTTTATCAGACCTTTTAAAGTTACGAGTTCAGTTTCATAGTTAGCTTTGGTCTCTTCAACAATGGTTAATACTTTTGCTTCAAAGTCAAGTTCGAATTGACCATCATATCCAATTTCATTGAAATTTGCGATGATGTTTTCTTTATTAACCTCTCCTTTCTCACTGGCAAGCCTTGCTGCTCTCTTTTCCATTGCATTCAGAATGGCATTTGTTGAACTGCTCATCATTCTCTGGAAGAGCAGCATCACAAAACCATAAGAAGTATTTTTTGTTTGCTGTGCGAGGTTGAATCCATTAATTACATATTCAGTCACTGAATCATACAGATTCTTCTGTTTTTTATGTCTTTGTGGATGATAAGTTACTTCAACGGTTGCTGTGTTACGTTTACTAAATAATTGCTTTCCATTGTAATCGATTGCCTGACGCTTTTCAGTCCGCACCACATAAGGTTCAAGTTCTGTAATTGGTGGCATGCCCTCTCCAGCAAAAGCATCCGAATCGAGCAGTTGAAGAATTCTTCTGAAATGGTCTGATTTTCCACGGTGGGGAGTTGCTGATAAGAGCAAAACATTTGGTATTGCATTGCATAGAATATCTGCCATTTGATGACGACCAACAGTAAGTGTACTGCCACCTACCTTATGGCACTCATCAATAATCAACAAATCAAAGTCAGCATCCAATACACTTTGAATACGGTACTTGTTATACTCTTCCACCTTCTCTTTTGTCCATCCCTGTCTTGATTCAATAGGTTTAAGTGCATCCATTGATACAATCAACTGGTTGTGTTGCGACCAGATATTAATTTCATTGTCAGCATCCAAAAGTGTGAAAGTTCGTGTAAGTGTATTAATTAACTCGCTATCGTATATGTGGAAAGTCTCATTGAAATGCTTTTTCATTTCTTGTTTCCACTGTAGCATGGCTGATTTTGGTACAACAACAAGGGTGCGTCCTACTATTCCACGAAGTTTAAGCTCTTTCAGAACCAAACCTGCTTCGATGGTTTTACCCATCCCAACTTCATCAGCTATGAGAAAGCGCATAAACTGTCCGGACATAATTTTCTCAAGTGCAAGAATCTGGTGTGGAAGTGGAATTACATTACTTTCAAATGGTGAAAGCATTTTTTGCTTGTTAACCTCACTTTTTATCCGGATTGCAACGGCACGAAAAGTTATTTCCGAACCTGAAAGCTGACCATTGTGTTGACTTAATTCTGCTTCCGGAACATCCAATATCTCTCCGGTACTCAAGATTCTTATTTGAGCTATAGACTTCCCAAAGATTTTCTTTTTGGTGAGGATTTCAATATGTTTACCTTGGTAAAGCATTATACCCTATCTTTTGCAATATCATAATACATCAATAATTGTTCGTCTTCCAGTAAGATGTTTGGTGGAATCATATCACTAAGAACTACGATTGATTTAAAATCTTTTTTTTCCCAGCAGTTTTTGAAACCAATCCTTAATGCTTCCACCCTAACTTCCTTCAGTTTCTTAGCTTTTGGTTTATTGATGATTGTCAAATACTCGTTAAATTCTTTCATTAACACTTTTGAACGCAATGCTTCCCTATCTTTAGCTTCATTTGGATTAGGTGTACGCCATCTGTTATCAGATTCCTGAATAAAATTCTCATGAAGTATCTCCTGCAACTCAGGTAGCGTATCACCTTTGCGAATAGATTGAGTTGCGATACGGAAATCAGGCATTATATCCTGATATTTTTGTGGTTTTTCACGTAACCTATTTTTCAACCATTCAACAGCATCTGATTCATTTGCCACTATAAATGACAATTGTACAAATTGGGGAACTTTGGCTTTCTTTTCATCATATTCTGCAGCTTGCTCATTAGTAAAATACATATCATCACGTTCAATAAATCGTTGCTTTAGTCCTTCTTGAAAATCTCTTGCATCAATAGGTATTGGTAAACCATTCATCAAATAATAAGTAATGAGTCTATCGTATAATATTTTTGAACTTCTCTCAATGATAGAAGCTGTACTATCTTCGCGAATTAAATGAATAGGAAGGTGTTGTAAGTGCTCCTGAATAAAATCCCAAACAATTATATCACTCTGGTCAGTAATGAATTTTTTCTTAAATTCCATAGTTGGTTTATAACAACTTATTGCAAGGTCTTGTCGGACAGCAATAGCAGTTGTAATTGACCTCATTCCACCTTGTTTTTTGTCCAGTGCGGAAACATTAGCAATTATAAATCCAGCTCTTTGTAATGCAGTTTGGATTCCATTCCATACTGCAGCACTTGTATTACTAAACTCAACTGTCATCCATTTCCCAGCTTTTAACACTCGGTTATATTCTTTAAAACACTCCGTCATTAACTCTTGGTATTCCAGCAATGACTTACATTGGGTTTTATTTTCAATAGCTTCCTTTTTATTATTTGTTATTACTTTCAGCCATGCTTCTGGTATAAAATTAAGTTCAGAGTACATTATATTAGAACCAAATGGAGGGTCAGTAAATATATAATCTATCGAATTATCATTCAACAAAATATTATTTGCTGAACCAACAAACTGAAGATTTGTATATTGCTTGGACAAAAGTGGAATAGCTCTTTTCAAACTATCAACTTTGTCGGAAATTTGTTCTAATACGGAAGTCTCTACCTGCATGGATGGGATATATAATGTACCAGCGAGTCCTCCCGCATTCCACCCTCCACCACCATAAAAAAAGTTTTTTATATGAATCCTATTTAAAGTAGTTGACCTTTTTATTAATCCGGTCAGGATGAAGCGCAATTTAAGGGATATTGGAGAATTTAAAATGTGCTTATTTAGTATTGATAATGCTATTAGATTACGTTTCGTAAAAAAATGATGAACATGTGTTACCCCAAGATGGATTCCCCTTCGCCATGTGTCTCCCCACTCACCTCCGATACCCATTATCAAGTAATTCGGAGTCCAATCTTGAAAAGCAGTTTTACTTATTTTCTCAATTAAATCAAAGTCAAATTTTTCGGGAGTTTTCTGATACCTCTTTCCATTATAGGTATATACTATTAAAACCGACTTAGTTTTAGGAATTTGGGTTGTCTTGCCGAGGAGGTTATCAAAAACTGTTTCTATACTCTTTGAAGATTTTTCTTTAGTATTAATACTATTACAATGAGGACATTTAAATTCATCAAGAACTTTTTTCTGATTAAAATCCATTGCTACATCCCAGAAAACAAATTCTTTATTACAGTTTGTGCATATGTATAATTCACTAAATACCATATAGTTTATTAAACCAATTCCCCCATTCGTGTGCTTAGTCTCATATAACCAGTGACATTCGTTGTACACATTCTCAATTAATTTCTGTGCTTCTCTATCGAACAAGTCATAATCAATTGGGGAATTGTAGTTATAACTAATGAGGGATGCAAATGGAGATAAGTCTCCGCATATCACTTTTCTTCTACCCCAATTCGGTAATCGTCCAAATAACTCTTTCCATTCTTGTTCTATTTTATACTTTGTCACCGAATCCGGATTTTCGCATATCTGACCAGCCACTCCTGTCATCCCCGTTCCTGCAAAAGCATCAAGAACAGTATCCCCCGGTTGAGTATAATGTAAAAGATACCTCATTATAGCTGGGTGAGGAACTTTTGTATGATAGGTATGAGCCGTATATATTGGATTATTTTTCCCTTCACTTACATCGCTTGAATAAGGCTCATAAATGTTGAAGTCATTTTTCCTGCCAATAGTATTTCTTTTTGCATTCTCCCATTCATCGATAAAATTATTAAGCCATGGATTTGGACAAGCAGTATAGTAAGGAGGGTCACTTAAAGCAATAATATCATCATCTTCACCAATAGGAAAACCATCAATCTTTTTTAATTCTGGCAGAAATTTTCGAAGTTCATTACGAAAATATTCCCTCCTCTCATCTTCAGAGGCAAATATTTTTCCAAGGCATTTTATTTGTTCAGCCATAGTGTTATTTTATTATGATGCGTACTTTGTTTCTTTCTTTGCCTGTGCAAAGACTGTCAATGTATTTTGTAAGAATGTCAATTGCCTCATTTGGAGTCACAGGTCTGTTTAACTGTTTTCTAATGTCATCTATGCCTATTTCAACTTTATCAATCCCTCTTGAAAGTGTTGAAATAAGATTTCTTAATGGCTGGGCATTATCAACAGTTAATTCAATCTTCTCGTCCCGGAAAGCTTCGACCATTTGTTTTTCAGCCGATTTCAAAAGTTCGATGTTACTTTTAACACTTGGGTCTTTGAATATTGAACGCATCGCAACTACCCACTTGTCAAGTATTGATTCAAGCTGTTCTTCAATCTCTGAAATATTATAACTTGGTTTACCATAGAACTCACGTGGATTGAAATCCTGATATGGTTCTTCCTTCACCTTTTGTAAAGTGATTGATGGGTCTGCTTCTTTTAATGATGTTATAATGTTCAACCAGTTTTGGTAATCAGTGGCTGTAATAAATTCAGCATCTTTTATAATATCACAAATACGTTTTTTATCCGAGCTAAGTATTCTTTCCTTTGCACGGGCATCTTTTGGAGATAACCGGCATTTAAGATAATAATCATGATAATACTTCGCATACCTATCAATTAGTGAATTCAATAAAGCTTCGTATTGTCTGATTTCATTTTCCTTTCCTGATGTAAGCTTTGAGGGTAATTCACCAATTGCCAAACTCATGTCATTAAAAAGTGGTTGTTCACTTTCAATCATGTATGATAATGCCTGACTCAGGTAATTAATTAACTTCTCAAATTTCGTGGCTAATGCGCTTAAAGTTTCGACTTTGTCACATAATTTATATGCTTGGAAGGTTTCATTTAAAACGTCTGAAGTATAGCTAAAGCTTTTAAGCTTACCATAGGTATTATATGATTGAATTTTATCAAGTAATTCTGAAAGGTTATCAAGTTTTGTTCTGTAATCTTCTTCCTCGCTTGGTTTTAACAGGTTGCTTGATTTACATTTCAATCCGGAAGCCACTACAGCACGAATCCCCACAGTCTTTTCAACCATCTTCTTCGCTTCAGTAACAATTTTTATAGCAGTCTCAGGTTTTTCAATTTCTGTTGTCAAATCAGGTAATTGAAGACATTCAAATAATGTTTTTAAATGTTTTGTTGGTATTCCTTTTGGCTCTTTTACATTTTGGTATGAAAACATATCTTCATCAGAGAGAAGTTGTAAGTCATCAATAGATGAAGCCGTAAGAGTTCTGCTGCTCGACCATGTAATTTCAATATCTCCGGTAAAAACCATTGATGCCAGAACCGCAAATTGCAGTTGATGGTCGATTTTAAAATCTACTGAATACCACAAATTAAGCGGAGCATAATGGCAATAAAGAATTTCATCTCTGTTCAATACTTTGCCCTTCCCTTTCGCAATTAATTTCTTCTTGACGCTATCAGCATATTTTGAATGCTGTGTGTCAATCCTTGTCCCATTCCACAAACCCAAGCCGGAAAGAATGGCTTCACCATCCCTGTTAGGTTGGGATGGTTTGATAATTTTGGTTATCGCATTCTTTATCATCCCATCAAAATTATCCTTGGTCATTGGACGCAACAAATCAGTAAAGGCAGGGTAGTCAGGGAAATTATCGTTGAAATACTTATTCAGCACTCGTGCAGCAACATCTCTAAATATTACATCTTTTGTAGTACCTTCTCCCGGTAATGGGTAGGTTCTAAGTGCTTTTGCTTCACCCTTATATATTACTTTAGTTTTAACAGTATATTCTTTTTCGAACACACTTATAGCTAAACTTAAATAATCTCTAATCTTTTCTTGGAATAGTTTTTTCTGATTTGATGAAGCAGAAATTTCTTTTGCTTTTGCAGCACCATACAAATAAATAAGTTCTTTAAAATCTTCGTTTAGCTCAGCCATATCAAAATAAACTTCATCAGGCTGGTCATTACGTTTAATTGTATTAAAAATAGGACAGAAAAAGATGTAATACTGTTGAATGGGTTCAGTAGTGCTGCGTTCATTTGGATTACCAAAAAATATATATCCGAGACGAAATCCCTTCTTATCCTTCCACTCCAAACTGTCTTCCCAGATTTTAAATCCGGTTCTATAAGTGTTTTGCTGTAATGCCAGCACATACTGAAGAAAATCAAAATAGTACTGGTCAGCTTGGTCAGGATTTCTTTTAATTACCTCAATAGCATAATCCTTAATGATTTGGTCGATATTGATGCCGCCTTCAACTCTAATATAAAACTCAGAACTCACTTGGTCACGGTCAACATATTGTCCGGCAGTGGCAGAAACTACATGAGATGCCGTACTTTCAAAGTTTGCTTCAAGTAATTCTGCATCATTAATACCAGTCAGTGTAAGACATATGTCTTCTTTTAAGCTATGTGCAGTAGCACCATTCTTCTTATCAAGGTCATCACACAAAACTTTAATGGCAAGGGCATTAGCTATACTTGTTGCCAGTTGTTTTCTTCCTGCTCTTGCCCCTGTGAAATGAGAATTTATCCGGTCATAGACTATTTCAATCTTATCTTTTACTGTCCGGATGTCAGGGAAGACCAGCATGGAAGGATTATTAGCAAGGTCTTTCCAATACATATCATATGTTATCAATCCCGGATTATCTGTTGGAACATCTTTGTTTATCAGTTCTTCGAAAGTGGCACTGAGTATCTTTAGTATTTCACGCTGGCTCTTACCATGTTTTATTCTTTCAAAATAGCTTATGTATGCTGGATGAACCGGATATAAATCAACATAATCGTTAAGACTTCCATTAATGCCTTCAAACAAATGTGCATATTTCAGGAGATGTTCTCTTATGGCAGCTTTCTGATGCTCATTTTTTTTAAGTAGTCTTTCTTTAACAACAAATGCAACATCTTCTTTTGTTATTATAAGGTCGTCATATCTGTCTTCGACTTTATTCAAAATTTCAGCCTGATGTTGGAATTCAGGTGACCGGTATAAAAGTTCCTGAACACCAAACATGATTTTAAATCTGGAATTATCACATGCTTCACCAAGTTGTCGTAAAAGCATCAAGTCATAACTTAATTCATTCGGATTGCGTCCTTTTAGGTATTCCAATAGTTCATCAATCACAATTAAAAGGTGTTTGTCCGGGAATACCTCTTCAAAGTCAGCCATCATTTTCTGGATAAGTTCCTTCCAGCTAAAAGCAGAAGCAGTATCAAATTTGTATTTAATGCCTTCCCTGTCCAAGAATCTTTCAATTTGTGAAAAAACAATTTCTTTCAAAGGTCTGTCAGTTCCAATTTCAAATCGAAGCACTTTGTAATTTCCGGCAATCTTTGAAAATGCATCCTTCAAATCTTTTTCTGAAAGTAGTGTCAAATAATCTGAGTTTTCAGCCATGGCTGACACAAGAGCCATTAAGTGAGATTTACCCGTTCCGTAACTACCAACTATCTGAATGCCTTTCTTCTCTTTTTTAATACCCGGTGCGAGATTCTTAATAATTATTTCATTCAAGTCCTCTTTGATTTTCTGTGAGAAGACAAAAGTCTTTACAAGGCTTTCAGCGACATCTTTCTGCCCTGAATTCACAAGTTTGACGACTGTGGTTATCGGCTCAAACTGAATCAATTCGTTGTATTTCATAATTATATCTCGATTTTATTAATTTTTGTTTCCGAAAAGTTTATCTGGTAATCTGGCTCGTTTTGCCAGTATAACATTGAATTATCACGGACATTCCCATCCCAAAGCAAAATTACCCCGATGTTTTTGGAATAAGCTTTTAGCAGTCTTGCAGCATCAATTTGAAGGAATGGTTCAAGTAAAAAACCTATATTTTTGATGATTACAAATGAAATGTTATTCTGGACATCATTATTCTGATGATTATCAAGAAGAAAGTTCATATAGTCAGGTACATTATTTAAAGCAAGATTAAGGGATTTTTCTTTTAAATATGAAGCCAACTCGAAACCTATGTCCAGAATTTTCAGACCCAAACTATCCAGTCTGTTCAGGACTAAATCTTTTTGTGATTCGGAAAAATCAATCCAGTATAACTTATAACTTCTATGCCTATCAATTTCTATCATATTGAATGATGTATGTTCCACGGCAGTACTATTAAACTTTAATTATTTGATTTGGTTAATGGTTTCCCTAAGAGCATCTTTTAAGAATGGTTGATTTTTAAAATCATGCAAAATCTTCTCCGAAATGTATTTGATTTGTAGTTCTCGAAAATCCAAACCCAGTTCACCTGCCAGTCCTTGAATCATTGATATTGATAATTGTCTCTCTCCAAGTTCAATCTTGCTCAATGTACTGGTGTCAATATCGAGACGGTGAGCAACCTTTCGCTGCGGTATATTCTTTTTCTCCCGAATCTGTTTCAAATAGCTCCCAAATTCTACACTTTTCATTTTGACGGTATTGATTAGACAATCATGTCAAATGTACCAAATGATTTCTAAAAAAAGAAACTTAATCACAAACATTCTTTTCACTAATAATGCTTATCCATACTATCGAGAAAACTCTTTTCTGGAGAAGCGCAAAGTGGCATGAAATCATCATTTTGATGTTTGTTGAAAAAATGGACGAGTTTGTATTAAGGTAACAGGTAATTTTGTGATAACATTTGAAAGTAATTTGAATGTGAAGTATTTATAGAAAATTTAGTGTAAAAAATCAAGGATATATATGGAAGAAATTATCATAAATCCGGAATTTAAAGAATTAATACCACCATTATCAACTGACAAATTCGAAGACATAATAATTAAAGGATAGAATTATGGAAAAAATTTCCAAAAATAAAAAAGGTAGACCAGAACTTCATAAAGCGTTAAAAGCATCAATATTAATGGTGGGTGGGAATGTAGTATTTCAGACCAAGAGAACCTTACATAATGAAGCATATTTAGCAATAGCATTTGGCTTACTCAAAGACAATGATGCTTATACATACCTTTTGGACAAGAAGAAGGAAAAAATATACAAGAAAACCATACTCCAACATATTGGCAGGGTTGCCGAATTATATAATCACCAAATAGCAGTAGAAATAGCAAATGTTATATGTAAAAAAAGATATAATACTGCTAAAGCAATTGATTTCATTAAAAGATTCAGGAAAGAACAAGGCGAAGACCTTCAAAAAAATAAGGTTGAAGGAGCATTAAAAAAGGTCATAAACATTATAAATAATTCTGGTCTAACCACTGATGAACTTCAACAACTAATAGGACTTATGAAAGAAATTGAAATCAAAGAAAAATGAAATCGTTAATCGAAATACAGACCGAAGTGCAGAACATCATCAGAGAATACCCTGAAGAATATCAGAGGTTTAAAGCACTGCAAGACGCAGGCTATACAGACCTGCACTATACATATGTAAAGAACATTGGCATTGGAAGGATACAATACTTAAAGCGCAAAAATATATATCGTTTGCAGGTAGCACCAACTGAACTTAAAAAGAACTATCCAGCAGCATGGGTTGTAGATATATCAGATTCTAATGTCGATAGTTATGCCGAACTTCCATTTTGAAACATTGAAGTATTTATAAGAAAGCAGAAATGCTTACCCTTTCTGGTCTGGTTTCATTGACTGTGTACCAGACCAGAATAAAGGGTTTACACAGTCAAACGAATTACATTTATTAAACACAGTCAGAAAATGAAGACTAAACTCCGTGGCAAAAAATTGAACATTATGAAGCCACAAACCAAATACGCAAAAGTACCGCTTGAAGTACTTTCACACCCAGTTCTAACACCAGTTGATAAATTGATTATAACATTTCTATACAGCCAGTCAGACAGTGGTAATTATATTCTGGCATACACACGTATAGCGAAAGAATTAAATATTTCAAAAAAATGGATAATTGCAAGATGGAAATGGCTAAAACAAAACAACTATATTTTGGAAAATGACCAGAATTATTTTATTGTCATTGGTATGCCAGAAGAAGAATTAAGAAAACTTAAAGAAACACTTAAAATTGTTGAAGAAAATATACCCATACCGAATAAAAGCAAAGGTGAAGTAAGTTCACCTAAACTAAAACTTGAAGGTGAACAAAATAAATCAATTGGTGATATAACCCAAGTGAACAAAATTCACCCTATAGGTGAAGATTCTACACCAACCATAGGTGAACATAATACCCCTACTAAGGAGAACAGACTATACCTTAATGGTGAAGTAACTCCACCTAATGAATATAATAAAGAAGAGAAAAAGAAAAGTGAATATAAAATTGAACAAGGGAGTTTGGCTTTGGGGAGTGTTCCGCAAAAGTCGTGCACTTCCCCTGCGGGGTGCACGACTTTGCTGCACACTCCAACAGGGGTTAGAGAAAATCGGAGCAATTCAAGTGTTCTTATTAATAACACCCCAACAAAAGATTTGGAGAATAGCGACAATGTAAATGAGAGCAAATCTAAAAACATTGTTGAAGGTACATTACCAAAGGTTAATGTTGAGAAGGTAGTACCAAAGGTTAGTGCCTATGTTTATAATGGCATTGACATACAAGAAGAAATTCGACAGTATCATTCCAATTTATTCAAAGAGTACAATTACCAATATGTATGTGACATTTATAATGATTTTAAAAAAGAAACTAATTTACCAACAACATTAAAACAATTCGACAGTCTTATTTGGTTTCATAGTTTTAATATCTGGAAGGCAGAGAATCCAAATGAACAACCAACAAATGAATATATAAATCTTTTCATTAAGAACAATTTGCCAAGAGTTCTACCAAATGATTTGATTGCTTTAATCAGGTCATTTAATAAGAGACAAGAAATAAGAGATATTTTTAATAATGAAGTACTGAAGTTGAAAATCATTATACCAGTAACAATACCAAAGCCACCAAGGGTATTCACTCAGCAAGAACTTGATAATTATGAAGATTTGCCGATTTGACACATATTCCAATACTCCCAAAGCATAACCATTGCCAAAGTATCGAGTTCACAATATTTCAACAACCCACTGGCTATGGCATACCTTTCCAAATCTGACATTTGCATGAATTGCATCCTTGCGTAAGCCGTCATTGCTGCACCACCTTCTTGAATGTTGCTTTTCATCAAGAATTGTTCAATCTGATTATCATCAATTCCTTCAAATAATGGGGGAAGGAGTTCATATGGATTAATAATATTGCCATCAGCATTCTGTCTGAGCCATACCCAATCATCATCATAATTCAGACTCTTAATGTGTGAATTTTTGCCATAAATAGGTTGAGAGTATTTGTTTTGCAAGTATTCTGATGAGTTCAAAACGGCTGGCAGGACGTATTTCAGGGAATTTGAGCCACGCATCCTCAAATGATAATAATACCACTTAACCAATTTCAGCAAGTCAACCATGTCCCTTGCACCCTCATGATTGTTTCCATGTGTAATCGATTTAATGAAAGAAACCAAATCTTGTTTATCAGGAACTTCTTCTGGTGTTGCTTCATTCAACTGAGCCATAATCTGGTTTAAAACTGTGTTTTCGTGTGGTGCATACCTGAATATTGTGCCATTGTCATTTTCAAGTTCAGCTTTCAGTCTTCTCACAAACTCAAAGTTAGGGAACATGCCGACTGTATCGCTTAGATACTGTCCTTTATGTTCAATGGTTAAATCTGAATGAACGATATGGTGTGAAAATTGAAAAGCAACCTGTTCATAGGGTCTCCTTCCCCGGAAGAAGGGAATAGCAACCATCGATGTCTCGAAATCGATGAAATGGAGCGGATAGGTGAATTTCTTGAATTCTATTTCGAGTCCTTTTATATTAATATAAGGTGTGGTATCATTTTCAACCGTTTTCCTTACTTGTAACCATTGCCGTTCTGTTCTGGTTAATTTTCCATCTGAACTTGGTTCAATATCACCGATATGTTCTTCTTCAACATCACGCATTAAGTAAATGCCAGAATCCATTAAATCTTGTTTTTTCCGGAAGTCCCAGATATCCAAGATTCTTGGCAAATCAAACATTGCATCATCCCAATTGAGTTGTGCTTTCCAGCACTCTGTAAATCCTGACAATTTCCCAACTTTTTCCTGTTCCGGAGTGGCTTGAAATTCACAAACCTTACAATCTTTATGAATCGGGACAACAATCTTCTCATCCCTTTCATACATGTCTGCCAAATAATGTAAGTAATCGGTGAAACCTTGTTCCGGGGGATTGGGAGAGTCAGTCCCATTAAATATCTTCTCAGTTAAAGCATCAACACAAACCCTGATTAAAACTTCCTCTCCAAGTCCATCCGGGGAGACATCACCGACAATTTCGACAACAGTTCTTTCATCTTCTACTGTTTTCAACAGGAATTTCTGATTTAAGCCATCGACAGTTGCAACTGAATTTTTATCCGCAAGCATAAGGTATGCACGGACATTCCAATTGGGATATGCTTTGGTGATGACATATTTTTGGAAGGCTACGTCATATACATACTCAGACCAGCCAGAATCGATGAACCCTTTCTTAGTAAGCATATTGCTGCTGTCAGTTCCGCCAAAAGAGGATGATTTAACTTCCAGAAGGTTTATGTCGTTCCCTTTTTTCTCAATGATATCTGCCCTGATGAATAGATTTTGGTATTTGAAAGCACCTTCGAAAATAGTAACAGTACCGTGAGAGAGAAGTTCCTGTGTTTTTTGAAGAGGAATGTCGTAGCCTCGTTCTGTAATTTCAATTCCATCTGGGTAATAACATTTTGCCAATGCCCCAACCTGAAAACCACCTTCAGCCAATGCTTCCAAGAATGCATCATCCTGAGATTTATCTGGGTATTGGGATTTACCAGTGTAAAAGAGTTTGGCTGGACAATCCAGTGCCAGTTTAAACCGTGATTTGGTGAGATATCTTTGCACTATGACAAAATTCTTAAACGTTTATTTATCAATTCAAAATACTCTTTGACAATCTCACAACCAATGAATTGCCTGTTAAGTTCCTTAGCTATTTTTAAAGTAGTGCCAGACCCTGTAAACGGGTCATAAACAATATCATCCCCTTCATTAGTCCATGTAATAATGTGCTCTTCAGCCATTTTTTCGGGGAAAATGGCTGGGTGTTGATGGGCGAACTTGTCCTCGGTGGAGTATCCATTCCCCGTAACATATCTCCAAATATTTGTTCGGGGTGAATATTCTGGAATCGACTTGAATTTTCTTACAGGGATAAGCATATCATTTTCATTTCTGTCGGTCTTTTGTCCGAAATTTGTTGTCCCTGACCATCTGTTCTTCTTATCAGAAATAAGATTTACCGTTTTTGGTTTGCCCTTGCTGAAAACAAACATGTACTCAAAACACTGGGTGTACCGTATGCCATCAGGCTTTGCAGGATATGTTGTCGTATTCTTTTCAAAAATCATCGTATCATGTAGCCTTAGTCCACAATACTCTTTGAAAAACAAAGCCTGCTTAAAGGATGTACCAGTTTCGCTGCCTTTGTACATTCCATCGCCAACAATCCAAACGATTACACCACCATTCTTAATAATTCGGGTAAGTTCAACAGCGATTTTTTCAAATTCGAACTTATTATTGCCATTATAATACCGTAAATGGTCATATGGGGGAGAGGTAAGTACCAAATCAACATAATTATCCGGCATCTTACTCATCGTCATCAGACAGTCTTCATTGAAGATTCGATTGATTAAAACATCATCCGGGTTTTGAATCTCCGATTTGCGATAATTACGACTCGGTAATACCTTTTTCTGGTCTCCGAACCTTTTTTTGGGGAACTCATGAACCACATATTCATAACCTTTGAAGTGTCCTAACTTATCCCGCACTTCAATTTTGTGGATAATCCTGTGTTTAACAAGTTCTTCAAATGCCTTATTTAATGCATAATATCCCTCTTTAAAGTATTTTGGCAAATCCTTTTTATTGATATTGTGATTTGATGGCAGGGACAAGAGAAATGCCAAGATACCCTTTGCTGTTGCCGACAATTTATTGTCATTCAATATTTTGGTGGGGACTGTGGAATAGTTATAATCTGTGCTTAGATTCTGGATGCGTCCTGATTCCATAAAAGCAAATCTTAGTATTGGTCGAAATTTATTAAATAAGAATTGTATCCCAAGAAACAATAATAGTTTTTTATGAACCAATTGTCTACTCGATGGATTGAAAGAACTCTGATAAGGTCATAGAAGTAGCATCAACGAAGTTAAGCAGGGTTAATAATTTAATGTTTTTCAAGCTACCTCTTTCGAATCTTTGAAGCGAATTGACATGCTTACCTGCAAGTTTACTGAATTTGGATTGTGTCAATCCTTCATTCATACGGTAATTTTTTATTACGAGACGGATATTCTCAATTATCTTTTCCTGATATTCTGGTATCTGTTGTTTGTGCATAAACATGGTTTCCCATAAATACAGCGCAGTGTTGATTTTGATGGACGATAAAATTCCAATAATGTACTTATGGGTACGGAAACATACCTTTTTGATACCAATAAAATTCAATTAATCGTTTAATACGGGATAATTCGCAATAAGATTTATTTGATATTCACTGCTTTAAACAGGAGAGTGTAGTCCCGACAATAATGTGTTCGATTAATATTTGACAATTTTTCGCTGAAATCCGAAAATTCACAGGTCTCTGAATAGCTCTTCCAGTGTTATATTATGATTACGCTTATAATATAGGAGTATTTGGTAAAGTGACGAAAATTGGCAATCCAAGATTCCTGCTTCTATAGCATAATAAGTATTACGTGCCACGCCCATTTCATCAGCCAACGGTTTATAACCTTTCTTTTGGTCTAACCTAAGCTCTTTTAATTTTTTGCCCAGTTTTACCATCATTTCTCTTTGCTCGACTGAAATTTTATCTGACTTCTTCATGGTTTTTTTGTAAAAATAAAAAATAATACTGCCCATATGTAGGGTGAGTAATAATTTTATTATATTTGCCCTTACATATGGGCAGCAATAATAACAAGAAAAGAAAATTTCGTCAAGAGTATTTTATAACGGATGCTGAGAATTTCGAATGTTTTCTGATATTAATTGAGTATGATGACCATGATTTGCCAATTCGAACATATATACTCGAAATACCACAGATAGATGAACGATTTAAAATCTATCCATACTTAAAAAATTAACTAAAACATTAATGAAGATATCTGAAACATACAATGCAATTCCATTCATAACATGTATCACTTTTGTAATATGTGATACACCTGCGAATTTTGTAACGATTAGATATACAGATATATATAAATAAATTGCAAAAACCTGATTACACTGGAGTATCACTTATAGTCAGGCAATCATAAAACTGAAACTTTAAAATTGGAAATACAATGGCACTGAAAGGACAATCTACAAGAGCATCATTTTTGGAGTGGGATACAATGCAACTGCTATTACAAAAACTTGAACGTGATGGTCAATACAAATTTCAATTATTAATTGCTATTGGATGTTATACTGGTTTACGAATATCTGATTTGTTAAAATTACGCTGGAATGACGTTCTGAACCGGAAAACTCTTGAGTTGGTTGAAAGAAAAACTCAAAAAAACAGGAAAATCCATTTGAATCCGGCACTTATCGAAATTATTTCCAGATTATATAAGAAAATGAATATATCTGATGACAACGAACTTCTATTCATTAATAAAACTAAAACGAAAGCAATTAATGTACAATACGTAAACCGTATGCTCAAAACCATTGTTGCAAAATATAATATTCAGATATCTGCAAATTCCACTTCCTCTCACCTTTTTAGGAAGACTCTGGGTAGGCGGGTGTGGTCACTTAACAACTATTCTGAAAAATCATTACTATTACTGGGCGAACTTTTCAACCACTCAAGCATCAAAGTAACAAAAGTATACTTGGGGATTAGAGCCGAAGAAATTGGAGATGTTTATCTTAATCTTTAAGATTAGATGTAATCTTTAAGCATAAAAAAATCATTCACAATTTTATTATAAATCCAACATCTGAGAATTGCTGAATGAATTTTTTAACGTTATTCCCGATATAAAAAATATTTTGTCGTCAACTGTGCACATGAGCGTTTGATGTCAATTTCGTTACCAAAATCAATTATATGTTTGAATGTCGGTTTTTTTGCCATTGGAAAATCTTGACAGTTTATCAGTTCCCTTTAAATATTATTTATTCATTAGATTGCCCAATTGGTTTGAATTTCTAATATTTGTAATTAGAATACTTCAGGGACACTTCTTTTCAAGATTTCAATCTATATTTTGATTAATGAAATGATTTTGAATGAAGTACACATATTACCGACTGATAACTCTCCAGAGGTAATTCTTAAACCAAATGGCACGGTAAAGATTAAAGGACGGGGCATGGTTGTGAATAAAACCAGAATCCCTGAACAAATAAATGATTGGCTGGATGCTTACCTTCTAAATCCTGCTGAAACAACTTATGTAATCGTGGCATTTGAATATCTGAATAGTTACAGCACAACAATATTGGCATCCGTTTTGAAGAAGATTTCTCAGGTAATACTGCAAAATAAAAAGTTCATTATCCATTGGTATTATGAAGATGATGATGATGATTTGTTGGATAGGGGCGGGTATATTTCGGAGTCACTTAAACTCCCTATTGATTTTATTGTAGTTGATGATATTTCCGGTTGCTAATGAGATTAGTTAAACGGTTTAATAGCTTACCTGTCAATATGAACAAACGACTTGGATAATTAATTCTGCTTTCCGCCTCTCCTTTTATATTGAATTCATTAACGTATCATAATCACTTAAACACCAGAACCACCAGTCACCATTATATTCCATGTTCCAACTGAGATTATAGCATTTACCTGTTTTCAGGTCTTGGACATTAAGATAAATCACCCCTTCATAATCTTGGAAATTCAGCAACCTGATGGCAGCAATGTCGTTGTCAACGGTTCTTTTCTCCAGCTTCATATACGGCAAGGATTTGGTGAGTCGTTTACCTTGGGTCATTATAAATGGTGAGTCCAGAACAATTGTATCAGAAGAAATGTACTCAAGAACCTTTCGTCCTGAACTATTGGTGTATGATTTATTATCCATTGTTAATCAGTGTCGAGTTCCAGTAATTCACAATCAGCACAATTAAGGTTTCTTTCAGCATAAACCATATCTTCAATATCTGTCCAGTTGATAAGGAAAGTCTCAGGGTGCTGATTATTAATGTTAAAATTGATTTCAGAAGGGATTCCAGTATCAGGGTCTATAAGTAACATCTGAATATATCCCTTGTTGTAATCAACCATATCTAATTGGAATACGCCAAATTGGTCTTGGTTAACAAGCAAATACTTTTGCCCCAGTTCTAACTTACGATGTTTTTTGCGATGTAAAATAAACTTCAGATGTTTGTACTTGTCTGGGTTACGTTCCATATCATCAACAAGTTCATCTATTGTTGCGGGAAATTGATTGGTGCTACTATTTACTTCTTGTATCATAATTATTCCATATCATCATTGTCCAGTGCTCCCGGCTGGGTATCGTGCCTTTATAGCACCGGGGATACCTACCGTCCTATCCTTCTGGGGTATTCCATTGTCATCCTCGCTGAGCATAGTTGCCTTTGCTTCTAAATACTTTATTATTCGAAATCTGACTGAAAATCGGTAACCAAAAATATTGGCTGGAATAAAAATTATATATAGAAAAATTTGATTTTGGTGAAATTACTGTTTGGTAAAAAAAATTATAAAAAATTATAAAATTTTATGAGAATTTTAAATGGTGAGTTGTCTTGTATTCAGTTAAATACAGTAAATATTATTAATCTATTCCGCTTTTAATAATATAATTTCCCCATCCATTTCATTAAGAATGTCCTTCATTTTATAGAAATCAACCAATTTAAATGCACATCCTTTTTTTTTAAGAAATGCCATTCTGCCAATTTCTTCACCAGTCATTATGTCGAGTCCGGTTATCATAATGTAGTTTTCGAAAATCAACACATCTTCCAATCTAAATGTTGTTATGTTGGTTATTGAACCAGCTTCATAATCAATAAGAAGATACATCTTAGATGGTGTTATCATCTGGTTAACCACCAGAAAGCAACAATGGTTTATAAAGAAAGAACCTTCCGGCAAGGGGCGGAAGATATTGCTGACACCTAATGAAAATTGGTCAGACGTTGAATGATTTAATTGTTTCATATGTGCTGATTCCTAATATTGTATCCTTACCTGAATACCCTGTTCATCTCTCTCTTCATGTGGTCATCAGAAACTTTAATGTATCTTCTCATGACCGAGTAACTACCCTGACCAGTCCATTTTAATATCACTTCAACAGGAACTTTTTTCTGAATACAGATTGAAATAAAGGTATCTCTGCCGTTATGGCTGGTTCTTTTCTTCCATTCCAGTTCTTCGAACATGTCTTCCAGATTATCATTATATTTTTGGTTGCTTATCCGAAGTGAGGTTGTGTCATAATCATATTTTTCAAGAACTGCTTTACTATACTTGTTTAAATTGATGTAGATTGTGTTGTCGTCTTTTGTCTCAGCAGTTTTCTGTGGATTAATTACGATTCGGTTATTTTCAATCTTATCAGGGGTTATTTTATCAATATCTGAAAACCTGAGTCCCGTGCTGCATTGCAAGAGGAAACGGTCTTTAGTTTTTTCAAGTACTGGATTGGCAAATTCCTTTTGTGTTAATTCTATGAATTCGCTGTACGATAATGGATTGGCTTCATTGGCTTTTTTCTTTCCCTTTTTGAAGTCTTCATCCATGAATGAATCATCGAGTTGAATTTTAAGTTCATGTCTCCTTTTATAGTAATGCTTTAAAAATGTTTTTAAGACCGTGAAGGTCTTTTCAACCGTTGAAGTGTCATATGGAACGCCATTCATCCAAACGCTGAAATTGTCACTGAAGGTAAGGGTCATGTCCGGGAAGAACAATTTCTTTCCAGTATGCTTTTCATAATTTACTAATCTGTTTTTTACAGTAGTGAATTCTTTCCAAGTACCACGGGCAGCACCGTTGGCTTTTCTGTATTTAACATATTCTTCAAGATATTCTGTGATGCCTTTGACGCTGGACTGTTTTTCTGGTGGAAAAAGTTCAAGCAGTTTTTCGAAATCGGTTCGGAACTTTTCAACGTTAGCAGCTAGTATGGAAGGAGTCCGAAAACTTAGTGGCAATACCTTTCGTTTGTTCAAATAATCAACAATTGCATTATACTTATCCGTAATGATTACATTCTTTTCATCACAGAGAGGGTCTTTATCTAACACCTTTTGTTTCTTCTGAGACCAGTTCTGAGGAAGTGACCAAATTTCTGTTGAGATTCTCAGGATTTTTTTTCGGTAATCGCCTGTTCCATGATAGGCATATTTGAGTACCTCGATATAAATCTTCACTTCCCCTTCTGTATTCTTTTGTTTGGGAAGCACCATTTTTCTTACTTTCCAGTCCGTTTTCCCGAAGTAAGTTTGGATTAATTCGTGTACATTTACACCATCATTATCTGCCATAGTAGTAGAAAATTATGTGGATACTCGATAATGCGCATAAATATAGATTATTATTGCAGATTACCAATAGAAAAATGCAATAATTTATCAAGAGTAGTAGAAAATCTATAATTGAATATCAGCCAGATAGCCATAAAATAAAATCTTCTCACCCCGACAGAGTAAAACAGAATGCCGTTGTAAATCAAGTGATTGCAGCGGCATTTTTGTTTGTGGTGGAAAAAGTGGCAGAAAATTCTTACTTTACTTTCAATTTTGCTTTT
>Ga0208940_1001030_pt1 | contig 31015 bp, 20 predicted proteins | sample AD_JPNNA6_MetaG_FD_184445 | JGI IMG/M metagenome (GOLD analysis project Ga0208940, IMG submission 184445) | Active sludge microbial communities of municipal wastewater-treating anaerobic digesters from Japan - AD_JPNNA6_MetaG (SPAdes) (version 2) | ecosystem: Engineered > Bioreactor > Anaerobic... | reverse complement strand
CATCGACACCTCCTGGCTTCTTGCTTGTATCAGGCAGACGGATTGACCTTTTCAGAACCAAGAGAGTAACACATTATCGCCCATTGGGCAAATGAAATGGGAAAGTTGTTTAATTTTCATTCCTTAGTAGAGGGATTCGGGCGGGCAGATTTGCTCAGCGCAAATTTCGACTGCGAGCATAGTTGGCTCTATCCTGGCAATGGGGGATGGATTATCTTGCCGGGAAGTGAGACGCCTGAGGGCTGGACTGTTGAACGGCTGGCAGGCATGTCGTTGGTCTTTCGTCAGCATGAGCATTGGCAACACCCGGCAGCGACGATATATGCCCAACGAGGTTTGCCTGCAAGTAGCGCTCCCCCAAAGGCTGCTGTTGTAGTCGCCCCCTCGGAATTATTGCCATCCCAGGCGTTGTTAGAGGGTGAAACTCTGACTGTACCCCTGGCGCTGCAAGGGCCGCTGATATTTCTTGGTTATGATCTGAGTTCCACACCATCTGAGGTGATGCTTGACAGCTACTGGCAAGTAGCGGGAACTCCGGATCGCTTGCTCTCCTTGATGGCACATTTGTTGGATGCTCACGGTGTGCCGGTGGCCGTCGCTGACGGTTTAGGGGTGCCCATCGAAGGGTGGCAGCCAGGAGACATTGTTGTACAACATCATTTGTTCTCTGCGCCAGCAGGCGGCCCTTATTATGTTGAACTGGGCGCGTATTGGCTGGATACGCTGGCACGCTGGCCGGTGAGTGTTGACGCGCGAGTCCCGGGCGATCGGTGGTTACTGCTTCAGGCGTTGATGCTGGCTCCCTGAGATGGGGGGCCATACGCGGCGGCCTGACGAGACGCCGCGCAGCGATTGCTATCACGCGCAGGGGCATCTCTTGCGCTGAATGGTGTCAACGCGCCGGGTGTCCTGTGTCCGACGGACATCCCTGACACCTTGCGCGAGACGTCATTCGAGCTACATGCTTCATCAAGAAAGAAGAGCGCCGGTGACCTGCCGGCGCTCTTCTGGTTGGATGGGACGTTTCAGCGGCGCCGCAGTACCAGGGGCAGGTAGAGATGGTGGGTCTCCCCCAACAGCCCATAGACGCCGGACTGATTGATCCATGCCAGGAGGTGGCTGTCGCTTTGTTCCGTTATCGTGATGTTGCGTGTCACCCACGTCCCAGATTCCAGGCGATAGAGCCCCATCGTCCCTGAGATGATGACGGTAGGGCTGTAGCTCAGGCGCAGCTGCAGCGGCGAGCTGAGGGGCATGGGAGTGGGGGCTGCTTGCAGCTCGAAGAAGTGGTCAATCCCCTCCAGGTCCCCTTGAGAGGTGGGGAAGTGGCGGTAGCTGAGGGTGAAGGTGGTTGTGGTGTTGAGCACGCCCGCCGGAATGAGCAGCTGGGTGCGATGGTGGGGATATTGTTGGGTCAATGTACCGCCTTCGGGGCCAATGGCGGCAGAAACCGGCGCTGGCGTGGAGGTCGGTGTCGGTGAAGGGGTGGGGCTGGGCGTGGGCACGATCCCGAACTGTGCGACGAAACCATCTGGCGGGGTGTTCAGGTAAGGCTGTTTGGCGTTCTGGAGGGGGAAATCGGGAGACAGCGTCGCACCGACGACAGTCACGACCCAATCCTCGCGCACGGCGAGGCGAAAGCCACGCTCCACATCGCTGCCGCCCAGGAACGAGGCGTATTGGAGAGTCCCCGCAGGGTTCAGCTGCGCCAGGAAAGCGTCCCGTTCACCCCGGAGTGCGCCCTGGAGCGGGTTGCGGACGGGGAAGTTGGACGATTCGGTCTCGCCGACGATGTAGACGTTGTCGCCGGAGTCAAGTTCCAATCCCCAGGCGAAATCGTAAGCGGCGCCGCCGAGGTAGGTGCTGTAAAGCGGTTGATACATGGTGCCGTCAATCTTGGTGACAAAGGCATCCCATTCCCCACCGCCGTAACTGGGCTGGAGGGGCGCTCGCAGGAGGAAGTTGGAGGAACCGGTGCCGCCGGCCACGTAGATATTGCCGGCGCTGTCAAGGTCAATCCCCCAGACTTCATCGCGTCCTGCGCCACCAAGATATGTGGAAAACAACAGCTGGTTGGCCCACGGATTAAGCTTGAGCACGAAGCCGTCGTCCCATTCACCGCCGTAGACGGATTGGATGGGGTTCACGAGCGGGAAGCCCCTGTCTGATGAGGTCATCCCTGCCGCGTAAACGACGCCGGCCTCGTCTACGGTGAGGCGGAAGATCTGGTCGCGCCGGTAGCTGCCGACGTAGGTGGAATAGATCAGCGTCCCCTGAGGGTCGAAGATCGAGATGAAAGCGTCTTCATCATCTATGCCAAAGGTCTGGGATTGCCAGGGATTGAGCAGCGGGAAGTCCTCAGAGTAAACCTCACCGGCAAGATAGATCTTGCCATCAGCAGCTACATACATGTCATTCACCTCTTCGGACTCGCTGCCGCCGAGAAAAGTGGAATAGGCCAGTGTGCCGGTGGGGGTGAGCTTCAACAGATAGGCGTCTTCGTCGCCGCCAAAGGCGGGTTGCCAGGCGTTGAGCACCGGGAAGTCGCTGGAGTACGTCTCGCCGCTCACGTAGGTATTGCCGGCGGCGTCTGTCCTGATGGCATTGCCTTCTTCTGAGACCTGGCCGCCGAAAAATGTCACGTAGATGAGGTCGCCGCTAGGAGCCAGCTTGGCGACGAAGACCTTCTTTTGCGGTCGCTGGCCGGGTATGTTCTCTGGCGGAAAACTATACGACCAGCTGACTCCGGTGACCATGATGTTGTGCTCGCTGTCGAGTGCCACTGCCCAGCCCTCGTCCTGGGCCGGACCGCCGAGGTAGCTGCTATATTGCAACAGGGGATCAATCACCAGGGGAAGGGTGGGGTCGGGCGTGTCCAGGAGGGCGAAGCCGTAGGTGGTCTTATCCCGCACTTCGAAGGCGGCACGGAGGGGAAGTTCCCGGCCGTTCACCTGCTGGTAGACATGGGGCGCCTGTTCGGTGAGGGGCGTCACGTTCCTCAGGCGGGAGGCCACGCGGAGGTTGCCCGCGGCATCCAGGCTCAAGCCGGCGGCGTCCTCATACCGCAGCGCGATTTGGGTGGGGTCGGCGCCGGGCTGCACCACGAACTCGGACTTGAGGCCGCCGTTTTCCAGCGTGTAGTGCAGGGCGATGCCGGGGTAGAGTTCCTGGTAGACGACTTCGGCGAAGAGCGGCAGCTGCTCGCGCCAGCGCGTCGGATCGTTGCCGGTGTACAGGTTGACGACGCCCGGCTGGCGTGCTGCTCCTGTAGGCTGCGTTTTGGGATTGGCGCCCACAAATTTCAGGTGCAGCGTCTCACCGGCGCGGTAGAGGGTGACCCCCGCGGCGTTCACGGCGATCAGGGCATCGGGCCCTTGCGTATAGAACATCTCGTCTCGCGCATCGTAGATGAAGAAGGCGGTTGGGAATTTTGCTGCCGCCGGCGTTTCTGTAGCGGCGGTAGAGGGTCCTCGCTGCAGGGCCATGCCTGCCAGCAAGATCAAGGATAGCAGTAAGCTCATTGCCAATGCCAAACGCGATTTCACAGGCAGTTCCTCCTTCAAAAATGGCCCCGAATGAACACGAATTTCACGAATCAGATCAGAAATTCCTTACCCCCGGGGCTGCTACGCCCTCAAACACCGCGCTTCAGCGCGGTGGGCTCGTGTCGAACCGGTGAGCCGTCGCAGCTCACGACTCACATTTTCATGCTTGGATAGTGTGTGCCAGCACATGGGTCTTCTCAGAAAATAGAACCCGTGCTCAGGTGTTCACGTGCCCACGTCATTTTCATCCGCGGTGATGTGCTGCAGGAACATGTTAGCTCCTTCGAAAATAGAGATCAGCGGTCAGCAGTCAGCGAATCAGCGAAAAAGCGAATCAGCGAAAAAATCACTTGCGTGACAAAGGTACCGCCACTGACTAAAAAACGCAAGATTTCCTGGCGACCCTTGAAGATTGAGTATCAACTCTTGCCCCCTATCCCCTGGCCCCTTCCCCCCGCGCGCGGGGGGAAGGGGAACTTTTTTTGTGGGGTTTTGCAGGCGGGCGTAGCCCGCCTGCAAAACCCCTTATTTTTTCTCCCCCTCTCCAACGGCGTTTGCGCCGTTGGAGAGGGGGCAGGGGGTGGGGCAAAAGCTACAGCTTACAAAGGTTCATCCATCGCCGGCTAGCCCCCTGGCGCCAGGCTGAACAGTTACCACACATTTTCATTTTTGGATAGTGTGCGCCAGCACAGGGCGTCTCCTTCAAAAATGGCCCCGAATGAACACGAATTTCACGAATCAGATCAGAAATTCCTTACCCCCGGGGCTGCTACGCCCTCAAACACCGCGCTTCAGCGCGGTGGGCTCGTGTCGAACTGGTGAGCCGTCGCTGCCTTCGCTCACGGTTTTCCACTCGCGATTCACATTCTCGTGCTTTCCGGGTGTGCGCTAGCACTGATGTCTGCATTCTCGACTCTGACCCGCCCCGAAGTGTTTTATGGCGTTGCCAGGGCGAGAAAGACGGCGTCGGCGGCATTCGCTCTGGACGTTGCCTGCCAGCGAGAGCCATCGTCCAGCCAGTAGACGCCGGCGCGCAGGAACAGCGGCGCGGTCAGGTCGCCGGCCGGCAGCGCGAAGTGATGTCTTTGGACGAGGACATCGCCCGCCTGCCAGCTCGCAGCAGGGACGCCCAACCCATCGCCGATGCCGAGCGTCGCGCCCGCGTTGTTCACGAGGTGAGCCATCAGGGAGAGCGGGCGTGACGGCGCACCCGTCTCCACGCGCCACCAGCTCTCTACTTCGAGGCTCCCCGGCTGCTGATAGGCGTTCACGCCGAGCAACAGCAATCCGCCATCGAAGGCAAACGGCCCCTGCTGTGGCGGGAGGTTTTCCAGGGTCTGGGGTGCCGTCTCCGCCGGCGCGATCCAGCCGTCGGTGTGTGCAATGGCGTTGTCCGTGTCCCCGGCGCCCGCGTCGTAGAGATTGAAGGGCGGCGTCGCTTGTGTCCGCCGTTGCCGGTAGCTGAGGGTCGCCGTTTCCAGCCGGCGCGAGATGAAGTCATCTCGCGCCGGCGGCGTTTGCAGCAGAAGCCGCGTCGCCAGCGTATCGCGCGTGTGAGTCCCGTGCAGAACGTAGATACCCGGGCCGGTCGCCGGTATGACCCATGCCTGGGTACAGTCGAAGCTGAAACGGCGCGCCGGCAAGCTTTCCAATCCGGCCGTCAGGGCTTCGTCACTCAGGGGCGTGACGGGAATCTGACATTGCGCTATCCACTGTGGCTGCTCCGTCTGCGGCACGTGATAATAGAAAAAGGCATTGGCGATGCGCGCGTCAGGCTGACGGCGACGAAACCAGTCGTACATTTCGGGATCGGCGAGCGGCACGCCATCCAGCGTGGTCACACTGATGGCGTAATCCCCTGGCGGCGGCGTGAAGCGGGCTGGGAAGACGGCGGGGGTCGTGCCGCCCAGCGGCGTGAGGGGGACGTAGTGCACGCCGTAGGCGGCGGGATCGTAGAAGACGAATCCGGCGACCTGCAGGGTCTCAATTCCCCGCGCCTGCTGGAACTCCGCCAGCGCTTTGTAGGCCTGTCCCCAGTCGGTGTTGGAATCGGCCAAAAAGCGCCAGCCGTTTCCCGGCCCCCCGGCAATCTCGTTGAAGAAGGTGAGATAGTTCGGGGCGAGGCGCAGGGTGCCAAGCGCGAGCCAGGCGAGTAAAGCGTAAAGCGGAATGCGTAATGGGTCATGGGTCATGCGTAATGGGTAACAAGTTCCATGGGATTTGATGCCGCGATCTGTGTGCGCTCTGGCGCTGGCAACGCCAATTCCAATATACATAAACGGCAGCGCTGGTAGCAGATGCCGATAGCCAATGTTGAGCGTGCTTGTCAGGCTGCTGAGGGCGTAGAGGGCGGGGAACAGGATCATCGGCAGGAGGGAAAGGGGGAAAGGGCGAGCTGGGGGACGGGAGAAGTGCCGGAGGAGGGCGTACAGGCCCAGCAGCAAGAGGGGCAGCGGCGTCTTGAGGGCAAAGGCGACCGGGAAGTAGGTCCACCAGCCGTGCATGGAGTTCTGTCCCAGCAGGAAGGCTTCGCGGCCATAGGCGAGGTTCTCCTGCAGGCGTAGCCAGCGCTCGATGTGGCTGGCGGCGGGGAGGGGAATCCCGCCCCACAGTCCGGCGACCGGGCGCAGCTCGAAGCCGTACAGTGCCCACAACACCAGTGCCGAAACTGCCGCCAGGGTCACAAAGCGCCTCAATGTCTTCCAGGGGAACGGGCCTCCCTGGCGCCTTTGCGCCTCCGCGTTGATCACGGCCCCCACACCCAGCACCGGATACAGCAGCAAGGCGGTCAGCTTCACGCCCTGCGCCAATCCCAGCAGCAGCGCCGCGAGCCCCCACCGTCGGCGCGTGGGCCGTTGCAGCCAGCGTGTCCCCGCCCACAGCGCCCAGAGACTGAAAGCCGTTGCTCCCATGTCAGTTGTCGCCAAACTGCCATGGGCGAGGAAGTTAGGATCCAGGGCGCAGAGCGCCAGCGCGAGCACGCCAGCCGGCGGGCCGGCAAGTGTCGCTGCGACGCGGTAGATCGTGGCGGCGAGGAGGACGGTGAGTAACGCCGCCGCGATGCGGGGCGCCACGATGACCCGATCCAACGGGCGGTAAGCGAGCAGCGTCTCCTGGGCGACGGCGATCAGAGCGCCGTCGGCGTAATCGCTGGCGGTCTCGGGCGGGGCCAGATCGGGCACGAAGAAGAGGGGCCAGGCGAAGAGCGCTTTGGCGAGCGGGGGATGCTCGTCGAAGAGCTGCACGTTGCCGGTGCGCAGATATTCATAGCCGCTGGTGATGTGAAAAGGCTCATCAATGGTGGCGGAAAGCCGGGTCGCGGCATGGAGCAACAGCGCCCACTGGAGAAGCAATAACGTCACCGCCAGCCAACGGGAGGACGCCGCACGTCCCTGCTTCATGGTCGCACTTCCCAATAATCACCGCCGTTCACAATCGCCCAGCGTTCCATTGTATCCAGCCAGTAGCCGCCCAGGCGAAAGGCGTAGCCCTCGGATTCGGGGGCCGGCAGACGATGTCGTTGGACGATTATATCACCTGTCTGCCACTGGTCAATCGGGAACCCCATCCCATCGCCGACCTGCAGGGTCGTGCCATCCGCCGCGACGAGGTGCGCCATCAGGGAGAGAGGCCGCTCGGGGCACTCCTTGACCTGCCAGTAGGTGCGCAGCACGATCTCGGAACTTTCGGGGTGCGGGGTGACGTCGTAGCCCAGGAAGTCCAGCGGCCCGGCCGTCTGCACCGGATACGGGGACGCGGGGGAGGGGGCGGCTTCCAGGCGCTCAATGCGGACGCTTTCAGCGCCATTCGCGGCGCGGAGAGACAATTCCAACGTTCCTGCGGCGGGGCGCTCAGCCGCTGTCCCGATCCAAAGCCCCGTCCCTTTCGCGTAGACCTCGGCGGAGCTGCAGTCCGGTTGGATCACCCGCAGGGTGGCTTGTCCGACGTTCGCGCGCACCTGTTCGGGGGAAAGGCCTGTCTCCGCGCAGAGCACTGCCCATGCGGGGGGCGACGAGGGCGCGACTTCGTATAGCCAGAGCGCGTATCCCAGTCGTGCCGCCGGCTCACGATTCCGAAACCAGGCGTAGGAATTGAGATCGGGCGCGTAAGGGCCCTGGAGCACCGTCGCGCCGATGGCGTACCATCCCGGCGCCGGTTGCCAGGGGGTGAAGGTCACGGCGCGCGGATCCGGCGGCAGGAACTTCACCTCGATGCCGTAGGCCTGTGGCCTTGCGGGGCTGTAATGGGCGTAATAGACTTCCGTCACGTCGTGTTCCGTCATCCACTCCCGCAACTGCCATAGATTTTGTCCCCAATCGAGGTTGGAATCCACCAGATAGCGGTACCCGCCCGCCGGGCCGCCTGCCAGCTCGTTGAAAAACGCGAGGTAATGGGGGGCGACGGCAAGGGTGCCCAGGATGAGCCAGAGAAGCAGGGGAGTAAGGAGGAGGGGAGTCGGGAGTAGGGCATACCAGTGAGGGTGATCTTGTGGCGATGTGGACTTCCTTACGCCATACTTTCTACTGCCAGAGAGACCAACTTCAATGTAGAGGAACGGCAATAAAGGCAGCAAATGGCGGTAGCCGATGTTCACGGTGCTGAAGAGGCTCGTAACAGCGTAGAGCAGGGGAAAGAGCAGTGCTACGTAATGCGCGCTACGTAATGCGTGAGATGAGTGAGTGAGAATATCACGCCGTACGTGGTACGCAGTACGCACGACGGCATACAACGTCAGCAGCAGCACCGGCAGCGGAGTTTTTAGCACAAAGGCGACCGGGAAATACCACCACCAGCCGTGAGAGCTCACCTGTCCCAGCAGGAAGGTGGGATGCCCCAGCTCATAGTGCTCTTGCAGTGATTGGTAGATGCGGACGTGAGTCGCGGCGGGAATGGGGAAAGGCAGTCCGGGAACCTGTCCGACCTCGAAGCCGTAGCCGGCCCATACCACCAGCATCGCGGGCAAGGCGAGGGACGCGGCGTCAGGTATAAGGCGCAATATGTACTGCGTGAGGCGTGAACCGTGAAGTTTGCCCTTCGCCCTTCGCCATTCGTAACCCGCAACGACCAGTCCCAGCACCGGAACCAGCATCAGAGAGGACACCTTCGCCAGCAATGCCAGCCCCAGCAGCACTCCTACGCCCAGCCATCCGACAAAATCCTTGCCTTCTCGCCTTTTCGCTTTCTCGCTTTCTTGCTTTCTCGCCTTTTCGCTAACCTGCCGACTCGCCGCGTACAACGTCGCTACGCTTAGCATCGTCGCCGCCATGTCCGTCGTGATCAGCGTGCCATGGGCGATGCTGTTGGGATCGAAAGCGAAGAGCGTCAGCGCGAGCAGCCCGGCTCGCGGGCCGCCCAGGTCGCGCGCCCACCGGCAGATCAGCGCGCCGAGCAGCACCGCCAGCCAGAGGATCGGCAGCCGGCCCACGAGCGCCAGTCGCTCCGGATGCGGATACTGCCACACGACGGCATCGGTCACCGCCGAGAGGCTGGCAATGTCCCAGCCGTCAATCGTGCGGGGGTCGGGAAGGTCGTCCTGCAGCAATAACAGCACGGCGGAGAGCATGTTCGCCAGCGGCGGATGGATGTGCACCGGCTGCAAGCGGAAATCGCCCGTACGGAGCGTGGCGTAGCCAGTCGCCAGGTGCGGCCCCTCGTCGAAGGTGAGCGATGCACTGCGGAGGTGCGCCATCCCCTGAGCGAAAAAGGCCAGCAGGAGCAGGAGGATGAGAAGACGTGTGGACCGTTTTACAAAACGCATGGCGCTTACTTGATGATCTCGATGGGGGTGAGCAGCGCTTCCGCTTCCCCGCTGACGAGGGGGATGCGTTCGCCTGCCGTGTTTTCCAGAGCGACCGCCAAACGGTACATCCCCGGCGGCGTGACGGGATTGAGATTGACGTCCAGGTGAGCCTCGATGATGGCGTCGGCGGGCCATTGCGCGGGCGGATCGAAATCGAAGACAGTGGGAGCGTACACCAGCTCGCGGCCCCACACCCCTCCGCCCGCATCGGTGAGCAGCCCGTCCAGGCGCGGGGGATCGGGCGCGGCCTCTGTCGTGCGCTTCCAATACGTCGTCAGATGCATCCAATTGCTGGGCGGATGGCTCACTTCCTCCGTGGCGGGCAGGCGCATCGCGTCTACCTGATAGCCCACGAGGTGCAGGCCGTTCTCGAAGGTGAAATCTACCGGCGCGGCGGCAGCCGGAAGCTGCGTGTGACGCCAGTTCATGTCGAATCCGAGCAGCCGAATTTGTCCGAGGGTGGGATATTGCCCCGTGATTTTGGGGAAGCGCTCGCTTGCCGCTTCGATGAGCCGGTGATCGGGCGCGTACACAAGATCATGATGGAGCACCAGCCAGAGTCGGCCGAACCCTTCGCCTTGCAGTTGCTCGTAGAGCGGCTCCGGCGCTTTGGGATCATACGGATAAGAGAAAATTTTGATCGGCCCCTGGTAATACCGGCTGAGGACGCGGTCCATGTAGTCGGTGTAGATGACGATAATATCATTGGGCGCGCCGTGATCTTCGAGATACTGCGCCACGAAGCGCCAATCCGTGCGTTGAAATGCCGGGTCGTTCAGATCGCGGAGCTCGGCCTGTGTCTGTCCCAGCAGGAGGACGGCTACCGCGCCCAACGCGAGCAGCGATTGCCGGCGGCGCAAGGTTTCCACTGCCAGCGCCAGGATCAGCAAGAAGATGGGGAAAATCGCGCTGAGGTATTTGGGCGTGAAGACCGGGATTCTGAACGAAACCGGATAGAAGAGCAGCAGGGGGAAGATCAGCAGGCCGGTGAGCCAGGCGCCCGCGCGCCACCCGCGACGCCATGCCGTGAGCATCCCTCCCACGAGCAACGCGCTCAGGCCGAATAGCCACAGCCCCTCATGTTCCCAACTCCAGGCGCGGACGCTGAACTCCAGCAACAACTCACGCAGCATCTGAGGCAGCGGGACGAAACGCTTGCTGGGATCCTGCATCTGAAAGGTCGGCAGCAGCGTCCAGGCAAAGCGCAGCACGGGAAGATACGGCAGCGCCGAAAGCGCCATCGCGCCGACGTAGGCGCCGAGCCGCCGCCAGTCGCGCCAGGTGGTGATGAGGACCAGCATCCCCTGCGCCGCAATGGTGAACGCGCCGAAGAAGTGACTGTAGGCCAGGAGGTTGACGCAAAGGACGTAGGCCAGCCAGTGCTGCCAGCGCATCCGGCGCAAGGCGCGGGCGAGCAGCAGCAGCGCCAGCGTCGCCAGCAGCATGTGCAGGGCGTACATCTTCGCTTCTTGCGCGTACCAGATCGCGAAGGGAGAGAGCGCCATCAGCAACGCGGCCCAGCTTCCCACGCGCCGATTGAACCACGTGCGCCCCAGCTGCCAGAGCACGGCGATGTTCAGCACGCCACACAGCGCTGAAAGATAGCGCACGGCAAAATCCGAGGGGCCGGCCAGGCGATGCCAGCCCCACAACAACAGAAAATACAGCGGGCCGTTGTTTTCAGGCGTGATAATGAGCTGCAGGGCCTCATTGAACGGGCGATCAATGAACCACACCGCGTAGCTTTCATCCACCCAGAAGGATTGTTTCTCGAGGGTGGGGAGACGCAGCATGGCTGCCAGGATGATCAACGCGGCCGGCAGCAGCCAGCGAGAGATGGCAGCGCGTGAGGGTTTCATGGGGAGGGGCTGTTGGCGGGGCCGAGAGAAGCCCGCCCTTGCCTCAAGCACAGCTGCAGCCCGATCAGCAGCACGACGGCGGCGCCGGCCAGGCCCAGGCCCACCCTGAATGCCGCCGGCCGATAGCGCAGCGTCAGATGATGTTCTCCCTCGGGCACCAGCACCCCGCGAAAGATGGCGTCGGTGCGGATGAGCGACGCCGGCGTCCCATCCATGAAGGCTTCCCAGCCGGGATAGTACGTGTCCGAGAGGATGAAAAGCCCCGGCGCGCTGGTCTTGACGCCGAACTCGGCGCGGTTGGGGCCATAGGCCCGCACCTCCAGCGTGAATTCGCCGTCCCCTTGCAGCACGGGTCCTTGCTCGACGATCGCCGTGTGCTGGGGGTCGAATGTGGGATCGAGCGTCGCCAGCATCGCGGCGCCCGTGTCTGTCACATTTTGCGTGGCGTACACCATCCAGACGCGATTGAGCGCGCGGGTGTTCAGGTGAATGTCCACCCAGGGATTGTCGGTGTAGACGGGCCAGATTCCCGGACCGCCTGGCTGCGCACCCTTAGGGACGATGATGTATTTGGCCCCGAAGAGCTGATAGGCCGGCGCGCCCTTATCCGGGATGCTCCAGTAGAATTGCAATGCGCTTTGCAGATCCATGGGATTGCCGGTGCTCTGGGGCACGTCGAAGCCGTCGGCCTGCAATCCCGCCGGCGACCACAACCCGCGCGCCGCGGCGTCAATGTCCACCCGGAACCAGCCCGCATCGCTGCGCAGGAACGCGAGGGCGTCGGCGTAGGGTTCGGGCGCGGCGGCGCGCGCTTCGGTCTCGACGAGGGCTCCCAGCGCGACCAGCTCCGCGGTTAGCAGCAGCAGTAGCCCGGCGCGACCCAGCGTTGGCCGCCAGCTGCCCAGCAACAGCCAGAGCGCGCTGCCGGCGCACAGCACCGCGGCGAAACGCAAGCCGGTGAGCGCCTGTGCTCGCGGCGCGCCCGCGGGGACCGCCTCGAGCCATCCCGGTGCGCCGAGCCAGAGACCCGCGCCGAGCAAGCCGCAGACGACGGCGCCGTATCGCAGGGCGCGGCGATGGGACCTGTCGAGGGCCTGCATCCCCAGCGCGGCGGCGAGGGCCAGCGCCAGCGAGAGGACGAAGACGGCGCGCACCGTGCGCCACGATTCGGAGAAGAGGGGCAGGTGCGCCAGATGGGGATAGAGCGGACCGTCGTAGCCGCGTGCGTAGGCGTAGGCCAGACCGCCCAGCAGCAGCGTGAACCAGGTGCGGCGCTGTTTGAAGCCGGTCACCAGCCCCAGCCCGACCAGCAGCAGCCCCGTCAGCCCCATGTAGCCCGTTTCCATGCGGGCCCAGCCCAGCCACGAACCCCGCATGCCCCGTCCGTGATACAGCGGCGTGACGAAATCAATCAGCCCACTGAGCATCAACTGCGCGCCGCTGCGAGCTGCTTCGGGCGTCTGACCGCGTACCGTGTAGGGCAAGCGCTCCAGGCCGGGCAACAGCATCGGCATCACCAGCAGCGCGGCGAGGAGGCCGGCCAGGAGCAACCGTCCGCCGCGTTTCATGGCGACGCGCAAGTCGCGCGCGGGCAGCTGCCAGAGGGCGTAGATCCCCACCGCCAACGCGCTGTACAGCGACGCCTGGCCGTGCCCGGAGAGGAGGATGAGCGCCAGCGTCCCCGCGGCCAGCGGGAGCGCGCGTTTGCGCCGTGCGGCCCCTTCGACTGCCCAGAAGGCCCAGGGCAGCCAGGCCATCGCATCGTTGAACTGCGGATGTCCCAGGTGGATAATGAAGGAATCGCACAGCATGTAGGCGATGGCGCCCGTCAGCGCGGCGCTGCGGCGGAGGCGCCATAACCGGCTGCGTCGCAGGTAGAGATACAGGCCGGCGCCCGCCCACCAGAGCGGAAACATGGCGCGCAACAGCACCAGCCATTCAGGAATCGGCGAGAACAGGAACAGCGGCCAGTTGAGCGGGTTGAGCAGGCCGTATTGCGCTTCGGCGATGATGGGATCGCCGGCCATCATGCGCGTGCTCCACAGCGGGAAGATCCCGCGCCGCAGCCATTCGGCGACGTAGGTCCACACAGGGTAGAGCTGCCCCCACAAATCGCCGCCCCCCTGCGGAAAGGTGTATCCCGCAATCCACACGGGCCAGAAGAATAGCAGCACGACGCCCGCGAGGGCCAGCAGGGGGGCAAGTTCTGTGGACATCAGCCGCTGTTTCATCTCGCCTCGATTTCACGGCGGCGTACAGGGCGGCAGGACAAAACTGCCGTCCGCCAGCAGCTGCCCGTCTGCCGCGGTCGCCTGCCAGCGCGTCCCGCTTTCCGGATCCCAAATGCCCAGCGTCACCGTTCCCGTCAGGACGGCGGTCTCGATCCCCCGTGTCTCCTGCACGACTTCCCCCGGCTCCCATTGGGCGAGCGGATACAGTCCCCCCAGCGGATCCCCGTCGGCCTGGGTCAGGAGCGTCCCTTGGGCGTCCCACCAGTGCGTGAAAACCGTGGGCGCGCCCGGCATCTTGGAGAGGGTCTGCCATTCGATTTCGACCGTGATTTCTGCCGGCGGCGTCTGGCGGCAAGTGGCCTGGCGCAACATGAGCCGGTCGCCTGCCGGGCTGATGAAGGTCCCGGCGACGTGAGCCGGCGGCGTTTGCTCCGGGATGACCCGGCCCAGGAACGCGAGGCTCAACGTGTCGGGCTGATAGCGCACTTGCACGATCTGGGTTGCGGCGCGCAAGCTCGCGCCATCTACTGCAGCGTCTGCCAGCTCCAGGAGATAGGGTGTCGGCGGCAGAATGGCGCCCATGGCCCGCGCTGTCGCCTGGAGTGTTCCCCCGCTGTGGACGGCGAGCCACAGTTCCCCATCCGTGGGGGGCGGCAACGGAATGGCGCCTTCATGTCCCAGCGGATAGCGTCGCCCGGCGAAGGTGATGCGGCCAGGTAGGTTGATGAACAGCGTGCCGGAATGCGTTTCTGCCTGGCTCGCTGTGGACCACAGCAGCTCGCCGACGTGCTGGTGCAGCGTTACTTCCTGTTTGACGAAGGCGGCCCCCGGCGCGAGGAGGAGCAGGCTGAGCCCGACCTGCGTCAGGACGCGCGCGCGCGTTCCCCAGTGCTGAGGCGGCAGCTGCTCCACGAGGGTTGCCCACAGGAGGGCGATCCCGGCGGCGCTGAGGTAGAAGACGCGCGGCGGATCTCGATACCAGTTGAAAGCCTGGGTGGCGAGCGGAATGATGCTCCACAGCGCCGCCCAGCCCAGTCCGAAGAGGGCGCTGCGATAGACCTGCCGCCGGTAAAGCCAGACTCCTGCGCCTATCAGCGCGCCCGCGCCGAGGATGACCAGCACCGTGATGTCGCTGAGGCCGCTCAGGTGGGCGAGCGGTTCAGCCAGCGGCGCGAGGGGGAACACCAGGCATTGCAGCGCGATGACGAGATTGTAGCTGGGGTGCAACCCGGTGAGGAATTCCGTGGGCATCGCGGGTGAAATGGTCGTGATGACGGCGAAGGGGAGGAGCGAAGCGGCCAGATAGGCCAGGCTCCAGCGCGAAAAGGGGCGGCGGTGCAGGCAAACCTCGGTCCAGACCACGCTGACCCCCACCATCACGCCGCCCTCGTAGGCGAAACCCGCCAGCGCCGTGAGCAGCAGCCCCGCGACGTGCAGGCCGACCTTTCCATTGGAATGGGCCTGTGAGTATAGCAGCAGCGCTGCCAGGGCGAGGATGAGGGTCAGCGGATAGGAAAAGGAGCTGGCCCACAGGACGGTGTCGTAGGCGAAGGGGAACAGGGCGAAGAAGCCCGTGCCGAGAAGCGCCGCTTCCCAGGGACGCCGGGAGTAGCGGGCGGCCAAAAGCCCGACGAGGCCACTGCTCAGCGCATGGCCGACGAGATTGAGCAAATGCAACATCCACGGCTCGAGACGGCCCGAAAGCGCCAGCAAGCCGCGCCACAGGCTGAAGTGCAAGGGTCGGTAATCCTCGTAGGGACCGACGGTGCGCCAGAGCTCCGCAAAGCGAGTGGCTTTGACCCACGGTACCTGCAGGAGATCGTCGGCCCAGAGCGGCAGCTGCAGGGCTGGATAGTAGAGGAGCAGCGTCAATACGATGGCGACTGCTGCAGTTGCCAGCAGTATGATACCTGTGGACTTGCGGACCATTGCTGTGCACATTCGGCTTGATCATACCAGAAGCGAGCAGAAGCGCAAATCTTTCGTGAAGGCGAGGCCGGATTGACGCATTCACCGCTTGTGTTACAATCCTCACTGCTGTTTCCCACGCGGGAGATTTGTAGCCGCTGAGAGGAATCAGCGGTGGATTTTCAAATGATTTGCCGATTTCAACGTGGGAACGTGGGTACGTGTGAACGTAAGTGATTCGCGGACTTGCTGATTTTTGAGGAGTTAACATATTCCTGCGGCACACCACCGCGGATGCAAACGTGAGTGGTGAGGTGTGAGTTGTGAGTTGTAAATCGTGATCGAAGTCTGCGACAGCTCTCGACTCACGGCTCACTGATCTCTATTTTCAGAGGAGAATGAGGTTATGTCGCGTAGGTTGGTGTCGTTGGTTGTAGCACTTGGTATTCTGGCAGCCCTGTTGGGGTTTGGGATGAAGAGCGCTCCCGTGCAAGCGCAAGCGCCGGGTCCCAATTTGTTGACTAATGGCGACTTCGAGATGGACACCGGCGGGGCCTGGCCGTTCCAGGATGGCATCGGTGAAGTGCAGATCGCCCCTGGCTGGCGTGCTTTCTATGTGGATGATCGCCCCGCTTATGCGAAAGTGCCCGACTACTGTAAGCCGGAGGACAAGAACTGTGGGTGGGGACGCCCGGAATTTCGGGGGATCAGTGCGGCTGAATTCTCCTATCGCGTGCACGGCGGCTTCCTCGCGCAAAAGTATTTCAGTTGGAACCGTCAGCACGAGGCCGGACTGTATCAGCAAGTGAGTGGCATCCAACCCGGCACGTTGCTGCGTTTCCAGATTTATATGGAAACCTGGTCCTGCCTGCCTGAAGGCGAGTGGAACAATTGCCCGACCTCACCGCTGTCCCATCGTCCGGCGCCGATGCACACCAAAGTCGGCATTGATCCCACCGGCGGCACCAATCCCTGGGCGCCGACGGTCGTTTGGAGCCCCGAAATTGACGCCTACGACGTGTGGACCTTGTTCACCGTCGAGGCCACGGCGCAGGCCAGCACGGTCACGGTGTTCACCTATTCTCGCGCCGACTGGCCCGAACCCTGGCCCCGCATTGACAATGATGTGTACATTGATGATGGCTCGTTGGTCGCCATCGGGCAGGGGGAGATTCAGCCGACAGCAGCGCCGCCGGCCACGCCGGCCGCGCCTCAACCTACTGCTGCCGCACCCGCCGTGCCGGCGGCCACTTCAACTCCGCGCCCTGATGGCTCCGTGGTGCATGTCGTCCGATCCGGTGATACGCTGTTGGGGATTGCGCTTCAGTATGGGGTTGATCTGGATGAGTTGCGTCGCCTGAACGCTGGAACGCTGGGCCCGAACGATTTGATCATCGTGGGGCAGGAGCTGGTCATTTCCGGAAAGCCGTTGGCTTTGCCGACGCCTACTCCCACACCCCAGCCGACGACGCCCATCACAACGCCGCTGATCACCACACCGACGGTCTCCACGCCTGTGGCTACGGTAGCGCCGACGCCCCTCTCTGACAAGGCCGCGCTGTGCGTGTTGGTTTACAACGATGCCGACAGCGATATGCTCCGCCAGGTAGCTACAGAGGGACTGGTCCCCGGCGTGGGCATTTCCCTGGTGAGCGCGAGTGGACCTGCGGGTTCATACACCACCGACGGCCTCGGCGAACCCTATTGCTTCCAAGGCCTTCAGCCGGGGAATTATGTCCTGCGTTACACGCCGCCGGCGGGCTACGTAGCGACGGGGCCCGTGGAATGGGGGATTGCCCTGGCGGCCGGGCAGACCTACGCTCTGGAGTTGGGCTGTGTGCAGGCAGCGGAGCATTCAGAAGGGGGATCGGAACCGGCCACTCCTGAGTCAACGGTGACTCCAACCCCTGAAAGTGCGCCTCAGCCGACCTCGCCGTTGATGAAGATCGTGCAGATCAGCGGCATCATTGTCGCGTTGCTGGCGGTGGCGGTGGGCGTGTTGTTCTTCCTCTCCCGACGGAAAATGTAAGCCTGTCGGCTCCTGGAGGCAGCATGACACACGGCGGCGTTGAAGGAACGCCGCCGTGTGCTTTTGTCGTTTGCAGAGGCTGCCGGAATGCGGCTATGACGCCGGCGGCTCCGCCTGGCGACAGAGTTGCCGGAAGAACTCGGCGGTGTGCGCGGCGATCCGGTTCCAGCTGAACCCGGCAGCGAGCAGCGCGGCCTGTTGCCCCAGGCGCGCGCGCAAGTCAGGCTCGTGCCACAGGCGGCGCAACGCCTCCGCAAATTCCGGCGTCGCCTCAGGGGGCACCATGAGCATGTTCTCGCCGTTGCGCAATTGCCTGGAGGGGACCTGCGGCGTGGTGGTGACGATGGCCTTGCCGTGGGCCAGGGCCGCGTGTAACGTCCCCCGTCGCAGGCTGACGCCATCGCGGTAGGGAAGGGCGCAGACATCACAGGCGAGCAGGGCCGCTGAGACTTCCGGCGGGGTAGCAAAACCGGTGCGCCGCACGCGCGCGCTCAGCCCCAATGCCTCGATGCGGGCGTCAATCTCGGCGGCGTAAGCGCGGTTGGTGGGGTCGCTGGAGCCGGTGCGCCCGCCGATGAACAGCAGCTGCACCGGTATCCCTTCCTGTACCAGCGCCGCCGCCGCCTCGAGGAGCGTTTCCACCCCCTTGCTGCGGTTGAGGAATCCAAAGTATCCGATGAGGAAATCCTCGGGGTTGAACTTCTGGCCGGCGCGCCAGGCCGCCGGTTCGTAGCCCGGTGGTGGAGCAGGCGCAATGTTGCTGCCGATGGGGATCAACCGGACTTGCGGCGCGGGGCTTCCGCTGCCCAACATGCGGGTCAGTTGCGCGTAATCCTCGTCATTCGTGAGGATCACGCCCTGGCTGTTGGCGGCCAGCTGCTGCACCGACCATTCCCGCAGCTGCCCCGCCTTGGGAAACAAGTATGGCACGCGCAGATCATGGAAGGTGGTCACGATGGGCACCTGAATGTTCCGCTTTTGCCAGCGCGGCAGGAGATGAATGGCGCCCTTCATCTCGTAAATGGCCGGCTGATATTGAATGTTCAGCACGTCCGGCCGGATCGCGGCGACCTGACGCACGATCTGGTTGTGGCAGGCGATGCCCCAGCTGGGGATGCACCGGTGAACGTGCACGCCGTCCTCGTCGGCGATGGCGGGAGCGCCGTTCTGTCCGGTGAGGATGTGCAGCTCGTGGCCCTGCCGCCGCAGTTCCAGCGCCAGAGCGCGCGTGAAATCGCCGATGCCGCCTTCGAGCGGGGGATATTCGCCGGTAAGGATGGCGATACGCAAGAGTGCCTCCCTCAATGTTGTGATGTTGCAATCTGGGAGATCAGTGCCTGCCATTGCGTCGCGGCACGCTCCCAGGAGAATTCCATCGCCCGTCTCAGGCCACGCGCCCGCAGGTCGGCGCGCAGGGCGCTATCGTCGCACAGCCGTTGGAGGGCCGCCCTCCAACCGGGGATGTCCAGCGGGTCCACTAGCAGGCCGGCGTCGCCGATGACTTCGGGCACGCTGGAGGCGGTGGAGCCGACGACGGGGGTGCCGCACGCCATCGCCTCCAAAATCGGGATGCCGAAGCCCTCGTAGAGGCTGGGGAAGGCGAACACCGTCGCCTGGCGGTAGAGCGCCGGCAGATCCTCCTCGGCGACGAAGCCGAGGAGACGCGTGTAGGGCCGCTGGGCAGCCGCTTCCAGAATTGGCTCGGAAAGCCAGGCCGGTTTGCCCACGATGACCAGCTGCATGTCTCCTCGGGCGATGAGGGGATCGCAGGCTTCCATCAGGCGGACGTAGTTTTTGCGCGGTTGAACGGTGCCGACGGTGAGGAGGTAGGGGCGGGCGCCGATGCCGTAGCGGGCCTGCAGGCGCGCGCGTTCCTCTGGCTCGGGGGTCGCCGTGAAGCCCGCCGATAGGCCGCTGTAGAGCACCGTGATCCGTTCGGCGGGGACGTGCAGTAATTCGATGAGATCCTGCCGCGTGGCGCAGGAGTCAGCCAGGACGAAATCGGCGCGGGCGACGCTGCGCGGTACGGCGCGTTGCAAGTATTGTTGGAGCGCGGGGGTGAAGGTCTCCGGATGTCGCAGGAACGACAGATCGTGAACCGTGAGCAGAGCGATCGTCCGACGACGCAGCGGCGGGAGCACGAAATCCGGCGAATAGAAGCACGCCACGTTTCCGGTGACCATCTCAGCGGGGAGGGGCAGGCGCAGGCGTTGCCACAGCCGCGCTGTCCAATCGTCGGTGAGGGGCAGGGTGCGGAAATCCAGGCGCTCGGGCGCGGCGGCCAGGGCCCGCAGGCGGGTCTGTTCTTGCTCCCAACGGTCCCGCACGCCGGCCGCAGCGGCCAGCAATACGAACTCGTGGGGCGATGGCTCCGCGAGGATGGCGTCTACCAGCTCGCGCGCATAACGCCCGATGCCGGCGCCCTGACGGATGGCTGAGGTGTCATCAATGGCAATGCGCATAGCGGGTCACCTGTCTCATCGCAAGGGATGGTGAGACGCGCGGTCAGATTTGAGAGCCGGGCGTAAGTCCGCCGTTATTTGACGTCGTTGTAAGTCCAAAGGCGGTTGATGAAGAAATTCCAGAACATGACAACGCCGGTAGCGATCACCTTGGCGCCATTGTAGCCGATGGTGTAGGCGGTGTTCGCCGTGAGCGTGGGGAAGAAGCCGGCGGTCAGCCCGGTCAGCGGATCCTTGAGCAGGGTGAGGATGCCGGTGTTGATCGCCCATCCCAGAATGTTGACGATGAAGAACTGCACGAGTTGGGTCTTGAGCGGCTTCGAGCGGGAATCGGGATACGTCCAATAACGGTTCCAGGTGAAGTTGCTGATGACGGCGCAGGTGAACGAGATCGTGTTGGCGGGCACGATGGGCAGGCCAACGACGCGGTGCAGCAGGTAGAGGATGCCAAAGTCCACCATGGCACCAATGGCGCCGACGACGGCAAATTTCAGAAACCGCGTGAGCTCTTTGCGGTTGGCTCCAATCCGGTTACGGGATGTAGCGGTCACAGTCATCTCTTGTCATTGCTCGTTGATAGAGTGGCCCTTGCTCCAGGCTGGCAAAATTATACCCACAGGGGATACAAAGTCAAACCTGCGCGCGCTCGCGCGTGTTGCGACATCCGACCTTCATGGTATAATGGGCGCATTGGAGAGGTGCCAGAGTGGTTGAATGGGGCGGTCTCGAAAACCGTTGTAGTCTTCGGGCTACCGTGGGTTCGAATCCCACCCTCTCCGCCAGAGCGGCGCAGGGGCATTCTCATGCGCCGTTTTCAGTTGTGTTGAATTTGGCGACTGGCTTTTTCCCGTTATAATCTGCGCATGGCCGATCAAACACTGAGTCCTTTACAACACGAGCTGCGCGAGACGCTGGCTCAGGGCGGCTGCCCGTTGTGCCATCTGGCAGCACGGGACGAGCAGCGCTTCCTCGATTCGCTCACCTACGAGCGCATTCTCGACGAAATATTGTTGCAGGATCTGCGCTTCCCGGAGGTACAAGCGGCGTTGGTGCGTGCCGGGGGGCTGTGCCTGCCCCATTTGCGGACAGCTCTCGGCGCTTCTGGCCCGGCGCAGAGCCACACCGCGCTCCTCGCAGCGCAGCGCGAAGCCTGGACTGTGCTTATGGCAGAGCTCGATGGATTCATTCGCAAAAACGACTACCGCTTCCAGCACGAGCCGATGGGCGACGAGCGCGACGCCTGGCTTCGCGTCTTGGATACGCTGACGGGGCTATCCCCGCGTTGAGAATGCCTGAATGCGGACAATGCGGTCTCTGATCATGCGCTATCGAACGCTGTGGGTGCTCATCGCACTTGCCCTCTGGGTAGGTCTATGTTATGGGTTCGCGCTCCAGCTGCCCTTTTTCCACGACGATTTGCCGATTTTATCCTGGCTTCGGGATAAGGGCTGGCGGGAAGTCTGGTTCTCCCAGGAAAACTCTTATTATCGCCCATTAGCTTTCACGGTGTATCGCCTGGGATTGATGTTGCCGCTGGGTGCGCGCCAGCTCGCGTTGCACGCCGTCAATCTTGCGCTCCACTGGCTGAATGCCGTGCTGGTTTTTGCCATTGTGCATCTCTGTGAACGGCGCTTCAATCGCGCCGCGATTGCATCCCTGTTGTTTGTGGCCTTTCCTTTTCTTAGCGAAGCCATCCCCTGGGTAACTGCGCTTTCTCATCCGCAGGTGATTGCCTTGACGCTACTCGCTGCCTGGGCGGCGCTGAAAGCAGAGCTGGAAGGGCCGGTCTGGTTTTGGGCATTGAGTCTGGCAGCCGCGGCGGCAGCGCCCCTGGCGCATGAAAGCGGCGTCATGGCAGGTGTCTTCGTGGGCAGCGGCGTGCTCCTTCAAGCGGGATGGCGCTCTCCGCGCCGCTGGGTGCTGGCGACTGGTGGCGTGCTGCTGAATGTGGCGGCGCTATTGGGACGCACGCTGATTCCGGGCGCAGTCGTCACCGGCTCGTTTGCGGGCTTGCCCGATCTGCCCGCAAATTTCATGTTCTTTGTTCACGGGCTGCTCTACCCAGTGGGGCCATTTATCGGGGCCGCAGTACAGCGTTGGGGTTGGCGCGATTTCGCCCTGATCGGTGGATCGGGGCTGGCTTTGGGCGGCGTGCTGCTTTTTCTGGGCTTGCGGCGTCGCGAGTATCAGTGGATACTGCACGCACTTTGCTGGTGGGCTGTGGGCGGTTTGCCAGCGATGCTCTCGCTTCGATACGGTGCGTTCTTCGTTGGCGAGCGACTCTACGCTTTGGCGACCCCCGGCACAGTGATGCTGTGGGCTGGTCTCCTGGATACGATAGGGCAACTGTTTCTCCCCAAACGACGCTATACAGCATTGCTCATCCCAATGCTGGCGACGGCATTGCTGTTGACACAAAACTTCACATATATCCGTCACAAACAGACGCTCTATACACATTTGCACACGCTGTATCAGGAAGTGTTGACCGTCGCAGCGGAGCCAGGCAATGCCCCGCTGGGCTTTATCAACCTGCCCGGTGCGCTGATCTGGCAGGAGCGCACCTACGCTTTGACAACCGCGAACGCCGTCTTCGTCCCTTCGGACTACACCAATCTTGGCGTGTTTCTCGCAGTGAATCAAGGGCCTGTAGCAGCGAATGTGGCGACGTATGGGCCATTGTTTCAGGAGACCGATCCATTCTGGCTCAGCCAGGGCCCGTGGCTGGAGGGTGTAGACATGCGCGATTTTCTGGCGCAGCATCGCACCAACTGGCTGGCCCGCTATGATGAAGCTGCCGACCGCTGGCATCTCTGGGAGGTCGGCGGGGTGCTGCCCACGCCGGAGCGCGCCGCAGATCTCGCGCCGCGCGCGGTTTTTGAAGGCGGTGTGCAGCTGTTGAGCGTGAATGTGCTTCTCACGGCGCTGCCGCACACCTACCAACTGACCTTCGACTGGATCATGGAAGCGCCCCTCGATGCCACCGTCTTTGTGCATGTGCGCGAGAGCGCCGGAAACGTTGTGGCGCAGGCCGATGGCGCAATGGCGAGCGGTTTGTTGCCCTTCTGGGCTGTACATCCCGGCGACCGCGTCCGCGATGTGCGTTACATCACATTGCCAGAAAACGCTGCCGGGCCGTTTTCCGTGTTCGTGGGCCTGTACCGGGATGCGGAGCGTTTCCCAGCGTATGTGGATGGTGCGCGCGTGCCTGATGACGCCGTGCTAGTGGGGCACTGGGGGAGTTTTGAATAGCTTGAACCATCTTCGCCGCCGCGCCGGGCAGGGATTGAGGAGCTGGAGCCGGGAGCGAGATTTTGCCCTGGTTGTGGGCGTTATGCTGCTGGCTCTGGCTTTGCGCCTGATCCAGCCCACCTGGGTGGAATTCAAACGCGATGAAGCGACCATCGTCTGGCTCAGCCAGGCCATTGCCCGCGCGGGGGCGCGCCCTGCGATAGGCGTTCCCTCCTCGTTTGGGACGCATAATCTACCGTTCACGCTGTATCTCACCGCGTTGCCATTGCGGCTGAGCGCCGATCCCCTGGCAGCGGTGGTGTTCATCGCCGTGCTCAACGCCGCAGCTGTTCCCCTGTGCTACTGGCTCACCCGCGTTTTCTTTGGCAAGCGAGCGGCGCTGATCGCAGCATTTCTGTTCGCCGTGAACCCGTGGGCAGTGCTGTACGCGCGCAAGGTCTGGGCGCGGACGATGCCCGCGTTCACGTTGCTGTTCTTCGGGGCGCTGCTGGCGGCTGTCGTGAAGCGGCGTCGCTGGGGATGGCCACTCGCCTGCATTAGCCTGGCAGCGCTGGTGGGGCTGCAACTGGAAGCGATCGCCTTCATCCCCATTTTTGCATTGGCTTTGCTGCTGAACCGTGACTGCATTGACTGGCGGGCGTTGGGGATGGGAGTGCTGTTGGCCGTGTTATTGGTCAGCCCGTATTTCATCTACGATGCCACGCACGGCTGGCAGAACACGTTGAGCTTATTGCGTTATGGCAGCGGCGGCGAGGGGCAGTTCTCCTGGGATGCCCTCCGCTACGCCTTCATGCTCAGCAGCAGCGCCGGCATCGAGGGGCAGGCAGGGCCTTTCTATGCGCAGTTCCGCCAGGAAACGCCGCCGTTCTGGGCCGGCAATGGGGTGTTGCACGGATTGTTGGCTCTGGCGCTGGGCTATGCGCTCTTTCAGGCTTTCCGCGCGCCGGAACAGGCGCGCCGACGCAGCTTCGGATTGCTGCTGTTGTGGTTTTTCACGCCGGTAGCGTTGCAGCTGCGCTTATCCTCGCCGACGCAGTTCCATTACTTTGTGATGCTATATCCCGTGCAGTTCATGCTCATCGGTATTCTGTTAGAAGCCGGGCTGGAACGTCTGGAACAGGCAATGGGGGACATGGCGCTGCGCCGCGCCGGATGGCTGCTGGCTACCATGCTGGTGATCTGGGGCGGGTGGCAGATTGGCGTCACGCAACGGCTGCGGGCTTACATGCGCGACCATCCTTCGACCGGCGGCTACGGGATTCCACTGCACTACACCCGCGAAGCGGCGCGCGCAGCATTGCGCGTTGCCGGGGATGCGGAGATCATCGTGATGAGCGAGGCAACCGGGCCGCTGCTTGCGGAAACGTCAACGGTTTTCGCCGCGCTGCTGTACGGGCATCCACACCGTTTTGTGGATGGGCGGAACATCCTGCTGACGCCGGATGCGCCGCGCGCTGTGACCATCGCCGCGCCGTTACTGGAAGCGGAGAACCCTCGCAGCATGGAACCGGTGCTGCAACGACTGGAGCGTTCTCCAGCGGTGACGAAACTGCCGCCCATTGCCCTGCCGGATGGCCCGGTCTATCGGCTCTACCTGCAAGAAGCAGCTGCACGCACAGATTTGCTGGACGGCCTGACCCTGCTGGAGAATGGCGTTCTCTTCGCCAATCGGGTCGTGTTCGCCGGATTCGAGGCTGCGAAGACGGCAGTTGCCGGCGAGATTTACCCCGTGTGGCTGGCGTGGTGGCTGCTGGACGCACCCCCATCGAGGAACGCCTATCACTTCACGGTGCAGCTGTTCGATGCAGAGGGCGTCTCGCACGCGCAGCACGATCACGCCGCCTTTGCCGCCGAGCAGTGGCGCGCCGGAGATCTGGTGTTGAGCCGCTTTATGCTCGACTTGCCGCCAGACCTGCCGCCGGGCGCGTATACGCTCTGGGCCGGCATGTATTCGTATCCCGATATAACACCTGTCGCGGCCATATCACCGGATGGCGTTCCCTACGCTGTGGGCGCGACCTTGGGAAAGATTGTCGTTATCGAGCCTGAATGACGAATGACGGGGCGATCGCAAACCTAGTGGGTCATTTGGCTTGCTCGTTGCCATTTCTGGACGAGCGTCGCGCGGCGGGCGACAGGCCGCCGGGTGCAAGCCCCCGAACCGCCCAGCGCATGCTTACGTTGGCGCGCGCGTTGGCGGCGTGCGGCGCGCTTCCCGCCCCATTCAAAAGGCGTCGGGTTTTTGTTCCAACCAGCCGCCGTATCTTCCAACGCGGTGATGATCGCTTCCGGCGAGGCGGGAGTTTGCCCGGCTAAAGCCCGTCGGCTCAAAATCCCCTGAATGGACTCGGCCATATTGAGCCAAGACCCGCTGAGCGGGGTGTATAAGGGCAGAATCCCTTGCGCTAGCAACCACTGGACGATTTCACGGCTATGATGCCCGCGCAAATTGTCCCACACCAAAAGTAGGCGTAGCGGCGGCAATTCTTCCGGCAAGGGGAGCGGCGTGGGCAAGCCCGTTTGCCAAGCCTCCCAGAGCTGCCGCACCACCGCCGGGTCTGGGGGCGGCGACGCGGGTAACGCCTCCAAAATCGCGCGCAGTTCGGCTTTGAGCCAGGGATGCAACACGGCATTGGTGCTACGGGTCACGCCTTTGACCCGCACGGCCCCCGTCGCTGGCTGAAACAAGGTGAACATTTTCGCCGTACCCTGGCGTACATACTCGTGGGGTTGCCGCGCGGGTTTCCCCTCCGGTTGCCAACTCTGCCCTGGATAGGGCTTCGTCTGGTAAGGGCCGGCTTCGTCTTCTGTCCAGACCGGAAGCCCTAATTGCTGCCCGATGTGATAGGCCTGTTCGATCAAGTTTTTTTGGGCGTAGCGGCGGGATCTGTGACCGTCACGGTCTCATTTTTCCGTTTCCGCACGGCTTGCCCGGTTTCGCACCAACTGCGGGTGCGCTGCCAAGTGAACCCGGCTTCCAACAATACCGTGCGAATGGTATCCCGACTGACTTCGGGCAACCCATCGGCGGCCTGCCGCAACGTCTGGCAGAGCCGGCTCAACGACCACGTCGCCGTGCCATCGGTGGCAGGGGCGGGCTGGCGGCGCGCTTCCTGTATAATTCGTTCGCGTGCCGCCCCATCGTATTTGGGGGCCGGGCCGCCGCCATGCCGGGGCGTGAGCGCCGCGAGGCCCGCTTGATTGAAACGGCGCACCAACTGCGCCACGGCGTCGCCCGATTTGCGCCCTGCCTGCTGCGCGGCAGCGGTATAGTCCGCGCCCGCGGCCACCGCTAGAATTTGTTTGGCGCGGGCGACATGACTGGCGGGTTCCGTTTGGGACCGGCTGATCCGTTCGAGCCAGGTCCGCTCTTCGTCGGTCAACGCACGTAAGGGCGCTTTTTTTCTGCGAGTCATCAGCCACCTCATGCTTTTTTATAGTTATCCTATTATAGTGCAGAAATTTGTTTATGGCTAGTCCCGTGCCAAATGACCCACTAGCAGGTACTGCGCAAAAGGCAAATACACCACGTCTGCATTCAGGTGCTCGTTCTTGACCCAGCGTCTAAACCGCATCTCAATGCTTTTATCTTTGGCTGTAGCAGCGGCTCACCACTAATGCGCGACAGTTGGGCATGGCGGCTGACCACGATCCCGGCGATTAGCATCGCAAGCGTCACTAAGTAACCTGGATGCGACAACTTCATCATCCCTTTCAGCACTTTCAGAACTTTGCGATATACTTGGTAATGGTCAGTCATTGGTCTCTCTCCTTTGGTTTGGTCACCATGGAGTATACCATGACTGACCTTGTACTTCAGATGTACGGTAGAGAATCGCCGGTTAGCTCTGTTGCACCAGTCGCCGGGCGATGGCGTTATGCTTCTCCACCAGCGATGGCAGGTCAGCGGTGAGCAGTTGCCCCTCTGCGACGACGACTTGCCCGTTGATGATGGAGAGCGCCACGCCCTGCGGCTCGCAGAAGACCGTCGCTGCCAGGGGATCGTGGACCGCGCCGCCGGCGTACCCCACCGTATCCAGCCGCATCCCGATGCAGTCGGCGGCCTTGCCGGGCGTCAGCTGGCCGATGTCGTTGCGCCCGAGCACTTCGGCGCCGCCGCGCGTGGCGATCCACAGTGCTTCTTCTGCCGTCAACCCGGCGGGATTGCCCTGCACCCGTTGGAGCAGCAGCGCTATCCGCGCCTCAGCGAGCAGATGCGAGCTGTCGTTGCTGGCGGAGCCGTCTACGGCCAGACCGACCGGCACGCCCGCGTCGAGGTAGGCCCGCACCGGGGCGATGCCCGACGCCAGCCGCATGTTGCTGCTGGGGCAGTGCGCCACGCCCGTGTGTGTCTGCGCCATGAGGGCGATTTCTTCGGCGTTGATGTGGACGCCGTGCGCGAACCACACGTCATCCCCCAGCCAGCCCAGCGATTCGGCATAGGCGACGGGCCGTTTGCCCGCCGTCGCTTTGCAGAAGTCCTCCTCGTCGGCGGTCTCGGCCAGATGCGTGTGCAGGTGCACGCCGTAGCTGCGCGCCAGAGCGGCAGATTCGCGCATCAGGTCTTCAGTCACGGAGAAGGGGGAGCACGGCGCGACGACGATCCGCACCATGCCGTAAGGCTCCGGTTCGTGATAGGCCTCGATGACGCGCTGCGTGTCGCGCAGAATGGCGTCTTCTTGCTCCACAACGCGATCCGGCGGTAGCCCGCCCTGGCTCTCGCCCCGGCTCATCGAGCCGCGACAGGGATGGAAGCGCACGCCGAGCTCCTGCGCCGCACGGATTTCGTCATCAAGGGTGACGCCGTTGGGGTAGATGTAGAGGTGATCGGAGACGGTCGTCGCGCCGGAAAGGAGCAGCTCCGCCAGTCCCAGCTTCGCGCTCACGTAGACGGCCTCACTGTCCATCCTCGCCCAGATGGGGTAGAGCGTCTTCAGCCATGTGAAGAGCACGGCGTCCTGTACGGCGGGGACGGCACGGGTGAGCGTCTGATACAGATGATGATGGGTGTTCACCAATCCCGGCAGCAGCAGCAACCCCTGCGCGTTGATGACGCGGTCGGCGGTCGCCGGCAGCGTGTCTGTGGGGCCGACCGCCTCGATGACGTTGTCACGCACGAACAGGCCGCCATCGGCGATCCGACGGTGGGCATCATCCATGGTGACGAGGACTGTGGCGTTTTTTATCAGCAATGTTCCCATCTTAGCCTCCTCTGAAAATGGCCCCGAATGAACCCGAATTTCACGAATCAGATGAGAAATTCCTGGCCCCTGGGGCTGCTACGTCCTCCAACACCGCGCTGCAGCGCGGTGGGCTCGTGTCGAACCGGTGAGCCGTCGCCGCAGCTGCTCACGGGTTATGGCTCACAGGGTAACTGTTCAGCCACTGACTAAAAAAACGGAAGATTCCCTGACGGTTACTGAAGATTAAAAATCAATTTTTGCCCCCTATCCCCTTCCCCTTCCCCTTCCCCCCGCGCTGCGCGGGGGGAAGGGGAACTTTTTTTGTGGGTTTTTGCAGGCGGGCGTAGCCCGCCTGCAAAAACCCCTTATTTTTTCTCCCCTCCCCAACGGCGCATACGCCGTTGGGGAGGGGGCAGGGGGTGGGGCAAAAGCCCGAACCGGTGAGCCGTCGCCGCAGCACCTGGCGTCTCCTGCGAGAATGGCCCCGAATGAACCCGAATTTCACGAATCAGATGAGAAATTCCTGGCCCCCGGGGCTGCTACGTCTTCCAACACCGCGCTGCAGCGCGGTGGGCTCGTGTCGAACCGGTGAGCTGTCGCCGCAGCTGCTCACGGGTTATGGCTCACAGGGTAACTGTTCAGCCACTGACTAAAAAAACGGAAGATTCCCTGACGGTTACTGAAGATTAAAAATCAATTTTTGCCCCCTATCCCCTTCCCCTTCCCCTTCCCCCCGCGCTGCGCGGGGGGAAGGGGAACTTTTTTTGTGGGTTTTTGCAGGCGGGCGTAGCCCGCCTGCAAAAACCCCTTATTTTTTCTCCCCTCCCCAACGGCGCAGGCGCCGTTGGGGAGGGGGCAGGGGGTGGGGCAAAAGCCCGAACCGGTGAGCCGTCGCCGCAGCACCTGGCGTCTCCTTCGAGAATGGCCCCGAATGAATCCGAATTTCACGAATCAGATGAGAAATTCCTGGTCCCCGGGGCCGCTACGTCCTCAAACACCGCGCTGCAGCGCGGTGGGCTCGTGTCGAACCGGTGAGCCGTCGCCGCAGCACCAGCAGGAACCAACGCTGGAGGGGACTTTGGGACATCGAGACCTCCGGGATCTGAATTTGATGGCTGTCATTATAGCATAAAACCATCGTTTTTATCTGCGTGGCGTGACAGGTTCGCCCTCTCGTTTCTTCCCCTTGTGAGACTACGTCATCTTCACGACGATGTCACTGAGGATGTTGGCGGCCTCGTCGCCGCGATCGGCGGCGTTGCTGAGGTGACGGTAAATCTCGCGGAGTTTCAGCATCTCCACGACGTGCGCCATGTCCTGCGGCATACGGAAGAGCGCCGCGATGGCCTCACGGTACACCCATTCGACGCGGTTTTCCAGCGCCTTGGCGCGGACGGCGTGATCTTCGGCGACGCCGGGATGATCCGATAGCCGAATGACGCCCATGTAGATCTCGCGGGTGGCGTCTACCAGCAGGGAGACGATGCGCCGCAGATAGTCGTTGGGCTTTACTTCCAGGATGCTCATTTCGCCGACGGTGCTGTAGGCGTAGTCAATGATGTCGTCAATGGCGCGGGAGAGCGCGTGCAGGTCCTCGCGGTCAATCGGCGTGATGAAGTTGCGATTCAGCTCGTCAATGAGAATGCGGCGCACCTCATCGGCCTCTTTTTCCAGGCGGGTCACCTCGTCGGCGCAGGCCTTGCTGGGGTTTTCCATGTAGGCCGCCAGCGCCTCCATCCCCTGGACGGTGAAATCGGCCTGTTGTTCCAGCAGGGTCAGAAATTTATCGGGTTTGGGGCGAAACAGGTTTTTCAGGAATCCCATGGACATGTCCTTCCACGCAGAGATCGCAAACTATACATTTTCACGGGAGCAGGTGCCTCAACAGCAGATAGCTCACGGCGGCGATGGCGGCCGCCGCCGGGACAGTGAGCAACCACGTCAGCAAGATGTTCCTGGCAACGCCCCATCGCACTTTGTTGAGGCGTTCCGCCGCACCCGCGCCCAGAATAGTGGTGCTCACGACCTGCGAGGTGCTCACGGGGCCGCCCATCAGCGCTGCGCCGAGGATGATGAGGGTGGAGGCCAGCTGCGAGTTGAAGCTGTGAACCGGCCGGATTTTGTAGAAGCGCCCTCCCAGCGTTTTGATGATGCGCCAGCCGCCGAGCAGTGTTCCCAGCGACATCGCCCCCGCGCAGAGGATCACCGCCCATTGCGGCACCGCAAACGCGCTGAGGCGTCCCGTCGCCAGCAGGCCCATGGCGATGACCCCCATCGCCTTCTGAGCGTCGTTCGCGCCGTGACTCAGCGCCAGGGCCACCGCCGTGAACACCTGCGAGCGCTTGAAGAAGTTGTTGATGCGCGGCGAGGCGCCGCGGGCGAGAAAGATCACGCCCTTCATCAAGACATATCCGCCGATCAACCCCAAAATGGGCGAGAGTAGCAACGCCCCCAGCACTTTCTCCAGTCCGCCAAGGATGATCGCATCCGTGCCATAGCCGAGGATGGCAGCGCCCATCATGCCGCCGATGAGCGCGTGGGAGGCGCTCGAGGGGATGCCTGACCACGCGGTGATGAGACTCCAGAGGATGGCGCTCAGCAGCGCCGCCCAGATGACGGGCAGCGTCGCGGCTTCACTGACGATGAACTCTTCGCCGATCGTCGCGGCGACGGCGATGCCGAACAGGAACGGGCCAACGAAGTGCGCGATGGCGCTCAACCCCAGGGCCTGCCGGGGGCTCATCGC
>Ga0208940_1001026_pt1 | contig 31086 bp, 24 predicted proteins | sample AD_JPNNA6_MetaG_FD_184445 | JGI IMG/M metagenome (GOLD analysis project Ga0208940, IMG submission 184445) | Active sludge microbial communities of municipal wastewater-treating anaerobic digesters from Japan - AD_JPNNA6_MetaG (SPAdes) (version 2) | ecosystem: Engineered > Bioreactor > Anaerobic... | reverse complement strand
GGCAGCACGACGGTCAGACGCAAGACGTAATCCTTCGTCGCGCCGTAGCGGACCGAGCGGATGCCGCTGGCGTTGTTGCCGATCATGCCGCCGATGGTGGCCGCCGCCCCCGGATCCGGAGGAAAGAAAAGGCCGTCGCGGGCGAGCGCCTTGTTGAGCTCCTTGTAAATGACTCCGGCCTGAACATCCGCCTGAAAGTCTTCCGGACGGACGGCGATGATCCGGTTCATCTCATTGAAGTCCATGACCATGCCGCCCTGGACGGGAATGGGATTTCCTTCCAGGCTGGTGCCTGCGCCCCAGGCCGTGACCGGCACCCGCTTTCCCTTGGCCCAGCGGACCAGACGGCTCGCTTCCTCGGTGGTATGGGGCCACACGACGACGTCCGGAAGAGACGGCGCGTGAAAGGATTCGTCGTGGGAATGCAGATGGCGGACGGATTCGCCCGAGGAAACCCGGCGTTCGTCGAGGATGGCTTTCAGTTCACTGAAATCAGTCATTTCGGTCGTGTTTGGTTTGCGGAAAGTTTTCCGGCCTCGTCTTCGGCCTCTTCTTCAAATCGCCCCGTTTTGGCAGCCTGATTTGCAAAGTTCTCGATCGAGCCGCTGTAACGGGTGATGAAGGTTTCGATGAGGAAGTCAAAGGGCAGATCGTCAAAGGAGCCGCGGTCGTTGATGTATTCCATGTGCCGCCGTCCCTCCATGTCGAAGGGATGAAGCACCGCGTCGGATTGTCCGTCCCAGTCGAGCGGTTTGACCTTGAATTTTTCACAAAGCGACAGGTTGAAGGTCGGCGTCACTTTCAGCCAGCGGCCGTCCAGCAAAACGTCATTGTAGCCGTGATTGTAAAAAATGTCCGTCTTCATCACTTCTTTGAGGCGTTTGGTGGTCAGGTGATTGCGGACATCGGCCAGATGAATCCGGCAGGCAATGCCCTGCGACCGCAGCAGAGCGGCCAGCAGGACCGCTTTGGTCACGCAGTAACCGTACCCCTGGCGAAGGACAGTGGTCGCCCGGAACGCTTCGCGCCGGGGATCGATCCGGTAGGGGTCGTAGTAGATTCCGTCGCGAACCGCGAAGAAGAGTTTGACGGCCTTTTCCCGGGGCGTTGCCGCGTCTCCGACGGCGTTTTGCGCGAAAGCCCGGATCTCCGGGGCGTCCCGCTCGATAAATTCCGTGTGCGCTAAATACAGTTCGTTCATGTTCTGCCTTTTTCAGGGTTGCACCATGACCTTGACGGCGGTCGGATCCTGAAGCTGCGTCCGAAAAGCTTCCGCGGCCTGGCTTAAGGGAAAACGATGGGAGATGATTCCCCGGCTGCTCGCTTTGCCGCTTTTCAGCAATTCGATCACGGCCGGAAAGTTTCCGCCCAGACAGCCCACCAGGGTCAGGTTCTTGCTGATGACGGAAAGGGGCTGCCAGTGGAGCGCTTCTTCATAAATGCCGACCAGCAGAATCTTGCCGCCGCCGCGCGCCATGGCTACGGCCTGATCGAAAGTGGCCTGGTTGCCCGCGCATTCCACGACGGTATTGACGCCCAGTTGATCCGTTGCCTGCATGACGGCCTGCAGCGTGTCTTCGGCCGCTGCGTCGATGACCGGATCCGCGCCGCAGCGTTTTGCCGCAGCCAGACGCGATGGCCTCCGTCCGGCAGCCAGAACCTTTTCCACGCCCAGGGCCTTGAGGATCTGAACGGCGTAAAGTCCAATGACGCCCAGCCCGATCACCGCCACGATATCCGATGTTTTGGGCTGGCCGCGGTTGACGGAAAAGTAGGAAATGGAAAGAGGCTCGACCGACGCCGCATCTTCATAGGTCAATTCCTCCGGCAGGGGAAAGACACTGCGTCCCAGGGCCGCGAAGGGAACATGGACATACTCAGCCATCGCGCCGGGAAACTGATAGCCCAAAAGCGCCATGGCCGAGCAGCGGTGCGCCTTTCCCTGCTTGCACCAGAAGCATTGGCCGCACGGAGAAAAGCCGACGGCCGTGCAGCGCGTGCCGACGGCGATCCCCTGAACGTTTTTGCCGACTTCCACGATGTCGCCGCTGAATTCATGGCCGAAAATGGTTCCTTCGTGCCCGTCCTCTTTATACCAGTGAAGGTCGGAGCCGCATACGCCGCAGGAGTTGACTTTGACAATGACGCCGTGGGGAGCGCAGACGGGATCGGGGACCGTTTCGGTTCGAATATCCTTCGCGCCGCGCAGGACTGCTGCTTTCATGTTGCCCTCCGGAAATTTTAATTTTAGAAGTATATTTCAAAGAATGGTTTCCGTGTCAAGCCGTTAGAAAAAGGACGCAATCATTTTTTATGTAGTGCGTGCCTTCAGGCGCGCCATCAGCGGGGTTAAAACCCCGCACTACATTACAGGACGTCGCTAATCATCGCTTTACTGGTAGTGCGTGCCTTCAGGCGCGCATGTCGTTTGATGTTGATTATTTTTTCACTGTAGGGAACGGTCGCGACTGTTCCCCATGGCCTCGCTTCACGCGCTGCAAATCCGGTTGCGGCCGGTTTGCTTGGCCTGATACATGGCCTGATCGGCGCGGAAAAGGAGCTGTTCGGGGGTTTCCTGCGGCAGCAATTCGGCTGCGCCGATGCTGACGGTCGCGAAAATCTCCTTTTTCGGGTCGGGGCGGAAGGATATTTTTTCAAAACCGGCCCGGATGCGCTCGGCGGCCTCCATCGCGGCGTTCAGGTCGGCGTTGTGGAGGATGACGACGAATTCTTCTCCGCCATAGCGGCAAGCGATATCTTCTTCCCGCAGGGTCTGAATCAGCAGCCCGCCCAGGGCCGCCAGCACCTTGTTTCCTTCCGGATGTCCGTAGGTATCGTTGAAATCCTTGAAATGATCGACATCCAGCATCAGCAGGGATAATCGCGTGCCGCTGCGCCGCGCCGCCGCCGTTTTTTTCACCAGCGCCGGATTCAAGAAACGCCGGTTGAAAAGCCCCGTCAGTTCATCCGTGACGCTGATTGCCTCGAGATCCCGTTCCCGCTCGCGAAGCTGCTCTTCTTCCTCCTGCATAATGCGGATACGGTAGCCCAGTGCGAAAGACAGAAGGACAGCTTCGGCGGCGCTGCCGAAGATGACAATGTGCATGGTGAAGGTATTATTGGGGATCAGACCGTAAAATTTGAAAAAGAAGACGAAAGCGCACAGCAGAAAGACACCGAAGGCGATGAGGTAGAACAGGGCCGGCCGGAAACCGGAGCGCAAAGACGACAGGGCGGCCGTGAAAAGAACGACGGAAACCACCTGTCCCGAGAGGTAGGACAGCAAATTGCCAAGCCATAACTGTCTCAGCAAAACCAGCGCAATGATCGTCCCTATAAAAACCGCCAGGCCCTTGAGCAGTTTGTCGTGGCGGGGAGCCGTTTTCGGTGTGTTGAGAAAGACAATGCCGAAAGAAACGGCAAAAATCATCATCAGGGCTGCGAACACCGGGATGCCGGACATCAGAAATGCGCCCAGCGGCGGCCAGATATACTGGAAAAGTCCGACGAGAACGCACTGCCACAGCAGCAAAAAGCCGATATAGGTGATGTAGAAGAGATATTGACGGTCGCGGATAAACAGATACAGGGCCAGATTGTAGAGAATCATGGCGATCAGGATGCCGGCGAAAAATCCGACGATCAGAAAGAGGACAAAGCTCATTTTGCGAAAAGCGTCGATGGTATAAAGCGTCGCACGAAACTGCAGCGCATAGGGGGTGGCGACCCGGACGACCACCCGGACGGGACGCATCCAGGTTGTCGGGCAGAACAAATGTCGGGTAGAGGAAGGGGAATTCCCGGCTTTTCTCTCCCTGCCGCCATCCTCCATGGAATTCAATGAGGTCTGGCTTGCCGTCCAGGATGACCGGAACATAGAGCGTGACGGCGCCCAGGGCGGCGTTGTCGAAAACCAGAAAGGAGCGGCGGCTGGCCAGCGCCGTTTCATCCCCGGAATCGGCGGGAGCGATGCGGCATTTAAACCACAGTGTTGCTCTTTTAAAGCTGAACTGAAAGGAATATTTCGTGTGGCGTTGAAAGGGTTGTCCGCTGCTGAGGATGTCCTGATACTGCAAGCGCCCGGAGTAATCGAGCAGATATTCGGACTGCGAAGCGATTTCGACGGCGGGCACGGCGCCGCCGACCCGGATGGGCGGCGCTTCCCCGGCCTGTGCGGTGATCGCCCACAGGAGGACGAGGCAAAGAATGAATGGACCGATTCGATGAAGTGTTCGCGGGTGCAGGATCATTTTCATTCCTCCTTTGATGCATCCCGAAACGCGGTTTTTTCAGATTCCGGAGTCAAACATGGACCACATTTTGTCGCGGTCGATGTCCGGGCGGTTGTCCCGGAGCCTGACGATTCCCTGTCCGGAAAGCTCCTGAAAAATGTTTCTGATTTGGGACGGCTCTTTTCGGGTCAGCCGGGAAATCTGCCCGATGTGCTCATCGACAGTGTCTCCGGGCTGATCGAGAATTTGCAGGAGGATGAGCATCTGCGTTCTCCGATGCGTGAATTCTTCCAGGGCCGCGTTGGAATTTTTCAGGCGTGAGGCGAATTCGCGCAGCATGGCCAGCGCGACCTCCCGGCTTTCACGAATCAGGTTCTGGAAGGTCCGGTCGTCAATCACGGCCAGGTGGCTGTTTTCGAGCGCTCGCGCCGTTGCGGTCCTTCGGACGTCAATGAGCGCCGCCATTTCACCGAAGTACTGCCCCGGCCCCATTTCCGCCAGCGTTTTTTTGACCCGGCCGTCGACGCGCTCCAGTCGGACGCGCCCCGAAATCACATAAAACATCTCGCTGCCGGCATCGTTCTCGTTAAAAACAACTTCGCCTGGGGCGTAAATACGCCCGAATTTCTGGAAGAGGCGCGCGTCCACCTTTAGAAGGGAATGATGAGGTTTGAGCAAGGCTCTTTCCAAAAGCAGCATGTCGCGCCGCTCAAAGGACGACATGATCTCCGCGCAAAACAGGAAGATCAGCGCCACGTAAAAAACCCAGATGACGAGGATCACAACGGTTTCCAGGGAGCCGAAAATGACATTATAGCGGGTGTAATTGGCTACGTACCAGGTAAAGAGCTGTTTGGCGATTTCCACGAAAAACGCGAAAATCGCGCTTCCGGCCAGGGCTACGGAGGGACGGATTTTCACCGTGGGGATGATCCGGTAAACGAATGCGACCAGAATCACGACCATCAGGTAGGGGACGATGTAGCGCAGGCCGATTTGCGCCGGCATGGTCAGGGAAAGCAAAAGGCCGTCGGCCGATGCCGTCGGTTCTTTCGCGAGCAGCGTGGCCATATAGGTGATCAGGATGCTTAAACCGCCGACGATCCAGGCAGCCGGGATCATGGCGATGGCCATTAGTTTGGAAACAAAATAATTTCGCTTGTGCCGGGATCGGAAAATGATGTTCAGCGCCGATTCGACGGCGTTGAAGATCGCGGCCGACAGCCAGACGAGGCCCAGGACGCCGATCCAGCCCAGCACCTTGCTCTTGCCCTCGATTTGCCCCACCTGCTGGAGGAGCGTTTCGGAAAAATAGGGATGAAATCCCTGAACGGCGCCGACGATGTCTGTCTGGAGGGTGGTGTTGGAGCTGAAGAACGACCCGGCGGCAATGAGGGTTAAAATAAAGAGCGGGATAGCGGACAGGATGGCGTAGAGCGCAACGGCCGCGGCCTGATTGGCGTCGCCGTTCAGGCTGAAATTGTTGACGGCGTCATACACGATGTCCCAGGCGCCGGCGGCCCGCATCTGCACCGATTCTTTGCGCGTCTTTCGAAGAGCCGCCCGGTCTTTTTCCCCTTCTGCCATGAATTTCCGCCTGACGCCGACGTATTTTGGGCGCATCTTACATCGGAATGAGCATCCGGTCAAAATGAATATTAAAAAGAATGCTGAACAGCAGACTGGAACAAGGGGTTGCAACCCTTTGTTCTCACCAGAGATGATTGTTGTGCGGTGTTTCAGCCCCTCTAAACCCGGCGCCGCTAACGCCACGCACCATCATCGGGCTGGAAGGTTGTAAATGTAGTGCGGACATTTATGTCCGCGAATGGCGGGGTTAAAACCCCGCACTACTTTTGGGCCTGTCCAATCCTGGCATTGCGCTGCTTCGGGGAATCGATCAGGCGGCAGGCGCCCAGGAAAGACTCCACTTCTTTAAAAACTTCCCGCGCGATGGGGCCGAGGACAATGCCATGCCGGTTAAACTCAATCCAGGCGAAGCGCTTCTGATGCGCGCCCAGGCGTTCATAGATGGCAGGCCCGCTTTTCGGGGCGACCTTGGGGTCCTGCCGACCCTGGAGGATCAGCGCCGGAATTTGAATGTCGGCCAGCCTCCGTCCGACGCTTCTCATCAGCTTTTTCACCTGCACGAAAGAGCTGACCGGGCAAAGGAGATAATTAATGTGGGGATTGTCCGCGTCGTTCTTCATGAACTTCACGGCCAGGCGATCCATGCCCAGATTGGCGCAGAGAAGATTGAACCCGTGCAGAAGCTCGGCAAACCTCGATGAAAAGCTTTTAAACCGAAGGGGTGCGCTGACGGCGATCACCGCCTCGAAATCACGAGGTTTGAGGATGGCGGATTGCAGCGCGAGGCCGGCGCCGGTGGAAAAACCGGCCACCAGGATTTTGGTGCAGCAGGTTTTCAGCAGGGCGTGACCGCGGTCAACCGAAGACAGCCAGTCGTTGGCGTTGCGCGTCGAAAGATCTCCGGAGGATGTTCCGTGACCCGACAATCGGGGCGCGTAAACGGTCAGGCCCCTGGCGTGCAGAAATTCCGCCCACTCGCGGACTTCCGCCGGCGCCGCCATCAATCCGTGAATGAGCAGGACGCCGGTGTCGGATTCAGGCGCTATGAGCAGGAAAGGCATCCCGACCTCGGGAGGCTTGCTCTCACCCGCCTTATAATTTTTTTCGTAATCCTGAAGAAATAATTTCAGTTCCTCCGCCAGAAGCAGATTCGTTGCAGGGCCGGGTGGTGCGGGCGGGGAAGACGCACTCATGATCAAACGCCCGGATGGGAATAGACGCCGTAGATCATGGCGTAATGAAGGATGCCGCCGATCAGGACCATGATGTGAAAGAGTTCATGGAAACTGAAAATTCCCGGAATCATCCGGGGCTTTTTGACGGCGTAAATAATGGCGCCGATCGTAAAGGAAACGCCGCCCGACACCAGGAGAATCGCCTGGGAAGAGGACATATTGGCCAGCATCTGCTTGAGGGTGAAGAGCGCCGACCATCCCATGAACAAATAGATGACGGCATACAGTTTTCGGGGCGCCCCCGGGAAAAAAATCTGTGAAATCAGTCCGACGCCCACCAGACTCCACTGAAAGGCAATCATCATCCACTTGTAGGCGCCGTCGAGACAAAAATAACAAATCGGTGTAAAGGTCCCGGCAATCATGAAAAAAATGGCCAGCCGGTCCATCTTCCTCCAGAAGGACAGCTCATTTTCTTCCTTTTTAAAGGCATGGTAGAGCGTGCTGGCGGAAAAAAGAAAAACGACGGATATTCCGTAAATCAGCGCGGTGACAAGCCCGGAGGCCGAATCGCTGGCGGCAATGGCCAGATAGACGGTTCCGATAATGGCGGCAACCGCTCCGGCAAAGTGTGAATAAAAATTAAACAGCTCCTGTGTTTTGACTTTCATAACTCTCTCCCTGAAAGAGACAACTTGCTCTTTTCGCGCAAAACTTGTTCACAAATTTCTTTAAAAAGCGAGGATAAAATATGGCGGAAGGGCGGACGGATGCGGAGGTGGAAAGCGAAAAGGACACAAAGTATATTGCAAAGACGGGTTTCCTGGGTTATGTAATCCGCCATGCACAGGATATTGAATTTCATGATGATGCTTCTGGCGGTGACAATGATCGCCGCATGTGAGAGGTCGCCGCAGGCCGGGAACGCCGGTTCCAAAGGGGACAAGCCGCCCGCCTATGGCGATATTCTGGTGCGGGGCGATATCGGGGACGCGAGCAACCTGATTCCGCTTCTGGCTTCCGATTCGGCTTCTCACGCCGTGGGCGGCATGGTTTTCAACGGTCTGGTCAAGTACGACAAGGATATGAATATTGTCGGCGATCTGGCCGAATCGTGGGAGGTGTCGCCGGATGGTCTGTCGATCACCTTCCACCTGCGCAAAGGTGTTCGGTGGCATGACGGCCGGCCCTTCACGGCCGCCGACGTGCTTTTCACCTATCAGGTGACGGTGGATCCCAAAACGCCCACCGCCTATGCCGGGGATTTTCAGAAAGTCAAAAAAGCCCGGATTCTGGACGACTATACCTTTCGTGTTACCTACGACAAGCCTTTCGCGCCCGCTTTAATCAGTTGGGCCGCAGCGATGATGCCCGCTCACCTGCTCGCGGGGAAAGACATTACCCAAAGCCCTCTTTCGCGCCACCCCATCGGCACCGGGCCCTACCGGTTCAAGGAATGGGTTCCGGGTCAGAAAATCGTTCTGGTGTCCAACGAGGATTATTTTGAGGGGCGACCCTATCTGGACGGCCGGATTACGCGGATCATTCCCGACACCGCAACCATGTTTCTGGAGCTTCGCGCGCAGAACCTCGGCATGATGGGGCTGACACCGCTGCAGTACACGCGGCAGACGGAGAACAACCTGTTCAGGGAAAATTTCAACAAATATCGCTATCTGGCTTTTGCCTACACGTATCTGGGCTATAATTTGAAAAACCCGCTTTTTGCGGACAGGCGCGTGAGACAGGCCATATCCCACGCCATCAATAAAGACGAAATCATCAGCGGGGTTCTGCTGGGACTGGGCAAACCGGCGACGGGGCCCTACAAGCCGGGCACCTGGGCGTACAACGACAAAGTGAAAATCTACTCCTACGACCCGGCCAAAGCGCGCGAACTTTTGAAGCAGGCGGGGTGGGCGGACGCAAACGGCGACGGTTTGCTGGACAAGGACGGCCGGTCCTTTGCGTTTGAAATTCTAACCAATCAGGGCAATGAGACCCGCCAGAAATGCGCGGAGATTATTCAGCGGCAGCTTGCGGAAGTCGGCATTGCCGCGAAAATCCGCGTTCTGGAATGGTCGGCGTTTGTCACCCATTTCATCAACAAACGGCGCTTTGACGCGGTCATTCTGGGCTGGACCATCCCGCCGGACCCGGACGCCTACGACGTGTGGCACTCAAGCAAGACCGCGCCGGAAGAGCTCAATTTTGTTTCCTACAGCAATCCGGAAGCCGACGAGATGCTGGAGAAGGGCCGCAGCACGTTCCATCAGGACGAAAGGAAAAAATACTACGACCGTTTTCAGGAAATTCTGGCCGAGGATCAGCCTTACACTTTTCTGTACGTTCCCGACGATTTAATCATCATATCCAACCGCGTTCGCGGCATTGAGCCGGCACCCATCGGCATCGGCCACAACTTCATCCGCTGGTACGTTCCCAAAGACGAGCAGAAATACACGATGACCCGGTAGCAGGGAATGATCGCGGCAAACCTTGCGGGTGGCAAGGCCGTTCTCTACAGCCAAATAAAAAAATGCTTGACAATAGAACGTACGTTCTATATAAGACGGGCCATGAAAAAAATCCGCGACATAAAATCCGTAGAACAGAGCCTGGTGTCGTTTTACCGCCATCAGAAGCGCATGCCCACGTATGCTGAAATGATGGACCTGTTTGAGGTGCGATCCAAAAGCGTTGTCTTTTACTGGATAGAAAAGCTCATTGAAAAAGGCATTCTGGAAAAAGACGCGCAGGGATTTCTCAAACTGTCGGGCGTTTCCTTCGGCATTCCTCTGGTCGGCAATGTGGCCGCCGGGATTCCCGCGTCGGCCGAAGAAAGCACCCGTGATATTCTGTCCATGGACGAGTACCTGGTAACCAGGCCCGAGGCTTCTTTTTTGCTGCGGGTCACAGGGGACTCGATGATCGGCGCGGGCATCATGGAAGGCGATCTGGTCATCGTCGAGCGGGAACGGACGCCCCGAAGCGGCGACATTGTTCTGGCCGAAGTCGATGGCCGGTGGACCATGAAATATTTCCGCCGGCAGGGCGGAAAAGTTGTCCTGGAGGCCGCCAATCCGGCTTATCCTGCGATTTGTCCCAGAGAAGAACTCAAAATAGGCGGCGTGATCACCGCCTCCGTCAGAAAATATCTGATGTAACCCGGATCAGAAAACAGGGAGCAAAAAAATGCGCGCGATCACAGGGGTTTCCGCATTGTCCGACGTTATGAACGGTCATCGGAGCGTCACGCTGCGTCGGGAATCGTTTGCGGCGGCAACACGCAAGGGAGGAAAAGAAGGCCATGACCCGAGCGTGGCAAGAATCGACCGACTGATTTCCGCGGCGGGCGCCGTGGCTTTGGCCCTGTCCGCTTTTTATTTCGCCCCGATTGTCGGATCCATTTTCCTGAAATAACGGCGTGGCGCAAAGGGGCATTGGCACAATCTTCCTGTCAGAAGCCGGTTTTGTTTTCCGATGACTTCCCCTCTCCGATTTCCAGAATCTTGTCCACGTTGAAAATTCTTTTTTCCCGTCGCTCCAGGCAGAAAGCCTCGAGGCCCAGGTAAGGATAACCCTTGTATTCCATATTTCCCATGAACAGGGGCCTCACCGTCCGGCGCGATTTTTCATCCTGACCTTTGAGGTAAAGGATTTCAATGTTTTTCTTTTCAGCAATCGCCTCTTCAATCCATTTTATTTTCTCCTCGCGGCTGAACGTTTTGGCGGCCTGAGCAACCTGGAGATTCGTAAGAAACTTGACCACGCGCCAGTCCATTAAAATATGGTTTTTTTGGAGAGGCCTCTTAAGAACAATGCCGTCGAGGGTCGTGCAGCGCGACAGCGCCACGTACATCTGCCCGTGGGCAAAGGTGCCCCGCCCCACGTCGATCACCACGTTTTCAAAGGTTTTTCCCTGGCTCTTGTGAATGGTGACCGCAAAGGCCAGGCGCACCGGATACTGCCGGAAAGATCCGACCTCCTCCGAGCGCAGCTCTTCGTTTTTCAGGAAAAACCGGTAGATTTTCCAGGTGTAGGGGGAAATGCGCGCCGTATCTCCGTTGTCCAGTTCGGCCACAATCACCTCCTCGCCGTCGTCCTCCTGCTCGAACCTTCGAATTTTGCCGATGGTGCCGTTCATCCACTGGCCCAGTGAATCGTTGTTGAGCAGCATAATCTGTGCGCCTTTTTTCAGCTTCAGATCCACCGCGGTCGGCAGATATTCCTTGCCGAAATCGCCTTCGATTCGGCCGGCGGCCCTCCAGATTTTCCCCGGCAGTTCGGCCAGCCGTTTTTCATTGATTGCGTCCGCCAGATCATTCGTGCTGGTGAGAGACAGATAAAAGGAGCCGGGAGGCGCTTCGAAGAGCGGATCGCAGCGCGCATTAAACCTGGCCAGATCGTCATCCGTTACGGAGCGGTTACGGATGGTGTTGAGCAGCCGGACAAATTCATCGTCCTTCTGCCGATAGACTTTTTCCAGCTCGATATACTCGATGTCCAGTTGATCAAAGACTTTTGCGCTGAAAAAATAGGGCGTCGGATAATGGCTTTTGAAAATTTCGCGCTCCGCCGACGAGACGACCGGCGGCAGTTGATACAGATCGCCGATAAAAATCATCTGTACGCCGCCGAAGGGCCGTTTTTCATGAGGGCCGTTGAGGCGCAGGAATTTATCGACGCAATCCAGCAGATCGGCGCGCACCATCGAAATTTCATCGATCACGATCGTGGTCAGTTTCTTGTAAAGGGTCGGTCTGTCCTTCTCCCCCTTTTTCTTTCGCTTGATCGACGCCGGCGTCACATTCGGTTTGAAATGAAAAAAGGAGTGGATCGTCTGGCCTTCCACATTGACCGCCGCCACGCCGGTCGGCGCCAGAATCACCACTTTCTTTTGGGTGGCATCGCGGAAATAGTTGAGCAGCGTTGACTTTCCCGTGCCCGCCCGCCCGGTGATCAGGATGTTTTTCTGCGTATCTTCCATGAGCGAAAATGCCCGCTGGAATTCGGAATTGAAATCGATCTTGACCGGTCTGGATGGTTGATTCATGGTGTCTTCCCGTGTGTCGCTGCTGTTTCTAAACACAATTTGTTTCGGTATTCAATCAGGATTATTTGATTTTCCGGAGCCGCTGGTGTAACACAGTGTCGGCCGGCGGCCTCATTCATTACAAAGGAGCGAACTCATGTTCTTAAAAGCGGTGTTTCCCGGAAAATACATTCAGGGCGAGGGTGTGCTCGCGCAACTGCCCGACGCGATTGGCCCTTTCGGTAAAAAGGGGTTGATCCTGGCGTCTCCTTCCGCTCAAAACAAAATTCTGGTTCCGTACCGGGAGAATTTAAAAACCCGCGGGATTCTCATCGAGCCTTTTTCCGGAGAATGCTGCGAAAAGGAATTGAGCCGGCTGGCGGACGTCCTTCGCCGCGAGCGGGTGGATGTTCTGGTCGGCATGGGCGGGGGCAAGGCTATCGACACCGCCAAAATCGCCGCCGACCGCGCGGGCCTTCCGGTGATGATTGTTCCCACCATCGCCTCGACCGACGCGCCCTGCAGCGGCTGCGCCGTTCTTTATTCGGAGCAGGGGACCTTTGAATCCGTCTTTTATCAGAAAATGAATCCGCAAATCGTGCTGGTGGATACCCGGGTGATTGCCGAAGCCCCGGCGCGCTTTTTGATATCCGGCATGGGCGACGCGCTGGCCACCTGGTTTGAAGCCCGGTCCTGCCGCCGCACGCAATCGCCCAATGAGTGCGGCGGATTGAGCACGCTGGCGGGTCTGCATCTGGCCAAACTCTGTTATGATACGCTGCTTTCTTACGGTCGTGCGGCGAAAATGGCCGCCGCGCAGCATCTCGTCACACCGGCCCTGAACCACATTATCGAGGCGAACATTCTGCTTTCCGGCCTGGGATTTGAAAGCTCGGGACTGGCGGCGGCTCATTCCATTCACAACGGCCTGACCGCGCTTCCCCAAACCCACGCCTTTTATCACGGCGAAAAAGTCGCCTTCGGCGTCCTCGCCGGTCTGCACCTGACGGATGCCGCGCCGGACGAAATCCAGACCGTCTATGATTTTTGTGAAGCAATAGGGCTGCCGACGACGTTTTCCGATATCGGCCTGGCGGACGCAAACCGCGGGATGATCGACAAGGCAGCCTGTAAGGCTTGCGCTTCCGGGGAGTCCATTCATCACGAAGCGGGTGACATCACACCGGAGAAAGTTCTGCAGGCCATGCTGGCTGCAAACGCCATGGGCGAGGCGCGCCGGCGCAGCGGTCAAAATCAGGCGTAAGAGAAGCGTCGTGTCTTAAACCGAAAATTATTTTCATGAAGGAGGATTTATGCGTAAAGTCTGGTTGACGGTTCTGGGAGGGTTGCTGAGCGTTGTTTTTTGTCTGTCGGTTGCGGCGCAGACGCCGGTTCTTTCGGACGGCGCCGGGGATGCGCTGATCAAAAGTCAGGTGGAAACCGCGGTCAGCCTGCTGGCGGCGATTCACGCCCGGCAGCAGAAAGGGGAGATGAGCGCGGAAAAAGCAAAAGAACTGGCCGCAGGACTGCTGCGGGAACTGCGCTACGGAAAGGAAGGATATTTCTGGGCCGATACGACCGAAGGCGTCAACGTGGTGCTTTACGGCCGCAAGGATACGGAAGGCCGCAACCGGCTGGCCGACAAGGACGCCAAAGGCGTTTTCTATGTGAAGGAATTTCTGGCCCGGGGCAAAACCGGCGGCTATGTCGAATACCTGTTTACCAAAAAGGGCCAGGCCACGCCTCTGCCCAAGCGATCCTATGTTCTGCTGTTCAAGCCCTTCGGCTGGGTGGTCGGAACGGGATATTACCGGTAAAGCGCCGGCGGTGATCAACAAAAAAAGTCAGGGCCGCAATGCCCTGACTTTTTTTGTTGCCGGGTCCTGCCGGGCGCCCGGACGAAATCATCAAAACATGGCAGCGCTACCAGGCTTCCGGGAAAGCCATATTCGTATATATATCCTCGAGTCTTTTCTTGTGGCCGCGCTCCATCGACGCAAGCTCCAGGAAAACCTTTTTCTGCGCCTTGTCCGCGCTTGCTTTGGCCAATTGGGTGTACATCTGCATAGCTGCCAGTTCATTCTTGATGGCGATCACCAGACCGTCAACCGGTTTCAGATCGGGCGTCAGCGGAGGCGTGGGGAGCTCGTCCGCGACTCTGTAGTCCGCCGATTCGGAAAATTGAAGTTCCGCGGCCCCTTTGGTCATATAGCCTTTTAACGTGAGCTTGTGCTGGGCTTCTTCACCGGCAAGCTCCTGGAACAGCTTCCTGAGATTCGCGTCCTTCGCTTTTTTGGCCACGCCGCTGTAAAATTTATTGGCTGCGACTTCCGCTTTGATGGCGTTGGCAATGATCTTTTTGAATTCACTCCGGGTCATGGTTTCACTCTCCTTCATGTTTATTAGGCGCGCTGTCTGAAAAGCCTTATGATTCAAATCAGTTCTGCGCGGTTTCATGAATCCGTATCATGACAAAAACCTTCTGGTCACACGTGTTCCTGTAGCATAGCTGATTTTTATTGTCAAACGACTCGCAAGGCGCAAAGAGACTCTGTCATGAGCCGGTTTCGCGGCAGAAATATTCAGCCGTTGCCGACCGGCGGCACAACGCCAAAAAACTCGAAGCCTGTCTTACCGACATGAATGATGAATTCAATCGTCTGCCTCGGGGAAAGTTCCGGGAAGAAAGCCGGGGAAACCGCCGGGTCGCCAAGAGTGAAAGGCTGATCCGCAAAACGTTTGCCGGGTCGGCGTTCCGGCGGTCCCGCTTGCGCTTATCGGCGTTGACTCACGGAGAGGTTGAGACCCGTCGCCGGTTGCAGCGGAAGGCTTTCCGCCGCCGCGCCGCGCGTGACGCCAACGGCGGAACTCAGCTCTCGCCGCTTCACTCTTTATCGGCGCCGTGCGCAATCGAAGCCGCGGCGATTGTCAATCCCCCACGCGTTGTTGCCTGCGCGGGGAGGGGAGGCAGTGGACGGGCAAGCTTCACATGATCAAAAGAGCGCATAGCGAATCCATCCGGCCGATCCCGGCGCCTTGCTCCGCTTTGGAAAGACGGATTCCCCCGTCGGCGTTTCCTGGAGAGCTTTGAAAAATGTCATTTCGAGGAGCGTGAGCGACGAGAAATCTTCAGGATGGCCGTTTGTTCAAGATTTCTCCCTTCGGTCGAAATGACAAAGAAGAGGTCGAAATGACAAAAATGGCCGTTATTCAACGGCTCTCTCCTGGCCGGCATTTTATTTTTCCAGTGTATTTAAAGCTTCTTTGGCGTCTTCGATGCTGCCAAACATCTGCAGATCCACATCGCGCTTGAGCAGTTCATCGCCCAACTTCATCAGCAGAAACGCACTGGTCGTGTATCTGGTCACATTGCTGTAATATTGCATGACGTGCTTGAGCATGTCCGCATACTCATGGGTCAGCTCCGGAGCAATATTGAAATTGTCGTAGTTGACGATCGTGGGCACTTTCTTTCCGAGCGGCGCGAGGATCGCTTCGATGCCATTTTTGATTCTTCTGATCTCTTCGCTCGTGCGTATGTTATAGTTTGAGAAATTGACGTAAAAAGAGTTTCGCTTGGGATTGTATATCAGACGTTCTTCCAGCGGGATGACCACCAGCTCTTTTCTCAACCCCATGAGTCCATGCTGGAAAATACGCTCGTCCATCAGTTTCGGAGGCGTCTTCATCACCGGTTTGAATTCCATATTCGCTAAAATATCTTTTTCCAGATCTATGCCGGGCGCAATTTCAATCAACGCTATGCCGTCCTCGACCAGAGAAAACACGCAACGTTCCGTCACGTAAAGAACCGGCTGCTTGGCTGCCGCAGCGTACTTTCCGCTGAAAGTGACCTGTTCCACGTGATTGAGGAATTTTCTTTCCCTGCCTTCTTCCAGAATCGTCAGTTTCCCCTCGTCAACGGAGACTTTCAGGCCCCCGGCCGTAAAAGTGCCGACAAAAACGATTTCCTTGGTGCTCTGGCTGATATTAATGAAGCCGCCCGGCCCGACGAAGCGGGGGCCAAATTTGCTGACATTGATATTGCCGTGTTTGTCGATTTCCGCCGATCCCAGAAATGCGACGTCCAATCCGCCTCCGTCATAGAAATCGAACTGATAAGGCTGATCGATCAGGCAGTCCGTGTTTGTCCCCGTGCCGAAATTCAGGCCGCCGTTGGGCATGCCGCCGATCACGCCCGGTTCTGCCGTCATGACGAGCGACGTAAGGATGCCTTCTTCGTTCGCCACATTGGCCACTCCTTCGGGCATGCCGATGCCCAGGTTGACGACGCTTTTCGGACGAAGCTCAAACGCGGCGCGTCGCGCAATGATCTTTCGCGGCCCCATCGCCATAGGCGGGATATATTTCATGGGTTTGCGGACCTCTCCGCTCAGAGAGGGATCATATTGAACGGCAAAAGTCTGCCAATGATTCTCCGGCCTCGAAACCACGACGTAATCGACCATGATCCCGGGGACTTTCACGTCACGACAATTCAGCGTGCCTTGTTCTGCGACGCGCTCAACTTGCGCAATCACGATTCCTCCGCTGTTTTTCACCGCCATGGCAATCGCCAGCGCCTCCAGGGTCAAGGCTTCCTTTTCCATGCTCATATTGCCGAACGTATCGGCCGTTGTTCCCCGGATAAACGCGACATGAATGGGGAAGGTCTTGTAAAACAGGTATTCCTGCCCCTCAATTTCAATCAATTTTACAAGATCCGCGCCCTCCCTGAACGTCTTTTCATTTAATTTGCCGCCATCGTATCGCGGGTCGATATAAGTTCCCAGACCGACCCTGGAGATCACCCCCGGCCGTTTTGCCGCCACTTCACGAAAAAAATGCGAAACGACGCCCTGAGGCCAGTTGTAGGCAAGAATCTTGTTCTCTTTGATCAGCGTTTGCAGTTTTGGCGCAAGTCCAATGTGGCCGCCAACCACCCGGCCGACAAGTCCTTCGAGGGCCAGGTGATTCAATCCTTTTTTAGCAGTGGCGCCGTCGCCCTGGCCCGCCGCGTAAATAATGGATAGATTCCGGGGAGTGCCGGTATTCAGAAATTGATCCGCAAGCGCAATGGCGAGTTCTTCCGCAAAACCGGCGCCGACAAAACCTTCCGTGGCAATTACGTCGCCATCCCTAATCGTCTTGACGGCATCGGCCGCTGAAACGACCTTTTCTTTTTTTTGTGAAGAATCCTTCGAATGATGAGTTGGGCTGTCCGCCATCGATCGTATTCCTCCTCTTGATAAAGCCGTCCGCCGGACAACCGGCGATAGAAGCCTATTTGCGCGACTCCTGTGGCGCGACCCCCGCCGGCGGGGCTGTCGGCTTGCCTTTTTCCGCGGCCTTCCGCATTTCTTCCATGTCTTTGATCATCCCTGACGAGGAGAAATCCTGATCTTCCGAAGCGACTTTTTTCTTCGATCCGTTGCCGTTACAGGCGACAAAGAAGACAGCGCAAGCCAACAGCGCAACCGTCAGCCGTATCGACAGAAATTTCTTCATAACCAATCCTCGATGGAAAAACGTCGGGGCCGGGGGTGCCCGACCCCGACGTAAAACAACGTTTTTACAGTTTGAAAATCGGCTTTAACGCTTTGGGCATATTGTCTCCCGCGGACGTTTTTGTAAAGAGGGATACGACGACGGTCAAGACAACGGCTCCGGCGATGCAGAAAAGATAGCCCGCAAAAGGAAACTTGAAAATTTTCAGGTTCTCGAGAATAAGATAGGCCGGATTCGAGATGACGGCAAACACCAAACCGGTGAGAATGCCTTCCGTCGAGCAACGCTTCCAGAGCATGCCGATCGCGAAAGTGGGAATCGTCACGGAAGCAAAGAACCCCCACCCCAGCGCCCCGAGGATGGCCACCATTCTTCCTCCCCATAACCCCATGCCGATCGCGATGAGCGGAACAATGACCTGCAGAATCTGGCCGATGCGGATCTGCTTGTCGTGAGGAATCTCGTGGCCGAAAGCGCCGATCAGATCCCGGGTGATGGCGCTCGAAGACAGAGAAATGAAGAAACTGGAAGTTGAAACGATTGCAGCCAAGAGGCCCGCCATCACCAGCGCCTGCGTGACGCCTCCCAATTTGCTTACAAAGAGGAAGGCGGCATTGTCCGCTTTCGCCAGCGCCGGAGAAGCGCCGGTTGCGACGATATACAATGCGCCGTAGCCGCAAAGAATCCAGACGATGGAAGTCACACCGTAGCTTAACCCTCCGATGACGCCGGCCTTTTTGATATCCTGCGGCGTCTTTAGGGAATACATTTTTGCCAGCATCGTGGGTTGGCCCATCGCGCCCACAAAAAAGATCAGTCCGAACACGAGGGCGGCCTGAAGCGGCATCGAACCGAATCCATCCACAAAGGAAGGACCGAATTGCGGCGAATTCATGATCGGGGTTAAATCGCCGCCGGTCATCATGAAAAAGCCGACGAGCACGGCAATCACTGCGATCAACATTACAAAGCCCTGGAAGGCGTCGGTCAAAATGCTTCCGGACATGCCGCTGAAAATCATATAGGCCACGGTCGTTCCAAACATGATCACGATGCCCCATTCATTGGAGACCCCGAGCATCTGGTTCATCAGGATGCCGCCGCCGATCACCTGAGAGGACAGGTAGGAGATGGCGGCCAGGAATAATCCGATGGCCAGAACGGCGCGAACGGCCTGGCTGTTGAATCTCACCCGGGCGATATCCGGCAGCGTCGCCACGTCGGTGACATCCGCCATGCCGCGCATCCGTTTGGCCAGGATCCAGTAGCCGTATGCCATGCCGGGACCGCAGGCGATCGTCATCCAGATGGAGGACATGCCGAATTTGTAAACCAGACCGGGGCCGCCGATGAAACCGAAAGCGCTCATCACGGCCGCCATGGAGGCAAGCCCGATGGTTACGCCGCCAAACATCTTCGTGCCGCCGAAAAACTGCTCGGCCGTTTTGGCGTATTTGCCGGCGTAAAAGCCGATGCCCATAGAGATAAGGATGAAAACGATCGTATATCCGATGATCAACGGTGAAGGCTGAATAAATTGTTCGTTCATGTCGAAAAGTCCTCCTTAGTGTAATTTTTCCTGTTGCGTCACTTCATTTTCGAATTCAGCCCACTTATCCGGAGGCAGGATATGTTTATCAAACCAAACCAGAAGGCCTACGGCGGCGGCAACCATGGAACCGATCCAGAAGAAGACAATCGCGCCGAACATTCCCGGATGCATACCCAGAATAAAATCCAGTTTCTGGCCTCGAGTCTGATAGGCCATGACAAAAGCAATCACCCAGCAGACAACGTTGAAAATCACCGGATAAACAAGAACGCCGACAGGCATCTTCTCATTGGTAACGGCGCCGAGCAAATAAAATGCGCCAACGATGAGAGCGCTGGCAAAAAAGCCGCACAGAATGAGGCCGCTGTTTTTATTTACGGCGCCGCTCCAGGCAGCATAAAGCACGAATGCCCAGAGCAGAGCCATAATAACTACGATAACATCTCTCTTTTGATCGCCAATAGTAATCATCTGATGCTTCCCTCCTTCCCTAAAGGTCAATGATCGTCGTGGAGCCACCCCGGCCGCTTTGCTGCTCAACCTTTCCTCTTTTTACACCCCCTTTGATGCAATCGTATTCTCCCGTGAGCTCGCAACAAGCATGCCATCGTGAAGCGACGTTCCAATTCGGCAACCGACCGGATTTTCTTAGGAAATATTATAGTGAAAAAGGATCGCAACCATAGACGTAACGCTACATGTATCTATTCGCATACGCTTTTGGAAAGAAAAAAGAGCTGAAAAAAAAGAATTTTAGGACTTGGAATGAATCAGGGGAATGTCGAATTTTTTCATTTTTTTATAAAGCGCGGTGCGATGAATGCCGAGCAGCCTGGCAGCCTGGTTCTTGTTGTTGTTGCTGATCTGGATGGCCTGAAGCAGGGCTTCTTTTTCCGAATCTTCCCTGATATTCTTCAAGATGATCGATGTCGATGGAGAGGGTTTCTTGGCCAGGCCGCGGAAGAAGACCGGCAAATGCTCCACGCAAATCTTATCCTCTACCCCCTCAATGGAGCAAAATATTCTTTCGAGAACATTGGAGAGCTCACGGATATTGCCCGGCCAGTCATATTTTTCGAATATCCTGATGACTTCAGGAGAGATTCCGCTGATATTGGTGCCGCACTCTTTGCCCATCGTCAGGACGAGATGCTGGGCGATCATCGCAATATCTTCCTTCCGTTCCTTCAAGGGGGGAATGTTGATTGGAATGACATTGATCCGGTAATAGAGGTCCTGCCGGAAAAGTCCTTCTCTCACCCGTTTCTCCAGGTTCTCGTGGGTGGCGGCGATTAGCCGGAAATCACATTTGGTGACGCGCGTTCCCCCCAGCCTCTCCAATTCTTTCTCTTCCAGGACCCGCAGTAATTTGGGCTGCATTTCCAGCGGCAATTCGGTAATTTCGTCGAGAAAGATGGTGCCCTGATGGGCGAGTTCGAATTTTCCCGGTTTGCTTTTGTTGCCGGCGCCGGTATAGGCGCCGGGTTCATAACCGAAGAGTTCGCTTTCCATCAGATCTTTGGGAATTGCGGCGCAGTTAATTCTGACGAACGGCGCAGCCTGACGGTCGCTTGCGTGATGAATGGCGTGGGCGAAGAGTTCTTTGCCCGTTCCGCTTTCTCCCATGAGGAGAATCGGGGCATTGGTCTTGGCCGCTTTGACGGCAAGTTTGCGCAGCTCCGTCATGATCGAGCTTTTGCCGATGATGTTCCGGCAACTGTATTTCGACGCTCTTAAATTGACGAGCTCCTTTTCATAGAGTTTTACTTTGGACTCCAGAATGCTGAGCTTGTTGGCAAGGACCTGGACATCCCGGACATCTTCGAACATCACCTGACCGAAAACAGCCACCAGCTTGTTGTTATGATCTTTGATGGGGATGCGCTGAACCACCATATCGTGATCCATGATGCGCTGAGCATGATTGATTTCCGGGATGCCGGTTTTTGCAACAATATGCATGCGTGAATTCTCCACGACTTCCGTCGTGTGCAAACCGATTTGTGCTTTGGGGTCCTTGCCCAGAAATCGTCCGTAGGATTCGCTGAAAAATATGACTTTCCCCTCCAGATCGGTAATGATGACGCCGTTCAGCATGTTGTTCAGGACGGTTTCGTAGAATTGGACTTTTTTCTCAAGCCGCTTTTCGACCGTGTCTTTCACATCACGACTCCTGTTCATGGATGTGCCGAGAGCTTTGAAAAATGTCATTTCGAGGAGCGTGAGCGACGAGCAATCTTAAGGATGGCCGTTTGTTCAAGATTTCTCCCTTCGGTCGAAATGACAAAGAAGAAGTCGAAATGACAGAAATGGCCGTTATTCAAAGCTCTCGCGCCGATAAGTCGTTTCAGCTTATGAACACCCCTCGATTATATGGTCCTCTATCAGACTCCGGAAAGGAAATCAACGGCAATTTCCGTCGTCCGGCCGCCCGTCGAGTTCATGGACCATTTTTATCAGCGTCTCGCACAGCGCCGTCATCGCTTTGAAATCCAGGGTGTCGATGGTGTCCATGGGCGTGTGATAATTGGGATTTCGGTAAAACGCGGTGTCGGTAATCATGATTGCCCGATACCCGCGGCGCCAGAAAGAGGAATGGTCGGATAGTTTGATTCCGGGAAAGCATTGAGGAACCGTGAGCGTTTCGACGCGCAGGCCGGATGTCCGACGAATGCAGTCGCCGGCGAACGCCACCATTTTTCGGGAAGCCAGATCGCCGGCCACCAGGACAAAATCCGGGACGGCGGAGTAAAACAGATTCATCAAAGGCAGAGGAAATTCCTGCCCGTTCTTGCGGGGGCTGTAATAACCGATCATCTCCAGGCAAATCATCAACAGAATGTCTTCGTTATTCTTCCTGGCTTCCTCGGCGCATACGCGGCTTCCCATGCGCTCCGTATCAAAAGACGGCGGTTCTTCGAGCGTGAAGAAAACGAGTTGAAGGGTTTTGTCCGGAGTAGAGTTTTTGAGCGCGCGGCACATTTCCAGGAGGACGGAAACAGAAGATGCATTGTCATCCGCCCCCGGCGTTCCGGGGATGGTGTCATAGTGAGCTCCGATGAGGATCTTCTGCGGCAGGGGTCGGCTGCCTGGAAAAGTAACGACAATGTTGGCGCAGGTTTTTTCATGTGCCGGACAATCCTGAATCGAATAGGGTATGCCTGATTCCCTGAGAACGGTTTCAATGTAAGTTTGCGCCTCCTTCAGCTTATCATATTCGCTCAGACTTCTGGAACCGATCTGGTGGGCCAGCGCCCGCACATGACGATAAAGGTTGTGCGTTAGTTGCGGCTTGTGCGGTTCCGGCGCCCTGTTCGTTACGGAAGACATTCGGCGAATTTTGATCAGAGGCCGCGCCATCAGGATCGCAATGGTCAAAAATGCAAAGATGACGATGACGGCGATTTCCATGTTCATCATGCTTGACGCCCTCGTAAAAAGTCCTTTTCCCCTCTTTTGTCATGCGGAGCCTGTCGAAGCATGACGCGATATCGGGCGCTTACGCTCGCCCTTCGACGGGCTCACGGTGACAGCGGTGACTTTTTACGAAGCCGTCACGCTTTGTTTGAACCGTGACGGGTTGCCTGAGCCGGCGCCGCTGGCCCGCACGGTCGCTTACTTTTCAAAGCTGATCATGAACTCGCCGCTCAGATGCGCGCCCTTGAGCAACGGCAATTTCTTTTGCGTCGAAAAATCAACCGGCATATAGGCTGAAGGGGGCGGGACCTCCGGAAGCAGCCCCATCACCATATAGGATTCGGCAACCAGCTCCGAACAAAAAATATTCTTATAACGACGTTTCATCCGGTACAGCCGGCTGAATATTTTTGCATGAATCACTTTTCCGACCAATCGAAGCTCGCCCGGAAAGGGCAGTGTGTGCGCATAGGAGATAAAACGGAAGAGATGGTTGAGCATGGAGGGATCCCGGACGACTTTCAGGAATCGAATCGCATAGACGTTGGTTTCGTAATTTTCCAGCCTCTCTTTCAGCGAGACAAGCTGCGCGCCGGACTTCCCTTTCCCCAGCTCTTGATCAGGCACATTCTCCAGCGGCGTGGACTCCCAGATCAAAGGCAGCGGGTTGCCGGGCAGCCGGACGATGAGTCCGACATGCGTCCAATCCGTTGCCACGGATTTTTCACCATGTCGGTTATAATAAAGCCCTTTAAACAGGATGATGTCTCCCGTGTGGGCCAGCGCTTCAATATCCTCGTAGGATTTCACGATTTCTTCGACGGCCGGCAGTTCCAGACGGATGGTTCTTTCCCCTCGCTCCCGCTCGAAAGCGGATATCTTTCCTCCTTGGAGCAGGATCAATTTTTTGATCAGGGCCAGCCGGATTCCGGATGCGCTTTCCACCGGAGGCAGCTCCCGGTCGGAAGCCCCCGAAGAACCGTCCTCTCTCGTTTCGCCGCCGGCCAGGGAATGATAGCCAAATTGAATGACAATCTTTTTTTCGTCGGTAGTCCCGGCCAGCGCCAGAGAGATGCGGATCTGCCCGCCCGCCCGGGAATATTTTACGGTGCTGAGAAAAATATTGTTGCACAGTTCGTCAAAATGTCCGGGATGGATCATGGCGGTTACCGTCTTTGCGGGCATATCCATGTGGAGATCGATCCCTTTCAGCAAGGAAAGGTTTTTAAAGTCTTTCTTCTTCTTGGAGAAAAATTCCGTCAGGTTGATCTTTCTCATTTCCTGGCTGTAGTTTTCTGCATCGACGGGAGAAACCTGGCGGAATTTTTCAATCAGGGATAAGACGTTCTTGCTTTGATCATGAATTTCCATCAGAGCCGGACCGGCGCAATCTCCGTCTTCCGTTGCCCGTTGAATGCGTTCCAGGGTCTCCTTCATTTCGCGGACAATCATATCGAGCATCTGTTCGTTATCGCGGCTTATTTTTTCCAGGTCTTCCATCAGGTTTTGTGTGGTTCTGTTGACCTCCATCATATCCCGCTGCATGAGCGTGAGGATTTTGTTCTTTTCGGCGAGGTCGCTCGTTTGTTTGCGGATTTCCTTTCTCAACAGGGCCCAGTGGATGAAGAATGCGAGGAGGATAACGACGACGACGCCTCCGAGCAGAACTTTCTTGAACCACGGCGGAATGACGCTGTTCTGTCTCAGGCCCCATTTGTCGGCGAGGTCGCCAAGCTCCCTGTCGCTGATTTTTTTGAGGCCGTTGTTAATAAAATCGAGCGTTGCGCGGTTGCTCTTCTTTACGGCTGCCCGTAATTTTTGGCTGGATATATCCTGAATCACCCGATACCGGCCCAGGGAATCATTTTTCGAAAGATAGTGAAAGGCAACGGGATAGTCCACAACGAAAGCAACAATCTCCCGCCGGAGCGCGGCGTGGAGCAACTCTTCGTTATTGTTATAAAGCCGGATTCCGATGAAGGGATAATGCTCCTTCATGTACTCTACGGCGTAATATTCTTTGCTGATCCCAACGACGACAGGAACATTTTTCAGGTCGGACATCGAGTAAACATCCAGCTTGTCCAGAACAAACAGAGACAGCGTATCATCGAGAAAGCCCGTCGAAAAATCCAAATGCCGCGCTCTTGGCTCTGAATAAAAAATGCCGGCATGAAAATCCGCTTTGCCGTCACGAACCAGCTCGATGGCCTTATCGAAGCTGGTCAGGGCAAAGGACGCTTCGGCGCCGGTCTTGCGCGCCCATAAATTCCAGAAATCGATGAGGATTCCCTGCGGGTTATTCTTGTTGTCCAGATAGGAATACGGGGGGGATTGGGCCGAAGCGGCTATGACGAAGTGTGGATCGGCCGCCGCTGACGGCGGCGCCGTCATTCCCGCGAGCAGAACGCCGAAAAGGAGCGCGACCGTTAACCGGCCTGACATCCTGTCGGTATTTTTCGTCATCTGCATGCCGCTTCTCACTTGATCGCTGAACCGTTTTATGGGCACCTAACGAGCACTGATGCGGTAACGTACTCTTAATTGCCCGAGAAGTAAATATCAACTTGAAGGGGGCGCCCGGCAAAGCCCCGAGCCAGTCGTCAGGCTGTCGCGCAACGGAGCGAAGAATCGCTAATCCCCAGCCCGTCTGCTTCGGCGCAACGGCGCTTTCCCTTTCGGATAAAAAAAACCGTCGGCTGCAAATTTCGGCTTGACATCTCTTTCGCGGTTGTGTTAGGCAAACGCCAACGGTGAAGGAAGGAGAGCTTTGAATCACTGCCGTTTTTGTCCTTTCGACCGAAGGGAGAAATCTTGAACAAACGGCCGTCATTAGGATTTCTCGTCGCTCTCGCTCATCGAAACGACATTTTTCAAGGGTCTCGGAAGGTCGATCAAGAAATGGCAAGAAGCCTTTTTAACAGAAACTGGCGGTGGCAGGCGATCAATGTCTGCCCGTAGGCTCCTGTAATCACCGAGCATGGGCAGGGAGGCTCCTTCCCATGACTCGTAAACATTTTGAAATGCCGTGGGAAGAAAGCTCCACGGCATTTTTTTTGGCGCCGGCTTGGGCCGGGCGCAAAAATCGCTTGCTGAAAGAAACCCGGGAATTATTTTTGTAAAGGAGAGAGAAGAAATGGAACAGGTCAAGACGTTATTGGAAGATCATGAAATACCCAGGCAGTGGTACAATGTTTTGGCGGATTTGCCCACGCCGATGAAGCCGCCCCTGCACCCCGGAACGGGCCAGCCGGTCACGCCCCAGGATCTGGCGGCCATTTTCCCCATGAACATCATCGAGCAGGAAGCCTCCGCCCAGCGCTGGATTGACATTCCCGACGAGGTCCTGCAAAAATACGTCCTGTGGCGTCCGTCTCCCCTTTACCGGGCGCGCAATTTCGAAAAACTGCTGGGCTGCCCCGTGCAGATTTATTATAAAAATGAAGGCGTCAGCCCCGCCGGATCGCACAAACCCAATGCGGCGGTTCCGATGGCCTACTATAACCGGGAGGCGGGAACGAAGCGCATGACCACGGAAACCGGCGCCGGTCAGTGGGGAAGCGCTCTGGCGATGGCCTGCCAGATGTTTGATCTGGCGTGCCGGGTGTACATGGTCCGGGTCAGCTACGAGCAGAAACCCTACCGCCGCCTGATGATGAATACCTGGGGGGCGGAATGTATTGCCAGTCCCAGCAATCTGACCCAAGTGGGCCGCAATGTTTTGGCGGAATATCCGGATACTCCCGGTTCTTTAGGCATTGCCATCAGCGAAGCCATTGAAGACGCGGTGAACAGCCCCAATACGCACTATGGTCTGGGCAGCGTGCTCAATCACGTGATCCTCTACCAGTCGATCATCGGTCTGGAAGCGCAGAAACAAATGAAAAAACTCGGCCTCTATCCCGATGTGGTCATGGGATGCTGCGGCGGCGGGAGCAATTTTGCCGGCATCGCCACGCCGTTTGCCTGCGACAAAATCCACGGCAAAGAGGTGAAAATTGTCGGAGCGGAGCCCACTTCCTGCCCCAGCATGACCAAAGGTCCGTTCGCCTATGATTTCGGGGATCTGGCCAAATCCACGCCGTTGCTTCCGATGTACACGCTGGGCCACGATTATGTCCCTGCGCCGATCCACGCAGGCGGGCTTCGCTATCACGGCATGGCGCCCATCGTCAGCCATCTGGTCCGCGAAAAACTGGTTGAACCCAGAGCGTATGATCAGCTCAAGACGTTTGATGCGGGCGTCAAATGGGCCCGTTCCGAAGGCTTCATTCCCGCGCCGGAAACCAACCATGTGCTGGCCGCCGTCGTGGATGAAGCCATGCGCGCCCGGGAGGAAGGAAAGGAAAAGATCATTCTTTTCAACTGGAGCGGTCACGGCCTGGTGGATCTGGCCTCCTACGACGCTTATCTGTCGGGTAAATTGGAGGCCTACGAGCTGCCGGATCACGAAATCGAAAGAGCTCTGAACGCCATCAAGGATTTTCCCAAACCATAACGGATGTCATTCTCGCAGGGAACGGTCTTGCCACCCACATGGATGGTCGCGACCGTTCCCTACGGTTATGGGGAACAGGCTATAGTCTATGGGTAAATGATTGCCAAAAGGAAGAGGCAGGGCTGATGGAAAGCCGTCAGGAAAATAAAAATTCTTGACGGCTTTTCTTTTTTTCGCCAAGCTGGCCGGCAATGAAAACCCCGCACGATCATAAAATCACCCGCTGTCCCAAATTGGGCGATGAAATGACGTTTGCCTACTGTTTGAGGGAAGCGGGGGATTTGCCCTGTGCGCGGATTATTTTTTGCTGGCAGGCCGCTTTTGACGTGGCGTCGCTGCTTGAGGAAAACCTGACGCAGGAGGAGCAGAAGCGCTTTGCGGACGCGCAGCCCAAAGAAAAGGTGGTCAGTTTGATTGAGATTCTGGAGAAAGCAAAGAGGCAAACATGAAAAATCTGGATTTATTCAGCCAGGGAACTCCGGATGACGCATTGGACACGGCGCCGCTGGCCGAAAGAATGAGGCCGCTTACGCTTGCCGATTACATTGGCCAGCCGCATCTGGTCGCCGAAGGAACGCTGTTGAGGCGGTCCATTGCGGAAGATAAGCTTTTTTCGATGATTTTCTGGGGGCCGCCGGGCTCCGGTAAAACCACGCTGGCGCGCATTCTGGCGAATGAAACCAAAGCCAATTTTGTCAGTTTTTCCGCCGTCCTTTCCGGCGTCAAGGAAATCCGGCAGGTGATTGACGACGCCCGGGATCTCTGGGAGGCCAAAAAGCAGAAAACCATTTTGTTTGTCGATGAAATCCACCGCTTTAACAAAGCCCAGCAGGACGCTTTCCTGCCGCACGTGGAAAGCGGATTGATCACGCTGATCGGCGCAACCACGGAGAATCCCTCTTTTGAAGTCATCGCCCCGCTTTTGTCCAGAACGCGCGTGATGCTGCTCAGGCAGTTTACGGACGAGGACCTGATGGCTATCCTGAAGCGCGCGCTTTCCGATCCGCAAAGGGGCTTGGGCAAATTCGCCATCCAAATCGCCGAGGAGGCCTTACAGTTCATCATCGGGATTTCCGACGGCGACGCCCGAACGGCCCTCAACAACCTGGAGGCGGCCGCCTCGATGGTCCAGTCGCTGCCCGGGGAGGAACGAACGATCACGGCGAAATCCGCCGAGGAGGCGCTGCTGAAAAAAGCCCTTCTGTATGACAAGGACGGAGAGGAGCATTACAATCTGATCTCGGCGCTGCATAAAAGCATGCGGGGAAGCGATCCGGACGCAACGCTTTACTGGCTGGGCCGCATGCTGGCCGCCGGAGAAGACCCTCTTTACATTCTGCGGCGCATGGTGCGCTTTGCCTCCGAAGACATCGGCAACGCCGATCCTCATGCCCTGGTGCTGACGATGGCCGCCCAGCAGGCGTTTCATTTCATCGGCCTGCCGGAAGGCGAACTGGCCATTGCGCAGGCGGCCGTCTATCTGGCCGTGGCGCCCAAAAGCAATTCCCTCTACACCGGATACGGGCAAACCAAAGATTTAATTAATAAAACCGGTTATCTTCCCGTTCCCCTGCACATCCGCAACGCTCCGACCAAACTGATGAAGGAGCTGGAGTACGGCAAAGACTACAAATACGCGCACGACTATTCCGATGCCTATGTTCCCCAGGAGTATTTTCCGGACAAGCTTCAGGGGAAAGTGCTTTACTCCCCGACCGATGCCGGATACGAAAAAATCATCAAAGAGAGAATTACCGAGTGGCGACGCCGGAAAACCGAAGCAAAGAAGGGATCGGAGAAAAAAGGATAAAAAAACGGGAGGCTGGTTGAGAGCCTCCCGAAAGGAGAGAAGAGTGAAGGACTGGTTACCTTCCTTGGTTGTTTTGCTGTCGGCTAATCATGCCCGTAATATTTTAGTCGACACTTATCTTTTTCTGAACGATTATCTAGCAGATATTGTGCCACAGCGGGAGTGTTTCTATAAGTAATTGATATAAATATATTTTAGCTAATAAATCCCAATAGCTCCCTTATCCTGCGATCCGGCGGATTCGGCAAAAATGTCGAGCCGGTTTTGATTTTAATGAATTTAATCAAACAATAACAGATAGATAGGTTTTGTGCAATTTTTTGTTATTTTTCGACGAAAATGTCGATTTACGCTTTCATTTGTCGTTGACTTTTCCCGGAAAAAACCCGATGATAACCGGCAAATAACCATCACAGCGAAGAAGTGCCCGTTAATTTTTTGTAAGATAAGGATATTATGTTATTTTTTCAAAAAAAGAAGGCAATCACCCAACGCGGCGCACATTCGTATAACGGAAATTTTCTTCAACCGCTGGCGGTCGGCATCGTGTCGGCAGTCCTGGTAGCGCTGATTCTGGTGATGGGCTATCTGGATATCCGCCGCAACGAAACCAACCTGGTCGGATTTATGGAAGATCAGGCCCTGACCACCATCAGCGTCCTTTTGCGCCAGACGGAAGATAATCTGAAAAGCATTGCCGCCGCCAAAGGGAAAATGCCGTCCCATCTCAAAACCGCCAAAGAGGCGGAATCCGCCTATTCCATCCAGCTGGTTTACGATGCCATCACCAAACTGGGGCAGCAAATCGACGAACAGTGGAAAAAGAAATTGCTGAGCAACGCCTACCTTCGCAAGTTTGCGGCCGATAATCATTTTTGGTATGCGGCCGTTCTCAATATGCGGGGTGACGTCATTTATCAGAGCGGTCCTCTGAAAACCGACATGCTGCCGAAAAGCGATTTGACCGTCAAGGGGCGCAAGGCTACAACGGTCGAGTTGCTGGAAAAGATCCGCATCAAACAGGACATCGGCTACGTCGGCATGAAACTCAAGGGAGGCAGCGGAATCGCCGTCTTCTGCCTGGACCGGCAGGGCAGACTGTACTGGAGCCTGAAAGTTGCCGTCGAAAGAGCCATGAGCAAAATGGGCGAAGGCCACGGCATCGCTTACCTGCAGGTCTTTAATGATCAGAAAATTCTGTTGGGGAATATCGGAGAATTGCCGGCCGGCTTGACCAGCAAGGATCTCAACGATCAGGAGATGATGAGGGGGAAGAAAAGAATTCTGAGCAGGAAAGTGGACCTGCAGGGAATCAAAATTCTGGATGTGGCCGCCCCCTTTGTCATGGAAAATCCCTACCTCCCCAGGGAAAAAATTGCCGGAATCGTCCGCATCGGTCTGGATCGCGGCTCCATGGACAAGATTATTGCCGAAAACCGTCAGAATATTTTCATTTTCATGCTGTTTGTCGTCGGCATCGCTCTTTTGTCCATGTGGCTGCTCTACCACGATCAAAACCGGCATCTGGCGGGTATTATTGAAATGGAGCGAAGGCTGGAAAAGGCCGAGCGCCTCTCTTCGCTGGGGCAACTGGCGGCGGGAGTGGCGCACGAAATACGCAATCCGCTCAACGCCATCAGCATGGCGACGCAGCGCCTGAAAAGAGATTTCATTCCCCCGGATGAAACAAAGGCCCGGGAGTTTAAAAATCTTTCCACGGTGATCCGCGATGAAATCCGGCGTCTCAACGGGATCATCGAAGAGTTTCTTTCTTTTTCCAAGAGCAGAAGATTGGAATTGAGCAATTTTCCCGTCACGGAAGTTCTGCAGAAAATTGTCAGCCTGATGGCGGAAGAGGCGGCCTCAAGAAACATTACGCTGGAGACCCAGTGGCGGCTTTCCCCCGCCGTCATCCCCATGGACATCAACAAGCTCCAGCAGGCCTTTTTAAACTTCATCAAAAATGCCATGGAATCCATCACGAACGGGGGCAAAATCACCATTACCGTCAGCCGGGAGGGCAAAAAACATGTTCTGGTGAGCATTGCGGACACCGGCTGCGGCATGACTCCGGAGGAAATCGAAAAAGTTTTCAGCCCGGAATACACGACCAAGGAAAAAGGCCTGGGGCTGGGCATTCCTCTGGCCACGGAGATTATCCGCGGCCACGGCGGCGACGTTCGCGTGATCAGCCGCCCGGGCGAGGGGACCACGTTTGAAATTGTGCTGCCGGTCGAAAAAATAAGCGACAAAACCTGATTGCCAAGGA
>Ga0208940_1001024_pt1 | contig 31192 bp, 38 predicted proteins | sample AD_JPNNA6_MetaG_FD_184445 | JGI IMG/M metagenome (GOLD analysis project Ga0208940, IMG submission 184445) | Active sludge microbial communities of municipal wastewater-treating anaerobic digesters from Japan - AD_JPNNA6_MetaG (SPAdes) (version 2) | ecosystem: Engineered > Bioreactor > Anaerobic... | reverse complement strand
ACCGGGATAAATCCGACTACTCTCAAGAACTGGATTAGTCAGTACAAACATGATAGGTCAATCTTTGGTGTATTTACTAAGTTAATTATTGCATTTATAATATTGTTCACAATAGTCTCCCATTTTAGATCATATCAAAAAATAACAAAACAGTCTATTTCTTTCCCCGCGCGGAGCGTCCCTCTAACATATAGTTTATATGACAAATATTACTATTATAATGGTTTACCACAGGTTCCGGCGTTCCGTATTGACGCCTCCGCCTAATGGAAAACCATTGATTACTTATATTTGCAAAAACCAATTTAACTTATCATATATCATCGTTCTTATCCTTTAAATCTATACTAAATGATTTTAAATGTTGTTTACACAAACTTATTAAATGACCACCATTATTGTATATTGAATATTTATTTAATAATGATAATACATATTCTTTTTTTTCTGAACTATCTAATATTGTATCAAATAAATCAATAATATCATTTTCCTTATATATTTGTTTATCTTTCATTTTCATGCTCCTTGGATTTATTATGTATATTACCATAATAAATATTATCACCTACAGAAGATCTTACAAATATTTGTCTCTTTTCATCATTATAACCTACCAAAATGTGATCTAATACATCTATACCTAAAAGATTTCCAGCATCTTTCATACGTTCTGTTAAAGCATTATCCTCAGAAGAAAATACTGTACTACCACTAGGGTGATTATGTGCTATAAATATTGCAGTGGCATTATCATTTATAGCAGTTTTAAAAATATCTCTTGGGTGTGCTAATGCTTTATTTGCAGTTCCAATAGAGGTTACATACTCGCCAATAACCCTATGCGAGCCATCTACGGTAAAAACGATAAATTTTTCTATTTTATCAAATGCATATTTTGACAACAATGGTAAAAAATTTTCAGGCCCGGTAATTTGTTTATTATAACTCTTTTCTTTTTCAGCAGCATATTGATATATTTTTTCTATTGCGTCTTTGTAACGACCTTCTTCAAGGTATTTTTTTATAGTTTTATATTCGTTCGGTGTATATCCACAACCATCACGGACTAAACGAAAATCTAATTTTATTACACTATCATCATTTACTATTTTTTCATTATTCGCTATATTACTCATAATTATAAACTCCTAATCTATTAGCATCGTTCATCGTACCCCCCCCTATTATTTGTCCAGATTATCGCTACCAGTTAGCGTCTTTGGCAGGTCGTGGTCGCTCCTCGCTCCGGGCGATCTCCAACAGTATCCGCCGGAGGGCTTCTGCCTTGTCCGTAGCCGCGGCTTCATCGAGGACGACCGACCGCGCACCCAGTTCCATCTTCAAAATGAGCCAATCCTCAATTGACAAGTCGAGAGTTTTTTTCATCGGTCATATCCCATATTTTTAGATTTTATTTTTTGCTCATTTTTGTATTCTTCTTCAAATTCTTTTATCATTCTTGAATGTAACTTATTTCTTGTATCAATGTCTTTTTCACAAACAGTAATACTATTAAGGGCATTTAATACTTCTTGAGCATTACTATTGGGGTAGTTCAAAACGTTCTCCAAGTCAGTATATTTTTTTAAATATTCATATATGGAATGTTCATCATCATCAAATAAGGTTCCAAGTGTTTTATATTCCTCAACATCATAATTATCAACGATAAATCCACGAGGTTCATTTAAGGTGTCTATCCCACATAATTCACCACATGCTTCTTTATAATCCAGCGCAATTATTTTCAAACCATTTAATTCATACTTACTATAATTATTGTTCGTAGGATGTACTATGAATTGCTTTATGGCGAGTAATCGGGGCTCTTTTTTTTCATTAATACTTGTATCCATTTCATTCACGCTATTCATAATATCCTCCTAAAGCTCGATATCATTCTGATGTTTTCGAGCCTTAATTTCCTTTTCTTTCTCATGATTGATTGCAAAGTCATCTGCCACTACTTTGAATTTCGTGTATTTTTTACCTTCATATTCCCATGTATCTTGTACAAATCTGCCGGACAATACAACTTGATTGCCGGGCCGTAGCTGTTCTTTGAGTTCGCCCCACACAGTAACGTCAAAATAATTGGTACGCTTATCATACCCATTCGATGCATCATTTTTGGTGTAATAGTTGTTAGCAATAGTAATATCGTTCACAATACTACTATTGACAGTTTTGACAATGGAGCGGACTACCGAACCTTCCAATATGATGTTATTGATCTCTTTTTCATTGTTTGCGGTGGTATCATTCTTTTCGATACGATCAATAGAAAATTTGTAGGTGTTGATTTTTTTCCCGTCTTTCTCAAAGGTACTTTGTTTCACCTTTCCAAGTATAGTGTACGAGACATTTTTTTCAATTGGATCATGATTGTTCCATAGGTCAGCATTGAAAAAATGGCCATCTTTGGTAACAAACGTAATATGCTTGACATTGTCCTCGTCATACTGCTGCTCCGATACGTTGGTAACCTTCCCTGAAAACTGAAGTTCGTTTCTGTCATTCATAAAAATCCTCCTATAATTAATGGGTTAGAATAACTTCCTCTACCCTACCACCTGCCTTGTCGTTGTATTTTTGAATGTTTATGATGCAATCAATTGATTTTTCAATAATTGTTTTGTCATAATCCTTGTTTATTTCTTGGACGAGACCATATAAACGATTTATGACATATTCATATCCTGTAGCAATAGCATGTATGGTTGCAACACCACCTGGATGACCGGTATTCCATGCTTTTAAGAGTTCAATTGCAGTATCACCGTGGCGGATTTCTCCAAATATTATTCTATCAGGAGCACTTCGTAAGGCAACGCGTATCATTTCTACGGCATTATTCGGGGTTGTGACAACGGAAATAGTGTCCTTGTTTTTTAATACTACTTCCGGTGTATCTTCTACCAAAAATAACCTACATGACTCATCAATGAATGATAATTCATAGAGAATAGTATTAAGTAGTGTTGTTTTACCAGAACCCGTACCACCCGCAATGAGAATATTCATCTTGTTTTCAATGGCTTTTATGATATTTATGTAATCCTGCTCTTTTAGTCGCTCTTGATGCACATAATCAATCATGCGCATAAGTTTTGTTGTGGGCTTTCTTATGGTGAGAATGGGGCCAGTTGATAATGGAGGTAAAATACCTTCAACACGAAAGTTGGTATAAGGGATAACAGTTTCAAGAATGGGAAGCTTTTCATCGATGATTTTTTCCTGAATACTGGCAATACTCAGAATGGCCTTTTTGACTATTGTTGAATCCTCAAGCGTTTTGACATAATCTTTTTTGCCTTTTTTTATGAATATTGATCCATCTGCGTTTACCATAATATCGGAAACATCAGGATCATCAATGAATTCTTTAATGAAGCGTAAATCATTTCGCAATAGAATGTTGGTCATTTCCCTATCCATAATCTACAGCTCCAATGTGTTAGACATTTTCTTGTGTCTCACAGAGAAATTCACAATATGTCTATCAAGATTTGCGAACAATAATTCATAATCAGGTTCATTGAGAATTATGAGGTTTAAGTCGTGTAGAAGACCTTTGATATTACCTTTTGCATTGAGCGCTTGCGATTCAAAATCAGTATTTTTAATTAAATAATTGAAAATAGTTTTTTTATTGTCATCGTAAATTTCACCAATACACGACACTTCTCGAAGATCATAATTATTGACAATGAAGCTGTTAGACTCAGCTTCGTGAGATAAGCCACACATAGCCTGAATAGCATCTTTGTAGCAAGTATTCAGTATCCTATGTCTATCAAATAGGTACTTTTGATTATTTTTATGAATAGGATACATTTGGTAAATGAAAATCGGTTGTTGACATTCGATTGCAAAAACACTTTTGACAAACACTACCCTACCCTCATCGTTCTATAAAATTATCTTTTTTATGGTCTATTTCATGCAAAATAGCCTTGAATCTTTGCTTTTCTTGAGCGCTTTCGATACCAAGCAATGGGGCAATGTCATTACAAATGTAATTTGATATTTCGATACTCCTTCCAATTGCAGCTTCAAATATTTTATTGTTTGTGGTAGTCAAAGAACTTTGATATGACTTAATATAAGCAAAGGATGATTCCATTTCGGTATCATCAAGTTTTATCGATGATGATAGCGCGGAGGCAATATTGATTGTTGAAAAAAGTGCGGAACATTCAGCAATGATTTCTTTTTTGTTTCGATAATTTTCATCGTCCCGATTTCGGCTTTTGAATTCATGTATATCACCGTATGCATAGATGTCATAATAATGGGATAGTTCATGAAGGAATGTCATTATGTAACCGGTATCATTGTGGAATTGTTCGCGTAAGGGCATGATAATCTTGTTGTCCAGTATTTCATTTGATTCAGGAAGCATTCTTCGACGATACTTCGGCGCATCAAGATTGTTGGTCTCCGAAAATTCAACGCTTTTGTTATTCAATAAGGTTTTAATGCCTTCAATTACATTATTTTCGCCCAAAACTCTTTTACCACCCAATATTTTCTCGATGATCTCCTTGTTTCGTTGCATATAGGATTCAATCTTTTTTCCATCAAGCTGATCAATATTGAAAACATTATAATATCTGATGATCCTTCTTTTATTATCATCGAGCATTATCTCATCTTCGGTATCATTAGCTTTATCAAGATATTTGACAAATAAAACACTATGGCTATGTTCGCCTTTCTTAATAAAAAGATCGTTTTCTTTTGCTTGTAATGCAGTCAAATAGTATGGTGTTTTGTATTCGTGCATGATTGGATGTAGTACGATCCGATTAACGCCCGTGTACAGGTTTCCACCTTCAATATTCATTGGAGGTAATAAAACCTGTTGGTAATTATGGGTATACTTGTAAGTTCCCGAGGTAATCTTTTCAACAAGTTTTCCAATAACAATTTCTTGAATTTTATTCATGTACAGACTCCTTACAAAGTAATATTGATGTATATTTACAGTTCGAGAGTGTCCTTTTCTTTTGTGGTTTCATGTCGTTTTCTTATCAGTCCACCAATTTGAGAATTCACAAAAACATATTTATCTGTTTTGTTATACCCTACGATAAGCGAGTCCAATAAAGTAATGCCAAGGATGTTCCCGGCCTCCTGAAGTTTATCCGTGCGGTCGTGATCGTGATAGGTAAATGTTTCGCTTCCGGAAGGATGATTGTGTGCCACAAATATATTCTTAGCATTATCTTCAAGAGCTTTTTTAAAAACAACCCGAGGATCAACTATACTGCTGTCTAATCCCCCAATGGAAGCAACATATTCAGATTTGATTTTTTGTGAAGCATCAAGCGTAAATACAACAAAATATTCCCTGTCTTCAAATGCATATTTTTCAAGAATATCGACAAGATCAGAAGGTTGCGTTATTTTTCGGTTATAAGATTTTTCTTTATCTTCCGCATAGATATATATGAGACGAACCGCTTCATCATACTTGCCTTTATCCAGCATTGATTTGATATTATCGAATTCATCTTGTGTGTATCCCTTACCGTCTCGAACACGCTCGAATACAAGTTCATTTTCTTCAGTCAAAGGTTCACTCATGATTTGCCCCTTTAACAAGAGCGTCATTAATGATGGTATTTAGCTTTGTTAAAATATGACGATTGGGGATATAGATTGAATATGCCTGTATATTATCCTGTATTTCATGCTTGACAGCGTCATTGTGCATATACTCTGATAAAAGATTGATAATATCACTCTCGCGGTATATCTGTTTTTTCATGCTAACGCTCCTTACTTGTATCGATTTCAATTTGTTTAGTGCCTAAACGTGAATACTTTTTTGTATTGGTAATGGTAACGAGATCCCCATTAACACCCTTGAACCTCTTATACAGTGGAACAAAATAAAAATTATTATCAGCAAATACGACAATGGAATTACGATCAGACAATTCATCAATGCGTGTTACTTCATAAACCTTACCGGATATTATTTGGTTATCATCCAAAAGACTGATATTTTTATATTTATTAATGAGTTTTGCGACAACAGGGAATCTCTTTATAGCCTTATAGTATGTAAAGAACCTCTCATTGATTGTGGTATCATGATCACTGTAGTCGAGCATACCAAGCTTGCCGAGCATATCAATGTCATCTTTACCAATACACGCAATATTGACAGAGCGCATATTGGTTTCAAATATTTCTGCAAGAGTTATAGCCTGGCTATTAGTTGTGGTTTGTTGCATTTCAGATAAACTGAAATGATCACGCATATACTGCTGCAAGTATTTCCGAAAATCTACACGCATCATGTTTTTATCAAACATAAAATATTTATCTGATTCTAAAACAAAGTGAATATGAGGGTGTGCTGTATTATAATGAACGGCAAAATAGGTATTGGTGTTATAATCTTTTGTATAAAGGCTCAAATATTTATCCGCTGCCCGAGCAAGTTCTTTGTATTCTTCAGGGGCAAGTTTATATTTTGGTGATATTATGAAGCGATATTGTATTGCAACTGATTCAAGATTATTTTTGTTTGCAGCTTCAGCTTGAGGCTTTGAGCCATCAAGCCCCGCCCCTTCACGCTCAATGTATTTTCTATGAGCCTTAATACCGGTTTTATCAGTGCTAAATCCGGCCTTTACAATACACGTTGTCAAGCGCTTATATGATCCAGAACTGCCAGAACCACGAGAAGATCGATTTCCAAGGTATAAGTAATTCTTTGATTTATGTGCATTGAGTATTTTGTCAATTTCGGTGCTTAGTGAATAGCGCTTGAGATTTACGGATTTAACATGATGCTTTTTGAAAGCATTTTTATTTTTTGTTGGCATCCGAATATCCTACAACCTCGTAATAGGACATTGCATCAAAGACAGAAACGGGGATAGCAAATTGTATGTACTTATTTTCATCTTTAATCAATGTGTCTGTAAAAAAATAATCGATATACAGGAGTGTGTTGTTCTTGTCATATATGTACAAAGTAGCAATACAGTATTCAAACGATACCGCATTAGTATTTTTCATGTTTGTACAGAGATTTACAAATGAATCGGTTTTACTGAATACAGAGAGAGAAGAAAACAAAAAAGAATATTGTGAGGTAGAACTGTAAAGTGTTGTATAATCAATTACCCGTGCAGAAATAGCATATATTGAATCAGATAGATCACTCGATACGGGTACGCGAATACCAATATGATTATTTGGAAGAATTGTTTCCGTAAGATTTCGAACAGAAGAAAAAACAACCGTATTATCTTTATCGACGGCCTCTACTAACACAGCTATTTTTTGCACTGGCCGTGCCGAAGAATTCTTGATATCGAGAATGATAAAATGAACAGAATCCGAGTTGGCATAGTGTGTGCTGTTGACAAATACCGAATCGGCAAAGGAGTATATTGTAGAAAAAAGAACCAGAGTAATGACAAGAATATATTTTTTCATCGGTGGCAATACTCTTTTTCTTCTTTGACTTCCTTGAACTCCTGATACACATCTTTGAAGGAGCGTTCTTCATATGGTTTCATGTTCTCGATGATCCTTTTGATTATTTCATAATCATCGTTCCAGAATATGGGATACCAAAGACGGCCTGCAACATGAAAATTGTCCCACTTACAAAGAGCTTCAGCAAATACGGATAGGTATTGCTTAGGCATCTCAGTCTTGTGCGTGATGTGACCCCTCACGATTGCATCAAGCAGGTCTTTATTGTTGTCATACCTCATATAAACCTCCCTATTCAATTTTAACACTATGTATATATTACAACAAGTACTCTCAAAAAGCAACTATTTATTATGCATACCTAGTTTATTATTGACATCCTCACTCGGTATGTGTGGCTTCTGTTGTGGAGTATTATCTTCAGGTTCTCGCGGATATGAATAGTCTTCAACTCCTTGCTTAAAACGTTTTCTCCAATAATTAGCTCCGGGATTATATGCACGTTGTGAGAGACGCGAATAAGGATTAAGATTATGGGAATTAGTTTGTGAAACACCCGCGTGTGACAACCCTTGTTGGTCGTGATTCATTCTCTGTGCAGCACTAGATGCATCCATTGTAGAAGTATCAGAACCGCCACCTTGAAAGTCCAGGTCGCCTTTGTCCTGAATTCCACCACCACCCTTACCACCAATACCCATAGCTTCATGACGCCATTTTGTAGAACCCGACATCATGGTATCTTTAGCACTCGTTGCAAGCGATTTTGTTGCAGCCCCAAGCGCACCGAATACACCACCGCCACTCTGATAGGCACCAGTAGCAGCACCAGCTGCGCCGGCAAGGGCACCACCTGTCGAATGCCCCGCATTGTATGCTGTCTGAGCGGTTCTGTTAGCAGCTTGAACGGTTGTATTGGAAACGCGCGCTGCTTGCGCAACACTACTCGTAACACTGCTAAGATCAAGCGATGGGTTACCACTTGCGAGGCCTGCTGCTACCGAAGGAAGTTTTAATGTTATCGTGAGTACAAAAAGCCCATTTACGAGCATATAGGTATAAGCACTCATTGAATCCTCAATGATGCCCGACGACATAGTAAAAACGAGCTGTATAATGAGAATGTAAATAGCGGAAATGGTGAGTATTTTCAATGTATGGGTAATGAGACCACCAAAATATCGCTCGGCGAGGTATGAAAACTTTTCCGAAACCATACCAACAATTAAAAGTGGTCCAATGAACCCATGCAACCCCATTTCGAGGATAGCAATGTAGTAGGTAACAACAATGATGACGGCAGATATCAAACCAACAAGAAAGATTACCGCCTTTAATATACCTTTAAAAATATCAAATTTTGTATCCAGCTCGAATAATTGCTTATATGTTTCGCTAATCCCGACCACGATAGCATTAGGATCGGCCAATTTTCCCTTTAACCGCATGACATATTTCTTACCATCAAGCGTTATTTGTGGATCTGTTTGAATATATAACGAGAATGTTGTTTTATATTTTTTGATCTTATCCAGCGATAATTGATAGAGCTGAATGTATGACTTCACTTTCTCCTTGTATTCATCTACATCCTTACCTGAAAATGTTTGTTCAAACCAATTGGAAAGCTTCAATTCCTTGAGCTTCTTTTTTAGTTCTTTTTCACTATTATTGGATTCGTCCAATAGTTTTTGTAGCACACGAATATTCGTTTCAAGTTGTTTTTCTGTCTTTGCATAGTTGTTTACTATAGCTGTTTTAATTAAACCTTCGGCTTTGTTGAGCATTGAGCCAGAAATTGAAATATAGAAATTGAAAACAGTCATGTAAATCATATAGTACGCATTAATAAAAAAGAGCGCGAGAAATATTCTGAATATTCTTTTTTTGATAAAATCATTGAGTTCTAAGCTTCCCCATATAAGTCCAATACCACCAGCTGCGACGATAAGGACAACGAACATATTAATGAGTGTGCGAGCCATTGTTATCATGCGTGGGATAAGCGAAAACATACCGGCTACAATCGAAGTTATAGCCTCAATGAAGTTGGTATTTTGTAATTCAGGTATATTAACTTTTATATCTTTATTAAAGGAATCGTCTTGAGCAAACAAAAAACAAGGAATGATTAATAAAAGTACAATTATAAATATCTTACTTCTTGTAAATGTATATTTCATCTTTTTCCAGCTTTAACAGAATACTGTCATAGAGATTATCGATGATAATAACATTCTGATCAACTCGATAATTAATAATTGATTTATCGCCAGCATAGCAAGCGGGGAACGTGTAATATTTTATTGTCGCGTCAAAAACAATATATATTTTTTCGCCATCGTCATATACCATCTTTGGAAGCCAAGCAAGTTTCCCATTCTTATATTTCATGTAGTATGAATAATTAATAGGCTTTGCTTGCGTTCCTGTATTTCCATTTGCTGAGGAAGTATTGTCCTTCATGTATACAACCGGGTTATTGAAATTTACCGGGTATTGGAATTTCACAATGGTGTTGAACGAGCCATCTTTTTTACTGGCAAGTAAAAAACTATACGAGCGTTTATTAGTATTCAAAGTAAGCGTGGTACTGATTTCAAAGTCCAGGGGCTTCACATAAATATGATAGATTGGAACGCCCTTTTCATTGACGTTGTAAGAACTCGACACCACCCAACGGACGGAATCGCCAATGATTACATCGTTAACCAATATTTCGCCTTCTTCGAGGACAATATCAGTATTGTAAAGAGGCTTACAAAGAACGGTATATTGTGTTGCAATGTCATAGTTGTAAATCATCGTATCTTTCATCATATAGAAAGACACCAATTCCTTGGGAACGGTTTTATCATTTTTATCAATCACGATAAAAACAGGGACTTCCGTTCGGACAACTTTTTGAGACTCAATGTACACATCGTTTTGTACAATGATAGGTTCGTTGGTTTTTTCTTTGGGTGTGTTGCTGAAATCTTTCGATTGCGTGGAAGCACACCCCATAAATGCAAGAATCAGAACACAATATACATACTTCATTTGATTTCTCCCATATCTATTTTGTCAACATAAATGCCTAATGGATTTTCAAGACTAGACTCACCAATTTCCAACTTAATGATTGCACGCATATTTTTACTTCCGAGTTCCCGGTAAATGTTGTCACTGTACTCATTGTAAATTTCGATCCAGTCTATCTGATAGATATTAGGATCGCTACCTACATTGATAATAGTTTTTACCTCAATTTTACGAACAAGAGTACCAATGTTCTGGTACTCCTGTTCTTTGGATATCATGCTCTCGACAAAAGCCTTGCCTTTTTCGGTTACTATATAGCTCAATTCCCTGATGTTATTGCGCACGATAGTAACGTCGATGCTTACGGTACGCAAAAGCTTAATGAAATACTGAACCATATTTTTTTTGGTATTATCACTGATGACATCGTTCCTGTTAGATTGTGTACCGAGCTTTGTGATTTCATATTCACGCTCATTCAGGGCGACAACGTACGGAACGATTTTTGGTTTGAAGGATAAAAGCACAATACCACAGAGTGCAAAACAAAGGGTAAATAGCAGCGTCATGATGTAGATTCTTTGCTTTCTTATTTTATCGTACAGATCCATGATAAAGCTGTTTGTTATGGTCTTGTTTTTTAACAGCACAGCATCCGTTTCCGATGAAACAGGATATTGTTTCATTTTGTATTCGCTTGCCATAGATTATTCCTCCGTAAACCAATCATTGACATCAATGTAGCTTTTAAGCTTTTTTATAACGATGTAAGTAGGGTATCTATTACCCTTTGCTACTTGCCATAGCGTCATATATTTTATGCCTGTCTCCTTCGAGATAGTTGCGAGCTGGCGATTCTCGATAAATTCTTCGAGTGTTACTCTTGCTTTAAGCATCGTATTTACTCTTATATGCAAAACGCTCAATGACAATCTCGATAAAGAATGGATCGCGTTTATGTAATATTCTGCCAATGATGTAAAACGGAATGAGCACGAGGTTTAGAATAGGTTTCATAAACAAGATAGTGACCACATAGGCGATCCCGGCAAATGCAAAAAAATACACATATGGGAGGCCAAGAAATTCCATTCTTTTAGTAAGTGCCAAATAGAGGTTATGCATATTACTTGGTTAACCAACCTGCAATACCGACTGCACCGCGGACTATGGCAAGACCGATAAGTGCAGCGACAGCCTTTTTCTTGACACTCTGGTTGTCTTGGTTAACCATAAGGATGTAACCAATGACGACGACAACCACCATGAGAATGACGTTTGCAATTGGGCCATTGAGAATATCTACGATTTCTTTTATCATCGTATTGATATTGTCAACACCCAATGCAGTCTTCAAGTCTTGTGCCATCAAAACTGCCGGAAAAAGAAATGTTGCTGCAACGCAAGCTTTTTCCTTGATCGAAAATGATTTCATAAAAACCTCCTGTACAATGTTCGCATTGTATACATAGTGTAAAGATTGTGTCAATCTTTTTTTCGAATGCTCTTCTTTATATCTTCAAGCTCTTCCGCGAATAAAGAATCAAGCTGTTCGTCGGTTAAGGTGTCCCCGTACTGCTGTTGTAACGTTGATTTATAATTTTTCATTGCCAGTATGCCTAGGTAGCGAAGTTCTTGTTTGATGATTGAATACAACTCTTCGGTTTCTGTGAGATCATTGATAATAAGGTTCCGAACATAGTCAGATAAACCGCAATGATACTTGCGCAATTTTTTCAAAATTGCATCATTAAGTACAGAATCGATACGAATAGTGAGCTTTATATTTTTGGGTTTTTCAGTGGTACTCATTTTGATTCCTTGAGAACATCCTGTAGTGATACATGATTAATCCAATCAACGAGCGTGGATTGAATGTTTTTCTGACACAAGCTAATGCTTGCTGAAACCATTTCGTCTCTTGATTTTGGATATTTTAACGATGCCTTTGTTTTAAACAATGGGTGACTATAATATGCTATTTTCTTCGCAATATACGGATGCATACCATGCCCAAAAATAATCATGGAATCGTGCGGTAGGTGCATTACCTGATCCGGGTTCAACAGATTCCGCTCGATCTCCGTCCCTTGGAGGCTCATACTCCCTAACCCTACTTCGCTTTTTTTTCCGCTCATGGATGCGTTTTCCTTGTAGACGGTTTCTTTACCAATCATTTCACTTACAAATTTAGCAGTATCAAGATCTCCTGTTTGATAGGTTACCCAATATTTACAATGATCAAAAAAGGGATTTTTATCACCATAGAGTTTTTTTATTTGCTGGACACTTTGAGCAATAAGCAGAAAGATGATGTTATATCCGGCAAGGATGCCGAGTTGTTTTTCGATAAAATCAAATCTTCCAAGCAATGGAAATTCATCAAGCAGAAACAAAATCCTGTTTTTCAATTCATAGGTATCATCAATTTCTTTCTCGGCAAAGCGGCGAACCAGAAACTGCACAATGAGCCTTATGAGTGGGGAAACTCGATCAATATCGGAGTTTGGAATGGTGAGATACAGTGATATCGGTTTATTGCCATAAAAGTCTGAAAATACAATATCGCTAGTTGATGTATTTACCGCAGTATTAATGTCCTGAAAAAGCCACAAGGATCGCAACGCCGTGCTAAAAACACTACCCCGTTCTCTATCTGGTTTTATAAGGGCTCTATTTGCGCCTAAAAATATTTGCTGATGAATGAGGTCATCTCCATGATCATCACTTTTCATAGATTCCAGAAGATCGGTAGAGTAGTCAATTTCACTATCCCTATTTGATATATTCATGGAGCCGGACAAAAAGTTAAGAACACCTGCCATATGTTTTTGCTTGTAGGTTTTTGAAAATTTCACATGCAAAATAGCGGTAGTTAAAAGGTCTTTGGCGGTATCGGTAAAATGTTTTTCATTACCACTTACTGATTCATTTTCCGCAGGAGCCAAAAGAATATCGGCGATAAGGGAGGCATCCCGGAAAGCATAGCGATAGTCAGATCGTATGGAGTCAAGATAGTTCATTCTGATACTGTTATCAGAAAGGGGTGCAAATCTGAATACATCACTGAATGATTTTCGATATCCAGCGGTAAGGTTCCACAGTTCCCCTTTTGGATCAAAAACAACCATTGAACCCTTGAAAGTAAGCGCCGTGGGAGTTACACATGAGATACCTTTTCCTGAGCGAGTCGGTGCAATGATAATTGAATGTGCAAGACTATTATGACCTATCAGGGTACCAAGACGCTTCATTTTATACTCAATACCTTTAGGTGTAGTCTTTGTGTCTACGACAGCATCATTTGTTTGACCAAAAATAACACCATCAGTGGCAAGTAAACCACTTTCCTGTAAGTCGGCGAATTTTCCCCATCGCGCTGTTCCGAGTAGGTCTTTATTCCGAATTAAGAGCGTTCGCGCGTAAGACATAACAAAAAACACAGTCATGGCAATGAGCGTGAAAACTACGATGACATTGGAAGATCGGTTATAGTTATGCATTGTTTTGTTGATAACCGTGTCCGTTGTTGATAAATCCTTCAGAAAGTACATGAAGAAAATGTTAGGGGAATAGACACCATACTGTCCCACCATAAACATAGGAGCATGAGCATCCGTAAGATTGTTATCAACGACAAAAATACTCGATCCAATCGTGATACCAAGCAGAAGTAAAAACACAGGTAGCAATACATGCAGAATAGCAAATGCAGCATTAATATGTGTCTTTGGTTTATCACGCATAATATTATTCATTGCAAACCTCGCTTGAGTTTAGTGCTGTACTCTTACAAATAAGATTTTCAATGGCTTCTCTCCATAATGTCCAATTTTTAGAAGATTTCGCTAATTCTTTTAATGTTTGAATAGAAATCCCAAGATTGCATGCTTTCTTCAACAGAACAATACACATATTTTCGTTCACATACATTTTATTACGCATGAAAGCTCGTATATAAAATAATTGTGCCATTTCAGAATGATCGTCTGGATGTTTCCGATAATAAGCAATACCCGGGATTTTTTTTAAAGCCATTTCATTTGCTGCATTTGAATATTTATTTGGCATTAAATATTGTTCCGCAGATATTTTTAGACATATCATTAATTCATCTATCTCATATTTTTTGACAAGAGGTTTAATGATCTTAATAAAAATAATAAGACCATTAGTATTCAAGTCACTATTACTATAAAATAAAAATCCCCCAAGCTCACGCCAAAATCTAAACAATGTCGAAACCTTTTCATCTTCAACCTTGAACATACTTTTTTGCCATTCATACATCAATTCTATTTGCTCTTTCTTTGCTTGATATTGTTCTAGTTGATTTCTTTTTTTTTGAATTACTGTATCGTCCGAAAGAAGCTTATTAGATTTTCCTGAATTACAATCTTCACAACTTGTTATCAAATTAAGAATATCATTACCCCCATCTTTTGAAACCGGTTGTATATGATCGATAACAAGAATAACGTCTGGAGCTTTCTTACCACAATATTGACAGGTAAAAGAGTCACGTTTGAAAACTTCAAACCTTATTGATTTTGATAATGCTTTACGAACACTCATTTAAATGTTTTACACTATGGTAACAACAAAGTCAAGGAAAATATTCAGTTACTGAATCTTAAAAAAAACATATGTCAGACATATAAATATATATAAATAAATAAATAAAAAAACATATGTCAGACAATATAATAGAAGTCAGACATTATAGCAATATAAATATATATAATAAAAGGATATATAGAATATAAAACAAAATGCCGGACAATTATCTTGCCATAAGAATATATATACTATTCCCTCTCTTAAAAAATATGTAAATAATATATTCTAAATGTCTGCTAAAAAGAAGCAGAAATGTAAAGGATAATGCTTATCCACAAGAGAGAAAAGCAGACATTTAGTATTTTATAATTAAGACTGAATATTTTAAAGAGTATTTAAGAATATTTTATTATATGGAAGAAAGACGCGAATGTGTCGGTAAAAGGTCGCAAATGTGTTGGGGATAACTAACCAAAAGGTCGCAAATGTGTTGGGGATAACGATACTATCCGGTCACAAATGTGTTGGGGATAACTAACAAAATGGTAAGGTCGCAAATGTGTTGGGGATAACGATTCAGTAACTGAATAAATATCTATATATAATGTTTTCCACAATCGTCCGGGCGTATATGGCGCCCTCACTCATGTGGAAAACAATGTTACACCGTAAATTAAAAGAGCAATATAGCCACCTCGCTCAAGATATCTATATATGTATCTATTGGGATATATACAGATAATTCTTGACATTATTGTTATCATCATGTTAAATAAAAAGAATGACTTGCGTGTAGGGAATATAAACACTATAGGATGGTGCGGGTGATATGATTGGTGAATACCCAAAAATAATGATATATTTTCCATTGCCAAAAAGTGAATACAAAAATGTCTATATAAAAGAAGTCCCACATATGAATACAAGATATACCTATACAAGTGCAACAACAGTGCCATATACATTAATAGATCGCAAAATATTGGAAATAGTCTGTTCTCAAGCAATGTATCGTGATGAAATTATATTTGAATACAAGACATTTAAGAAGTACTTCCCGGATAATGCAACCTATAGAAAAAAGGTAGATGACTCCCTAAATCGAATTAAAATGTTAACAATTAATGGAGAAGCAATTCAGCAATATAAATCAAAAGGGAATACTGATACAGAACTTGAAAGGAAGTATGGAAAGTTCCAACAATTTCATGGATTCAATATGCTTTTATTTAAAGCATATATTGGTGACAGTAATCAGAATATGGCTTATTGTGCGACAACAGAGTTTCGGGAATATATGAAAAAAGCACCGGTGCATAATCAGGATGTATATCTGCAATTAAGCTCGGTGTATGAACAGGATATGTACCTATCACTTGTATATCGCTATTATATAATGATGAAAGAACAACAAAACGAAATATTCATAACATATGATAATTTACATGATCAGTATAGTGATAAACTTGACAAAAAGCATTTTAAACAAAAAATATTGGAAACGCTCTTCAAATTGCAGAATGTTCATAATGTCCCATTGAAAATAAAACGACATGAGGATGGAATATCATTTATCCGATCTGATGAAGTAGTGGATTTTAAAGAACAAATAGGAGGAACGCTTTTTAAGGAAGAGTTGTGAGTTTCGTAACTGAAAAAATATGTAATAGTGTAAAGAAGGCAGATAGTAACGAAAGGTGATGTATGCGCTTGAGAAACATAGACGAGATCGATTTCGATAATGAATTATTGAGAGATGTGGATTTATATCTCTTTGAGATAACAAGAAAAAATGCTGAAAGAGGGCAAAGAAAAGAGCGGGTAATAGCAATTGATAGAGTAGAAGCAATTGGAAACTTTCAAAAGAAATATGAGATACCATTAGAAAATGATGAAATAGAAAAGGTGTTCATAATAGAACAGAAGAAAAAAATTGGCACATTCAAGGATACCTATTGCCTTGAGGTGTATGCAGAACTGAAGACTAAGACTGAACTCGAAGATGTATTGTTGTATTACAGGGATAATTATGGTAAAAGGATCGAATTATTTGAGACTATCAATAATACATTAAAAAGCCATATGATTAATAAAAAAGAGGCAGCATTGGAAAAGATGGTTATCAAAGAAGCATCAGAAACATATAAAAGGGGTAGTTCGCACGAATGGTGAAATATTCAGTTACTGAATAATAGGGGAAATGTGATGGTTTGCTTGCAAGCATATGCACCTGTATCAATTATGGGAGGAAACGAAAAAATTACAACATCAATGGTAATGTCTATAATAATGAGAGAAAGAGATATAATAAAAGAAGAAAAAAGCATGGGAAAATATACCAGCGATCATAGGGCTTTTCTTGAAGAAATAACGGCTAAAAAATAAAAAAATTAAGAAAAAAAGAGCTTGACAAGTGTACGGAACATCTCTACACTATGTAAAGAAAGATGGAGGGAAAAATGATTATCGCAATTGTGACACCCAAAGGTGGTGAGGCAAAAACTACAACAGCAATGATGCTGTCTCTGATACTGAGTGAAAAAAGTAAAGTTTTGGGAATTGATTTTGATGTCCAAAATTCTTTTACATTTTCTATGGGGTTAGAGTTCACCGATGAAAAAGTAAAAAAAGAAAACATCGCAAAGTACATACAGACAGAAGAAATAGATCCTGTACTGGTAAATGAAAATTTGTCCTTCATTCCTTCGAGCCTGAAATTAGCCTCACTCCGCACAATGAGCCAAGGAACATTGAAAAAGGTTTTTAATGAAACAAATATCAGAGATATGTATAAGCATATCATCATTGATACGAGCCCTTCATTTGACAATTTCATGTTGTCGGCAGCCTATGCTGCTGATCTTGTAATATTCCCGATTCGCTTACGTTCCGTGTTCAGTCAGAAATGTCTTTTAGATACCATCGATATGTGCAATTATGAATGCCCCTCAATACTTACAAAACTGAAAGTACTGCCAACGTTTTATGAAAATCGAAAAGATGAACAGAATGTCGAAAATTACATAACCTCAGAGATTGGGGATTGCTTACTTCAGGCAAGAATACCGCTAACATCAAAGGCCTTGAAGGTTGCTTCTAATTACAAACTGTATTCACAAAAAGGAATGGATAGTTTCACTGAAGCATATAGAGATCTTGCAAGAGAAATAGAGGAGTAAGAGTATGCCGGTTATTAAGAGAAGAAATTTGGATGCTGAAACATATCAAAAAATAAAAGAAGAAAATTCACAGAGTGAAGAAAGTCTCAATGTTGAGCTTACAAAATATGCAAATGAAATACCGCTAAGTGAAATAAGCATAGTTAAAAATGTTCGTGAAACATATGAAGATATCACTGAATTGAAAAACTCTATCGAACAGTTTGGGTTATTACAGCCTATCGTACTTGTGGAACAGGACGTAGGATACAGAATTGTAATGGGGCATAGGCGCTACCTGGCCTGCAAAGAGTTAGGGCTTGCGACCATTAATGCTATAACCATAGATAAATGTGACGAGAAAAAAATATTTTTGATGCAAATTGCAGAAAATATTCAAAGAAAAAAATTAAAAAATAGCGAAATATATAATGCAATCATGGAGTTAAGAAAAGAAAATAATTTTGTCCTTGATATAGCAAAACAATTAAATAAGTCAGTTGGTTATGTACAGGCATTTATAAATCTCGAAAAACTTAATCTTGATAACAAGAAAATCGATGAAATAGATGTCTTTAAAGTTGGAAGCGTTGCCAATAAAATTAAAAACAAATCCGATCAAGAAAAACAAGAAGCAATCAATGAAGTGCAGAAAAAGAAAAAACAAGCAAAACATACCTGTGAAGATTATGAAATACTCGTTAAGGCAAAGAACAGCGACTATGACGTGGAGAAACTTCTTGCCTACATAGTCGATAAAATCAAAGAGTTCGGAGTGTAACCATGGAAATGATTTATTGTGATATTTTGAAAGATGGCGTTATTGTAGAGACGGTGCAAGGTGATAGGGATGATTTGCAATCTTATCTTAAGACTGCCACCGATAAAGGATTCACAACCCGCGAGATCACCGAGCAAGAATTTGTAATCCGCGAAACAAAAAAGGAGTAAGATCATGAGTATTGCAAACACTGGAAGAACGATGGCACAGGTAAACCGGATAAAGCAAAATGTCTGTGTATTCAACTTAATTCCATTTGAACTCAATGGATATGCGTTTTCCGAACAGGTAGATCATGATGTTGTTGAAATTGATACGCAAAAGTATTTTATCGAAAGCACTAAGCCGGCGCGTAGCGGTTTCAAGTACTTCATAGAGGGTGGTGCTAGCCGGTACAGTATTGATGAAACCACGGTTATTGATTGTTATTTCAGAAACGGCTATCTTCACAATATTTTTGAACAGGACGGCACGACGGAAATATGTAAATCTATACTCGTCGCAAGCGATGAATCGGTAATCTGCAATGAAACGAGAACATTTATATTTGGCATACCGTTCAAAGAAAACGTAAATGACAAAGTACTTAAGTTGTACGAAAAATATAAAGCCAGGTATAGGATGTATGAAACCATAAAAGACATGCACAAGGAATTGCAGTCAATTATGGAAAAGGTGTACAAGTACGAAACAAATGATCCTGCATTCAAAAGTCGCTGCATGTTTATCAATCAGCAGAACTATGAATTTTTTGATCTGTTGTTCGACGCAAAATATCCAGAAGCCCTAAAGCATTTAGAAGAACTGTAATAGCGGAGTGCATAATGGATAACAATGAACTGTTCAAAGCGTTATTTGAGAAATGCCTTACTGAGTTGCCACACAATGAACCGATACATGAATTAAAAAAAATACCTGTCTTAGTTCAGGATGATAAGGTGTTCCCTGTTGAAAGTATGAATGTGTCAATATTGCTTAGTAAGCAATATCAATACAAATGGAACAGCAATGTGTGGATCGATGAAGGGAATATACAGCAAAAATCAGCATTGAAAGAAACAGTATTCGAAAAAGCATGCGCCATGTATGTAGGAATGTCAAAATACTGTGGGGAAGAGATACACGGGAAAACTGCTGTCTACAAGCTGTACAATGAATATAACCTCAAAGAAAAAGAGCCAGTGTATGAAAAGCATAATGTTAAAAATAAAATACAACATATTGAGGAAAGCTATGGCAATGAATGTAAACAGTATTTTATAAAAAATGCGACGACCATAGGAATCGCAAAAAAAAATGATTTTAAAAAGATGCTTGATCGAGCAGAAATTTTTACAAACCAGAAAGAACTCACCAATTACTTTATGTTTCATATTTATACTTATGCGGGAGAAAAATCATATACACCACCATACTCGAAGGAAGAAATAGAACAAGAGCGAATGGAGTGTCGTGGTGGCTTGCGTATAGATGATTGCAAAAAGGTGTTTGCCTTATTAAAGCAGTGCATACATAAAGATATGGAATATGACCGCACAGGCAATACCAAGCGAACACAATACCTTGTAAAAGAACAGGAACACGCAAAAAAAAATACTACAGAATATGAGAGGTAGGTAAGGGCTTTCCACATGAGGGAGGACGCCATATACGTCCGGACGATTGTGGGAAGGCCGAAGGAGATCATTGAATGAAAATTAACCCATTTGCATTTAACAAGAAACACTACAAGCCGTATGACCAATTACACACCTTGTTTCCATATTTATATTTTCTTGATGATACCGTGGTGTTGCAAAAAGATGGTATCTTGCAGTCAGTATTAAAGTATTCTGGCAATGATATTGAGACCTTAAATGAAAGCCAGATACAGGCATTTCATGACTCCTTGAATGCAATATTAAAGCGTTACGGTTCTGAATTTGGGTTCTATTTTGATTGCATTCGGTGTATTTCAAACGAATATCCGGTGCCTCATGAATTCAACAATGAAGCTTTAATGCTTATAGAATCGGAACGCCATTATTATTTTTCAAACTACAGTAAGACATATCAAAATGAATACTATATCAATATAACATTCAAACCGAATATGTTTTTTGAGTCCGTGATTAGCAACTTCAGTGAGAGTGGTAGTGATGATGACAATGAAAAAATACTTCGAAATTTCAAAGAAGAGATAAAGGATATCGTCACACTGTTAAGTAATTATGTTACCATTGAATGTCTTGATAAAGCAGGCATACTTAATTATTTTTACAAGGCAGTATATTTAAAATCAATAAATATACAAAACGTGCAAAACGAATTATTTTTCATTGACAGCATATTTGCAAATCCAGTACAGATACAATCACAATATGTCTTCACTGACAACACCTATATAGGGTACTTAACCTTTGTGGCGCTCCCTTCAAAAACCTATGATGCAATGCTATTCGCGCTAAATGAGATTGATATAGAGTATCGATTGTACATTCGATGGTTGCCCTTTAGTCAAGATGAGGCGACAAAATATCTTGAGAAGTATGCAAAGTACAATCGCGGAAAAACCAAAAGCTTTAGCTCGATGGTTGTAGAGGGCATAACCAAAGAGCCAACAAATAATACAAATATAGGGTATGAGGTACTTGCAAATCAGGCAAACGAAGCATCAATTGCCAACACCACCGGAGAGGTTGCTTTTGGGTTTCTGTCATTGACCATATCGGTATATGCTGAGACAAAAGAAAAGTTATATGAAAACCTCAGCAAAATATCAAAAATTGCGAGCACCTCAGGATTGATAATACGACACGATAAACTGAATGTCATTGGGTCGTTTTTAGGGATGATCCCGGGAAATCTTTATGGCAATATACGACGGTATATAATGACAACGCACAATGTCCTTGATTTTGTACCGTTCTTTTCCTCATATCAAGGACAATTATTTAATAAAATAGCAAAAAGTCATTATCCGCATGTAATATGCACTACAAAATATAAATCAATGTTTTATCATAATTTATGTGTTGGGGATGTAGGGCATGCGCTTGTAGTTGGTCCAACTGGTGCGGGTAAGTCTGTGTATTTGAGTTTTATTGCGCTCGAATACACAAAGTATAAAGACGCTCGTGTAGTAATATTTGATAAACATTACTCATCCATGAAAGCTACCTTCGCGGTCGAAGGAGGGTACTTTGATCTTGGGCATGAATCCGTCATACGCATACAGCCGTTGCGAAAGCTGGAAACCGAAAGCGATATGATCTTTGCCGGAGAATTTATCGAATTGCTCCTTGAAATGCAAAATGTAAAAATTACACCAGAAGACAAGGCTGCGATAACAGAAGCAATTAAAACTATGAAAACAGTTAGCCCGGAACTACGATCAATATCGACATTCACGCACTATGTCAACAATAGTAAAATTATAACCGGGTTGAAAGAGTATACCAAAGGTAATCGGTATGGATCTATTCTGGATGGAATTGAACAAGGTGATTTTTTTGCGAATCCTAACTGGATAGTGTTTGAAATGGAAAAGATAATGAGTCTCGGTAAACAAATACTATTGCCGGTTATCTTATATATTTTCCATATGCTTGATTCTTTATTCATTGATAATAGACCAACATTACTAATATTGGACGAATGCTGGTTATTCTTTGATAATGACATCATGAAAAATAAAATAAAAGAATGGCTCAAAGTATTACGAAAACAAAATGTATCAGTAATATTTGCAACGCAAGAAATTTCAGATATGTATAATTCTGGAATATTCGACACCTTGGTATCGCAAGTACCAAACAAGATATTTTTACCAAACAATGAAGCAATGTTGCCGTCTGTGTATAAGCTCTATACTGCGGTGGGGTTAACAGATACGGAGATCCGGTTATTGAATATGTCGGTGCCAAAACAGGATTATTACATAAAAACTGTAATGGGTTCACGCATGTTTAATTTGGCGCTTGGCGATATAGCGCTTGCTTTAGTTACAATGAATTCGGATGGTTCGGATTATGAATTTCTAAAATCTATTGAAACAGCAGAGAATAAACTGTATAGTATCATCAGTCATTACAACATGCAGGAGTACTACAAAACATTACGAGATTATTACATTAGTAATTTTGGGGGTTTTGTATGAAAAAGGTAATAGTAATATTATTCGCGGTATTGGTCTCAAGCGTTGTTATCGCGCAAGAGCTGGTAGTTGAGGTAAATTCGCCATATATACTCGCAAATATCATCGAAACCGCCATGCGTTCATATGAACAATTGCAAACCATGTACAAACAATATCAGCAAGCGGTAGAACAATACAACCAACTCAAAGCAGCCTATGAGTCGTGGATTGACTCATATAATTCAATCAAATGGACTGGATCGCTCGAAGATGCTCCGGTGATGTTTAAGTATATGATTGAAGGCGCTGAAACGGTGTCAGAGACCTATAATAAGATGAATAGGGAAGTATCAAGCCTATTAAACGCCCCGGTGTATCTCTTTGGCGCGAATGTCCCGCTTCGGGACTCGATCGCGCTTGCGCCAACATTGTACAACAATTATATAAATTACCTCAAAGAACAATCTGGACTACCTCCTGAAGAGCGAGATACAACGGCATTATTAAGCCTGATGAATCAGGTAGGTCTTGTTGAAACAGCTACAGCACTAACCGACCTTAATGTGTTGAATGAAAATAATTTCCAACGGTCTATAGAATTCGCACAAACACAAGCAAATGTTGTAGCGGTGATAGGCAAGGAGCGGGATAAGATTATTGGTGATATGTCCAATGAATCAAGTATGGCAAAAAATATTGCAAATCTTGGGTTATTACTTGGTGATGTCGGGCGCATACTAGAAGTGAATAACTCTTCGCTGAATGCGTTGTTACAGGCAACGACCTCAGCACAGCAGCAACAGCAAAATCAGGCAAGTCAGGCGTTGGTAGAAGAAAATCAACAAATAAAAGCGTTGTTGGATTTCGAGTCATCAACAAACTTTGCATCAAACACGTCTTTTCCGTATGTGATTGAATAACAGGAGATAAGAGTATGAATTCAATCAACGATTTTTATGATGACAGTACTGAGCTCGAAAAAGCCGATGACACGGTTAATGTAAAGTCAAAACTCCTGTCAAAAATAAAAAACAATAAAAAGCTTATGCAGATACTGCTCTTTGGCGGTGTTGCACTTGTTGCAACCGTGTATCTTGTAACATACTATGCAGCAAAAAACAAGGAAAATACAGATCAAGCGAAACTGAAATATCTTGCTGCAAGTCCCATAACGACAGATGTACGCGAGGCATCATATGAAAAAACAACAACTGAAGAAGAAATGCCTCAAATGATAACGCAAATCAATACTGATGCCATTGGTAACAGCGCGACAAGATCAATAGGAACAGGTTCGCAAACAGTCAAAGGAACGCAGGTGAGCACAGGACAAGTATCAGCATCTGCGCAACCAAATACAACGAGACAAGTAGTTTCATCGAATGCCGGACAATCTATAACTATCGATGAAAATTATATAAGGGCAGTTAAAAGCCCGCAGGTAATATCGGGGACAAAATCAAACGTAGATCAACAGAGGGCATCATATACAGGCACGAATGTCGGGATATCCGGTCAAATGAACGGCACTATGGGTGCTAATACTGGTGCACAAAACCAAGTACCAAGTATGTATGGATCTCCGCAGCAGAGCAGTATATCCGATTTTACCTTGCTACCGGGTACGATAGTGCAAGCGGTATTGATCAATGCAATCAATTCCGATCTTCCGGGATTAATACTCGCGCGGGTAACACGTACTGTTTATGATACGCAGAACGGAAACGTAGTCCTGATCCCGCAAGGAACAGTGTTCATTGCAGACTATTCTTCAGATGTTTCATTACAACAGGATAGATTACAAGTGATATGGCGTAGAATGGTACGCCCTGACGGTATTGTAATTGACATACAAGGCTTTGGTACTGATAAATATGGAACCGCGGGCGTTCCGGCAAAAGTGAATAGGCATATACTGCTTAAATCATTGGGAATAGGTATGACATTTCTCTATGGAGTTGGGGCCGGAATTGCAAATGCCGTTGCTTCAGAGACGACCGAAGCCGGCAAAACCGTTTTGGATGCAACAACGCAACCAGTATTGCAAACCTCAAATGCAATGATAAATCAGACATTAAACGTACCTAATACACTCTTGGTAAAAGCAGGTACAGTTGCAACAATAATACTATTTGATTCTCTATTACTCCCGGCTTACAAATAAGAAGATTAGGCAATGAAAAGATTGATTATTTTAGCAATTTCCGCGTTTGTTTTTTTGAGTTGCCCCGCAGTGGTAAATGTTCCTCCCATTGATCACACCATCACATTGTCAGTAACATTCCCGGAGACAATTGTAATCGAGAATACTACACAAATACCCTTCATGGTAACATGCAGCGACAACGTGGATGCAGTAGTAATGAGTACGCAATCTCCTTATATCACAATATCAAAGCAACACTACAATCCTTCTACAAAAACAGGTTTCTTTGAAGTCATGGTTAAAAGTGTAACACAAGACTCTTTTACTCTTGAAGTAACCACAGAATTAAGAAATGAGATTCATAGTGCATCAAAAACAATGACCATGTACCATGACAATCTCATACACTTTGAGTATGAAATAACCAACAAGGTAAACTTTGACAACATATTCCCAATAACAGGCACGCTTGTAAATAACTATGAGTTTACACGACACCCATCATTATCAACACTGTATGTTAATCCAAACAATTATTACACTACTGTACCGACAATATTTCCAACGGTAGCGGATCAAGAAAAAGAAACTACCATTGAAATTGCAATTCGTCCATACCATTGGGAAGGGTTTAATAAGGTGTATGATACCTATGACTGCATAACAAATGTCAGTACCAATATAACCGGAACGGGATCAAGTGGTTATTGTGGAGACACCAGCGGGACTACCTATAGTAACTATAATTGGGGTAATGTTATCAAAGAAAAAACAATATCGTACTCAAGTAATGCAATTCAAATGTACCTCTATACTTGTGCACCATTAATGATGTTTACCATGACGCCTAATAATAATATATGGGTAGTTGCAGTGTATGATTGTGGTTTTGAATGGACAATTACTTATACTGATAGAGATTCAATTGTAAAAGATATGTTTACACGTTTCAAGTTTAATTATCCAATTGATTATGAAGCGCATCTTAACTAAAGGAGCATAATAATGAAAAAAATTATATTAATACTGTTAATTGGTATACTTACTTTTACCTTTATATCATGTGATTTTTTGACAAAAATATTCTTAAAACCGCCTTTATCTGATACACCTGATGATGTTGTTCAAGGGACATTTCGTGTCATTGATGAAACAAGTAATGAAATATCACAACAACAATCAGAAAAAGCAATATTTTTAAAAATTGAACAAAATATAACAGGTTTCACACCAGAACTTGTTACATGGTCGCATACTGGAAATGCAGAACTATATTCATCACAAACCCAAGCAATACTTATAATACATGCGGAAAGTGGAGAAATTACCGTAAGCGCAGACTATAATGGACGCACAGCACTCTATAAGGCCGTGGTAATTGGGAAAGGAACGTATAATAATATTGATAATACACCAATCAATAATATCTATACCAACGCAACAAACTATACAATTGACATAAATCAATATTGCAAAATACCGGTTTTTAACAATGCAAATAAAAAGGGTGTATATTTAATGCCTGAAACATCGTCAGCAAATATTAAGCTATTTTCTGGAACCGACTCAATCATGGTACAAGGATTAAGTACAGGTTCGGCACCAGTAACGATTTATACCCAAGACAGAAGTCTTTACACGACAATCGTGGTAAACGTATCATCTAACATAGCAGCCAGTACAACTAACAATGCAATATCAACGAGCGCCGATGTCATTAAAATAGCCGTAGGAGACAAATATTTATTAACAACAGCGGTAAATACCCAAATATATACTTCATACAGTGATTTAATATCGATTGATTTATCAACAAATAACTCGCACCTAATACGCGCATTAAAGAGTGGAAACGGGACTGTCGTCGTAGCAGACGAACAGAACAATATGAAAGAAATACCAGTGCTAATCTTTGAAGCAAATGGTACATATAGTGATACATCCGCAAATGATATATTTTCACTATCACAAACAAGTATATCCTTAAAAACCAATGAATCGATGCTTGTAACTATACAAGGCGTTTCATCAACAAGTGGAATTACTGTAAGTGTTCAAAACGGTAATGTTTCCTATCAAAAAGGGGCGAACGGAATAGTGGTAACAGGACAGTATTCGGGCTATGATACCATAACGCTCTCGAATAACACAACAACAAAATATCTTAATGTATATGTTAGTGCGGACATCTTTACACCTGAACCATCAATAAAAACAATTACAATCCAAGACTCTGTGAGTGTAAAACTGAATGATATAAAGCAGTTAAACTACACCGCCAATGACACAGTAACATTCACAACAAGCGACGATACCATAGCATCAATACAATTTGCATCCAATACATTGCTGGTTTTGAAAGGAAATAAAGAAGGGCAGTGTACCATAAGCGCACTTGACAGTGAAATGAAGCTCATGAAAACTATTCTATGTACTGTTTCATTAACGGCTCAAGGTACAGGGTATAACACAACAACCAACACACAAGTACCAACAATTAATCCATCAAATACAACATTACGCGAAGATGAAGATTTGATATTTTCTATATCAAATGTTAATACAACAGATAATTTTACATGGGGAATATCTGATCCGAACATTGCAGTAATAACAATACAGAATAATACAACTGCACGAATCAAAGGAGTATCTATTGGAAACACATATATAACATGCACGAATAATGATGGATCATACGTTGTAAAAACAATGTTGTCAGTAGTGTCTAGAAATACAACAGCCACAATCAATGATTATGTTGGCATAAATTGTTCTCCGTTAATTGAAGGGAATATTGGAACATCAAAGCTCATAGCAATAAACCCTATTCCCCAAGAACTTTCAGGGCAAATATCATTCACCTTTACTATAGCAAACACAACAATAGCAGAAATAGAATCAAGCACTGCGAATTATTTTTACATAAAGTTTAAGCAACCCGGTCTTACAACATTACAGATCCGCGACAATATGAATAAGTATGTTAAAACAGTAACAATAAACTCAAACAGTGTGGCAAATACGCAGAGTGAATCAAACCTTGAAATCAATACGACACTCTTGTTTTTAAAAGTTGGGGAGAAAAAGTCACTATCATCGTTAGTAATACCATGCCCTATAAATATTTCATCACCTGAAAATTCAACCGTATGGCAAGCGGATAATTCAAATGTCAGGCTCTATGGAACAGGCTCTGTTATTTATGTTGAAGCTTTATCCCCAGGTACAAGTAAAATTGTAGCAAGTAATCCATATACAAAAAAAGATATTACAATATATGTGTATATAGATGAACTATCCGTATACCTAAAAATGAACAAAGATGTTTTGCAAGGAACAATCAATATTCCAGTAACATGCTCTGTAAATGTTTGTAATTTACCATCAAATTGGACATTTATGGCAAATGATATATTGTGGGATGTTGTAAAAGAAGATAATACGGTCATACCAGCGGATGAATCCGCGATAGAACTACAAAATACTGTAGGGTCAAATATACAAATAATTCCAAGAATTGCAACCAAAGATATTAACTATACACAGTATCTACGGGCACGGTATAAACAGTTTTCAACAAAAATTCAAATAAATATTACCGCCTTGTTCAGATTTGAAGTTGATACCTACACGGTAACAATGAAGCCTGACGGTAAAGATTATTATATCAATATCACAGACATACAACCAACAAATGCAAACCTAACGGTAATGTCTTCTTCGGAAAATCTATTTAACTACGAAATAGTGAAAGAAAACGGGATCGTGTCAAAAATAAAATTGACATCACGTCCGGGTGTTATTGGAAGTGGAGCTATTGTATTGTGCCATGCATCCGATAATACAGTAAAAGCTAAGATAAATGTCATATCACGTTGGGATAATAGATTTAATTTAAACATATCATCGATGAATTATGATAAAACAAATGAAACCTTCACCTTTTCATGTGAACCGTATTTATTTATAACTGGCAACCAATTTTACAGAATTGAATTATTAAACAATCAATATGTATCACTCATTAATACAACATTCAATGAACAAACAAATAGCGGAACCATGACATTACAATACAAACAATTCACGGCAAACATTATCCCATTAACCTTCAGAATCATCAGTGAAACAACATCGGAAGTGATAATTACAAAACAGATTAATGTTGGATTTTCGACATCTCAAAATATAAAAATGGAACTTGTTCGTATAACATCTAACGGTTTCCCCTATATAGGTGATACCATGCCTTTGTCTGTTTCATCTAATTTTTCCTTTGAGAGATTTCCGGGCTTATCTGCAAATTTCCCCAGAAATAAAAATTTTTGGGGAAATATTGTACTTGATGATGCAACAAATAGTGCAGCGTATCCTCCGTCCTATCAGTATCTTGATTCCTCATGGCAATATAGAATTAGGCTGTATATAGAAGACATAAATGGCAATAAAACCTATTTGGATGCAACAGCTATAAGAAATCAGAGGTATCAAATTATTGGTGCATGGGAAGGATCACATAGTTCGCGAAGCAATTGGTATCAAACTTACTATTGGGGTAACATACTCCGACAAACAGCAATAGGATTTTCAGGAGATACAATAACAGGCACTTTGAATACTGCATGTACTTTATCAGACCCAGGGCAAAATGGACAATACAACGATATAGATATGATTGCACAATATAGAATAACGTATATGTATCAATTTCAGTATACCGAAAAAAAGACAGGTCAAACAGTTGATGCAGTATTGATATTATATTTGTATTATGGAAGGGATTTTGATTTGAATTACTATTGATAAGGAAGGGGGGCTGTAAAAGCCCCCTGATGATTGTGGGATCGGATCACCAAAGGTGTCCTTGCGCTAGGTTTAACCACTACCGAGATATTCGGCATCGCGGTACAATCATATAACATAAAATAGAGAAATGCAAGAATTTTGAAAATGTAGTATACTGGATAGAGATAGCACATGAGGGACAGGAGGAATAATATGGAAGCAACACTTACAGATCTTGACAATATGTTTCAAGGAACAGCTTTATTCTCCATATTCATGGAAGCGCAAGAGGATTATAAAAGAGATCACGATATATCCAAAAAGGCGGAGCGTGAAATTAAAAAACAAAGAAATGAGGAATATGAAAGATGAAAACAGCAACCAATACAATGGTGATGACTGAACTTGATAAAGTGCAAAGCATATTATTTTACATGGCAAAAAGAATATATGTACAATCGAGATTCAACAAGAAAATAGCGGAAGAATTTATTATCAAACAATTTGAGAACAGATCGGATTCAAAAAGCATTGAAGTGAAATATGCAATATTGGATTATCTTGAAGAAATATAAATAAAGAGTAGAAATGGAAATGTACTCATAAATACACTGGTAAAACCAAAACGACCCATACCGCAACATGCAACAAATATACACCACATAACAAATGAAATGGTAAAGGATGCGCCGGAAGCAACCGATGTAATACAACAAGTCTATACTGTTGTACAAGGCGGAAACCTTGTGATATACAATGCAACCTTTGATTTACAATGGTTTCCAAATATGAAAAATAAAGTAGCCATGATAATATGCGCTATGCGTGCCTATAGTAGCCATTTTGGTGACAATCTGAGTCAAGATAGTTTACGCCACGAGGAGGGCATAAACTATGAGATATTCAGAGGGATTCAAGGCAGCCATAGTGAAGAAAACACAAGATGGCAGCGGTAGATCGGTATACCAGGTAGCACAGGAAACCGGGATAAATCCGACTACTCTCAAGAACTGGATTAGTCAGTACAAACATGATACGAGATGAATTGCTTGAGCTTATGGAGTCAATAGTCCATAAGCACAAGCAGATCAAAGCTAAATAACTTGGCGCAATAAAGACTGTGCATTGTTATAGAAGGTAATGCTGTC
>Ga0208940_1001013_pt1 | contig 31475 bp, 28 predicted proteins | sample AD_JPNNA6_MetaG_FD_184445 | JGI IMG/M metagenome (GOLD analysis project Ga0208940, IMG submission 184445) | Active sludge microbial communities of municipal wastewater-treating anaerobic digesters from Japan - AD_JPNNA6_MetaG (SPAdes) (version 2) | ecosystem: Engineered > Bioreactor > Anaerobic... | reverse complement strand
ACCGTTGCAGATCAACACTGGAGGCCATGACAGGTTGCGGACTCATTCGAATAGTCCGTGCAACAAGGGGAAAGAGATTCTCCAGTGTCGTAGGAACTGTCGGGCATTGGCTTCCGGCGAGGCTGCTAACTGCGAAGCCGGTTGTATTCGGAAACTGGGGGGGGATGCCCCGTCGCTCCTGTCCAAGTGTGCTCAGAAGTTCGGCCTTCCCCGGTGCGTTCAAGATAGCTATTGGGACAATGCGCTTCGCACGATGCTTCATACATGTGGAGAGCCGGTAATCCGAGCGAACGACCCTGAGACCGTGAAACTGATCCGGGAACTGGAGACCCGCCAGATTCGGCCATTCCTACTGGTCACGCCCGACGCGAACCCAGGTGACTCCGCCTTTAGGCAACTCGCTTCGGAGCTGCAGGGACAGGTCATCCACGTTCCCGACGATACGACGAGTCCGCAGCCCTACGTTGATGCCTTACAGGAGATTGCCGAACGACTGTCTCGCCAGTACGTGGTTCGGGTTCGTCCTCCCCGAAACGCCGGGGAGGTACAAGTCGCCGTACGCCCGATCCACCGGTGGAACGAGTTCGGTGCGTCTCCTGATGTCGATTTCCTGGACATGTGGGGGCTTGGTGGAACCCCGGAGTGTCCGAGCTTGGTGGTCGCCGCATCCGATGGACTACTGCGTTCGGATGCGTGTGGCGCAAAATGGTTGCCACTTGCTGTCGAGATTGCAACGCCATTTAGGGAGGTGCGACCACTGGGTAACCGGTCCCTGATCGTGGGATCCGACCACCTACTGTGGCTGTTGGATGCGGAGGGCCGGCCGAGTCAGGTGACCACGGATCTGTCGGAACTGCTGCACGTGGCCTGGTTGGCGCGTAGTGCATTTCTGGTTCTGGGTAGGGACGCCGCAGGGGCCCTTGTTCTTGAGCAATGGCGCCTTGACGGGGCACCCGAACGGATTCGGCGAATGGTCGTGCCGGCACTGTCCGTATCCCCTCCGGCTGGTGCCATACCGGTCGTGTTCTGGCGAGGCCAGGAAGCCAACCCCCGGGCATTTTGCGTGTTGAGCAGCCATGACCGAATGAACTGCACCACCGATGGCGGCGAGAACTGGGTTGAGCGAGCGGTGCGTGGGCTGGCCGAACCCTGTCTGAAGGGCGTTGCGAGCCAGATGATGCTTCCGGTCCACCAGCCAATTTGGCTGCTGGCTGGCGCGGATGGCTCATTGTATCGCAGCATTGGCGATTCGGGGAACTGGACACGTGTTTTGGCGCCCGGCAGCGGGGTGCGGCGCCTTGTTCGGTTGGGGACATCCCCCGAGGTGGTCTGCGCCGTTTCGCACCGTGAGGTTCAGTGCAGCGAGAATGGGGGATTCGAGTTCTTTCCTGTGGGACTTGGCTACGAGCAGAACGCCTCCAGTGGCCTAGCCGTTGTTGATGGGCAGCTCATCCTAGCGTCGGGGGGCCGGATCCACCGATTGATGCGCGTGCTGACCCGAGAACTTCCGAGCAGTTCCGTCTACTTTGAGACCAACGACCACAATCCATCGCCTGCCATGATGCCGTTCCTTCGCGAGATTGCTTTGGCAATGCAGCAGTATCCAAAGGCCTTCCTGCGTGTCGAGGGTCACGCCGACAAGCGGGGCTCCGATGAACTCAATGATGCGCTGGCCGCACGCCGTGCAGAATCCGTGGCGCAGATCTTTAGTGACGACATGGGAGTCCCGGCCGAACGGATGTTCGTGCTTTCGTTTGGCAAGCGACAGCCAGTACAAGCGGGCGACTCGCCGCGTGCCCATGCTCGCAACCGCCGCGTTGAATTGCTCATGATGGAGACGCCTCCGACGGGCTGGTTCGGAACCGGAAACGACTGATGCCGGGTAACTAGGGCATAGGCGCATGCGAGAAGGACCCGCGAAAGCGCCATCTCTCCTTCTGAACCGCTGGGGTCACCTAGCATTCATTTCTACGACCTTCTCCAGAACAATGTTCGGACCACGAACCAGGCCGACTTCTGGTGATACCCAGTATTCTTTGCTGTCAAACCCATCACCTTCCAAATGAACCAGTCGGTATGCTATCGCTTCCAGAGACATTCCCTTCACGGTGACCAGTTTCTTCTCTGCAGTCCAATATACGGATTCCGGTTCCCAGTAGCATGCGAAGTTTGCACGCTGTCGATCCTTCCAGTACATGGGGAGCGTCGACATGACCTCCGCGCCGAAGAAGGCCAGGAGGTTGTCACCTTCGACAATAAGAGACCCGGGGTCTGGCTGGGCATCGCACGACCAATCGCCTTCCATATGGAGGTCCTCAATTTCCACGCGCCCATTGATGTACGGCCAGATGACATCGAACGCCTGTCTACTTTTAGTATTGCGGTAAGTCAGTTTCAAAGGTTTCGGCTCAATAGGGCCGGTCGGCGCGTCCTTGACTGATTTTTTGAACGCCGTGCCGTACTCGTCGCTTTCAACAATACTGGACAAATCTTTCTTAACGAAATCCAGTCCCTCCTGCCCGATTCGCACCGTGACAATTTTTGCGCCCATCTGCCAGATGTCGTCGAATTCCATGCAGATCATTTCCGCCGTGACTGCATCGATCTGTCTGGACAGCACACAGCCGGTTCCATCGAACTGAGCCGTGTCCATTTCATCAACGGAAACCCCCATCGTGGGTGATATTGAGGCAGAGTCTCTTGAGGCACAGCCGCAGGCGATCAAAACAGCCAGGAATGAAAACATGAGTTTCATGGTCGCGTTTCTCCCATTGGGGACATCAGATGTACCGCAGCCGATATTTGGAAGCAACGGTGTTCGAATTAGACCTTCCCCACTGCAATAAGGTTCGAGTTGGTCATGATCGAGCGCATACGACTACTTAAGGATGACGTGTATGCTTTTTCAAATCAGCTTCATCCAACGGGATCTAAACGTTTACCGCCTGGTCGCAAGTCACTAATCCCACGCATATGCCCGACCAAAGCCCCGTTGAATGTGACAAGCAGCACCCGCCCGCCGTTAGGTATGTTGGCAAGATGATGTGCACGCAGCAAAGCCATGGTCGTCTTTCCGCTGCCAGCAGCTCCCAGTACGACGATATGTCCTTTTGCAGGTAGAGCCATTACCTCTTTCTGTTTTCCTTCTGGTGTTATCCCAAGCATTCTTTATCCCCTCGGATTGCCCTACTCCATGTAATCAAGTGTCTGATCGTTGAGCGTAGCTTTGACTTCTCTCCACATCGGCATATACGCATCCATTAGTGAAACGAATCGTTCATTGTGGGTTCTCTCTACGAGGTGGATGAGCTCGTGCAGAATGACGTATTCAAGACATTCAGGTGTTTTCTTGGCAAGCTGAAGGTTAATCCATATCTTGGCCGTCTTGGTGTTACAGGTTCCCCACCGTGTGGTCATGTACTTCGTTTGCCACCCTGCGGCCTTTAAGCCAGTTATTTTCTCCCACTTTGGCAGCAGCCTCGCTATTTCGGCTTTTAGCAACTCTCTGTACCATTCGCGGACAAAGCTTTCACGCTGAACGGCGGTGCTTTCTTTGCGCACCGTCAGCACGGCTTTATCACCAGAAAGGACAAGTGAGTTTCTGCTGCCATATTCCGTCCACAGGTAGTAACGCTTGCCCCAAACAAACAAGGTCTCGCCGGAAACATACTTCCGCTCTGATTGCCGAGGCTGGTTGTCGAACTTGGCGATCTGTTTTTTTATCCAGCCTACTTTAGTTCGAACGAACCGTTCGATCGCGTCGTTGCTCATCGTGAGGGGGGCAGACACCGTCACTTTACCGTCGGGAGGCTTCACGTAGAGGTGCATATTTTTGATATCTTTTTTACACACCTCTACCGGTATGCCCGAGATGTTCAGCAGCACTTAATATTCCCCCTGTTCCACAACGATGTTGTAGACTTTTTCAACCTCGTCCTTGTCTTTCAGTATCTCGTACAGCGCCTGCTTTATGCGCCGCTCTTTGAACTCGTTATGCCGAAAATCGGCTTGCTTGCTTTCGCGGACAGCTTTGTCGAGGGCGATTTGGGCGAGGAGGTCTCGTGTCTTCATGCCATTCGTGACTTGCCTCTTTTTTTCAGGGGCAACGCCAGTTTTTGGATGTCCTCTTCCAGTTCCTTGAGGCTTTCTTCATACTGGATACGCCGCTGCGATTCCCGAAATTTGTCATACTCAAGGGCGGCCTTTTCCAGGGCCATCTGGTGAGTGATCGTGCCCGCATGGGTCAACAGTTCTCGCCCATTGAGCCGGATAATGGCATCCAGCCGTCTAATCCAGTCTGACATGTACATGGGAATTCTCTGCTGGGCCATGGTTTCAGCAAAGGCAAGGTATTGCTCCACCAGCAGGCCGAGCAACTTCATTTCGTCCTCGGCAAGGTAGTTCTTGGCGATACTCACATCGCTTTTGCGCACCGCCAGAACACCTTTCTTATCAAATGACTGCATGCCCATCAGGGGCAACGCCGCGTCCGCCCGACGATACACCAGTTCCGCCGCCGTTTGTCGGCTGATGGCCCAGAGAAGTTTGTTCTGAACTACCTTGAAAAACTCGATGGTCTTTTCATCCTTAGGGTTGTAGTCGATGCTGGTGGTATAGATATCCTTGATTTTCTGATAGAAAAAGCGCTCGGACAGGCGGATTTCACGGATGCGTTCCTGCAACTCCGTAAAATAGGTCATCGAGTCGCCCGTTTTGAAGCGCTCGTCGTTCAGGGCAAAGCCCTTGACGATGTATTCCTTCAATCGCTGGGTGGCCCAGATGCGAAACTGGGTACCTTGGTGGGACTTGACCCGGTAACCGACGGAAATGATTACATCCAGGTTGTAAAATTGAACATCTCTGGACTGGGTTTTGTCGGGCATGGCCCCATGGCGAGTGGTTGTCTGGAATTTCCGGACAACCACTCCTTCGTCCAATTCTCCTTCACTGAAAATATTGCGGATGTGCTCGGAAATGGTCTTCTTACTTTTGCCGAACAACCCCGCCATGTGGTCCTGAGTCAGCCAGACCGTCTCATCCTCCAGCCGGACATCGATTCTGATTTTGCCGTCGGAAGCTTGGTAAATAAGAATTTCTGAATCGCTCATGTCGCTGGCTCCATGCCTATAAAGTATTTTTCAGGTCAACGCGACCGAAAAAAGCCCATTCTACTCCATTCACTCTGTCCCCCAGGTCCATCTGTTCAGCATCAATGGCACCGTAGCTACCTTAGCGAACGAGACTGTTTTGTACATTAACCATGCATGCATACAGCTACTTTATTTTAACAGGAATAAAACCATGTTGGCCTTCGTTTGTTTTGGCAAACGCGATGAAGTTGATTTTTTTCGAATCAACAAGTTGTACAGGAGGTGCCTCATTTTCAAGAATAATGATTTGAGCATCAGAAAATGATGAAGCAATGTCCATATAGAACGAATTAGACCTTCCCCACCGCAATAACGTTCGATTTGGTTGTGATCGAGCGCATACGACTACTTTGATTCAGGAAAAATTGACATAAATTTGGCGAGTTTTCGTGAAGTGCTGTAAGCATGATCTTGGTACATAGCTGCTGGCAGCGCAAAGACACGAAAGGAGGCTCGCCAATGGAGATTGTGCGACAGTTGGGTAAGTTTGTCCAGAAAATATCAGTTGGTCTGCGTGGTTCGGACCGTAGGTTCGTTGGTGATGTCTTGTTGGGCGTAGTTCAGCGTGGCTTGGTGGAGGTCCACATGGGCGGCCGCAAGCGCATGATGCTGCTGACGTGGCGAGTCCCTAAAAGCTCCGTCGAGGCGGCCCAATGGATCCAGGCGTACCTTAGGCGCTGGAGCGTGGAAGACTCGGCCCGAGCCTGCAAGCAACTCGTCGGTATCGAGGATGTGCGCGTCCAGTCCCTGCGAGCTATTGTCCGGCTTGCGGCCATAGCGCTTGGTTGGCTGTGCTTGCGAGTGCTCTTCGCCCCGAAGACGGTCGCCAAAATCCTTGGCCGGGCGAAAACGGTGGGCCGCGAACCGCTCTACCTCGTGTACCGGCTACTGGAGGGCATTCGCCACCCGGCCTGACTCGTGGGCCGTCGTGAATCACGCGTCATCCCCCAGTGGGGGAAGGGGGGCCTGCGCCCAAAGACAGCACGGAAGCGTCGTAAACAACGACTTCAAACACGAAAATACCAGCTTTAACCATCACAACAACGAACATTGCATCGTCTGCGAGGGGAGTGGGGAAGGTCTAATTTACTTCTTCTTGACATGCTGGATAGATCGGGGTTGTAATGTGTCGGCCTGCGACACCTGACTGGGTCAGCTCTCAAAGGAGGTTTGGTCCGCAATGACTGCGATTCTTGTAATACTCATTCTGGTTTCACTTTCGATCAGTTCATGGCTAGTCTATCGTGCTGTGACCGTCACTAAACGGAGCGTCGTATCGACCGCGAGAGAACTTTCCACCAGATTCTCGGACACGGTGCAATGTCAGTCATGCGGCAAGTCCTATCCTTCGGTTGTGCAATTTCCCTGTGACCGATGCGGGTTCGTCGCGAAACGGAATATTGCTTCAAAGTGTCCGGAGTGTGGCTTCAGGGCCACTGCGGCAAGTTGTCCTAGTTGTGGTCGGTCGATTCTATTTGGATAGCCTCAAATGGGCTGATGACAGGAGAACCAAATGGGAAACTTTCTCGAACGTCGGTACAAGACTCTGTTCATCTTGGTAAAGATCTACGAGATCCTGGGGTGGATTCTCACAATTACCATTATCGGGGCCTTCATTGGCATCCCGATGATCCTGTTCGCGCAAACGATCCTCGTGCAGGTGAGCACCGAGGACAACACTAGGAAGAGCTTGGATCTCCTGGCTCGCCTCGTGAAAGCATCTGGTCCCGGTGGCGTCACGAACGCGCTGGCGTTTCAGTCGGCTATTGGGGGCGAACAGGATGAGCCGGAGGTGATGTGTCCGAAGTGTGGCACAACCGTCGAACCAGACGACACGTTCTGTGGCGAATGTGGTGCCTCGCTCCGGGTCTAGTCTTCGCGGGTTCGACTAGCTCGATGGCAGGAGAAATCCATGGTCACCTGCCGGAAGTGCGGAAGTCGTTTGAAGGATTCGGTGAAGTTCTGCAAGTCCTGCGGGACTCCCGTCTTGCCCGCTCCGGCAGAATCTCCCGAGATTCGCGCCAAGCGTCAGACATACGCGGCTAGGATAACCGCAGCCCCCAATGCCGTCGAACCGTTGCTTGAATTCGCAGAATACCTGGAGGACATCGATCAAATCGGCGAGGCAGTCGAGTTCCTGGAACGGGCTGTCCGGATTGGGCCGAACAACGCCATCGTGCGCGGAAGCGTGCCGTCCTGCATCTCGGGTTGCAATCCTACGACAACGCCGCCGCCGTGAACCGCGGCACTCCGTGGACCGCGCCGTTGTCCGCGTTCTCCTACGGGACTATTGAGGCTCCACGTCGATTTGACTTGGCCGTATGTATCGGAGATAATGGCCGTCCATTGTGGGGAGAGGTCTGTCGTGCAGAAGTGTAGGAACTGCGGTGCGAAATTCGAAATGGCGACTCGCTACTGCAAACGGTGCGGAATGCCATTCAACGCCGCCCAACTGGTGAGAGACGCCACAAGCCAGGCACAGGGGGTCCACCCGATCAACGAAAACGGGACGGGCTCGTTGGCTCGTACCACGTCGCACTGGAGACGCTTTCTGGGGATCCTCGGTTCGGGTCTAATCGCCATGGTATTTGACCGCTTGGTCTTCCAACCCTTTAGGACCACCCTCTGGCAAAGTCAATCCGACTTCCAGAATCCAGAACTCATGAACTTTTCTTTCTGGTACGGGCAGCTCCTGGGCACCCAATGGATCCTTCCATACCTGGTGTGGGGCCTACTCCCATGGATCCTTGCCGTCTCTGCGGCGCTGTTGTTCCTGAGATTGTTTCGTGGACTCGGAACGGCGGCAGTTCTTTCGCTCGCGTTCAGCGTGTTCGTCGGCTTTCTGTTCACTTCCTACCAGCTCCGCGAATTCCAATGTTCTGCCGATTTCATACTGAGCCATAATATACAAGGATCCATGGCCATGCTCCTGGTTTCGTTGCCGATCCTTCTCGCTCCCCTTACATTGGGGCGTATCCGTTCCCGCTCTGCGGCAATACTGTGGGCCGTGGTCGGTGGTACGACGGCCATTGAGGCCTTTGAATTGGTGGTATACACCTTCACGCCCGTTTACGACTGCAACGGTGGGCTTAGCCATTCGACGGTCAACCCGCTTCTGTACCTTGCATATCTTGTGGGAGGTGCAGTCCGCGGCGGCGTCTGGGCGTTTCTTTGGATAAGGTTCGTCCGCCCGGGGCGATTCGAGGCGGCAATGATGCGAAAACCCCTGGGGCGGATCAGCGTTCGCGGATGAGGCACCATCGTCCGAATCTGCCTCTGGACCGGCCTGCCCTTCGCTCGCCCTTCCTCCTTCGGTAGCGGTTAGACAACGCTGTCGCTGTCCGTTTGGCGCCCGCTGGCAGGCATAACCCCAGCCTATCATCCCACGAGCCGTTCTTCGGGAAGACGATGGACAGGGGCGCAATGGCTGCGGATGTGACTTCCAGATGTTGGGAGGTTGGTTGGCGACACCTATTAACCTTACAGGAGCCTCCTTCCTAGCGACCTCGGTTTTACGTCCACGGACAGGGACAGGGGCAGGGCTACAAGGGTGGGAATTCGGGCTCGGTTACCGTCCTTACTAGGCGGAAGCCTAGGGCCATGAAGCCACTATTAGGTGCGCGTTTGTCACGGCTAGCTGAACGCACCTCATCTGGGTCAAAGTCAAACCCGCCGCCGCGATGAACCCGCTGCCAGCCATTCGAGGGACCCAGAGGATCCTTACAACCTGATTTGCAATGATCCTCATAATAAGTGGCACTGTAGAAGTCATTAACCCACTCACACACATTGCCAGAAACATCATATAGTCCCCATGCATTAGGTGTTTTCTGGCCCACTCTTTCTGTTCTATTGTGACTGGTGCTGTAATACCAAGCTATTTCATCAACATCGCCATAGTAATATGACGTAGTACCCGCCCGAGCAGCATATTCCCATTCAGCCTCAGTAGGCAAACGATAACCTCTGCAATCAAGACCTGCAAAAGTGACTACACAGTCCAGGTTCGTTCACAAGGGAGTTCCACAATTGCTAAACTGGTAACACTTTTGGAACCCCTCATTTTCGGAAAGTTGATTTGCATAGTTTGCAGCATCAAACCAATCGACCATCTCAACGGGACAGTCATCACCACATGTGTTGAAGTGAGACGGATTCGTGTCATTAAGCAACTTCCACTGACCTTGGGTTAACTCGGTCTCTTGTATATAGAAAGCGCGTGTAATCGTGACCGAATGTATCGGCTTTTCATCATCGTTGAACCCTAAGCCGAAAGTTCCCATCCTAAACGAGCCTGCAGGAATGTAGCACCAGCCACCTACGCAGTCGTTAATCTCTTTCGGCATACACTTGAGGTTGCTATCGCAGATTGTATTATCAGCACAAGTACCACATGACAACTCAGGACACTGAGAACTGACGCCGCATCCTTGTTGCTGACACTCCAAAACGCAACTTTTTTTGGTGCACTGGTGACTGTGACAGACTTGTTCGTCAGGCTCTTGCAAACACTCCGAATCTTCATCGCATCCAGTAACGATCCGGATTGATGCGCCCTCCAGTTTAGGGTAGTAGTCAAGCTCAGCAAGGACTTCCTCATCGTCGATTACTATTGAGCATTGGCCGAATGATTCGTCCTCCTGCTTTAGCTCTGTCATCGCGGCGCCAAGTGATGCACCCTGTAAAAGTCGCTCGAAAAGGGTGACGTTTGTCCTTTCGTCCTCTGTTCCAGTCGATATGCTGTTGTTCCAGCCGATGAACACGCCTAGTCCCTTTTCATGCATGACGGATGCTAGACTGTCATTCCTGAGCCCGTCAGAGGCCGAAAAATAAAGCAGACTGTCGTCTTTAAATTCAAAGCCTTTGAAAAAATTCGGGTAGATCGTGAAGTATGTGCCATCGTCGTCTACCGTTGTACCAAGTCCAATGGCGCGACTACTGAATTCGCCGGCCATTGGACAGAGGTCGCCAGTTGGAGACTGACCGGTCAAAAAGGCGAAGACTTCATCGTCGGTGGCACCATCGACTCGAATGTAAACCACGTCTAACTTGGATATCCGGCGGATAGCTTCCAAGGTAACTGCAGGGCCTTCAAATGCGGGAGCAACATCAAAGCCGGCATTTGTTAGCAATCGTCTTATTTCCTGGTGAGTGTTTTGCGAGCCTTCCTCGGGGGGCAGCGTTGAGTAAACAGCGGCCTTCCCAGAGCCAACGGGCGCATTTATCGGCGATGGAGCTGGTGGTGGGGGCTGTGGGGCGTAACTTCCGACGAAAGAGGACATAGGGGCAGTGTAAATACCGCACCTAATGCTGGATGCCCAGGTGAAAAAAATCGCCGACCCGTCGGTGTTTATATCAGATACGGCTTCTTTGGTTTTCAGATAGGCAATCGCAGCGCTTGTTGCCTCTTGCTCACCGGATTCACGCTTGGCCTGATAGGCAGCCTTGGCCTCCTGCATCGCCGTGGTAGCTGCCTCTATCTTGTCGGTCATGGCGGCAGTTTCACATGGCTCTGGAGGTTCTTGTCCGTTATCGGGGGTGCCTTTATCAGGAGTGTCGACTCCTGGGTCGGGAGTTTCGTCAGAGCCTCCTGGGTCGTCCCCTGTGTCTAGATCCACGTCTGAAGTTGTATCTCCAATGGTATCTGTGTCTGGCTTTCCTGGCACATTGTCCCCTTCTGGGCTAGACCCAGACGAGCATGCAAGCATGCCCACTGCAAGGCTTACAACGACCCATAAAGCCCATTTTTGTTGTTTCATGACCGCTTTTCCTTTGGTTTCTAACAAAGAGCTGCGCGGATTGTATCCTGTTTTACCGGTTATGGTAAGCGTGTATCCCGGGGGGCAGGGACGGGGGCATGGCCAGGGCGGGCTGGGCTGAACTACTTCTGGGCGATTCGCATTAGGTCTACGCAACGGCAGGAGTAACCCCACTCGTTGTCGTACCAAGCCAGCACTTTAACCATGCGGCTGTTTGGCATGACCATCGTTGAATTCGCATCAAAGATAGAGGAAGCAGGGTTATGAATGATATCAGTGGAAACCAGTTCGTCTTCTGAGTATTCCAATACACCCTTCATTGGACCTTCTGCAGCTTCCTTCATGGCTGCATTGATTTCCTTAATCATTTCCTTTGGATCGCGAACCTGGATTCTTTCCAGCTCACACACAAAGTCAACCAAAGAGCCATCTTGTACAGGGGCTCTGACTGCCAGACCATCCAGACGGCCTTCAAGTTCTGGAATAATTTTGCCAATTGTCTTGGCAGCACCAGTTGTCGTCGGGATCAGGTTAACTGCGGCAGTTCTAGCTCTTCGCAGGTCGCTGCTGTGAATCTGGTCCAGGATTTTTTGGTCGTTGGTGTAGGCATGAACTGTGGTCATGAAACCACGCACAAGCCCGAATTTTTCGTGCAGAACCTTAACCACTGGAGCCAGACAGTTCGTTGTACACGAAGCATTAGAGATCAGCTTGTGCTCAGGCTTCAGATCCGCGTCGTTGACCCCATGAACAATCAGGGCATCAATCGCATCCTTTGGGGGGACCGTAAGCAACACTTTCTTGGCACCAGCCTTCAGATGGCCTTCAATCTGGGCGCGATTGCGGAAAACACCAGTGGCTTCAACGACAAAATCGACGTCGTACTTGGCCCATGGAATCTCCTCAGGAGACCTGAAAGACAGAAAATCCGCGGGCTTACCATTGATGATAATTTGGGTGTCGTTATATTCGACAGTCCCAGGGAAACGGCCATGGGCAGAGTCAAACTCAAACAGCTTGGCATTAAATCTGACACCCTTGGCATAATTTTTTGGATCGATCAAATCGTTGATCGCAACAACCTCAAATCCACCTTGCTCAATGGCCGCTCTGGCCACCAGACGTCCAATTCGCCCAAAGCCATTTATTCCGATTCTGATTACTTTACTCATTCCAAACACTCCATATCGAAAAGACATCAGCATGAATTCGAATAACTCGAACCCTGACGGTCACGGATTCTATTCCCGAATGACGCTCTGTCAATAACTTTCGCTAATAATCCTAATGTTACTTGAAGTTTGCTGCTTTGATTTTACAGCCTGATTTGACAAGTTCCCTCAAACGGTTGATCATCCAATGGGCGCTTTTTCAAGGAGTTGTATCAATGTCTGATATATGGCGTGAAGTGGTTATAAAGGCAGTTTTAGAGAAGTTTTCACCAATGGCTCTAAAGATTCTGTCCGATCAGCGTGTTCAAACGTTGCTTTCCCAGGCGTTAAACTTCCAAGCCGACATGCGGCAAAACATGGAGGCGCAAATCAAGCGGGTGGCCAGAACTTTGGAGCTGGTCACCCGTGATGAGCTGTCATCTTTGCGTGCAGTGGTGAAGTCATTGGAAGCGGAAGTAGCTGATTTGCAAGCTGAACTTGCCAAGGCAAAGGAAGCGGAGGCCGCCGAGCCGAAGCCAGAAAAGGCTGCCCCCAAAGCGGCTCCGAAGGCTGCCCCCAAGGCCGCCCCAAAGAGTGACCCCAAGGCCGCCCCAAAAGCCACCGCTCCCAAAGCCGCCAAGCCAAAGGCCGCCCCAAAGCCCAAGCCTGCCTCAGAGCCGAAGCCCAAACCAGCAAAATAACGATTACCGTTGAATTTTAGGGCCTATCACCAGCTAAACAGTCGGCCATAAACCCCGTAACCCGAGCCGTCCTGTGCATACGAGGACCAGGTCACTAGGAATTGATATGCATGGCATGCCGCAGCTGGGTACCACTGGTCACTGGTCGTAAACTCGTGAACCCTGAATTCGCCAGCATAAGCTGCAGGACCGTAAAACCGTTGTGCGTAGGTCCCCTGGCCTGAACCGTCTTGAGCATTGGAGCGCCACAACACAACCCACCTTCCTGTGGAGGGGAAACCCGCAACAACAGGTTGGGCCTGATCGCTAATAGTGGTGCTGTTTATCCTAAACTCTGGGCCGTGTTTTGTACCATAAAGGGTAAAACGCTGCCCATAGATGCCAAGTCCAGACCCGTCTTGGTCCTCTGAATCCCAAACAACCACGTACTGATTATTGGTAATCTGGGCTATTGAGGGGTTAGATTGATTCTTGGCCGTAGTGGTGTTTACAAGCTGTTCACTACCGATAGCTGCCCCCTCATTGTTGTAGAGGCGCATGAATATATCGTAGTCGCTAACCCCAGGACTGCGACTTACTGCAGAACGCCACACAATGATGAAGCCTCCATCATCAAGGCCCAGAATTTTGGGAGAATCCTGGATCCCAGCCGTTGTCTGGTTGACCACGAATTCACTGCCATTAAAAGATCCATCCGCGTTAAAGCGCCTAGCAACTATCCCATTATTGTCACCATCTTGCAGATAAGACTGCCAAACCACCACAAATCCGTTATCTGGGAGGGCCGCAACCGACGGACGTCTTTGATCGTACTGGGTGAAGGAGTTTACGAGTATCTCGCCACCAATCTTGGTTCCTGTTGGCGTTAACCTTTGTAAAATAACGGCCTTACCTTGGCTATCCTGGCCGGTTGATTCCCATACCGCAACCAAGTTTCCATTTGGTAACACCGCAATATGGGGTGCTGTTTGTGGATTGTCTTTAAACGAGTTTACCCATATGTCATTGTTTCCTTGGGGTTTTCCAGTGGAGTCAACAAATCTCAAGGCAATCTCTTCATCCTTCAATGCCTGCCAGGACTGGAAAATCACCGCATAGTTACCGTTAGCAACAGGTGCAACCGCTGGCATCCACTGGTCCATAGATGCGTTGTAGTTGACTCTGAACTCGGTTATTTGGCAGTTGGTGCAACCGTCCCAAGCGATGGTGTTGCCATCATCACACTCCTCGCCAGGGTCAAGGAAATTGCCATCGCAGTCAGCGTCTATGCCACAGACTGAGGCCCCTGGATGGATCGAGCTGTTTTCGTCGTCGCAGTCTCCTGCCTCGGTGGCTGTATATCGGTTAACCAGGTCTGGCGAGCAGAGACACTTGAAGTCGATATCGTTACCGTAGCCATCTTGGTCATGATCTTTATAGTAAATGTCGCAACCAATAGCTCCTTCTTCATCGGTGAATCCGTCGCAATCGTTGTCCTTGCCATCACACTTTTCTTCAAGGCCCGGCGCCATTTCAGGGTCATTGTCGTTACAGTCGTCAAAATAGAGGCTGGTGTATTTAATAGCTGGGTTGCCTCCACGGCAGAAGCACTTTGGCTGGTCTGGGTTGGAGCCACGACCGTCGCCATCACCGTCATAGTAGTAGCTGACACAGCCGACCGCGTTTTCTTCGTTCAACAGGCCATTACAGTTGTCGTCAACAGGTGGCACTCCCTCTGGTTCACAGATTTCCAGGGCTCCAGGATTGATGGCCGGGTTTGAGTCGTTGCAGTCGCCTCCTACTGTGGCCGTGAATTTTCCAGCCACGTCAGGCCCACATAGGCAACGCGGTGTAGAACCAAGGGCGCCATAATTGTCGCCATCCCCATCATAGTAGAAGTCCACACACCCTTGGGCCCCTTCTTCATCAGTTTTGCCGTTACAGTTGTTGTCGATGTTATCACCACATAGTTCTGGCATATCGGGGTTTACATCTTTGTTTGTGTCATCACAATCCCGGTTGTTACGGGATGTATAAACGTCCATTGCGCTACATAGACACTTGGAATCCGAGGGGTTTCCATAACCGTCGTTGTCACGATCAGCGTAATAAATTTCACATCCCTGGGCCCCTTCTTCATCAGTCTTGCCATTGCAGTTGTTATCAATGCCGTCGAAACATAATTCTGGTTGACCTGGGTTCAGCGACGATTCGTGATCATCACAATCTCCACCTTCGAGGGCGGTATAGTAATCCTCGTCAGCACATAGACATCTTGGAGTACCAACACCATAGCCGTCACCGTCAAAATCGTAGTACCTGTCGACACAGCCAACAGCTCCTTCTTCGTCGGTGTCTCCGTTGCAATTGTTATCAATGCCATCCCCACAAAGCTCTGGTTTGCCAGGGTTGATGTTCCTATTAAAATCATTACAGTCGCCACCAACGTCAGCTGTGTAGGGTGGGCGTAGGCCGCAAATGCACAAGCCACTGCCAGTTCCGTAGCCGTCGCCATCATTGTCTTCATAACGAAGGATACAACCTTGGGCGTTGTCTTCGTCAGTCTGGCCGTTGCAGTTGTTGTCGATGCCGTCACCACAGATCTCTGGTCTTGCAGGGTTAATCTCGGCGTTGGTGTCATCACAGTCATTCGAGTTGAGACTAGTGTATCGGCTGGAATACTCAGGCCCACAAAGGCATTTGGAAGGTCTGGAAGCGGTCCCGTAGCCGTCCCTATCCCCGTCATAGTAGTAAGGTTGGCAGTCGGCAGAACCCTCTGGGTCCGTACGTCCGTCGCAGTTGTCGTCTATACCATTACAGCGTTCGGTGGCGCCAGGATACACCTTGTTATTGGTGTCATCGCAGTCCCCATCCAATGTGGCCGTGTAAGACCCCTTGCCAGCGCAAAGGCAACGAAAATCAGTGCTTAAACCGTAGCCATCCATGTCTAGGTCTCGATAGAAAATCTCGCATCCTTGTGCGTTTTCCTCGTCGATTCGTTGGTCACAGTTGTCATCTATGCCATTGCAGATTTCCACCGCGTTTGGATGGACATTGGCGTTATTGTCATCGCAGTCATAATCCCGATCTGTTCTAGGAGTTGCAGTGTATGGATATTCAGGCCCACAGAGGCATTTGGCGTCATCTCTTAAACCGTAGCCATCTTGGTCCTGATCCTTATGATAATTGATGCAGCCGATGGCACCTTGTTCGTCGGTCCGTCCATCACAGTTGTCGTCGATTCCATTGCAGACCTCCCTTTCAGGCGGGATGCCGTAGCAATCGTCCTTGCCATTTAAGCACCTAGCTGTACCAGGGCATGAACCCCAGCGGTTAGTTATCATGCACGCCACAGGTTCAACGTCATCTGTAATACCGTTGCAATCATTGTCGATTCCATCACAGATTTCGGCTACTGGAATCATTGCCGAGCACTCAGAAAGGCCCGTATCAAGGCAATGACGCTCTCCTGGGCACCGGCCGAACTCATTCGATATGGCGCACGCAGTTCTTATTCCTTCATCGACGGCCCTTTGGGTACAGGGGCAAGTGCCACTTTTTGGTACGCACTGCCTAGTGTTAACGTTGTCTATCGATTTTCCAAGTCTGCAATGGTGTGTCGAGGGGCAGTCTTCATCACTTGCACAAGGAGAGCCGCAAAACCACCCCTCGTCATCGCCCATACAGGCTGGCGCCCCGACAGCTAGTGGGGTTACACACGAGATATCAGAATTACAAGGCAGACAAAGGCGGGTGAAGAGATACACGCAGGCATACATAACGTCGGGTTCACCCTGGACCTGTAAACATCGTGTCCCATCGGGGCAGGCGGTTGAAGAGTCGCACAGTCGGGCACAGACCCGTCCGGCTGGTGAGTCGATACAAAATCCAGAATGGCATTCGTCGTTTTCGCTGCATGGGGCCCCAGGTGTTCCTTCTTCGATGGTGCCAGTTTCATCATGGGCATCGAAGACATCAAGGCAGTCGTCACAGTCATCTGTATCGGCCTCAACGTCTGGGTCAGGAGGCGTGTCTGGACGACCATCATCAGGAATAACTACTGGGATTTCGCTGTCCTCCATCAGGTCTTGCTTGCCTGAATCGCCTGGCCCGCCAATATCGACATCACGCTCCCCACCACCGGAGCAAGCCATGAAAGCCAAAACGATAGAATATAAGACAAAATATCTGGTTTTCAGATACACGAACACCCCCAACAAAAGTCCCGTAATTATACTAGGCTGCACGAATGCTTTCAAGGTAAGTGGTCTGTAATAGGTGACTAAGTTTAGTGTTTAGGTAGGGTCTCGGTGGTAGGGCTTTCCCTCGATCGAATACTCGCGATACTCCACAGCGAGCTTGGTTGTCCGTAACTTTTCGGAGGCGCCGGCTTCCAATTGGCGAATGCGCTCCCTGGTCAGATTCATGATTTTCCCAACTTCTTCAAGGGTTACAGGGCGCGTGTCTGCAACGTCGAGCACACACGAAATCGTCATTTCGTCTGGTTCAATGTCTGGAAAATTAATTTTGATTGACCCTGTTTTAGGATTTACATCCATCCAAAGATGGTACTTACACCCCACCCAAGGACATGGGCGCTCCCCATCTTTACAATCAGCCCTAGTTTTAGGACGCAGAGCTTCCAGTTCCTCATCCCACTGAATGCCATCCGAGAAATCGACGCGTCCTAGGCGCCTTGCGGCGATAGTGCGAGAACGACGTTTCCCCTGATGGCGCTCACGGGCACGCCCTGCGGCCATCTGATCCAACCTAGCCTTGAGGTCCATCTATCCGATCCCCAGAAAACAGGTGCGAAAACCCTACCACAAGGTGAACGAGTTGAAAAGAGCCTCAGCCCAAAAACAATTAGGCTTTGATTAGACGGCGGTTTTTGGTCGACCTGAAAAACAATTTATGGAATCGGGCCGACGCCAAGTTCTGGACGTGGGTTTATCCACAAGTCAACAGGTACCTTGACGTTTCTAGGTCTAAAGGGCAGGTTGACTTTTTGGCCGATGCCGGCGGAGTGATAGGCTGCCAACATGATTTCAAGTACTTCCAGCCCGTCAATGCCAGACTCAATTGGGGTTTTGCCCGTTCTCATGCAGTCAACAAAGTGCTTGTCCTCTTGAGGATAACCGTTGTTCCACAGCCATTCAAAATCTGGGTGAGCCCATCCTTGGGAGTCATCTTCCCCTGGAAAGCCCTTTTCTGAAAAAGTCTTAAGCGAACTGCCCTTCAAAAGGTCGGCGTAAATGACGCCTTCGGTGCCAAAGATTTCCAAGGTGCTGTCCATCCCACCTTTCAACGCCCAAGAGGATTCGGCTTGGCCAATGGTGCCATCTTCAAATTCCATAATGATTATCACGTGGTCTTCTTGTTTGGTCACGTCCTTGTGTAGATAAGTCCCCATGTGAGCCATTACTGATTTGACCTTAGGTTTACCAAGCGCCCAGCGGATGCATTCAATCGAATGACAGCCCATGTCCATCAAGATTCCGCCGCCAGCCAGTTCTGGCTGCCAAAACCATGGTGAATAGGGGCCAGCGTGCTTTTCACATTGGCGCAGCAGGTATGGCTTTCCGATGCCGCCGGTCTCCATCAATTGCTTGGCCCTGACAAACTTTGGGGCAAAGCACAGTTCCTCAGCGTATCCAAGCACTAACCTTTTTTCTTTCGCCAGGTTAATCATTGCCTCGGCGTCATCAATCGTAAGCGCCAGCGGCTTTTCACAGATGACATGGCGACCAGCATTTAGCGCGTCAATTGCAACTGGAGCGTGGAATTTGTTTGGTATCCCAATCACCACACCATCAACGGCTGGGTCCTCAAGCATCGCCTTGTGGGATGGGTAAAACTTTGGCACGCCATAGTCGTTAGCGAACTTTGTGCCCCTTTCAACGTCAAGGTCGGCAATCGCAACAACCTCAACGTTTGGGATGGTTCTTAAGGCATCCAAGTGTGTCTTAGAGATGAATCCGGCGCCTATCAAACCAAAGCCTAATGTTTCCATATCAGCCTCCAGATTACTTATCGAAAACAGTGATTGAGCAGCTTTTGGGTGCGGCCATCAGCCAGGATCTTAACGCAAATCACTGGCCAGACGTTGGACCTTTGCTATTGCTGCCACAATATCTTCAACATCCTTTTTCGTTCCCGACAGATAGGAATAGTGCATCCAGATTCCCTGCTCATACGACATCTTTTCGGCTACTGGGCAGGAAATGTCCTTGTTGAACAAGATTCCCTCGCCATAGCGGTCACGTAATGCAGGATATTCGTCAGAAAGGGCGTTCATAATCGGCTCGTGGTACAAGGGGGTATAGAATTCCCCGTCCAGCTCGACGCCTTCTTTTTCAAGGGCTTCCAAGAAACGATCACGGTGAACGCCAGCAAAGGCCTCGCTGTCGTACTTCATGATGGTCTGGTAAGCCGACTTTCTGGTGGTTCTGGGGTCTGTTTCCAACACAGTCAGGCCCTTAACTTCAGAGTGGAGCACTTTTTTGAAGTAGTCATGCATCTCGGCTCTAGCCTTGGTGACCTCGTCAAGGCGGTCCATTTGGCCCATTAAAACGGCTATTTGCAGCTCAGACAGTCGGTAGTTGCCAGTAAACAACTGCCCTTCATAGCCGTCGTAGCCAGGACCTTTGCGTCCACAGTTAATCAAGCTCATCACCTTTTGGCGCAAAATGTCGTCATTTGTCGTGATGCAGCCACCTTCGCCAGAGGTCATCAGCTTGGAGGACTGGAAGCTAAAAGAGCCCAAATCACCAATGGATCCAACGCCTTTGCCCTTCCACTGAGCACCATGGGCGTGTGCACAGTCTTCGATAACAATCAAGTTGTGCTTTTTGGCGATTTCCATGATCCGGTCCATGTCAGCGATTGACGCGCCGAGATGCACTGGAATTACTGCCTTGGTCTTGGGCGTGATTGCCGCTTCAAAGGCGTCTGGATCCATGCAGTAGTTGCGCTCTTCAATGTCGACAAACACTGGTACGCCGTTTTGGCGGACTGCGGCGGCGGCAGTTGCCGCAAAGGTGATGGCGGGAACGATGACTTCGTCGCCAGCTTTTAGACCAGCTGCATGTAGAGCAATTTCCAAGGTTACCGTGCCGTTAGCGGCTGGGAGACAATATTTGGCACCGTGGTACTCTGCAAATCGTCGCCCAAATTCAAGAGACAAGGGAGACGGATATGGATATCCACCCCAACGACGTGATTCAAGAGCCTTAAGCAAGTATTCTTTTTCTCGATCATCATATTGAGGCCAGGGCGCAAATCCGCCCTCTCTGACAGGAGTGCCACCAAACAGCGCTAGTTTTTCCATTTTTCCACCATTATTTTCACAGGTTTTATAACCATGACCAAACAGGCCCACCAAAGCAGCAAGCCGGTCTCAAAAGCGCGGGAAATGTACCATGGGACAAAGGAATATCCAACTGAAATAAAAGTATACATTTTTGGAACGCCACTCCGAAAATGTATTGATTCGGCTTCCGTTTTACACTATAACTTAGTCGTATATGGAGGCTCACTCATGTATATAGAGCGCAAAATTGAATCTCAACTAAAATACTTGGCTGCCCATTTCCCCGTAGTTGTCGTTTCAGGAGCGAGACAGACCGGTAAGACCACATTGGTAAAAGAAACTTTCGGATCGCAAGAGAATATCACTTATGTTACTTTGGACTATCCGAGAATACGAAATCTGGCGAAAAACGACCCTGAGCTCTTTCTTCAACAATATCAGACACCGGTGATAATCGATGAAATACAATATGCGCCGGAACTTCTTGTGTACATAAAAATCCAAGTCGATGAAAACAGAAAACCAGGCCAATATTATCTTACAGGTTCGCAAATGTTTAGAATGATGAAGAATGTCAGCGAGTCATTAGCCGGTAGAGTTGGACTGCTTTCCCTGTTCGGATTCAGCCGTTCGGAAATATACGCAAAACCTGAAGTCCCGTTTCTCCCTTCAAATACTCACATTGAAAAGAGCAAAGAAACTGTAATCACTGTTTTCGACCGGATATTCAGAGGAAGTATGCCGCAATTAGTTGTAGACCCGGAATTAAGTCCAGAAGCGTATTTCAATGCGTATATGCAGACATATATAGAGCGGGACATAAGGGATTTACTCGAATTAAAAAACGAGTCAAAATTTCTAAAGTTTGTTTCCTGTGCTGCCGCAAGAACCGGGCAAGAATTAAACCTGTCCGATATAGGAAGAGATGTCGGCATCGATTCGAAAACCGCAGACAATTGGATGTCTATATTGATTAATTCCGGAATTGTCTGTCTCATTCAAGCTTTCTCAGGTAATACGATAAAACGAATCATAAAGCGGCCAAAACTGTATTTCATGGATACCGGTCTTGCATGTTATCTCAGTCTGTGGAACGACCCCCGTGTATTGGAAAGGTCCGCAATGGCCGGAGCTATGTTTGAGACATATGTTGTTTCAGAGATAATTAAGCAATATGCAAATGCCGGTCTGGATATCAGAAGTCGTCTCACATACTATAGGGACAACAACGGCAAAGAAATAGATCTCATAATAGAGAGAAACAAAAGACTGTTTCCTGTCGAAATAAAGAAAAGCGCCGATCCCGGAAAAACGGCAATCAGAAACTTCAGTGTAATGGAATCGCTTTCCGATAATATCGGAACCGGTGCGGTAATATGCCTTTCTTCTCAGCAATACCCGCTTGATGCAAACAAAATAGTTATCCCGATAGGGATGCTTTGATGATCTCCTTTTATCGGAATCATCTTCTCAGCATTTAATCAACTTCACCAGCTTAGACCTGTTCCTGTCCCTGTCCCTGCTTCCTGTTCCTGTCCCTGTCCCTGCCTCTCGCCCTTCCAGTGCTAGCCTTCAATAAACTTCCTCTTGGGTGGGTGAATTAGAATCAAGGCCAGTCCCATTGCCATTAGGGGCCAGCCTTTGCCGCCTTGGATGTGGATAATGAGGCCCATGACGCTGGAGAGTTCAAAGAGCACCCATGCGACGATCATTAGGGTGATTGGTTTGTCACCTTTGGTCTGCTCGTCGGTGGATGGCGGTTGGCCGCCTGGTTTCAACTGGTGTATTTTGCGAAAAATTAATCCGCCGGCTACGGCTCCAAAAAAGCCAGTCATCACAAGTGGATTGGTTACTTTGGTCAGTTGGATGCTGGTTTGTTTGAAAGCCAAAAAAGCCATGACCAGATAGGATACTGTCGCAAGAGCTAGAGCCAGCCAAATGATTTGGGCACCTTTGAATTTGCGTTCGATGTTTTGAGAGGTATCCATGTGACGCTCCATTTTGTGACAGGCGCGAAGTAGCGCTGGCGGTATTATCACGGATCTTTGGGGGATGTGTATAGGACAGGGGCAGGGACAGGGACAGGGGCAGGGGCAGGGACAGGGACAGGGGCAGGGGCAGGATCAGGGACAGGGGCAGGGACAGGGTCAGGTCAAAGAAGAAACCCCCAGAGTCTATGGCGAGAAGGGTATAGCTTTATCAAAACTTCCAATTTTCAAAAGTTTTGATAAAGTTAACCCTGGTGCGGCTGCAGGAACACATGAAAAAACTAATCGAACGTAAATTTTATCTTGACCAGCTGAAGAGGCTAAAAGACCAACACATTATCAAAGTTATCACCGGGTTAAGACGTTCAGGAAAATCAACACTACTCACAATGTTTGCACAACAAATCATAAACTCAGGAGTCTTTACAAGTCGAGTCCACCAGTACAACTTTGAAAAACCTCTATTTCCGGAAAACCACACTTGGCGTGATATTTATCAAGAGATAATGGCAAAAGTCGTCACCGATAATATGAACTATATTTTCCTGGACGAGCCCCAACAAGTGCCCGAATTTGAACGACTTATTGATGCCCTCTTTGTTGAAAATCATATCGACTTGTATGTAACAGGTTCAAATGCCTATTTTCTTTCAGGCGATATAGCCACCCTGCTTTCAGGTCGATATATCACCATCCATGTTTTGCCATTCTCATTCGCCGAGTTTGTTGAAAGTCAGGAAGAAACCACCGCAACCAAATATGAGCTATTCAATCGTTATCTTAGTGAAACCTCGTTACCGCAAGGCGTTTTTCTGCACAAACAGGGTATCGATATTCAAAATCAATACATTCTCGATGTTTACAACACTGTAGTAGAAAAGGACATTCGCCAACGATACAACATCCAAAACATGAGGAGCTTTGACAATCTTTCGATGTTCCTGATGGGCGCGGTTGGTAGCACTGTTTCACCCAGCAGCATCTCAAAAGCAATGAAGCAGGATCTCCAAAATATTCACCATAAAACGGTGCAAACCTACATTGATTATTTGGTCAACTCCTTTGTCTTTTATCCAGCGCATCGCTTTGATATAAAAGGAAAACAGCAGCTTGCTACACAGGAAAAATACTACCTTGTAGACCTCGGTTTTCGGAATCTGAAATTGGGCAAGTTCCAATACCAAGACCTTGGGCATCTGTTGGAGAACATAGTTTTCCTAGAATTAAAGCGGCGTGGTTACCAGATTTGGATTGGCAAGGTTGGTAGCTATGAAGTGGATTTTATTGTAAAAAATGCAATGAATAGCGTGGAATACTATCAGGTAACTTGGTCAATTTCAGACCCTATTACCGCTGAGCGTGAAATCCGGCCACTAAAAGCAATTGCGGACAACTATCCGAAACATATTATTTCGACAGATATGATAACTGTCGAAATTGATGGGATAAAGCATAGAAATATCGTTGATTGGTTGCTAGACCCATAAACCCAAGACTGCCATTAAATCGACGCACGGCCGTGATTCTGACCGTGTGTTTTTGGCTTACTCGTCAGTGTGCAGAACCTTTATTTTTGACCTTGTGCGGCTTCCCCTCTACAATCCGACCGGGAATTTGCCTTTATTTACAAGAGGTAGAATTCAGAAGAGGTTGAATCACATTGGCTTCTAGCAGTTCTGGTACAGGTAAGCTTTCCCGAGAGCTTGGGTTTTGGTCCTGTCTCGCCATAATGCTTGGCAACATCATTGGTGCAGGCATTTTTCTGACCCCGGCTGAGGTGGCTGCAGCATCCCCAAATGTCGCAACTTACTTGACTTTGTGGGCCCTTGGAGGGCTCATGGCCGCCAGTGGTGCCCATGTATTCGCTGAGCTTGGAATGTTGTTTCCCCAGGCCGGCGGCGATTATGTTTTCCTGGACAAGGCTTATGGCCGTTCTGTTGCCAGGGCCTGGGGCCTGCTTGCAGCTTTTGGAACTTTCCCAGGTTCGCTTGCAGCTTTGGCCGTCGGGATCACCGCGACCATCGCGCAAACGGACATGGGAGCGTTTTTGTTAGTTCCAATTTTTTCCACTGATTTCTTTACCTTGACCACCGGTGACTTGTTTGGTATCGCCTTGATTGGCCTTTCCATGACCGTGAATCTACTTGGCCTTTCATGGACTTCCGCCTTGCAGATGCTTTTATCCCTGGTTCCGGTCGGCTTGTTCACGATCTTTGCTGTCGCCGCAATTTTTGGCTGGCATTTGGACGCCGCAGATTTGGTCCAGCGTGATTCTTCAAGCTGGGATGCCAAAGGGCTTGCGGCAGCTGGTTGTGCCGTGTTTTTCACGTATTCTGGCTGGAACGTTCTGACCTATATTGGCGGTGAAATAAAAGAGCCCCACAAAACCATTCCCAGAGTCATTTTTACTGGCGTCACCTTTACTACTGTCATCTACATAGTTTTAAACCTTGCCTTTATCACGGTGATGCCTCTCGACGAGTTAAAAAACCAACAAAACGCCGGCGTGGCGGTTGCTGCTGCCCAACTGGGGGATGCTGGGGCGAAAGCGTTTTCAATCCTCTTATCTATGGCTTTACTTGCCGGCCTAAACGCCACAATGATGGCCGGCGCCAGAATCGCCTTTGCCATGGGCCAAGACAAGTTGCTTTGGCGTCAGATGAGGCTGGTTAGTCCGGTCCGCAAAACTCCAGTGACGGCAATCTGGACCCAAGGCATCATTGCCTCGCTGTTGGTACTTACAGGCAGTTTTTCCTTCCTGTTAACCTGGACAGGTAGCATCCTTATCCTGCTTTCATGTATTACTGCCTCCACAATTTTTGTGTTTCGCCACAAACGTCGCATGGAAATGCCTGTAAAGATGAAGGGTTATCCTTGGACTGCCATCATCTTTCTGTCGGTGGGTCTTGGAATTTGGGTGATAGGTCTGGTTCAGTCTTGGAAGTTGTTCCTGGTTCCTTTAGTGATATTCGTGGCTTTGTCTTTGATTCCTTACAAGGATCCCAACAACTCAAACAAAGCCGCAACTGGCAGCGATACCAGGCCGTGATTTTGGGCCAAAGGATTAATCCCATCCGTTTTCAAAACAACGCATGGCATTTTTAAACAGGATTTGGTCTATTTGCTCGTCGTTGAAATATCTAGTCATGGCGTGTGCAATGCGCCCAAACTGAGATGGCTTGAACACCTCTGCAAATGGGTGGGTCAGTCCGTCAAAATCTGAACCAATACCGATGACATCCACCAAACCAGTCAAATCTGCCATGTGCAGCATGTTTTCGATCAGATCGGGAATACCGTCATTGCCAGCGTAGTAGCGATCAATGGGGTCGACTAGCCAACGTTTGGAAATGATTAGGCCAACTACCCCACCTAGCCTGTTGATGGTCACGACCTCTTCGTCAGTCATGTTGTAGGGGGCTTTAAAAAAGCGCTGCAATCCAACGTGTGACGCGACTACGGGGCGGTTAAAATCGGCACAGTGCTCATACACATGTTGACGTGCATGCTCCTGAAGGTGACTCAGATCAACAAGTATCCCAAGTCGCAAAAGCTCCCTGACAAACTCATCTGAAAAGTGGTCTTTATCCCCCCACTTCCACTCGGCAGCTCGCATTCGCACCAGCATGTCGTCGTACTCGGCAACGATTTTGTTACCGACTTTCTTGGGTACAATCTCTGTCGCATCGGTCTGTGGGGCGAAGGGATTGTCAAAAAAGTGGGCCAATCCAATCATTGCCACGCCACGCCGCTTCAAGTAGGCCAACCTGTTTTTAGTTTGCTCCCAAAACTCGTCGCGAGTTTGGTCTGGCCCAGGAAACCCTAGCGAATGAGTACCCTCAATCGCATGGATAATCCCAATTTCGTTATCTGCTAGCCCCTGAAGCTCCTTAAATGATGAGACAACTTTGACCCTGCGATCACCTTTCAAAAGCCAACGATTGGTGTTCTCGGTGGATTCATCGAGATAATTCATCATTCGGATAAGGGTTTCCCAAGGATCCGCGGTAACTAACCGATGCATAAAACCAGGCACCAAGCCCCAAGTCAGAACCTTTGACAACTGCTTGAACCCACGCCTGATAAATTCCCTTTCAATCACATAATGGGCGTTTACAACGACGCGAACCGGGCTGTCCTTTAAGTTCGCGTATCTGGTGCGAAACGACAGTGGGTTGAAATGCGCTCCCGAGTACACGGTAGCATGCAGGGTTGACCGCAAATAAGGCAGATAAAACATCTTCAGGCTTGGGTGGGCGTGAAGATCAAAGAGCCGGACATTTTTGTTCAAAGTGGACCCACCCATAGTTAATCCTTGCCAAATTCCTTGCTAACAATCGCAAAGCATGCGTCAGCCACTTCCAAAGTCCTTTGAATGTCAGCTTCCTTGTGAGCCCGCATTATGAACCAGTTGTGGTGTGGGTGCAGCAAAACTCCACGCTTGGCGGCTTCCCCTGAAAACAGCTGGCTTCGGCGGAAGTTTTTCTCGCTGGCAAATGTCATGAAGGGCAGAGTGGGTGGCCCGGTTAAGCGCACCTCCAGCCCATTGTCTGCCGCGGTCTTTTTCAAACCATCCATGAGCATCGTTCCCATCTTCATCATATGCTCGATGGCGTTCGATTTTACCAGCTCATCCAAGCATGCCAAAGACGCGGCCTGCTCAACCGCTGAAGTGTAGTATGTACCAGTGAAAAACACCCTGGAAGCAGCGTTTTTAAAGGGTTGGCTACCACAACAGGCTGAAACGGCGTACCCGTTAGCCATCGCCTTGCAGTAGCACGTCAGATCTGGCTTAAATCCAAAGTATTCATGCGAGCCTGCCATATCCAGCCTGAAACCGGCTCTAACGTCGTCCAAGATGAACACAATTTGATGGTCATCACAGATCTTTCGCAAGGTCTGCAAAAAGCCTGGAGCAGGCATTTCCTGATCGGCAAAGGCAGGGTGGTGGTATGGAGTTATAATTATCCCGGCCACATCTCCGTCGTACTTTTTCACCAGGTCCATGACGCTGTCAGCATCGTTCCAGGTGAAAGTCAGCACATGCTCATAGTCCGACTCGATCAGCCCCCCCAATCCATGCCTGCACCACGATTGAGAGCCGTGATACGCCCCTTTAGCCATCAGGATTTTTCGACGCTGAGTGTGTTCTCGCGCCGTTTGAATGGCGTAAGCAGTAACATCTGAGCCATTTTTACCAAACGCGCACCAATCAATTGCTGGGACCAAGCCAACCAATTTTTCCGCAAGCTCAACCGCTCTTGGAGTTGGATGATTAAAGGCCGCACCAAGCTTTCGCTGTGCATCAGCCGCAGCCTCAACAACTGGATCGTTGTAGCCCAAAACAATGGGGCCATACCCGGCCAGATAGTCGATGTACTCGTTCCCATCTACGTCCTTGTAGCGACATCCCTCGCCAGATTCGGCGAAGTATGGAAACGACCCAGGCACTGCAAATGCCGGGTTTTTATTTCCAGAAATGCCACTAGGAATGACTTTGGTAGCCCGTAAAAACAGCTCTTTCGATTTGTCAAAACTGTTTAGCTTCATGATTTTACCTCCACTGGCCGCTAGCTAAGGTACAGCCCAACTCGGTCAAATAGGGCGTTATACTCATCTGCCAAGGACAAACCGCCACTGGCTTTGATATCGCCAGACCCATTGGCTGCAAAGGTGTCGACTTCACCCTTGACTAGGTCCACCGCCAAATCGACGTCGCGAATCTCGATGGTCGTAGTCGGATCTTTGAAGTCACCTGGGAAGACCTCGATTTTCCCATTTTCAACAATCACATGCGCCTTGGGACCGCCCTTAACGTGATACAGGATGCTTCCAGACGGCATGTGTGACGCCACCCTGCGTCCCTTTGCCTCAATGGTCGCAATCGCTTCTGTCGCTGCAAGCCCGACAAGTAGGCTTAATTCCACGTGTTTAGCCCTGAACTCTTTGTCGGCCATCTCAGACTTCGACGGCTTCAGATAACGGGTCAGGATGTCTGTAAGCCTAGTCAGCTTCTTTAAGTCGCCCATTCTGTGCACGCCCTTAATTGGGATGGGTGTCACCTTTTTTCCGTCGAACATGTCATTCAACAACTTGCAGGTTGGAAACATCAGGCAAACATCGGCCTTTCCTGTCCTTACCGCTTGGACACTGCTGTTTTTAAAGTGAAGTACCACCTTGGGGCCACCTGGAACGAAAAACTCAATCGCAACGTTCATTCCAGAGATGATCGTCCGCGCCTCATCATCCAGCCTTGCCAAATCAGCAAGCCTAGGTAGGACGGCGTGCAAATGCATGTGAGCCCGAATCAAGTCTCGTTCAGTCGTAGCCTCAACTACCCCCGCCTTAACTAAGGCAGTCGAAAATATCTTTCCAGGCAATCTTTTCATAACGGCCTCCATTTATAGGCTTCTGACCCCTCATCAACCCATTGTTAATTTATCAAGGTGCTGCATAAAGGCGCCAATGTCTTTGCTGCCTTCCATGGCCCCTTCCACGCGCAAAAGTCCATCACGCACTGCCTCGACGGTTCCCACACGTTGGGTCAAAACCTCGAAAGCAGAGTCGATATCCTTAAAAATCATATGCACATACGGGCGCCGCCTAGCATAAGTTCCAGCACCAGCCTTTGAATTCCCAGCCTTGATCCGCAGGTAGTTTGCAGGCCCCCCATTTTCGACCGTAAACTGAAACACCCTGTCTGGGCTTTTTTTGATGTAGGACGACAAAAATTCATCGCCGCCCTTGTTAAGCTGTGACAGGCCGCTAGCAATCATCTGCATAAGCATTCGGACTTTCAGCTCTTTTTCTGCAGGATCTGTTGGCATTGCTGTTGGCATCAGGATTTTCAGCTTAAGCATAAAAGGCAAAAAGCGCAGCAAGGTTGGTACGCCCTTGACACCTGAAACGCTGGGAAGTGCCGTGCCACCTGCAAAGAAGGTGTTTAAATCCTTGAGTCGCTTGAAAATCAGCGAAATTGTGGGGTTTTCATGAAGGCCCGGCTTGACCTCAAAGCCCTCTGGACTCATTGCCACCCAGGCTGCCTGCTGGCTGTCCTTGGCGCCAAACTGGATTACTCCATCCGCCTTGTAAAGCAGGTATCTGTAGTTGGGACGTTCGCTTAAGACCACCTTGACCAGTGGAAGCGCCGACCTCAAAAACACCCTAGCCTTTAACTCTTCTTTGTGATCAGCCATGTTAGATTTCGTCCTCCCAGTTCTCGTCTTGTTCAAAATCTTGCTTTAAAACCAAGCCGATTGTTTCGAGGATGCCATCAGCATCTAACTTGTAGATATGCAACAAATCTTCTGGGTATCCAACAATGGAATACTCGTCTTGATAACCCAGCTTAGCAAAGGCACACCCCTTGCCGCTGGCTGCAATAGCGTCGGCCACAGCTGTGCCTAGACCGCCAATAGTAGAGTGGTCTTCAACTGTTATGATTCGGCGCGTATCCTGGACAGCCCTTACAACCGCCTCAACATCCAGCGGTTTAATCGTGTGCATATCCAACACTCGGACCGAAACGCCTTGTTGTTGCGCTCTATCGGCCGCTTCTACTGCGTGCAGCACCGTCACCCCAGTCGCAATCACTGTAACATCAGTGCCTTCTCGCAGTTCGATGGCCTTGCCGATCTCGAAATCGAAATCCATTGATTTATGCAGTGGCGGCTCAAATCCTCGCCCAATTCGAATATAAACGGGGCCTTCCATCTCGATCGCCGCGGACACAGCCCTAGCTGTTTCATACGCATCCGCAGGTGCGATTACCGTCATTCCAGGGAAGGTCCGCATGATCGACAAGTCCTCGATACAGTGGTGTGTTGTACCAGCCGTACCAAAAGACGTCCCCGAGTGTGTGGCGATTATTTTGACATTGCGCTTTTGATAGCACAGGTCCGTTCGCACGAACTCAGCCGCCCTCATCGAAGCGAAGGTTGCAAAGGTTGAAACTACAGGAATTAGGCCAGTTTCAGCCATTCCAGAGGCCACTGCAATCATGTTGGCCTCGGCGATTCCAAAGTTGTAAAAGCGTTCTGGGATTTTTTCCCAAAAACGCCCAATTTTCGTGGATTTAGCAAGATCTGCAGTCAGCGCGACGACCTTTTCGTTTTGCTGTCCAATCTGCGTCAATACCTCACCATAAATCTCCGCTTGAGTCATGGAGTCTGCATCTTCAACAGTCCAGGTTAACCCTTGAGCCATGGCAGTTACCTCCCAAATCTAGTGTCTACTTCATTTTACGTATTGATTCCAAAGCCTTGTCGCGCATTGCGGCGTCCACGCCAGCATAATGCCACGCAGCCTGATTTTCCATGAAATCTATGCCTTTACCCTTGATCGTGTCCGCGATAATGATGACCGGCTTTTCCTTTTCAGCTTGCGCGGTCTCGATTGCCTCGCAGATTTGGTCAAAATCATGTCCATCTATCGACAGCACCCGCCATCCAAACGCCTCAAACTTCTTGTCAAGCGGCTCAAGCGCCATGATAGATTCAGTGGGGCCGTCCAAGGAAAACTTGTTGCGGTCCACAAAGGCTGTCAGATTCGTGGCCTTAAACTGGGAGGCCGCCATAGCCGCCTCCCAAATTGAGCCTTCCTGCAGTTCCCCATCCGACATAACGCAGTAAACGTGGTAATCAAGCCCTTGCAGTCGTCCACCAAGCGCCATTCCCAAAGCCAAGGGCAGTCCATGACCAAGAGAACCAGTTGAGACGTCAACGCCAGGCACTGTCTGCCAGTCCAAGTGCATGCCAAACGGTGAACCAGTTTTGTTAAAGTCATCAAGCAGGGCGGTGTCAAAGAAACCTTTGTCAGCCAAAATTACAGCATGCCCAACACCGCCATGACCTTTAGACAGTACAAAACGGTCTCTGTTTGGCCACCTAGGGTTGGTAGGGTCAATATTTAAGTACTTGTAATACAAGGCAATAAGCAGTTCATGCTGGCTCATTGCCCCGCCAATGTGAGTTCCCCCACAGGAGTAAGTCACCTCGACTATTCGTTCACGCAAACGCCGAGCAGTGTCCTCCAGGAACTTGCGCTCTTTATTTGAAAGCATTCATTTCCCCCCATTCTAAATGGTAATTCTCAGGGCCTGTCGAACCATTGTCTAACTGTCCGGCCACTTGGTCAATCCCTGAATTAAGGTTTGGGTGTAATTATTTGGGAAAGCAGGGGCGGGGACAGGCGGCGGGGGCAGGGACAGGAAGACGATTGTGCTGATCTGCAGGATTTGGAGCTAAAAAGAGGTCGAGAGGGCAGCCTGCAACATGGTCCGGGGGCAATCCTGGAGGGCGCTATCGGGAGCTACTTAGCTGACATGAAGGCCGCGCAGCGGCCCGTCCGGGCCAAAAGGATGAACGTACACGTTAGCAATCGTATATTTCGCCCGGACGATGTCACTAAGAGACAGTCGGGGTGGCTACGGGAGAT